>Ga0182027_10014266_pt1 | contig 11013 bp, 9 predicted proteins | sample 712E1DmetaG_FD_121300 | JGI IMG/M metagenome (GOLD analysis project Ga0182027, IMG submission 121300) | Permafrost microbial communities from Stordalen Mire, Sweden - 712E1D metaG (Illumina Assembly) | ecosystem: Environmental > Terrestrial > Soil > Wetlands > Permafrost | place: Sweden...
GAGATGCCGCGCTGGCGTTCGATGTCCATCCAGTCGCTGGTGGTTTGGCGACCGTCGCCCTTGGTTCGCACGGCTCCGGCCACGTGCAGAGCGCCGCCGTAAAGCAGCAGTTTTTCGGTCAGCGTAGTCTTGCCCGCGTCAGGGTGCGAGATGATGGCGAAGGTCCGCCGGTTCGCGACCTCCGCGCGCAATCGTTTGAGCTGCTCGTCCATCGATGAGGGTGCGTAACGTAGCAGGTGCGCCCGCGGTTCGAGCGCGATTTTTTTCTGAACCAGGCCACGTTTGCCGCGGGCACGCGCCGCCGCCGCTCGGCCACTTCCGAAATCGACCTGCGTCAGCGCGTTTGTGGTGGCTTCGCCGCAGCCGAAGATCGTGCGCTTGCACTCGATAGCGTCGATAGCGGGGGCTCTGTGCCCCACACGAGCGCGTTCCCAATGTAGGCGGTGATTTTCGGATTGGGCAAATACGTTGGAGAGGTCGCGGTCGCCACGCACGAATAGTCGTTCGACTCATCGAAGACGTCGTCGTAGGAAAGCTTGTGAATAGAGAAGTCAACCATGCTGTTGTGGCCCGAACTGACCTTCGACGTAAGGCTAAAGAAGAATTGAATTTGCAAGTAAGTGTCGCCGCCAATGCGTGACTGTCCCGGTACGAATGTACCCGAAGCCGACCCCGGTCCCAGTGAGACGTAATTCAAGCTCACGATATTGGCGAGGCTTGGACTCTCATCCGTGAACCAATAGCGCAGCGTCACGGTAGAAAATTCAATGTCGGCTGATCCTGTGATGATGATTTCGACGTGGACAAGAATCGTCCCGCTTAGGCTTAGGCACGAATCGCCATACGAGGTGACCTCGAGCGCTGCGACCACGCCGCCGGTACCACCATCCGTGCCAGCAGCGCCGCCCGAACCGATGCCGCCGCCGGCGCCCGCGCCGCCCGTGCTGTTTGTGCCGCCCGAACTGGTGAGGCCGCCAACGCCAGTCACGCCTCCGTTGTTCATCACTCCGCCGCTGCCGATCCGGCCGCCAGTTACGAGCGCACCACCGGCAGCTGCTCCACCAGCTGCGACGCTACCACCGTACACTGTCGATCCGCCTTTACCCGTGCTACCGCCGGTGGCGCTCGTTCCTGCCGTGCCGGTGCCACCGCCGGTCGTGACGGCTCCGCCGGTTGCGCCGCCGCCGCCTGTTGCCAAGACACCTCCGGTGCTCGTGCTGCCGCCATCGGCGATGGCGCCGCCGGCGCCAACACTTGCGTCGTCGCCTACCGCTGCCCTCCCCTTCAAGGTGCCGTAGTCGAACGTGCACGAACAAGACACGAGAGCAAACATCAGCAATCGCTTGCCCATCAGAATCTCCATGCCACTTGGACCCCGCTCTCGTGCGGCGTCAGATAGAAGACAACACCCGTTGCCACCGCGGTCGCGCCGGCTGCTCCCCAAAGGATATTGGTCAACAAGGCACGCGACTTCACTTGGTTGACATCTCCATCGCTGCAGCCAGCGTTCGTGGTGCCGCACGTGATCTTCAAATCATTGAATTTGGAAGACGCCGAAAGGCCCGAGACGACGGCGCCTCCGGCCAGGGCAATCGTCACACCGGCACCGATCCAGCGCAGATAGCGGAGGCTGGAACCAGCGTGCTGGGGCCTCGCCAGGGTGGCGACGGCAACTGGTTGAACCGTCGTTCCCGGTAACCCCGGCGCGCTCGCGAGCGAAGCGGAGGTCGCCGACGAGCTCGCACTCGGCGCTGCCGCGGCGGGTGCCGGCGCGCTCGCCGCGGGCTGGGCGACGATGGCCGCGGACGTGGTCGTCGTAGCAGCTCCTTGCTTCTTTGCAGCCAAATCGGCTTCCATCTCTGCCACGCGTCGCTCGACCTCTGCGCGATTGGCAGCGTCCGGCGAGGACGCCAAAAAACGTTTGTAAAGAGTCACCGCCTGTTCAATCTCTCCGAGCTGACGGTGGCACTGGGCGATGTTGTAGAGGAAGGCCGGGTCGGGCTTCGCCAGGTGGGCAGCTTTGAACTCTTCAAGCGCCTGGCGGTAATCGCCAACCTCGTACAAGCGCGTTCCCTTCGCGTAGTGGACCTTGGCGGCCGCGGCGTCGTCTTTTGCCAGGACTTCCCGCTCGCTGCCAACGGCCGCCGCTAGAAACGCCAGCACCGCGACGAGTGCAAAGCTGCGAAAAAACATCGCAGGCAATGAATCACAAATGCGACAGAACCAAGGCCAGGGGCTAATAGCCGTTGCTGTCCGCTGCGGCCTTCACCTTGCCGCGGTGGATTCTGAACAGAAACACGAAATACGCCAACGCGACGGGGAAGCCCAAGAACCACCACTTGGCACCGGTGCGCAGCCCGTGCGGGCTGACCGCGGCGTTGTAGGCGGTCAGGCTCCAGGCGGGATCGAGGCTGGATTTGAGCATGACCGGAAATACGCACGCGGCGGTGGCGGCGAGCAGGCCGACGATGAAAGCGGCGCTGCCCACGAAGGCTAGCAAGTAGCGGCGGCGCGACTGGCCCCAAAACACGGTAGCAAGTCCCGCCATGAAAATCAGTATGCTGATCCAGGCCAGCGGTGCGCTCGGCAGATTCTTGTAGATGTCAGGATTGACTTTCGCTGTGGCGATGGTGGCCAGTCCGCCAACGACCGCGGTCAGCACCCACATCGGCAGGGCGGCCTTGCGCGCGCGCTCGTGCACGGCGCCCTCGGTTTTCCACGCCACGAACAAAGCGCCGTGGCTGGCGATGGTGAGCAGGACGAACACGCCCATCAGGACTGTGTACCAGTCCAAGATTCCCACCGGGTTTTGCGTGCCGAAATGGGTGAAGAGCGGAATGTTGAAATACCCCGAATCGTCTACCGGCACGCCGCGGACCACGTTGCCAAGCGCGGCGCCGAGCAGCACGGGCATGAGCACGCTGGCAAAGGTGAAGACGAAGTCCCAGAAACCGCGCCACATCCGATCGGCGACGTGGCTGCGGAACTCGATGGCGATGCCGCGCAAGATGAGCGTCCACACCACCATGAACATGGCCAGGTAGAAGCCCGAGAAACCCGAGGCCAGCACCTTGGGAAAGGCGAGAAAAAGACTGCCGCCGCCGGCCAACAGCCAAACCTCGTTGCCATCCCAATACGGACCGATGGCGCCCAGGACCTCGCGGCGCTCGGCATCGGTGCGGGCGACGAAGTGATGCAAGATTCCCGCGCCGAAATCGAAGCCGTCCGCCACGGCGTAGAGGGCGATCATCACGCTCACGAGCCAAAACCAAAGCATTTCCATGGTCGTCTCCTAATGTGTCGCTGGCGTGCTGTGGGGAACCGGGCCGTGGGCGATCTCGCGCATGATGAGGAAGAGAAACAGAACCCCGAGAATGACGAAAAGCCCGGCAAAGCCGAGAGCGGTGAAGACGGTCTCGCCACTGTGCACGAGGTGGCTCGTTCCTTCGCGCGTGCGCAGGAGTCCGTAAAGCAACCAGGGTTGCCGGCCGAGCTCCGCCGTCATCCAGCCGGCCGTGGTGGCGATGTACGGGAAGGGAAAGGCCAGCATCAGGATCCAAAGCAACCAACGCGACTTGATCAAGGCGCCGCGCCAGAGCTGCAAGGCGGCCAGTGCCATGAGGGCGATGAAGAGGGTGCCGAGTCCCGCCATGATGTGAAAGCTGTAGTAGAGCAGCTCGATGTTCGGCGGCCACTGTTCGGGCGGAAACTCGCTCAGTCCCTTCACGTTGCTGTCGAAGGAGCCGTAGGCGATGAAGCTGAGAATGCCAGGCATGCGCACCGGGTTGTCCAGGCGCTGGTTTTGCACATCCGGCTGCCCGATGAAATTGATCTCGGCCCAGCTGCCGCTGTTCCAGCGCCCTTCCATCGCCGCCAGAGCCGCGGGCTGATGCGCGGCCACCATCTTGCCCTGCCTGTCACCGGTGGGGAAGGCCACCAGCACGCTGGCAAGCAATCCGACGATGACGCCGGTGCGAAGAAAGATACTCGCCTGCACCCGGTGCTCGTCGCGCAGGGTGTAGTAGGCGCCCACCGTGCACACGACGAACGAGGCGGTCACCACGGCGGCGATCATGTTGTGCGCGTACTCGACCAGCGCCCAGGGATTGAGCAGGAAAGCGAGCAGGCTCGAGATCTGAAAAGTGCCGTCGAGAGCGATGCGGTGACCGGTGGGGTGCTGCATGAACGCGTTGGTGACGATGATGAAATAGCCGCTCAGCCACGAGCCCAGCAACAGCGCCCAGGCGGCGAGGTCGTGGATCTTGCGTCCGAGCTTCTCTTCGCCCCACAGCAGAACGCCGAGGAAGCTGGATTCCAGGAAGAAGGCGAACAAGCCTTCCATGGCCAGGGTCTGGCCGATCACGCCGCCCGCCCGCTGGCTGAATTGCGCCCAGTTGGTTCCGAACTGGAATTCCATGGGAATGCCGGTGACGACGCCGACCGCGAAGTTGATGCCGAAGATTCGGATCCAGAAGCGCGCGGCGTCCTGGTACCGCTCGCCGCCAGCGCGCCGGGCAAGCAGCTTGAACAAGACGATGAACAGCGCCAGCCCCATGGTGAGCTGGGGGAAAAGATAGTGGTAGGTGGCGGTGAAACCAAACTGGAGGCGGTGCCAGAACACGGGATCGCTCATGAGGAGTCTCCTTTACCGCGGATTTCGTCCACCGGGCTTACAATCATGCAATGGGCGCGGACGACGCGCGCGCTTACCAACCAACCGTCAACCCACTTATCCGCTTCCTTGCGCAAGGTGACCTCGCGGATGGACAGGTCGGCAAAACCCACGTCGTGAAGAATGCGCCGGAGATACGCGATGGTGTGGCTGTAGCGGCCGTGAGGATTGAGCCGGTAGCCGCTCGGCGCATCCTCGGGCTCCGCGCGTTCGACGGTGAAGATCAGCGCGCCTTCGGGAAGAAGTGCCTTGGCGGCGGCGGCGGCGAAATCGGCGAGATCGCCAAAGTACACGAGCGTGTCGGCCGATACGATCAGGTCGTTGGATTGCGGGTGCTGGCGCAGGAACGCGGTCAACTCTTCAACAACGAGTGTGTCGTAGGCCTTTCGTTCGCGCGCCAATTCAACCATGGCCTTCGACAGATCGACGCCAACGAGCACGCTGGCAGCCGGGCGCAAGAGCGGGCCGCACAAGCCAGTGCCACAGCCGGCATCGAGCACGGCTAGCCGCGCGTTGGGAGCGCCGAAGATCTGCGTGACCTCCTCGGCGACGAGCGCGGGCGCGTGGTATTCCAATCGCGCCAAGGACTCGTCGAAGCAGGAAGCGAAACCGTCGAATTCCGTGCGTACGTACTCATCCGAGGCGCGCCCGGGAACACCGTTTCCCGAGCAAGCGGCGGACATGTGGAGGGCCCGCGGGTCGTTCGGAAACAGCGCCAGCCAACGGCGATAGATCTCCGCCGCTTCGTCGATACGCCCGGTGGCGTACAGCACAGCGCCCAAGTAGCGGTACGAATCGGGCGATTGTGGCGCCAACCGCGCCGCCTCGCGATGCGCCTCCAGGGCTTCCTCCGCGCGATTCAGCCCGCTCAGTGCATTGCCCAGGTTCTGCCAGGCCTCCGCATGATCCGGTTTGAGCGTGATGACTTCGCGGAACGTCGTGACCGCAGCTTCCAGATCTCCCCGTTCGCGGCGAACGGTGCCCAGGTTGTTGAGGGCGTTTGCATCTTTGGGGCGCAACTCTAGGGCACGCCGATAATCCGCTTCAGCCTCGTCGAGGCGGCGCAGATTCTTGAACACATTGCCCCGGTTGTTTAACGCGTCTGCGTGATCGGGTATCAGCGCCAGCGCCCGTCCCATGAGCTCCAGAGCCTTTTCGTTGTGGCCTAACTGGTGCTCGGCCACGCCGAGAAAGTGCAGGGCATCAACCTGGTCCGGCGAAACTGCCAAGATTGAACGGTAGCTCTTTGCCGCGTCTTCAATCCGACCCGCCTGGTGCTTGTGGATTGCTGTCGCCAATTCGTCGCGCACCGACATCCGGCGGCTGCGATGGCTCCCTTTCTTCTTGTTGCGTTTCGCTTTGAACGACATCCAGGAATCCGCTGTACACAGGTTTCTCTACCCGCGAAAGATCGCAGCGTGGGGCGAAGGCGTCAACCCTGGTTACCCCTTCCCGGGCGTTAGCGCATGCAGGCACGCGCACGGGAAGCCACCAGGTGGTGTATGTAGTCATATGTACATAAAGGTAATATTATTCATCACTTGTAGTCTTAAATTCTATTCACAGGAAAAAGCAAATAACTACAAAGTGATAGAATTTTGCCACGCCGTTTTATGGCTGATAGCATCTTGGGAAAAAGGGCGCTGGAAAGGACGATTTCTCCAGGATGGCTATACACAACAACTCGCGGAGACAACCGCGGTCGCAGGCTCTCGGGCGAAGCTCGACCGCGCCATCGGGCGAACGATCGGAACGACCGGAACGTTCGATCGAAGAGCTGCAGCTTGAGCACGGACTGTCGACCTATCTGCCACCGGGAAAAATGCTGGGCCTGCAGTTGACCGAAAACCGATACACCATCATCTCGGTACGGCGCGGACGGGATGCCTACAGAGTGCGCGTGCATCGGATGTTCGCCAGCGCGGAGCCCAGGCTTGTGCGTGCGTTGGCACGGTTCGTAGTGCACAACGACCAGCGCGCCTCATCGCAACTTGGCGAGTTTATCGAACGCAACCAACATCTAATCAAACCGCAGCCCAAGCGGAGGCAGCCAATGGTTCTGCGCCCGCGTGGCCGCGTGCACGACCTCGCCGCCATCTTCGACCGGCTCAACCGGTGTCATTTTGACGGCAAGCACGACGCACGGATTACCTGGGGATCGGCGCGAAGACGCACCCAGCAGCGGTCGATCAAAGTCGGAAGCTTTTCGGTGGAAGACCGTTTGATCCGCATTCATCCCGCACTGGATCAGGACCTGGTTCCTCGCTTTTTTGTGGAGTGGATCGTCTTTCACGAAATGCTGCACGGCAAGCATGCGATCCGTCAGGTGCGCGGACGCCGCTGTTTCCACCCAGCCGAATTTTCGCACGAGGAGCGACAATTTCCCGACTACGGGCGCGCCCGCCTGTGGGAGCGGGCCAACATGGACTGCCTGCTGGGGGTCAGCTGACATCTTGGCAAGGCGTGCGCTCGATTTGCGCCAGGAAAGCGCGGAGCCCGCGTTGCACGGGTTGTTTTTCCAGAAGGCAAAGGGCTTTCTTCATGGAACGATTGATGCTAGTTCCCTGACGACGAAGATGAAGACAGCCAAACTCGCCACGCTTTGGGTGCTGCTCGTGACCGCGGGACTGGGCTGTGCGCACGGACGTTACTTGCCGGGCACGACCATCGTCGCGAGCGATACCAACCGGGAAATTCTCAATACCATCGAAGAGTACCGCACGAAGCTGATGGAGAGGGACGTCGATGGTCTTCTCCTTCTGGCGTCCGAAAAGTATTTCGAAGACGGCGGCACGCCCCAGGCCAACGACGACTACGGGCTGGACGGTCTCGCTGCCATCTTGCGCGGACGGCTGCAGCGCGTGGAATCCATCCGCTACGAGATCCAGTACAAGAGCGTCAAGCTGAGCAGCGACGGTCGTGCTGAGGTCGAGGCTTTTCTCACCGGCGCGTTCGAATTGCAGGGCGAAACCGGCGAACGCTATCGGCGTATCAGCGACTTCCACCGCTTTCTGCTCGAGCGCTCGACCAGCGGCGGATCGGCGAAGTGGAAGTTCCTTTCCGGCATGTGAAAGGCCGGGCACCGGGCGTGAGGTGGCATCGGGCTCGGGCCGTCACAGATCGAAGACCAGCAGGCGCGTTTCGATGGGGCCGTTGAAAAGGCGGTGCGAGATCGTCGGTCGACGTTTGAGTATTTTTGCGAAGGCTGGGTTTCCGGAGAGGCACACCGCGCGCCAGCCGGCCATGCGATCGAACGATCGCGCCATCGTGGCATAAAGTCGTTCGACGTCGGAGCCCGATGCTGGGGCTTCCAGCCGCTCACCGTAGGGCGGGTTGGTGCACAGGGTTCCGGCCGGCGCCTGCGCCGCAAGGCCGGCGACGTCGGCCACCTCGAACGTGATATCGGACAGAACGCCGGCTGCCTCGGCATTTCTTCGCGCCGCCGCAATGGCGCCTTTGTCGATGTCGCGTGCGTGGATGGGGCAGGGTGCCGCCGCCAGGATCTTCGCGCGCGCGCCTTTGACAAGGCTCTCCCATATCTTGCGCTGGTCGCTGGTTGCCCAGCGCTCGAAGCCGAAGTGCCGCCGTAGTCCGGGCGCAATTCCGCGCACCACCATGGCGTGCTCGATGGCCAGCGTGCCCGAGCCGGCCATGGGGTCGATAAACGGTTTGTCGATCGCGACGCCGCCAAGGCTCAGCACGGCCGCGCCGAGCGATTCCTTGAGTGGGGCGTCGACCATGGCCACGCGGTAGCCCCGGCGATGCAGCGGCTCGCCCGCCAGGTCGACGAACAGGCGCGCCTCGCTGCCGCGAACGTGCAGCACCACCGAAACATCGGGATCGCGCGGGTTCACGTCGGGGCGCCGGCCACTGCGATCGCGAAGCATGTCGACGATGGCGTCCTTCACTTTGAGCGCGGAAAAGCCCGAGTGTCGCAGGTTGGGGTTGTCCTGCGTCGTCGCGCTCACCGCGATGGTCATGCCCCGGCCGACGAAATCGGTCCAATCGACCTCGTGCGCGCCCGCGTAGAGGCCATCGGCGTCGCGTGCCTCGAAGGCGCCAACTTCCAGCAGCACGCGCATGGCAACGCGGGAATGCAGGCACACCTTCATGCCGTCCATCAGGGTGCCAGCGAAGGAAACCCCACCCGTGGCACCCGACGGTCCGTGAATCCGAAGCGCGACGAGCTCGCGCCGAAGGGCGCCCTCGGTCCCCTTGGCACACGTCACGAAAAAGTTGCAGTTAGAGGCGTTCAAATGGAGCTGTCCTGGCCGAGAGGCGCCCACACCATGCGATGCAAAGCTGAGGCAGGCAAGCGCAATCCGCCGTGCTAAATTCGGCCGGTTGTTTGTTGTTCCTTTGTCATGACCACGAATCTAGGAGGAACCATGAAAACTGCACGAGCCTCGAAGCAACACCACCTCCGGGGATGGATCCCGGACTACCCCGATCAACGCGACTATCTCTACGCTGATCTGCGACGGGCGGTGGCGCCGCTGCCCCCGTCCGTCGATCTTCGCTCCGAGATGTCCCCGGTTGAAAATCAGGGCCAACTCGGAAGCTGCACCGCCAACGCGCTGGCTGGCGCGCTGGAGTTCCTGGAAAACAAGAACGGACAACCGTACGTCGATCTCAGCCGCCTGTTCATCTACTACGACGAGCGCGTGATCGAACACACCGTCGCCACCGATTCGGGCGCCATGATTCGCGACGGGGTCAAGACCCTGGCGGCGCAGGGTGTGTGCCCGGAGAAGAAGTGGCCGTACGTCATTTCGACCTTCGCCAAGAAGCCGAGCGCGGCCTGCTACACCGAGGCCAAGAAACACATGATTCGTACCTATCACCGCATTCTGACCCTCGACGAAATGCGCGGCTGCCTGGCCGACGGTTTTCCCTTCGTTTTTGGTTTCACCGTCTACGAAAGCTTCGAATCCCCGGCCGTGGCAAAAAACGGCGTGGTCAACATGCCGAAGCCGCGGGAAAAAACGCTGGGTGGACACGCGGTGTGCGCGGTTGGTTACGACGACAGCACCAAGCGTGTGCTCGTGCGCAACTCGTGGGGAACCTCGTGGGGAATGCAGGGCTATTTCACCATGCCGTACGACTACGTCGCGGATCGTAACCTGTCCGACGATTTCTGGACCATCCGCGCCTAGCCATCGCCTAACCATCGGGTGCCAATCGACGGTCGCGGTGTCGCCGAGCCGCCCGAACCGTTGTAAAATATCCTGCGGCTCGTTGCCGCCGGAGACATCTAACAGTGGCAAGCAGGGCAGGCGCGGCAGTCACAGCTAGCGTGGTATTTCTCGTGGCCGGTCAAGGCCGGGCCCAGAGCAACAAGCCGCGCTTCGTGGTCTTGCTCGACAACTCCACCTCGATGACGCAAAACCTGGCCGGGGTTCCGACGCACGGCGATGGGTCCGAATCCCAGCCAGGGTGCAACATCGATGGCAAGTCGACCGCGGGCTGGGCCTACGATGACAGCAAGCTGTTCCTGGCCAAGGCCGCGGTCATCGACACCATCTCGGCCTTCGGCGCCGCCGAGTTCGCGCTGGCGACCTACAGCCGGACCGCCCTCGGCCAGCCCTGCGGCGCGAGCTCGGACTGCACCGCCCTTGTCGCGGGTGCCACCTGCGAGGACATTCCCGGGGACGGCACCACCCAGAAGTTCTGCGCTTATCACGCTGGCGACACCTACACAGAATGTTCCCCACCAGGAACGGGCTGCGTGAGCTGCTCCAACCCTTCGGATACCAACGACCTCGTGTTCGACTGGGGAGCGTTCGATTGCCTTTACACCAAGTGCAGCTACGCCGCGGGCTGCATCGGTGGCCAGGTCATCGTGGGATTTCCCGCGCCTGGAACCTCCAACCTGGCCAACATCTATCAATGGATCGACGGCAACGAGGATCTGCCGCCTTTCACCGCCACATCGAACCGCGAGATCCGGGCGGTTACAATGACGCCGCTCGCCTCGGCGTTGGATTCCGTGCGCGCTTGGCTCACCGACGCGAGCAAGACCACCATCGGGCCCGGTGCCGGTCAGCTGTCGACCACGGCGAGTGCCCGCGATCCGCGCGCCGCGTGCCGGCCGTACAACATCATTCTCATTACCGACGGCGAAGATACCTGCAGCCCCAACTTCACGAACGATCCCGTGACCGCGGCCGCGGCGGCCTTCGGCGCGGGGCTCAATGTCTACGTGGTGGGCTTCGGCACGGGCTATTCCACAGTCTTGAACAACATGGCGATGGCCGGATCCGGCCAGAAGCAGCCAGCGTACTTTCCCTCGAACCGATCTGACTTGATTGCGAACCTGGGCGACATTCTCATCAATGCCA
>Ga0182027_10014270_pt1 | contig 11013 bp, 6 predicted proteins | sample 712E1DmetaG_FD_121300 | JGI IMG/M metagenome (GOLD analysis project Ga0182027, IMG submission 121300) | Permafrost microbial communities from Stordalen Mire, Sweden - 712E1D metaG (Illumina Assembly) | ecosystem: Environmental > Terrestrial > Soil > Wetlands > Permafrost | place: Sweden...
GGATCCTTCATGATCTTGGGCAGTTTTCCCTTGCTTGCGTCGATAATGCTGCGGTCGCCGCCGCCGCCGCCGCCGCCGTTCTTCTGGGCTGCCTTGGCTGCATCGAAGTCGGTCAACTCGATGTTGGTAGCCGTCAAAGAGGGCTTGTTGACCGTGTCGATGATCTTCTTGCCCACAAAGAACAGCACGATGATCAGGAGTAGGAGGTTAACCGAGGTGGAGATGCCGATGGCCCAGGGGTTGGCCTTGACCGCCATCCTATCGGGCACGGGAATGGGGGTGGAGGTGAGTACCAGTGGCGGCAGCTTGCGCGGGAAGAAGACGTCCTGGATGCTTTCCCAGAGGGTCGACCAGATGGGTTTGTCCTCAAAGGTGGTTCCCATCAAGGCGTCAAGAAGCGGATCGCTGCCAGTCATGACCGCAGCCGCTTCCGAGTTCGAGTCTGCCTGTGCCAGTATTTGATTTGCCATGATTGCTGCCGGCTCTCGCGTCTCAGCCTGTTCAGGCTCCCGACCGCCAGGAGGCCTTGCCAAGTTCATGCCTATTGATCCATTATGCTTGACCGCCCCTGCCCTTGTCTCGGAATCAATTGCCCCATTTTCGGGACAATCGTCTTCCAGGGAATCATATTCCGGTCTATTCAATGCTCCCATAAACAATAGACGCTGCGGAGGCCCGGTTTGTTACCCAAAATTTCTCGTTCATCCATTTACACTGGTAGATGAACAAGTCCGCACTATTCCACGGAGTGACGATGCCCGCAGCGCCGGAGTTAAAGGCGACCCTTACCCTGCCGCAAACCGGTTTTCCGATGAAAGCCAACCTGCCGCAGAATGAACCTCTCCGCCTGGCCCGCTGGGCCTCGTTTCGCCTGTATGAAGAGCTTCGCAAGGCTGGGAAGGGCCGTCCCGCCTACCTGCTGCACGACGGACCTCCCTACGCCAATGGCCCCATCCACCTGGGCCACGCCCTTAACAAGGGACTTAAGGATTTTGTGGTCAAGTCCAAGACCATGGCGGGGTTTGACGCGCCTTACGTGCCGGGATACGACTGCCACGGGCTGCCCACGGAGATCAAAGTAGACGAGCACCTGGGCCGCAAGAAGCTGGAGATGCCGGTCCCGGCCGTGCTTGAGGCCTGCCGCGCCTACGCGCAGAAGTATGTCGATCTGCAGACCTCGCAGTTCGAGCGAATCGGCGTCCTGGGCCGCTGGGACAAGCCCTACAAGACAATGTCGCGGGACTACGAGGCGCATACGCTGGAGGCCTTTTACGGCTTCCTGGAGAAGGGATTCGTCTACCGTGGCCTGAAGCCGGTTTACTGGTGCATCCACGACCGCACGGCGCTGGCGGAGGCCGAGGTCGAGTACGAGATGCACACCAGCCCCTCGGTGTACGTGCGCTATCGGCTTACCTCTGACCCGGCGGACATTGCTCCCGCGCTGGCTGGGCGCGATGTGTCGACAATCATCTGGACGACGACTCCCTGGACGCTGCCGGCGTCGCTCGCGGTGGCCTTCCATCCTGACTTTGATTACGTGGCGCTGGCCACTGGAGACGCGGCGGTTTACATTGTTGCCGCGGAGCTGGCCCAGCAGGTGGTGGAGGCATGCAAACTGGGGCCTGCGACGGAACTTGCGCGCTTCAAGGGGGGTGTGCTCGACCGAGTCACCTTCCAGCACCCGTTCCTAGAGCGCAGCATTCTGGGCGTTCTGGCCACCTACGTCACGGCCGACACAGGAACAGGCGCCGTGCATACCGCGCCATCCCACGGTGCGGACGACTTTTACACTGGGCAACGTTACAATCTCGATACCACCTGCCGCGTGGATGCAGCCGGACACATCCATGTCGATCCCGAGGCGTGGCCGTCTGCCACCCCGCCGGCGTTTGATGGGTTGAAGGTCTTCGCCGCAAATCCGGTGATCGTGAAGATGCTTGAGGAGAGCGGCGCCTTGCTGGCCAGCGCGCCGCTGGAGCACTCTTATCCGCACTGCTGGCGTTGCCACCATCCGGTTATCTTTCGAGCCACGGAACAGTGGTTCATCAGGCTGGATACCGAGGTGAAGCGGGCGGATGGGTCAGAGACGACTTTCCGGCAGCTCGCGATTGACGAGATCGACAAGGTGGTGTGGGACCCGGCGTGGGGCAAGGAGCGGATCACCAACATGATCGCTACGCGCCCGGACTGGTGCATCAGCCGCCAGCGCATCTGGGGCGTGCCGATCGCCGTGTTCATGTGTACGGGGTGCGACAAGCCGATCGTCGATGCCGCGCTGAACCGCAAGATTGTTGGCATGTTCGAGCGCGAGGGCGTGGAGTCGTGGTTTACGACTGCGATTGAGACACTGTTGCCGGAGAATGCGACGTGTGCGCATTGCGTCGGCAAGGAGTTTCGCAAGGAAACCGACATTCTGGATGTGTGGTTCGACTCGGGCACAAGCTGGTTTGCGGTATGCGAGTCCGATCCCGAATTGAAACCTGTGTATGCGACTTTTCAAAAAGGCGAGGGCACGGAGGTGCTTTATCTGGAGGGCGGCGACCAGCATCGCGGCTGGTTCCACTCTTCCCTGCTGACTTCGGTCGCGATGCGTGGACATGCGCCTTACTCGCATGTGACCACGGCGGGATGGACGCTGGACGAGCAGGGCCGCGCCATGTCGAAGTCGCTGGGGAACGGGGTCGATCCGGTCGATATTGCCAACCGCATGGGCGCGGAGATTGTGCGCCTGTGGGTTGCTTCGGTGGATTTCCGCGAAGATATGGCGGCCAGCGAAAACCTGATGCAGCGCTGCGCCGATCTCTATCGCAAGCTGCGCAATACGTTTCGATTCCTGCTTGGCAATCTGAACGGCTTCGAACCAGTGCGCGATCGTATTCCAGAGGCCGAGTTGCTGCCGCTCGATCGTTACATGCTGGCCCGCACGCGCGATCTGACTGAGAAGATTCTGGGTTGGTACGAGGACTTCGAGTTTCATCGCGTGTACCAGGCGGTGAACGAGTTTGCGATTGTGGACCTGAGCGCTTTTTATCTCGACGTGCTTAAGGACCGCATGTACACCTTTGCGCCGACGAGCAAAGAACGCCGCTCAGCGCAGACGGTGCTTTGGGAGATTACCGAGACGCTGGTGCGGTTGGTTGCGCCGATCCTGAGTTTTACATCCGATGAGGTTTGGGAGTATTTGCCTGCCGTTGAAGGCCGCGAGGCGAGCGTGCATCTGGCGCTGTTTCCGAAGCCATCGGAGATTTTCTCGGAAGATCCGGCTGGGCTGCTTGAGGAGTGGAAGCAGTTGTTTGAGGTTCGCGACCTGGCGCTTCGGGTTCTTGAGGAGGCGCGCCAGAACAAGATCATTGGCAAGGGGCTTGAAGCGGAACTTGAGATCACCGCATCCGGCAACCAGCTCGCACTGCTCGAGCGCCACGCAACTGGGCTCAAGGAGGCGATTAACGTCTCCGCGGTGAACGTGGTTGCGGGCCCGGCGCTGACGGTGAAAGCTCTGCCGGCCAGCGGGACGAAGTGCGCACGCTGTTGGAACTTCATGCCTGTCGTCGGCGACTACGGCATCTGGCGGAATGTTTGCACACGCTGCCAATCGGCGCTGACGGAAATGGGGATCGAGCCGCCTCAGCCAACGGAGGATGCAAAGTGAGTTTTGTTGCGCCTCGCCGGCTGCCTTGGCTGCTTGGGCTTTCTGCAATCATCCTGCTTGCTGACCGGCTCACCAAGATCTGGGTGAGCGAGCACGTGCCCTTTGGCGGTGGCATCGCGATCGTTCCCCGCGTTCTGCGCATCACGCATTGGACCAACGATGGGGCGGCTTTCTCGATGTTCGCCGACTCTGCTTCACCTCATACCGTTCGCTGGATCCTGATTTCGTTTTCGCTGCTTGCCGCGCTTGCCGTGCTTATCGCAATGATCCGCCTGGGGAGCAGATTTACGCTCACCACTGTCGGCCTGGCGCTTGTGTTTGCCGGAGCGCTTGGCAATGTCCACGACCGCATTGCTTATGGATCCGTTGTCGACTTTATCGAAGTCCATATCTTCAGCTACCACTGGCCCGACTTCAACGTGGCCGATTCCTCGATTGTGGTTGGAGCCTGCATGTTGATGCTGGATTCGCTGCTGCCGAAAGGCAGGGAACAGGGATCAGGGGTCAGAGATCGGGAAGAAGCATCCTGAGGGTGGTTGGTGGCTGGCGAGCGAGATAACTTCTTCCCCGTTCTCAGCACTTACTCCAGACAGCTATAATTCGGCGCGACCAATCATACGGTTATTGGAGCGCACAGAATGTCTCAGCTCGGTTCCGAGTCAGCCCCTTCTATTGCGGACATGGTGCCCGCGGGTCGGATGTCGCGCCAGCGCTGGATTATCTGCGCGCTGCTGTTTCTGGCGACGGTGCTTGCCTACGTGGACCGCGGCGTAATTGCTTTCCTGAAGAACACACTTGAGAGCGTGATCCCAGGGCTGAATGACGCGAAGTACGGCGTGATTACCGCCGCATTTACGGCGGCCTATGCCATTGGCATGTTGGTGGCCGGGGGCCTGACGGACAAGCTGGGCACGCGCAAGGCGTTCGCAATTGCCATTGGCATGTGGAGTGTGGCAGCGATGCTGCCGGGCGCGGCGTTTTCAGTGATCACTTTCGGCGTGGCGATGTTTCTTCTGGGTCTGGGAGAGGCCGCCAACTTTCCCGCGTGCATCAAGACGGTGGCCGAGTGGTTTCCCAAGCGGGAGCGCACGCTGGCGACGGGAATCTTCAACTCGGGCGCAAATGTTGGAAACATCGTGGTGCCTCTGATTGTGCCGGCACTGGTAGCGGTGGTGAGTTGGCGCGGCGCCTTTGTGGTGGCGGGAGCCATGGGCATTGTCTGGATGGTGTTCTGGCTGATCTATTACCGCCCGCCGGAGTTGCATCCCAAGGTTTCAAAGGCTGAACTGGCGCTGATTCTGAGCGACCCCACGGAGAAGGTTCAGCGCGTTCCGTGGAGCCACGTGCTGCCGTGCAAGGAGACCTGGGCTTTCGCCATCGGCAAGTTTCTTACCGACCCGATCTGGTGGTTTTATCTTTTCTGGATTCCGGGGTATTTGCAGTCGACCTTCCACTTGAGCCTGTCACAAAGCCGGACTCCGGTGGTGATGGCTTACGCTATTTCAATCATCGGCAGCATTGGCGCCGGTTTGGTCTTCCAATTTTTGATTGACCACGGGAAGACGTCCAATGTGGCTCGCAAGACGACGATGCTGATCTGCGCGCTGTTGATTGTGCCGATTTTTTTAACGCCGTTCGTGCATCAGCTTTGGGTGGTGGTGGCGCTGCTGGGCATGGCGACGGCCGGGCACCAGGGCTGGTCGGCGAACTTGTTTACGCTGCCCTCGGATATGTTTCCTAAATCGGCGGTGGCCAGCGTGACGGGCATCGGCGGCATGGCGGGCGCGGTGGGCGGAGCGCTGTTGCAGTTGGGGACGGGGTTCATTGTTTATCTGACACACAGCTATGTGACGCTGTTTGTGATCGCGTGCCTCGCATACCCTTTGGCATTCATCGTGATTCACAGCATTTCGCCCCGGCTTGCTCCGGCGCGCATGAAGTGACTCGGTCTCTGACCATGCGAATTTGTACTTTGAGTTCATGGTTTCCCAGGTCCCAAAATCGGGACCTGGGGCACCCGCAACCGGCTCAATAGAGAGATTGCGAAGATGGGTTCGTCGAGTCCCAGGTCTCAAAAGCGAGACCTGGGGCACCCGGCTGAGCTACTTCAGGTCGCGCCAGTTGGGGCCGAAGCCGAGGTCGGCGACAAGCGGCACCTTGAGCTTGATGACGCCTTCCATTTCGGTGCGGACCAGTGTCTCGACTTCCGCGGTTTCGTCTGAGGGCACTTCGAAGATTAGTTCGTCGTGGACCTGGAGGATCATGCGGGTCTTGAGCTTGCGCTCGGTTAGCTGGCGGTCGATGGAGATCATGGCCAGCTTGATGAGGTCGGCAGCGGTGCCTTGCAGCGGAGTGTTGATTGCGGTCCGTTCGGCGAATCCGCGTTGGTTGGGATTGCGGCTCTCTATGTCGGGAATGGGCCTCATGCGGCCGAAGAGCGTGCGCACGCTACCTTCACGCCGCACTTGGTCGAGCGTCTCGTCGATGAATTTCTTCACGCCTTCATAGCGGGCGAAGTAGCGTTCGATGTAGGCCCTGGCCTCGACTTGCGGGATGCCGAGTTGAGCGGCGAGTCCGAAGGGCGAGATGCCATAGACGATGCCGAAGTTGACGGCCTTGGCGCGGTTGCGGGTTTCCTTGTCCATGGAGTCAATGGGCACTCCGAAAACTTCGCTCGCGGTGAGGGCGTGGATGTCGATGTCTTCCTCGTAGGCACGCATGAGCAGAGGGTCGGCGCTGAAGTGCGCGAGCAGGCGCAGCTCGATTTGCGAGTAGTCGGCCGAGAGAAGTTGCGTGCCGGGCGACGCGGTGAAGGCGGCGCGAATTTCGCGGCCGAGCTCAGTGCGGGTGGGGATGTTCTGCAGGTTTGGGTTGACGGAGGAGAGGCGTCCGGTGGCCGTGGCTGCGGCCTGGAAGGTGGTGTGGACGCGCGAGTGGGAATCGGCGAGCAGCGGCAGAGCGTCGATGTAGTTCGATTTGAGCTTGGACAAATGGCGGTATTCGAGCACCAGCCTGGGAACCTCGTTTTGCTCGGCGAGTTGTTCGAGAACGTCCTGCGCGGTGGAGAGCGCCTTGCCTTTGCCGCGGCTGGGCGGCGCGGCGAGGCCCATGTGCGTGAACAACACTTCGCCGAGTTGCTTGGGCGAGTTGATATTGAAGCGGCGGCCGGCGAGCTCGAAGATGCGCTCGCCGACGCGTTGGATCTCCAGGCTGAATCGTTCGGAAAGGCCGTTGAGGACGCCGATGTCGATGCGGACGCCGACTTGTTCCATCCGGAAAAGCACGGGGGCGAGAGGGAGATCGATGTCGCGGTAGACGCTTTCGACGGCGGATTTTTGAGCTTCCGCCAGCAGCGCGGGAACGAGCGCCTGGATTGCGGCAGCGGCGGCAGTCTGCGTGGTGGGCGCGGGTTGATTGTGGCGTGCGGCCACATCCGCCAGTGCCTGCGTGGAGTGGGTGGGGTTGAGGGCGTAGGAGAGCAGCATGGTGTCATCCGCCGATCCACGCAAAGCAACATTTTGTTTGTCGAGAAGATGCAGGGCCAACTTCAAGTCGTGCGTGCGCTTTGAAACCCCAGCATCTTCGAGCAGCTTGCGCAATTCGGCGGTGAGTGGCAGGCGTAGAGCGATTCCTGGCTCCGCACAGACACCGACGGCAAAGCTGACCTGCTTCTCTTCCGCCTCGGCGAGATCGAGGAGGGATTGAGCGGGAGGGAGTTCGTCTTCCGCATCAGCTTCCGCTTTGGAGGCTGTGGCGTCGAGCGCAAAGGCGAAGCCGTTGCTTTGTGCGGTCTGGTAGAAGGCGGAGGACTGGGTGCCGGTGGGCTCTTCGATCAGCTCAGCTGCAACTGCGGTGGCGGAGGGCGCGAGTTCTTTGAGCATCGATGTGAATTCGAGTTCTGTAAAAAGCTCGCGGCAGGCTTCGAGGTCAGGCTGCTGGGTTTCCATCGCGGCGAGATCGAGGTCGAGCGGCACGTGGCTGTCGATGGTGACGAGTTCCTTGGAGAGGAGGACTGTGTCCCGGTTCTGCTCGAGCGATTCGCGATAGGTCTTGCGCTTGACTTCGGCGGCGCGATCGAGGACAGCCTCAACGCTGCCGAATTCCTTGATGAGCTCGACGCTGCCCTTGTCGCCGATGCCGGGCGCGCCGGGAATATTGTCGACCGCATCGCCGCGCAGGGCCATCACATCGACAACTTTTTCGGGCGGCACGCCGAGCGTTTCGGTGACGCCGGCCGGGTCGAGAATCAGGTTGTCTTTCTGGGGGTTGAGGATCTTCACCTGCGGCGTGACGAGTTGCATCATGTCCTTGTCGCCGGAGACGATGAAGACTTCGTACGCCTGCTCGGCGGCCTGGCGGGCGAGGGTTCCGATGACGTCGTCGGCTTCGAATCCCTGCGCTTCGAGGATGGGAATGCGGAGAGCTTCAAGGGCGCGGCGAATGTAGGGGATCTGGCGGCGCAGGTCCTCGGGCATGGCTTCGCGATTGGCCTTGTAGCCCTCGTAGGTCACCTCGTCGAAACTCTGCGTCTTCGAGTTCCACTTGCGCAGCGGGCCCATGGTGCGCGCGCGTTCGTCGCGGAAGACTTCTCCGCTGAGATCGAAGACGGCGGCGAAGTAGCGCGGGGAGAAGTCCTGGCGCAGCTTCTTGATCATGTTGACGAAGACGTAGGTGGCGGCTGTGGGGAGTCCTCCGCGCGTGGACATGGGACGGCTGTGCTGCATGGCGTGATAGGCGCGAAAGATGAACGCCATGGTGTCGAGCAGGAAGACGGGCGGTTTGGCTTGGTCGGTCACGCTACAGAGTTTAGCAGGGGGGAGGGGCGGCTTATAGCTGCTTGCTCTCAGCTTTTGTGGTCGGGGTGCGGGCTTGTTCTGTCCTGCGCGGTGGAATGTCTTGTTCCTTTTGCAAGTTGGCTCCCGCTTCGCGGGAATGGCGAGTTGGCAGGTTGGCGCGGGATTATTCGATGAACATGCAGTCGCCGTAGCTGAAGAAGCGGTAATTGTTTTGGACGGCGTGGCGATAGGCGGCTAGTACGCGCTCACGGCCTGCGAAGGCGCTTACCAGCATGAGGAGGCTCGATTGAGGGAGGTGAAAGTTGGTGAGCAGGGCGCTGACGAGGCGGAAGTTGAAGCCGGGGGAGATGAAGATTTCTGTGGTGCCGGAGTGAGGCTTGAGTGGGCTGCCGGCGGCCTGGAGTGCGCAATGTTCGAGCGTGCGGACGACGGTGGTGCCGACGGCGACGATGCGGCGGCCATCGCTGACGGCGCAATTAAGGGCGTCGGCGGTGGCGGCGCTTAGCGTGTAGCGCTCGCTGTGTAGCCGAACGTCATCGAGCCGGTCGACGCGGAGGGGGGCGAAGGTGCCGAGGCCGACATGCAGCGTGATGCGCGCGATTTCTACGCCACCGGCGGCTAGAGCTTCGAGCGTGCGTGGGGTGAAGTGCAAGCCTGCGGTAGGCGCGGCTACTGAGCCTCGCTCGTGGGAGAAGACGGTCTGGTAGCGCTCGCGATCCTGCTGCGCGTCGTCGCGGCGGATGTAGGGGGGCAGCGGCATGTGGCCGATTTGATCGAGGATGGAGAAGAAGTCGTCGACTGGCTCGAATTGGAGCAGACGTTCGCCGAATTGGCCGCGTTCGAGGATTTCAGCTTCAAGGACGATTTCGCCGGTTGGGGCGGGAAAGACCAGGCGCTCGCCGATAGCAACTTTGCGGCCGGGACGGACGAGGGCGCGCCAGAGGTTTTCGCACGATGGCGAACATTCATCGAGTCCCACCCATGCGCCAAAATGACGGCGCATGGATGGGGCACACGACGCCTCTGCCGATACGGGTTCGGTGAGCATGACTTCGATGCGGCCGGTTGGTTTTTCATGGTCGCGAAGGAGGGTGCGGCGAGCGTAGAGGCGCGCTGGAATCACGCGGCTGTCGTTAAGGATTAGCAGGTCGCCGGGTTTGAGGAGCGAGGGCAGGTCCGCAAAGGATGCGTCTCGCAGAGCGCTGGTGGCGCGATCGAGGACCAACATGCGGCTCATGCCGCGCTCGGGGGGCGGCTGCTGCGCAATCAGTTCAGCGGGCAGGTCGAAGTCGTAGTCGGCGACAAGCTGGTGCTCCGCTCTTTTACCTTTTGGAACAGAGTTTTCAGGCATCGGGTTTGCCGAAGTGAGCGAGGGCGCGAAGGCGTGCGCGTTCGATGGCGGCATTCAGCTCCTGGCGCTTTGGCTCGAATTGGTCTTCAGAAAGATCGGTGGGGACGTGCGTCCATTGCGCCCAACTTACAACGATCCGCGTGAAGGGACGGGGCACGAGGAAGCGGTCCCAGGAACGCATTGTCCAGGCGTGTTCCGGTTCGAGGTGGAAGGCGCCGATGGGCGCACCGGTCATTGTCGCGAGCTTGATGGGGCCCATCTTGGTGCGGTAGATGGGGCCGCGCGGGCCGTCGGCGGTGAAGATGGCCGGGCCGCCGCTCTCGATGACACTCTTCAGGCCCAATAGTCCTTCGCGTGCGCCGCGGGAGCTGGAACCGCGCACGGCGCGGAAGCCGAAGAGGCCTAGAACGCGCGTGATGAGTTCGCCATCGAAGCTCTGACTGATGAGGATGGTGGCGTGAGTGCGGTGGAAATAGACAGTGCACGGAAGTACGCACTGGTGCCAGAAACAGTAGATGCGAGCGCCGGCGCCTTCGCCATACAGGAGTGGAGTGACGCCTTCTTCGGCGATTTCTTCAAAACGCCAGGTGCGGCCGACGATAGAGAACAGTGCCCAGACGAGACGCGGGATTACGGCCAGCGCGAGGCGTTGGCCGAAGGTGAATCCGTCATTCCCAGGTCTCAAAGGCGAGACCTGGGGCACCCGGTCTGATGTTGGTTCGGCTGTCACTTTCTCGATTTTAGCGGAGCTGGCGGGGCCCGCGTAATGCGTCCCTCAGGGGCTAAAGAGGCTGCGGAAAAACTCGGGAGCTAAGCGGCAATTGGCGGAGAGTAGGATTCCGGGGCTAAAGCCCTGCTTGATTTTGCTGGCTTTATGCGGGGGTTGAAACCCCCACCTCCCTCCGACCATGCGCCGAATTGAGTTTTTCCGCAGCCTGTAAAGCCCGATTCATTTTTTCATGCGGTTCTCGGCACGACTAAAGTCGTGCCCTTTCAAAACACTGTCATTCTTACATTGTTATTCCTACAAAGTTCTCTAGGAGTAGCGGAGCCAGCGAACTAACTCCGGCAGCGTGGCGCGCTTGCCGTACATGAGGATGCCGACGCGGTAGAGGCGCGAAGAGAACCAGAGCGTGGCCCAGATGGTGAGAACCATCAGACCGATGGAAACTGCAAACTGCCAGACCGGCGGAATCTCCGAGGCCATGCGCAGGAAC
>Ga0182027_10014271_pt1 | contig 11012 bp, 5 predicted proteins | sample 712E1DmetaG_FD_121300 | JGI IMG/M metagenome (GOLD analysis project Ga0182027, IMG submission 121300) | Permafrost microbial communities from Stordalen Mire, Sweden - 712E1D metaG (Illumina Assembly) | ecosystem: Environmental > Terrestrial > Soil > Wetlands > Permafrost | place: Sweden...
CCGCCCCATCCGGGCCGGGAGCCTTCAGCACGCACCCCAGCTTCGATGCGATCTCCCGTAGTTTCATGCCACCAGCCTAGCGCACAGGCCCGCCCGGGCTGCCACGCTAAAATGAAGTGGGCCTGATGTCAAAATCGTTTCACCTTCCTGCCGCTGTACTGTGTGCGGTTTTCCTGGCGGTGGCAGGCCGGGCCGAGACGTCTCCTTCGACCACCCAACCTACGCCGCCGTCGCCCGCGGAATCGCAGCCCGCGGCGAACTCTTCCCAACGCCCCGGCGAGCTGGAAGCCGCGGCGGAGGAGTTCAAACTTGCCACGGCATCGCTTGGCCTACGCGCCGACAGCCCGCGCAAGACCGCCGCCAGCGGCATCAAGCTCTCTGCGTTCCACGGCCGGCTCTACGAAAACTTTCGCAACGACTTCCTCGACGCCGTGCCCCATGAGATCGTCCAGAACGGGGGCACCAAGGGCCTCCTGCGCCGCAACCAGTTCGGATTCAATATTTCCGGACCCGTGTACCTGCCCCGTATTTACAATGGATCGCGCCGGACTTTCTTCTCCCTCAACTTCGAGGGCGTGCGCGAACATATCGGGCGCTCCTACCTGCAAAGCGTGCCCATCATGGCCGAACGCGGCGGCGACTATTCCTCCGTCGTGGATGCGGCCGGCGTGCCGCTTCAGGTCTACGACCCTCTCACCACGCAGGCCAATCCCGCCTACGACCCCACCCAGGCCGTCTCCACAGCCAACCTGCAATACGACCGCGCCCCTTTTCCCTCGAGCATCATACCCGCATCCCGGCTCGATCCCGTCGCCCAGAAGGTTATCTCCTATATCCCGTCGCCCAACACCGACGTCGGCCCGTATTTTCAGAACAACTATTTCGTGGTCTCGCCCGAGACCGACACCGCCAACGGAATGATCGCCAAAATCGACCACAGCTTCAACGATAAGCACCGCCTGAGCGTCAGCATCGCGTACACCAACGGTTTCGACGCAGCCGCCCATTACATCGACAATGCCGCCGATCCCGGCTCCCCGGACCGTCAGTATTCCAACCGCCGCGTCACCGCCGAGCACGTGCTGACCCTGTCGCCCGGCAGCGTCAACACGGCCACCGTCGACATGAGCAGCAACGTCTCGGCCAACTCCTCCGGCTCCATCGACCCCGCCACGGCGCTCGGCCTGACCGGCCTCTCGGCCCAGGTCTTTCCGCGCATCGGCTTCGGATTCCTGCCCGTCGGCCACTACAACGGCAATACGCGCATGGCCCAGAATATTGTCACCTGTACCGACGCGCAATCCCTCAAGCTCGGCCGGCATAGCCTGCGCTTCGTGGGCCAGTTTCAGCACCAGCAGGTCGACACCTATCAGCCCTCCGCGCCCGCCGGAGCTTTCTACACTTCGGCCGGCTACACCGACCTGCCTGGCATTGTGAACACGGGTTCGCAATTCACCAGCTTTCTTCTCGGCGCCGTGGATTCCGGCTACGTGAGCAATATCATCTCGCCCAGCTACTTCCGCATTTCGCGCTACGTGCTCGTCGCCACCGACACCTGGGAGCCAGCCCCCGGCCTGACGCTCAGCTTCGGCCTGACTTTTGAAATGCAATCGCCGCGCACCGAGAAGTACAACCGGCAGTCCACCGTCGACCTCAACGCCATCAATCCCGCCAATGGCCTGCCCGGCGCGTCGATCTTCGCCGGCCTCAACGGCGCGCCCACCGGCTTCCAACCCTACATCGGCCGCGGCGACCCCTCCGCCTCGGTGGCCTGGAGTCCCGGCGGCGACCGCAAGAGCGTCATCCGCGCCAATTATGCCCGCAGCTACCAGGAGCCCCCGCTCTACGGCGCCCAATGGGGCACCCAGGGCTTCAACGGCGTGCAGACCTTCACCGCGCCCGACTCCGAACTCACGCCCGCCTTTTTCCTGGCCGGCGGCGTGCCGTCCGCGGGCCCGCTCCCCAACCTGCACCCCGACGCCGCCAACGGCACCAACGCGGCTCTCTTCGAAAGCTCCGGCAAGGCCGCCATTTACCAGTCCTCCGGCGTCTCCTATGAACGCGAGGCGCCCCTGCAGGTCGTCCTCTCCGCCGGCCTTGGCACCGCCTGGGGCCATGGCATGTTCGTCGGCAACTATGCCGCCAACCCCAACGCCGTTTCGCCCAACGACCTGCAGTACGGCGTGCTTCTTAACAACGCCGATTTCCTCAATTCGCTGCGCCCCTATCCGCAGTACCTCAACTTCGACGTCAACGGCCTTTGGCCCGCAGGCGACTACCGCCGCGATAACGCCTGGTTCCGGGTCGAGAAACGATCCTCCGGCGGACTCACCCTCAGCACCACCTACGAGTACTCGCGCCAGTGGGACGACTACAGCGGCCCCTACGGCAAGCAGGATTACTTCAACGCCCACAACGAGTGGGCCTTGACGCCCTGGAACCCGCCCCAGCGTCTCTCCCTGAGCCTCAGCTACGAGCTGCCCATCGGCGCCGGCAAGCCGTTGCTCAACTTCCGCGACTGGCGCCGTCACTTCGTCGACGGCTGGTCGGTCAGCGACATTTCCACCCTCCAGGACGGTGGCCCCATCGCCCTCGAGACGCTTTTCAACAACACCGGCGGCGTCATTACCGCCCTCCGCGTCGATGTCGTCCCCGGCGTCTCGCCCAGCGTGTCGAACCAGAGCCCGAACCTGTGGTACAACCCCGCCGCCTTCACCCAGCCGCCCGATTTCACACTGGGCAACGCCCCGCGCACCATCTCGATTCTCAACCCCGGCCTCCAGAATCACGACCTGTCCCTGGCCAAGCGCTTCCCCCTCGACGCCGATCGCGCCGTCGAGTTCACCGCGTCCGCCTTCAACTTCCTGAACCACGCCAACTGGAACAACCCCGACCCGGTCATTGGATCGGTTGCTTCGCCCAACACCGACGCCGGCCATATCATCGGCTCGCGCGGCGGCCGCGTGGTGCAGCTCGGGCTGCGGTTGAGTTTTTGACAATGGGATTCTGACCATGCTGCGCAGACAACTTCTCGGCCTGCTCGCCGCCGCCGCGGCGCTTCCGGCGGCCGAGAAACCGCCCCTCCCGGCCGCCCTGCGCTGCCGCGTCACCGCCTGGTTGGGCGATCCGCCGCTCGACGCCGCCACTGTCAAGGCCGCCGTCGAGGGCCGCGGCGCAAAGATCGTCGGCATCCGCGATCCGGACTCGCCGCTGCTGCTGCTCATCGTTCTCGACCTGACCGGCGATCAGGCGCTGATTGCGCCCGCGCGCGATGCGCTCAAGAGCGAGCTCGAGGCCCTGCCGGCCAACGTCTGGGTGGCGCTTTTGCGCGCGCAGGACGGCTTGCGCGTGCTCACCGACCCGGGGCCCGGGCGCGCCGCGGCAATCGCGCAACTCGATGCGCTGGAGACCACCGGCCGCGCCGGCCTGCTCGAGGCCGTCGAGCCGGCCGCGGCCCTGGCCGAGCGCATCCTGCGCCGCTCGCCGGTCCGCACGGCGGTGCTGTTCCTGACCGACTCGAGCATCTACAACTACCGCGAGGACTACACCAATCCCGTGATTAACCCCAGCGACTCGCGCGACCTCAGCCGCCGCTTTCCCGATGCCTTGATCCGCGAAAAGGCGGCCAAGCTCGCCGCGGCCCTCAATTCTTTCGACGTGCCGGTGTTCATTCAGCACCTGGCCTTCCTGCGCGACCGGCTGAACGAGGCCTACCAGACCGGCCTCCAACAGATCGCCGAGGCCACTGGCGGCTCGGCCGCCTTCAGCCGCGCGCCGGGCGACATTCCCGGCGACGTCGGCCAGATGTTAAAAAAAATCGCGAGCCTCTGGGCGGTCGATGTGGAGCTGCCCGCCAGCACGCCGCGAACCTATAGCGTGCAACTCACGGCCCCAGGCCGCGAGATTCAGTACCGGACCCGATTCACACTCGCCGCGCGGGGAAAGGAACCCAAGTCATGACTCGCTGGTCTCGTCTCGCCACGTCGGTGGTGCCGCTGGTTGCGGCCTGCCTGTTTCTGATTCTGTGGATCGGCAGCCGCCGGGAGGCGCACCTGGCGAGCGCGGACGTCGCGCATGTGCGCAAGGCGTACGCCGACGCGGAGACGCGCGTCCAGACGATGGAGGGGCAGAACGCGGCCCTGCGTGCGCAACTCGAATCCAGCGGCCTGCACCCGGCCGTGCCCCCGCCGCCGCCCCGCTCCGCGAGCGCCTCGGCGACAGTGGAGGCCGTGCGCGTGCTGGCGCTCACCCAGCGCCAGTTGAGCGATACGAAGGCCACCCTGCAAGCCTCCCAGTTGCGCCTGCAACAACTCGAGGCGTCGCTCGAACAACTGCAGGCGGACAATAAGCGGCTCGAGTCGGCGGCCAGCGAGGCGCGCGAGGAAGCCGAAAGCCTGCGGCACATGAATGAGACCGTCGAGGCTGAATTGAAATCCAAAACCGCCCGGGCCGACTCCGCCGACGAGCAGCTCCGCCGCGTGCAGGCCGAATCCGGCGAATCCCGGCAACGCTTCAACCAGGCCGCGGCGACGCTGCACGAGTTGGATGAGCTGGCCCGGCGGCGCGACAACTACCTGAACAACCTGCAGCGCCGCTACCGCGACGTGAATGAACAGTTGCGCGCGCTGGCGGCGCGGTTGGACCACTATCGCGACTCGAGCAGCGCCTCCAGCTTCTCCGCCGACCTGCCACGCCTGCAGAGCGTGATCCAGGCGGCCGAGGAAGACCTGCGCCAGGTGCAGAATCTCAACGCCCAGGCGCTCCGGCTGAGCCAGCGGCTGCCGACGAAGTAACGGCCGCGCGCGCGGCCGTCGGGCGTATACTCATCGGCAATCGGGCGCCACAGTGGAGGTCCCGGCCTGGAGGTTTAAGACGATGCGGCAAAGAACATTTTTGTGGTTGGTCGTTTCCGCCGGTATGGCGCTGGCGTCAAGCCCTGCGGTCCGTGCGCAAGCCGTTCGCCCAGCGCCGATTTACCTCGATCCGAAGCGGCCGGTCGAGGATCGCGTCGACGACCTGATGAGCCGGATGACGCTCCAGGAAAAAGTCGGGCAGCTCAATTTGCCGTGTGTGTACGTGGATGAGCTGGGCACGGATATCCCTTCGAAGATGGAGGCGTGCAGAAAATTCACGGCCGGAACCTACACCTCCGAAATCGGGCCGGCCAGCGGCTTCTTCACGCTCGCCGATCAGATTCTGCGCGAAGGCGCGCGCCAGCAGGCGGAGTACTTCAACGGGCTGCAAAAAATCGCACTCACCCAAACGCGCCTGAAAATACCGGTCATGCAGGACGAGGAAGGGACACATGGCGCCATGTTTTCGGGCGCCACGGTTTTCCCCGAGGGCCTGGCCGTGGGCAGTTCCTTCGACCTGGAGCTGGTCCAGGCGATCTACGCGGCGGCGGCCGAGGAGGCGCGCGCGGTCGGCATCCACATGCTTTCCACGCTGGTGATGGAGGTGGATCGCGATCCGCGCATGGGCCGCAATGAGGAAGCCTACACCGAAGATCCCTACTACTACATGCGCCTGGGCGAAACCATCGTGCGGGCGGCGCAGGGTTATGACATCTCCGCCCCCGACAAGGTCATCGCGGTGCTGACCGATTTCCCCACGCAAAGCGAACCGGCGAGCGGCCTCGAGCGCGGCGCGATTGAAGTATCGGAGCGTTCCTTGCGCGAGAATTTCATGCCGCCCTGGATCGGCGCCATCACTAAAGCCGGGGGCTTGGGCGTCATGGCCGGTTATCCGGAAGTCGAGGATGTGCCGGCGCACGCCTCGGTGAAGTGGATGAACGACGTCCTGCGGCAGGAGATTGGTTTCAAAGGCGTCGTCGAGAGCGAAGGCGGCGGCTTCGGCACCCTGATTTACGAGCACATCGTGCCCACCCAAAAGGAAGCCGGGGCGCTGGCCTTGAAGGCCGGAGTCGATTTGAATATCACCTACGAACCGGCCTACATGGGGCCGCTGGTCGAGAGCGTGGAACAGGGCCGGGTCCCGATGGCGCTGGTGGATCGCGCCGTGCGCCGCGTTCTGGAGCTGAAGTTCCGCCTGGGCCTGTTCGAGAACCCGTACGTCGATGTGGAGCGTGCCGTCCGCGTGGTCCACTCGCCGGCGCATCGGGAACTGGCTCTGCGCGCCGGCCGCGAAGGAATTGTGTTGCTGAAGAATGATAAGAACCTGTTGCCTCTCAAAAAGGATTTGAAATCGGTCGCGGTGATCGGCCCCAACGCGGACGATGTGCTGAACCAACTGGGCGACTATTCGCCGAAGAAAATTCCGCAACACGTAACGACCGTGATCGAAGGAATCAAAGCCGCCGTTTCGCCTCAAACCAATGTCACGCACGTGCGCGGCTGCGAAATAACGGGCACGGACAAGAGCGGATTTGCCGACGCCGTGCGGGCCGCGAAAGGGGCCGGCGTCGCGATTGTGGTGGTCGGCGAGAGGCAGCACGAGACGGACGGGCTCGGCGGGCCCACCGATGGAGAAGCGCACGATGTGGCCAGCCTGGATCTCTCGGGCCAGCAGGAGGCGCTGATCCAGGCCGTCGTCGAGACCGGCACTCCCACCGTCGTCGTGCTGATCAACGGCCGCCCGCTTTCCACGCGCTGGACCTCCGAACACGTGCCCGCGCTGGTGGAGGCTTGGGAACCGGGTGAGCGCGGCGGCGAAGCGGTGGCCGACGTGCTCTTCGGCAATTACAACCCCACCGGCCGGCTGGCCATCTCGGTGCCCCGGCACTCCGGCCAATTGCCCGTCTACTACAATTACAAGCCTTCCAAGGCCTTCTGGATCAAAGAGGCCTGGAGCGGGCACAAGGGTTACGTCGATATGCCCGGCACGCCGCTGTACCCGTTTGGTTATGGGCTGAGCTATACCAATTTTGAATACAGCAATCTGCGCGTTGAGCCAGCGGAGATTCATCCCGGCGGCGAAGCGCGCGTGAGCGTGAACGTGAAAAACACCGGCGGCCGCGCGGGTGTGGAAACCGTGCAGCTCTACATGCACGAGCAGTACACTCCCGTCGCAACCCCGGTCAAGCAACTGCGGGGCTTTGAGCGCGTGGCGCTGGAGCCTGGCGAAACGAAGACCGTCAGCCTGCGGCTCACGCCGGAGGATCTGCAGTTGCTCGATATCGACATGCGCTGGCGGGTGGTGCCGGGCGACTTTGAAATCATGGTCGGGAAATCGTCGGCGGATATTCCTCTCCAGGCGATCCTGAAGGTGACGCCGTAGCGCGCGCTGCGCGGGAGAAAGGCGGACGCCGGGCCACGTCGGCCGGGATGCGGCGCGCGTTCCCGGCTACAATCAAGACAGGCCGCCGGCGCGAGCGGGTGTGGGGACGTAGCTCAGTTGGATAGAGCAACCGCCTCCTAAGCGGTAGGTCGGCAGTTCGACTCTGCCCGTCCCTACCACATCCATCGGCACGGCGGATTCCCCGTATACTGGGCTTCTCTGGAGCCCATGACCGACAAGCCCTTCGTCCACCTGCATTGCCATTCCGATTACTCGCTGCTCGATGGCGCGTGCGAGATCGGTCGGCTCATGGAGTTGGTGGAACGGCAGGGCATGCCGGCGATTGCGCTGACCGACCACGGCAATCTTTTCGGCGCGGTGGAGTTCTACACCAAGGCCAAAGCCCATGGCATCCACCCGGTGATCGGCTGCGAAGTCTACGTATCGCAGCAGGACCGGGCCATCAAGAACGAGACCAACCGCTACAACCACCTGGTGCTGCTGGCCGAGAACCAGGAGGGCTACCGCAATCTGATCAACCTGGTTTCCACCGGTTTCCTCGAAGGCTTCTACTACAAGCCGCGCATCGACAAGGATCTGCTGGCGCGGCACAGCCGCGGGCTGATCGCGCTATCGGCGTGCCTGAAGGGCGAGGTCACGGAGTCGATTCTCAGGGAGCGCTACGACGAGGCGCGCCGCCATGCCTACGAATACCAGGACCTGTTCGGCAAGGGGAACTTCTTCCTCGAAATTCAGGACCACGGATTGAGCGAGGATCGCGTGGCGATGCCGCAAGTGTACCGGCTCTCGGCCGAGACCGGCATCCCGCTGGTGGCGACCAACGACGCGCACTACCTCGAACAGTCCGACGCGCGCGCGCAGGACATCCTGACCTGCATCCAGACCGGCAAGACGGTGAACGACGAGAAACGGTTGCGCTTCTCGACGCAGGAGCTGTTCGTCAAAAATCGCGAGCAGATGATGGCGCTGTTCGGCGAAGTGGAAGACGCGCTGGACCGGACCTGGGAGATCGCCCAACGCTGCCAGGTGAAGCTGGAAAAGATCGCGGAGCCGTTCCCGAAATTCGACGTGCCGCGCGAACACACCATCGACACGTACTTCGCGTGGGTGGCGCGGCAGGGCTTCGAGGGGCGGCGCGGGCGGCTGGAACAGATGGCGGCGCGGGGCGGGCTGAAGCACCGTCTGCCGGAGTATGAAGAACGCCTGGAGACGGAGATCGCGCTGATCCAGCAGATGCGCTTCTCGGGCTACCTGCTGATCGTGTGGGACTTCATCCGGCATGCCAGATCGAAGGGCATTCCGGTGGGGCCGGGGCGCGGCTCGGCGGCCGGGTCGCTGGCGGCCTACGCCATGGGCATCACCAACATCGACCCGCTGCAGTACGGGCTGATCTTCGAGCGCTTCCTCAACCCGGAGCGCATCAGCCTGCCGGACATCGACGTGGACTTCTGCACGAACCGGCGCGGAGAGGTGATCCAGTACGTCACCGAGAAATACGGCCGCGAGCAGGTGGCTCAAATTATCACCTTCGGCACGCTCGGGGCCAAGCAGGCGTTGAAGGACGTCGGGCGCGCGCTGGAGATGAGCTACTCGGAGGCCGAGAAGCTCACCAAGCTGATCCCGAATCAACTCAACATCAAGCTGCCCGAGGCGCTGGCACAGGAGCCGGCGATCAACGCCGCCGCGGCGGGCGATCCGCGGGTGCGCGAGATGCTGGATGTCGCGCTGCGGCTGGAGGGCATGGCGCGCAACTGCAGCGTGCACGCGGCCGGCGTCGTGATTTCGCCGCAGCCGCTCAAGGATCTGGTTCCGCTCTATAAAACGAACAAAGACGAAATTGTCACCCAGTACGACATGCAGTGGCTGGAAAAACTCGGCCTGCTGAAGATGGACTTTCTGGGCCTGACGACACTGACGATCGTCAACGAGGCGCTGGCACTGATCAAGCAGATGCGCGGCCTCGAGGTAGACCTGGAGGAGCTGCCGCTGGACGACCCGGACACCTACGGCAGGATTTTTTCGCAAGGGCTGACGAGCGGCGTGTTCCAGTTTGAGTCGACCGGGATGAAGGACGTGCTGCGGCGCTACCAGCCGGAGCGCATCGAGGACCTGATCGCATTGAACGCGCTGTACCGGCCGGGGCCGATCAAGGGCGGCGTGGTGAACGACTTCATCGACCGCAAGCACGGCCGGCGGCAGGTGACCTACGAACTGCCGGAGCTGCAGCCGATTCTCGAGGAGACCTACGGCATCATCCTCTATCAAGAGCAGGTAATGCAGATCGCGCAGCGCATCGCCGGCTACCGCCTGGGCGAGGCCGACATCCTGCGCAAGGCGATGGGCAAGAAGAACGCCGCGGAGATGGACAAGCAGCGGCAACGCTTCCTGAGCGGGGCGGCGGAGCTGGGCCACCCTGCGCGGAAGGCCGAGAAGCTGTTCGACCTGATGGCCGAGTTCGCGGGCTACGGGTTCAACAAGTCGCACTCGGCGGCGTACGGTTACCTGGCGTACTTGACGGGCTACCTGAAGGCGCACTACGCGGTCGAGTTCATGGCTGCGCTGCTGACGTCGGAAACGGGCAACACGGCCAAGGTGGTGAAGTACATCAACGAGTGCCGCGACCTGGGCATCGCGATTCTGCCGCCCGACGTGAACGCCTCCGATCTGAACTTCACGCCCGCCGCGGCGGCCATCCGCTTCGGCCTGGGGGCGGTGAAGAACGTGGGCGCGGGCGCCGTGCAGACCATCGTCCAGGCGCGCCAGCAGGGCGGAGCGTTCGTCTCGCTGGACGATTTCTCGGAACGCGTGGACCTGGCGGCGGTGAACCGGCGCGTGATTGAGAGCCTGATCAAGGCCGGTGCGATGGATACTCTGCCGGGCAGCCGCGCGCAGAAGATGGCGCTGATCGACGAATGTATGGAATCGGGCCAGCGGGCGCGCAAGGACCGTGACAGCGGCCAGACGGGATTGTTCGGGGAACTGCTCGAGGCGGGCTCCGCGAGCGCGCCGGCGAGAGCGTATCCGAACGTGCCCGAATGGGACGCGCGGGCCAAGCTGAGGGGCGAGAAGGAGACCATCGGATTCTACGTCACGGGCCATCCGCTGGATGAATACCGCTGGAAAATCGGCGAGCTGGCGACGCACGCGAGCGACAGCCTGGAGGGGGTGGAACGAGGCGCCGAAGTGACCCTGTGCGGGCTGTTGACCGGGATCGCGCGGCGGCGCAATAAGGAGCAGAAGCAGTGGGCCGTGGCGCAACTGGAAGACTGGACCGGCGCCACCGAGGCGCTGATTTTCGCCGGGCGCTACGCGGTGCTGGAGAAGGAAATCGAGGAAGACCGCGCGGTTCTGGTGCGGGGCAAAGCGATGCCCGAGGAGGATGGGTCGGTGAAGCTGAACGTGCAGGAGATCGTGCCGCTGGAACAGGCGCGGGTGAGCCTGCCAAGCCTGATTGCGATCCGCGTCAAAGTGGTCGGCGGGGGCGGGCGGGCGAGCGAACTGCAGGGCCTGTTTGAACGCAAACCGGGCGCGACCGGAGTGCGGTTAAAGCTGGAAAAGACGCGCGATTTCGTGCTGCTGCTGGATGTGGCGGCGCGCGTCCAGCCAGACCGGGAATTCCGGGCCGAAGTCGAGCGCATCTGCGGACCGGAGTCGATTGAAGTGCTAGCCTCGTAGATGGATCCGCGGCTGGCGCCGGCGCCGGGCTGCGGAAATGAGATATGGCAGACGAGTCCAGCACGCCGCGCAGCGAGGAA
>Ga0182027_10014272_pt1 | contig 11012 bp, 11 predicted proteins | sample 712E1DmetaG_FD_121300 | JGI IMG/M metagenome (GOLD analysis project Ga0182027, IMG submission 121300) | Permafrost microbial communities from Stordalen Mire, Sweden - 712E1D metaG (Illumina Assembly) | ecosystem: Environmental > Terrestrial > Soil > Wetlands > Permafrost | place: Sweden...
CCCGCTAGCCGTACCGCCTCGGTCTTGAACTCGTTTGTGTACTGTCTCCGATTCATCTTATACTCCTCTTAGGTGTTGATTTTACCACCTATCGAGGTGCCCGGCAAATCGGGTACGGTTCAGTACTGCCAAGGGCTGATGGACAGTTTATGGAATGATGATGAGTCGAAACGGACCTTCGATAAAGCTGCATCCTTGGTTCTCACTGTGGCAAATGGGAATCTACATCGAGATAACATTCGGACGGAACCATTTACAAATTCTCTGTTGGCAGAGTTGGGTGTTTCTGTGACTAAGAGTAGTGCTCGACCGTGATTCGGAGTTTCAGAGATTGTACTCGTGCCTAATATATTGTAAATGGTGTGTATCGAGAGTCCAGAAAATCGCACAAAATTTTCTTGCAAATTGTTGACATTTTCTGTACCAAGGGTTTACAATGTTCTCGATACGGGGTGATATGAAAACGCCGACACGAACAATAACAAAATATGAGACGAAACAAGGTTAAGGGGCAGAAGGTATCATTCTGTCTCTTTTTTGTTTATTAGCCCTAACCCGGCGTAGCCGGAACCAAGAAAGACAATAGTGGTGTTTCGGGAGACTTGCTCCCGAAACGGAATATCTCAGGTTTCGGGAGCAAGTCTCCCGAAACACCACGATTTTTTGTAATACTTGCCAAGATTTCATAAGGAAAACACACATAATCATGAGTAAAAATCCCGAGATTTGTTCCCAATCGGTGAAGCAGATGGATGCCAATTACGTTATGCATACGTTCAATCGGCAGCCTGTTGTCTTTGTCCGCGGGCGGGGCGTTAAGGTTTGGGATGCCGATGGGAACGAGTATCTGGACTTCCTGGCCGGCATCGCCGTAAATGGGCTGGGGCACAGCCATCCCGCGCTCGTAACCGCTATCAGTGAGCAGGCGGCGATTCTTATGCATGTCTGCAACCTGTTTTACGTCCCACAGCAGCCCGAATTGGCGAAAAGACTGGTCGAGCTTTCGGGATTGGGGAAGGCGTTCTTCTGCAACAGCGGCGCTGAGGCAAACGAGACCGCCATCAAACTTGCCCGAAAATGGGCCAGTGAGAACGGTACGCCTGAGAAATTTGAGATCATCACGGCCAACGGATCATTCCACGGTCGGACCATGGGTGCGGTGACGGCAACCGGTCAGCCAAAGTATCACGCCGGTTTCGGGCCGATGCTTCCAGGGTTCAAGTATGTGCCTTTCAACGATATCGCGGCAATGGAAGCGGCGATTACCGAAAAGACCTGTGCGATAATGCTCGAACCGATTCAAGGGGAGAGCGGCGTCCGACCGGCGACTCAGGAGTATCTGAGGACTGTTCGGCGTATCTGTGATGAGAAGGGGATACTGCTTATCCTTGATGAAGTTCAGACCGGGCTTGGGCGAACCGGCAAGTGGTTCGGGTTCGAACATTACGGGATCAAGCCGGATATTATGACTTTGGCAAAGACTCTGGGTGGCGGCTTCCCAATCGGTGCGTGCCTCGCGTCAGACTCCGTGGCCAAGGCGTTCCAACCAGGGAATCATGCTTCGACCTTCGGCGGAAACCCGCTGGCCTGCGCAGCCGCCTTGGCGACTCTGGATGTTCTGGAGAACGAAAAACTGGTCGAAAACGCGGCCACCACGGGTGCTTATCTGCATCAGCGCCTGCGCGAAATGAAAGAACAGAGGACCGAGATAGTCGATGAGCGGGGAGTGGGCTTGATGGCGGCCATAGAGTTTGAAGGCCGCGATGCAACGGAAGTTGCCTCCAAATGCTTGCAACTAGGTTTGATCGTCAATCCGATCGGGAGTACGGTTTTACGTTTCTTGCCGCCGCTAATTGTAAATAAGGAAGATGTAGACAAGGCAATCGAGATACTGAACCAGGCGCTGGACTGATTTTCTTGCTCGGTCTATTCCTGTAGCGTATATGGCTTCGGCAGCAGGCTACCGAAGCAACCTGATTAGACTAGTATATCAAATCGCAAACACCGAATCCGCGTCATTCATGTATGAAAAACGCGAACAAGAGGAGGACAGTGCAACATGTGGAGGCAACTCACGCAGAAGGCCAGGAAGGCCATTCTAGTGGCGCACGAAGAAGCAGAGAGACTCGGATATAACCACGTCGGCTCCGAACATCTCCTGCTTGCAATCACTCGTGAAGAGGATTGCGTAGCATCGATGATCTTGAATCGCCTCGGCATAGATGCCGGTACCGTTCGGGTGGAAGTCATGCGAAAAGTCAGCCCCGGAACGGAATCATTGGAAGAAATGCAACTAGCCGCCGATGCAAAACACGCCATAGATTTTGCGTTCGATGAAGTCAAGCTGATGAAAGATGAATGGGTCGGCACAGAGCACCTGCTTATCGGCCTCGTGCATGAAGCGGGTGGCGTGGCTTCGGGAGTCTTGTGCGAACTAGGCGCCGATCTCGCCAAATTGCGCACCCAGCTAAGAAACGTGAAAGCGGGCACTCTCCCGTTTGGTAGGATAAACGAGAACGCTCCTACTAGATCTTCGCTTTCGTTAATATAGAATTTCGAAATATCCGATTTCAGGGGGCGACGCTTAGCGTCGCCCCAAACCAAGCTATCCCACGCCTCGTCCTTCCGCCACGATCACTGCGCAGGATGCCTCGTGTTTCGGGAAACTTGTTCATGCCTTTCCAAAATACCAATAACAACGCGACAGTCGGAGAAGCCTCGAAGAGGCGGCAGATTTTAGCCACGGGTGCCCCGCCCGCAGCGCAGGCGGAAACCCGTGGAAAGACGGACAGAAAAATCATAAGCCCCGAAGGGCCGACAGAATTAGTCTGATTGTATGCCTTAAGTAGATTCCCTGCCGGCCCTTCGGGGCTTGAAAATATGTTGGGCATGTTGTCCACGGGTTACGCCCTTTGGGCTTCACCCGTGGCTAATATCTTTCGCCCTTTCAGGGCTTTTTCGGTATTTCATAGACTTACCTATAACAAGCCAAGTCGAGAGTATCCCAAAACCTGAGGCATTCCATTTTCTTGGGTGGGCGATTACTGCCGACTTGACTAAGTGTTTGCATCGGCTTTATCATATGTGTAGAAGTTAGGCGATTTTCGTGAACGCGATATGTTCACGAATTGGAGACAAAGTATGGTAATGGATAATTCACTCAGGGGTAGGGATCTCTTGTCGATTGCTGATCTTAGCGCGAAGGAGATTCAAACAATATTTAAGGTGAGCGCCGAATTGAAGGCTCTTACTCTGCCGGAACAGATGGCTAATCCTATTTTGCCGGGTAAGAGCCTGGCGATGATTTTCGAGAAGCCCTCTCTCAGAACTCGTGTGACTTTTGAGCTTGGGATGATGCATCTGGGCGGGCACGCGGTCTATTTGCAGCCGACCGACATTCGGATGGGCGTTAGAGAGACCATTCATGATGTCGCGCGCAACCTGGAGCGCTGGGTGCAGGGTATAATGGCGCGAACTTTCCTCCACAAGAGCGTGACGGATTTGGCGAAGTACGCGGATATTCCGGTGATTAATGGGCTTTCGGACCTTGAACATCCATGTCAGGCGCTTGCTGATTTCTTCACTATTTTGGAGCATAAGGGGCGCGTGGATGGGATAAAGGTTGCCTATCTTGGCGATGGGAATAATATATGTCACAGTTTGATGCTGCTTGCCGGATTGGTAGGGGCGGATATGGTGGTCGGATGCCCGGCTGCTTATCAGCCGGATGCTGAGGTGACGAAAGTCGCCCAGAGATTCGCGGCATCCAGCGGTGGGGCGGTCAACGTCACGAACGATCCGCGAGAGGCGGCGGCTGGGGCTGATGTGCTCTACACGGATGTGTGGGCCAGCATGGGCCAGGAAGCAGAGCAGGAAGAGCGGTTGCCTGTGTTTATGCCATATCAGGTGAATCAGGCGCTTGTGGAGTTGGCGAAGTCCGATGTGATAGTTATGCATGACATGCCGGCGAAGCGTGGGCAGGAGATTACCGATGAGGTGATCGACGGTCCGCATTCGGTTGTTTTTGATGAGGCTGAGAACCGGTTGCACGCGCAAAAGGCGGTCATGGCCTTGCTGATGTAGGGGGCGTTTCGGGACGGGGTATTCGTGTCATTCTGAGCCGGAAGCGAAGAATCATCTAGCTAGGAAGATGATCCTTCACTTTGTTCAGGATGACCACGATTTTCTGAAAGATCAAGTGCAGAGGGGCGTTTCGGGACAGGGGTGTCCCGAAACAACGAATGTTGTGGAGACATTTCGGTAGCGCCCTCACCCTGACCCTCTCCCGCAGGCGGGCGAGGGAACGGACGATAGATGTATGTGAAATTCCGGCGATGCCGGGGTGGGAGAGAAGATGAAGAAAGTTGTAATTATCTATTCCGGGGGGCTGGATACCTCGGTTTGTATTCCTATGATGAAGGAAATGTATGGGTTCGATCACATTGTGACCGTGACCGTCGATGTCGGACAGCCGGCTGAGGATTTGAAGCAGGCTGAAGATCGGGCGCGGATACTTGGGACTGAGCATTATACCATCGATGCCAAGAAGGAGTTTGTTGAGGAGTACGTTTTCCCGGCAATCAAGGCGAATGGTGATTATCAGGGGTATCCGATCAGCACATCTATTGCGCGTCCGTTGATTGCTCTCAAGGCTGTCGAGATTGCGGAAAAAGTTAAGGGAGATGCGTTCTGTCATGGGTGTACCGGCAAGGGGAACGATCAGTTCCGCATAGAATTCGTTCTTCGCGCGCTGGGCGGGGGTCGAGAGGTTATTGCTCCGATGCGGGAGCGGAATTATACTCGAACTGAGGAGATTGAATACGCACGACAGCACGGCGTTTCTATCGCTCAAACGGCGGACAAGATTTGGAGCATAGACGAGAACTTGTGGGGTCGCTCCATAGAGGGCGGGCATCTCGAAGAGCCGGATTACACCCCGCCGGAAGAAATCTACCAGTGGACGAAGGGCTGGGAGAAGAGTCCGAACACGCCTACGATTGTTGAGATAGAGTTCGAGAAAGGCGTGCCGGTTGCGCTTGATGGGAAGAAGATGGGCGGCCTTTCGCTGATCCTGGCTTTGAATAAGATTTCAGGTGAAAATGGGGTAGGGCGGGTCGATATTATGGAAGACCGCATCCTGGGCCTCAAGTGCCGCGAGAATTACGAATGCCCCGCCGCCGTTACTTTGCTTGCCGCTCACAAGGCTCTTGAAGCGTTGGTCTGCACTAAGGAAGAGATCGCGTTCAAGACGACCGTCGATTATCAGTGGGGCAAGCTGGCTTACGAAGGGCTTTGGTTCGATCCGCTGAAAGAAGACCTGGAAGCGTTTATCAACAAGATTCAGGAGCGCGTGACCGGCGTTGTAAAGGTTCAGCTATTCAAGGGCCAGGCGAAGGTTATGGGTCGGAAGAGTTCATTCGCGCTGTACTCTGAATCTATGGCCTCTTTTGATGATAAGTCTTTCGATCAGAGCGAGATGGCGGGGACGGTGAAAGTACATGGTCTGCAATCTCGCATGTATCGAGCGCTAAAGGCAGGAAAATAATGTCTAAGCTGTGGGGTGGGCGATTTAGCAAGGAGACTTCCGGTCTCGTTGACGAATTCAATGCTTCCATCAAATTCGATTCACGTCTTTGGAAGTATGATATCGAAGGAAGCATCGCCCACGCACGCATGCTGGGCAAGTGTGGGATCATTCCCGTGGACGACTCTGAGTTGATTGTCCAGGGGCTGAAGAGAGTCGCAGAGGGCATCGGCAGCGGGAAAGTCGGCTTTGATGTTGCCGCTGAAGATATTCATATGAATATCGAGAAGCTGCTTTTCGCAGAGATCGGCGATGTGGCGGGCCGACTCCATACCGCGCGTAGTCGGAATGATCAGGTGGCTCTGGATTTGCGCATGTATGTGAAGGCCCAGATTGCGTCTATAGATGCCGCGATCAAGGATTTGCAGCAGGCTTTGATCTCGATTGCCGAACAGAATATCGAGACGCTAATGCCCGGATACACCCATTTGCAGCACGCACAGCCTGTGACTCTGGCGCATCATCTGCTGGCTTATGTCTGGATGTTCAATCGGGATCGGGAGCGGTTTGAGGATTGCTTCCGTCGGACGGATGTTCTCCCGCTAGGCTCGGGCGCGATGGCGGGGACTTCGTTCCCGATAGATCGAGAATACGTAGCGGAATTGCTTGGGTTCTCGCGCATAAGCGAGAACAGCATGGACGCTGTGTCGGACAGGGACTTTGTCTTGGAATTCTTAAGCGCGGGTTCCATTATAGGCATGCATCTTTCGCGCTTTGAGGAAGAATTGATCATCTGGAATACGCGGGAGTTTGGATTCATCGAGCTTGACGATGCCATGGCAACAGGCAGCAGCCTCATGCCTCAGAAGAAGAATCCCGACGTGGCCGAGCTGATTCGCGGCAAAACCGGTCGGCTTTACGGCAATCTCTTCACCATGCTTACCGTCCTGAAGGGTCTTCCGCTCACCTACAACAAAGACCTTCAGGAAGACAAGGAAGCCGTGTTCGACAGTGTCGATACGATTTTGCAATGCTTGGGCGTCCTGAAAGCGCTGATCGAATCCACGGAGTTCAAATCGAAGAATATGGCGGACGGGCTGAAGGGCGATTTCTCCACAGCAACGGATTTGGCCGACTATCTGGTCAGGAAAGGCGTTCCTTTCAGAAACGCGCATGAAATCGTGGGGCGCGTAGTTGCGCACTGTATTGAGCAAGGCAAATCACTTGAAGAGATGGAATCGAAGGAACTGAAAGCATTTTCGGAGAAGTTTGGTGACGACGTCTCACTGAATCCGAAACGAAGCGTAGAAGGTCGTGATATTCCCGGCAGCACGGCGACTAGTCGTATAGTGGAACAGATCGAGGCGGCGAAGAAAGCTACAGATTCTTAACCATAGTTATCGCCGTTACTCCGCAATGCGATTCTATGGTCATCTCATCCACCAGCGTTTTTATGAGGAAAAGCCCCAGGCCGTTTTCAGGCATATCTTCTATACCGCAGGTTCTCTTGCAAGTATCCTTCCATGAGAACGGAAGTCCGGAGTTTCGCACCACGATTTCCAACTTGTGAGGGCTGATTCTGTATTGCAGGGATACGCGAGGACTGTTTGGATCGGCGTGTTTCACCGCATTAGAGCATGCTTCACCCACGGCCACCTGGATATCAGAGAGCTGTTGATCCGTCAGCTTTGCGCGTACGCCTATCGATTCCACGGTCTTTCTGGCGACGGCAACATATTTCGGAGACCTGGGAATCTCCAGCGTTATAACCTCTGGCTGCGACATGCTAAATGATCCTTCCCGGAGTTCGGATGCTTAGGTTCAATCCTATTACTTCTATTATCGGCTGCCATCCTCAAGAAAAGCATAGCAGTCGTCCTCTTCTCGGGAAGTTTCTGTAATTAGAGGGAGCGTTATTGCCGATGAAGTATTCGGTGAGACTTGTGCCTGATTAACCGCCGGTATGTGCATTATGCCATATTCATTTTGCCTTTCCACGATAATCCATGGCTATTCCTTATGACGATGGATGTATCGGCAAAGTTACATGCTCATCTAATCATCGCGTCGGTCGTTAGCCGACAGCAGTTGGAGCAGGGAGGCTTCCACTGAGGGACTGATTACTAGGGTTTCTCCAAGTTTAGTCAGCCCGCTTATCTCCAATTTACGAGTAATTCGCGGATTGCAATTGGCAAGAAAGAGTCGGCCTCCGATTTGCGAAAAGCGCTTGATAGCGAACACTATGCCGGTAAGTCCGCCGCTATCGAGGAAATCTACCTTAGTAAGGTCGAAGATCAGCGCTCGGTGGTCTTCCTCAACCAGTCGTGCCATAACGGATCGAAACTCCGGCTGGCAGAAATGGTCAAGGTCTCCGATGATACGAATAATCGGCGTACCATCATGGATTTCAACATTGTTTGCCATCCAAGCCTCCGCGTTGCGAATATCATATCGAGATTGTAACAACGGAATAATGCCGTGTCAAACTCATCAATAAAATAAATTTTGGCCTCGTTCGTTATTCCAAAACCGGGATTTGTCCCGTCTTACCTGCCAAAACATGTGTATGGTGGAGACCGCAACATGCATTATCACGAAATGTTCACAAATATATCTCACAAACACCACAAACTCAGCCATTGACATTAAGTAGTCTCTGGTTGTACACTATGTGTGTTAGTGGTGGCTAGTGGAGACTCAGTGGAGGACACGGAATGTTTCGTGGGGGATTTGCCCACAGCGTCGACGATAAAGGCCGACTCATAGTTCCGCTCAAGTTCAGATCCCTTTTGGGTGAAAAGTTTGTTATCACCAAGGGGATCGATGGATGCCTTTGGGTGTTTCCTGAAGAAGAATTTCGAGAACTAGACGAGCGTTTGAAGTCGCGGCCTATGTTTGATCCGGTTGCCGTGCGTCTTCAGAGATTTTTCTCCGGCGAGGCTGTTGACACGTCGGCTGATTCCCAGGGCAGAGTAGCCATACCTTTGAATTTGCGAGATTATGCCGGGATATCGAAGGATGCAATGATTATCGGCGCGGGCAACCGCATTGAGATTTGGAGCAAGACATCCTGGGACAATCTTAACGAAGTTCTGACCGACGAGTTGATTACCGCATCAGCCAAGGATTTGGGGATCGGATAACTTATTCCGAATGGCAGACTTCCATAAACCCGTAATGCTTGCGGAGGTTCTAGGGTTTCTGAATCCGCAAAGCGGAGGAACCTTCATAGATTGTACGTTGGGTGGCGGGGGGCATGCACTGGAAATCGCGAAGCGCGTGTCGCCGGAAGGCAAGTTGGTCGGAATCGATCAAGACGAAGAAGCGCTTCAAGTCGCGGCGGACTATCTGGCGGATTACAAAGATAACGTGATCCTTGAAAATGGAAATTTTTCCGAAATAGCCTCAATTGCCCGGAAACTCGATGTTGAATCGGTTAACGGCATATTGATGGACTTAGGGGTTTCATCGCATCAATTGGATGCGCCGGAACGCGGATTCAGCTTCCGGTATGATGCTCCCCTGGATATGCGGATGGACAAATCTCAGCCGGTAGACGCGGCGGAGTTGGTCAATTCGCTGGCGGAACGAAATCTGGCAGAGTATATTTTCAGGTACGGCGAAGAGCGATGGGCGAGGCGCATCGCGAAGTTTATAGTAGACAGGCGAGGAAAGCAACCAATTCAGACGACCGGCGAGCTAGTGGAGATAATACTCGCCGCAGTACCATCGGGAGCACGACAAACGGGGATTCACCCGGCAACGCGGACGTTTCAAGCGTTACGAATAGTCGTGAACCGGGAACTGGAAGCCCTTGAAAAAGGGCTGGACGCCGCAATAGATCTTTTAGCAAGCGGCGGTAGAATTTGTGTTCTCTCGTATCATTCTCTGGAAGACAGGATCGTAAAGACTGCATTCGCAAAACATTCGGGGAGATGTACGTGCCCTTCGGGACTGCCGATATGCGTATGTGGAGCCGCGAAAAGTATTAACGTGCTGACAAAGCGCCCGGTAATGCCGTCTGAATCAGAGATAAGAGGGAACCCTCGATCAAGGAGTGCGAAGCTTCGAGCAGCGGAGAAAGTTTAGTCGGAGCGACGCTATCGAGTTGTTGTATTGAATTTTTCGGAGAGGTGGGTTTTGGTGATGCAGGCACAAGCACAACGGCAATATGAGAGGATCGAACCCGTTCGCTACACCAGGAGACCGCGCAGCAACAGGCGACCTCTGATCCAGTCATGGCTGAATAACCCAATGGTGTGTGTAGTTCTGTTAGTTGCGGTACTGTGCATGCTGGCAAGTACATACGTCAGCGCGTATGCCGCATTTACGGAAAAGGGCCGCAGCAGAGCGTTGCTTATTTCGAATCTTTATCGCCTCAAGAAAGAAAATGAAAAGCTGCGCCTGACGGTCGATCAACTGAAGCAACCCGATCTGATTGAGGGTTATGCCCTTGCGAATCAGATGAAGCAATGCCAGGCGACGGCATATGTCGTGCCGGTCGGCAATCCGCGCGTGGCGCGAAGCACGGTGGCCTTAGGGGTAAGATGAAGGCCATCGTGGTCCCAGCGCTTTTCATAAATTGACTTGTTTTAGTGCGGGCCTGTGATGACGCGGGCCCGCATTTCGTTATCGGTGGCGAGCGTTAAAACTTCTCCGAGATTTATGAAGGAATACGCCGCCGGATCGATAAAGTACTAATAGGTGAGAATCGTCTAGAACAATTATCGGGGAACCCTCATGCGGCGTCGAATTTCTTCTCAACATCTGGTAATCTCCAGAATCAGGCTGGTTCTAGTATTCTTGACATTGGGATATTTGGCGCTGTTTGGACGCCTCATATACCTCCAGGTCATCCTCGGACACCACTTCAAGGTTCTCGCCGCGAATCTGACCGTGAGGCGCATAGTGAAGCCAGCGCGTCGGGGCACTATTTACGACCGAAATCTCAAAAAACTGGCCGTGACCATTGACGCCTACGACATCTCCGCGCAACTGCAGAGGATTGAAGACAAGGATGCCGCGGCGGATGCGGTGGCGGAGATCACGGGCTTGGATCATGATGCGTTAGCGCAGAAACTGAACTCAGGGAAGAACTTTGTATATCTGCTGCGTAGCGCGGACGCGGAGATTGGCGAGAAAATCGCCAAGGCCAAAATTCCCGGCATTGGAGCGACGCCCACAACAAAGCGTCAGTACCCCGGCGGCATATTGGCGGCGCATATTCTTGGGTTTACGAACGTGGACGGCAAAGGAATCGAGGGTCTGGAAAAGAAATTCGACACTGAATTGCGAGGAGTCGATGGTTTTGTCGTTGCCGAAGTCAATGCGCGCGGAGAGATTATTCCCGGTACCATTCAACATCAAGAAGAAGCGGTTAATGGAAAAGACATAGTCCTCACCATAGACTCCACACTCCAGCACGAAGTGGAAGAGGACCTGGCCAAAACTTGTGCCGATCATCATGCCGCGGGCGCTTCGGCGGTTA
>Ga0182027_10014273_pt1 | contig 11011 bp, 14 predicted proteins | sample 712E1DmetaG_FD_121300 | JGI IMG/M metagenome (GOLD analysis project Ga0182027, IMG submission 121300) | Permafrost microbial communities from Stordalen Mire, Sweden - 712E1D metaG (Illumina Assembly) | ecosystem: Environmental > Terrestrial > Soil > Wetlands > Permafrost | place: Sweden...
AAGATGAGACTCTTGGGGGTGCAGGCAGAACCATTCGGGAGGGTATATCCTTTATATTCTGTAGATTGCGCAGGCCTGAAACGGGAGTTGTTAATTCTAGATGCTTGCTCCCCACAAAACCCGGTATAAAACGACCTCTCCAGGGCGCAAGTTATTGAATCTAACAGGAGACTGGACGGCGATGAGAGAGGGACAAAAACGAGGCGAAGCTCAACTCCGTTTCTCGTAGCGTTTGAGCTGACAGGTCATTAGTCGCCCCAAACAGACTCCTCGGACACAAGCTACGCCATCCGAGGGTTCTACCTGGCGCGACCCACCGACACCGCCATATTCAAGCACGCCACGAAACCACGACCAATGGAGACACGCTCCCTACCTCACCTATGGACTGCCTGCATTGAGCAATCAAGCACGGCCCTGGCAGTCACCCGCACGTCATAGCGAGAGGCATTCCGGAGCGAGTCCTCACGCAACTTTCGCCGTAGCGTCGAGCCCTGCGCCAGCAAGTCAATCGTCCGTGCGAGTTCAGCGGAGTCCCCAGCCCGATATCCTAGCCCGGACAAGCCAAGAATGTCGCATAAACCGCCGACGTCCGAGTATATTACGGGGAGCCCGTGCGCCTGTGCCTCGATGGCTACCAAGCCGAACGCCTCAAGCCCAGCCGTGCTAATGACCAGCGCGTCGTAATCGCGGAATCGCCGCCAAAGCTCGTCCCGCGCAACAAACGGACGAAATAACACGCGGTGGTCGATAGTGAGTTCTACGGCCCGACTCTGCAAGACCGAAAGTTGATCGCCCCGCCCTATCACAGTGAGGTGGTGCGGGGATTCCGTCGCCGCAAGTGCTTCGATCACTGTATCCACAGCCTTGTTCGAGTCCAACCGACCAGCGTACAGCAGCCTGAGAATTGAGTCTTCGGACGGCTCGTGAATGCTACTAACTTTATCGAGAGGTATGCCCCAGGAAATTAACCTGAGCTTATCGTCCCACTTACCACATGTCAGATCCTGCACTCGCTCAAGGAGCGAACGCGTCGGGAGAATAACTTGGCAGCTTCGCGCGACGACTTCACACAGTGCGCTCAATGCTTGTTGCGACGCCTCTGCTTCAATCACGTCCGTACCATGTGCGAAGGACACAAGCGGCAAAGACTGAGCGGCCCGGCAGAAGGCGAGGCTCAGACCGAATCCGAGATGGTGAGCATGCACAAGGTTGGGTCTGTTACGACTCAAGGCCAGAGTTACAACTGACGTCAGTTCATCTACGTACCGCTCAAACAGAGGCCCATACGGAGCCTTCGAAATGTCGCATTCGAGCACTGTTTCGAATCCGTGGTTCCATGTGCTGTCCTCTTTTGGTAGAGATACGAAGACAGCATTCATCGCGTCGTGCAGCTCGCCGTAAAGGTCGCTGCACAGAATCATGCTTCCACACGAGGGAGCAAGCGGCAAATCAATTCCAGCAATTACTTTAAGCCTGTTCATTAGACTGCCAATGTGTTGTGACTTGAACCATCCGCCAGTTTCATTCCTGCTTGTTCCTGATTGGCACCGGTAAGACCGGGGCATCGATGCGTCGATCAAGGTGGATGAGAGACGGTCGCGGCCCGATAGCTCCTTGGTACTTTCCCTTGTAAAGGATGATCTCGCCCTGCGGCGTCCAAAACGTGACTTGTCCAATCAGGAGGCGCCGATAGATTCGTACCGGCTGAACGGCGTGCAGTTGAAGGGTAAATTGACTGCGCGAGCCAATATCTATGAGATCCGCAGTAACGTGAATAAACAAACCGAGGCGGGCGATCGACGATCTGGCTCGAATTATAGGAACATACCAGTCGCTTCCTATTTGCTCGAGCGTACATCCTAGGTAAATGCGCCCGGGATCCAGCACGAGTCCTTCATCCGGAATACGGGAGATTATGGCCTTGTTCTCGCGCCTGCAATCCAGCACGCCAGCTTCATACCAAGCGATGTCGTCGCCCAACTGAAAGTCATAGCTGTTGGGACTTAGCTGTTTCGGGTTGAATGGATCAATGTAGATGCGGCCAGCATCCACCTGCTTCGCAATTTCAGGACCAGTAAGAATCATCGTCTCCCCCGCGGCTTCCGAAACCGGTTGGCGACGGCCGCAGGCTCACATGGCGCAGCATCGGATCGCGTCCCGTAGTACCCTTCGTACTTGAGCCGGTCGCCGTATGCGTGCCAAAAGCTCACTTGTCCAATCACCATTCCTGCATATATGTGGATCGGCTGAACCGCTACCAATTCCAGTGTCCATTGATGGATCGCTCCCAGTTGGCCAAGATCCGCCGACACCTGGAGAAAGAGCCCAAGGCGGCCCAACGAAGAGCGGCCTATTAAGGTCGGAACATATTCGGTACTTCCAATTCGCTCAAGCGTTGTCCCCAAATAGAGGCGCTTAGGATCGAGGGTAATTCCCCCTTCCGGGATTCGCTGCTCGGCTAGTTCTGGTTCTTCCAGCGGATCGAGAATTGCTCGCATATCGGTCCGGAGTATCGAGCCCAAACGATAATTATAGCTATTTGGATTGAGCAACATACGATCGAATGGATCAAGACAGATCTCGCCACGATCAACAGCTTGACCGATCGCTGAACCCGTCAGAATCATCGGAGGCCCCGAGTGCGGGTAGAGGCTTGGATATTCGGGCCGAAAGAGGTTCGGCCGATCAACGGAGGAGTGAAGATCCTCCGGTCGGCGGAAACAGCGCACTGAAGTTGGGGCAGCAAGTCTTTGGTGGTGAATCGGCGGTTAGCGCCATCAGGCAGCGCCCCCGCGCGGGTCATGCCCGCTATGGAGTGGAGAACTCCAATCATATCGTCGCTCCGCGCAGGAGCTTCGACGATATTGTTCGCAGTGTCAATGGCGGAGTGATCTCCATGTACGGAAGTCCGAGGCGGTGAGCGACATAGCGTGTTGTGGCAAATGACGCGCTATCTTTCTTCACGGGCCGAACTATCACATCCTCTCCTAGGTCTCTTGACCTGTTGACCAAGTCATCCACCGGAGCCGGTAGGGAACCCCTCACGAAGTCGGAATCGAACGGCAGGGCGTCGGCGAGGTCACCTCGACACACAGTCGCCGGCAGGCCATGTCGAACAGCTCCAACATTGAGAATCACGACGTCTGCGTCCGTCTCCAATAGCGCAGCATCGGCAATTCGAATCGTCAATTCCATCCGAGTGACAGGGTGATCGCCATCGAGATGTCCTATCAACTCTTGCTGCCAGACATCAAAGTCGCTGAGACACTGCTTAAGCCAAGGCCACATTGAGAAGCATTGCGTTTGCGCATCAGTGTCTGGCAGAGGCCATTCGACGCAGGCTTCGCGTGGCCCAAGCCGATCCAGCCGTATCCGCGACAGTCCTTGTCCGCACTCTGGTGCCTTAATAACGAGACGACGGCCATGTTCATCCGCCCAAACGTAGTCCTTCGAATGGCAGTGAGAACTAAGTAATACATCGAAGAGAGCGTGTTCTTGCTGCAGTCTAACATCAGATTGGAACCCTGTGTGGCTGATACCGACCACGACATCGGCACCGTTGGTCCGCAGTAGATTGCAGCGATCGGCGAGGCTCTCGAAACTGGGAGGGGTGAAGGCAAAACCCTCCCGTTCCGTAGGCGGTACCGCGAAAAACGATTGCTCGCCAATAAACCCGACTACACCAACCCCAACATCGCCGCGGCGCAGCAGTAAGGAGCTTACCCACGTGCTGGGAAATGACGAGGGGGGATTCAGGTTCGAACAAACAACAATTGGCATCTCGTCGAAAGGCGGATTCCGTGTGAGATCTGCCAGATCATGGTTTCCGGGGACAATCGCGTCAAACAAGGATGAGAGCACGCTCGCAGCTGGCCTGCCTCCCGCGAATTCATGAAAGGAACTACCCGCAAAAAAGTCCCCCGCGTCAAGCAGAATAGCGCCCGCCGCTTTCCACCGGAGAAGGGCGGCCAGGGTACCGAGACCAGGCGAAAGTGCCGAATGGAAATCGTTCGTTCCCACGATGGTAATCACGTCTCCGAGCCTCCAACTTCAGTGTTCACAGTGGGATCCTCGATACGCCTCAGCTTCAGGCAGTACAGAACGTACAGAATAGCACCTACGCGGCTCAGACGTAATTCTTTCTCATACAAGATGAGCCTGGAGGAGCGATCCCGCATGTTGGGATTGGACAATCAGCGTGCAGCAGTCAGAACGGACCAGATTCAGGCATGTTTGGACGGCATTGGAGAGGTCGGATTCCAGGGCCAGCATCGGGAAGGAAGTATACGGCTGGGCGAGCCAGACGCTACGGCAGCAACGGTATCAAGGATTGAAACGCAGGGATCTGGGGATGGTGCGGCGGTAGGTGGAGAAGATGAGCGGACTGAGCCGGGCACAGACGACGCGCCTGATCACGGCGTACGTGCGCGGGGACGAGGTGACACCGCAGGCACACCGGCGGCACCATTCTCGGCAATCGTGGCGGAGCCAGGGAGCCAGTACGTGTAGTTGGGCCGGCGGTGAAGCAGCGGCAACCCCGCCGCCAGTGGCGGCGGACCTGAAAGCCACATCGGCGGGGACGCGGTACACACTCTTCGCAAGTTTCCAAATCCTTCTTGGCGGCAGAATGGACTTCACGTTATGACCCGAGTCCTGCCAATTGTTCATGCGCTCACGGACGGAGAATTCACCTGCAGCGGTTCTGCTTTTCGCGGATCTCGATGCCGACAAGGACAACGCCGACCCAGGCTAATTGCCTGGGTTCGGCGCGACTGGAAGGACTGCCAGCCATGGCCGGTTCTCCAGTGCTCACGAACCCGCAGACGGCACGGGAGGGTCGGCGATGGGTTGATGCGGCTCGCCCTGTCGCGGCTTGTCTTTCCGGTCTGCTGGCGTTGAGGTGGTCACGCCCGATCCTGGCATCAAGGTGCGATGATAAAGCCCGGGCTGCAAACCGGCATCACCGATCCCGGTCCGCTCGGCATCTGAGGTGGCGCGCTCGGAACGATGGTGCTGTAGTAGTCTAAAGGTTCCAGGACTTGTGGCGAGCCCGCGCCTTTTGGGGAGATCCAATCATGATCGGACGGCTATTGTTCCAGTTCTCCAAGACACGCTTGGGCTACGCAGCGGTAGGTCTTGTATTCTCTCGGCTCACGTCGCTCCTGCCGGTTCATCGAGTACTTGAGACGGAGTTGGTGTTTTGCTTCGACCATCCGCGTCCGGTTGACAAAACTCACATTCTGATTGTCCCGAAAAGGCCGATAAGGAGCCTGTTGGATCTCGCGGCCGACGAATCCCTGCACCGCTTTTTCGTGGCAGTGTTTCAAGCTGTTCGCCACATCGTCTCTCAGCGAGCCGATCTGACGTCCGATGGGTTTTCTCTCTTCTGTAACGGTGGCCCGCGCCAGGAGGTCGGACAGGTGCATTTCCACCTCACATCGTCAGGCTTCACTAAGGCTCGATCTGAGGGCCTATCGGACTACACGCATATTGAAAGTGAGGGCCGTTTGGAAGTCTACGCTTCACGTGAAGGCAACCGCCTCCTGCTGGTAAACAAGGATGCGAAACTACTGTCGGCGTTGGCTGATGGTGACTTGTATGCGGTGCTTTCTCCTGTCTTGCGAGCATTGCCAGTTTTGAATTCGAGCTTAGAGATTGGTGTGCGGGGCTTCACTCTGACAACTCGAGAACCAGATACCGTGCCTGCGCTCCGAGAAGAGGGTCTCGTGTTTCGGTTGGGTGTTGCGGGAACACGCACGGGAGAAGTGCGTCCCGCCAATCCTGCCAAAAGGTAGCAACTACAAGGGAGCAGCTATCCGTGAATGAGCGGCTTGAAATCATAGGAGGCCATCGACTTGCGGGTGTCGCCCGCGCAAGTGGATCAAAGAATGCGGGTTTCCCTATCTTGGCGGCAACCCTATTAACTGAAACTCCAATTCAACTCCGCAATGTCTCTCGAATCGCTGATCTGAGTTGCTTTCTTGATATCCTATTAGCTCTGGGCGTTTCGATACAGCGTTCAGGCGACGACGTGTTCGTTGATTCGAGCGGCTTGAACTCGTGTGCAGTCCCGGTTGAATTGGGGAGTCGAATCCGAGGTTCATATTACTTGCTCGGCTCGCTGCTGTCGAGGCTTGGTGTCGCCGAGATCCCTCTGCCCGGCGGCTGTCCCGTCGGAGACCGTCCGATGGACCTTCACGTCACATGCTTAACTCGGCTTGGGTGCACAATCCGTGAGCAAAACCAAACCTTGTATGCTACTGCTCCTGCTTTTGGCCCGATTCGCTCTGTTCATCTCGAGCTGCCATTCCCCAGTCGCGGAGCGACGATCAACGTGCTCCTATTTGCCGCAAAACGGCCTGATCTAGTCGTACATTTGGACAATGCCAACACTAGCCCAGAGTCGGTTTGCCTACAGAGGTTACTGCGTCAAATGGGTGTCGACGTTCAACCAGTGGGTGCCACGAAACTGACGATCATGGGTACACCTGCCCCAAAAGCCGCTCTCCCTTTCACTATTATCGCCGACAAAATCGAGATCGCAACGCTGTCACTGGCTGGGCTCCTGACGGGCGGCGATGTCAGCGTTGACAACGTAGACCTGCCTGCCCTTCGTCCACTGCTGGCCCTCCTGGAGAAGATGGGCGTCACGGTAGACACCGAACAATGCAGGTTACGTTTAAGCACGACTCGGCCGCTGAAGGCCGCCGACGTGGTTCCCGGGCTAAACACAGACGACCTCGACGCAGATTTTGAGCCTCTTCTTGCTGTGGCACTGACACAGGCTGAAGGCACCAGCTTCATCTCGGATACGATAAACCCAGGGCGACACGCCCAGTTTCTCCCATATCTTCAGAGAGCAGGGGCGAGAATCGAAGTGCTCGGCCCAACACAAGCCAAGATCTTCGGCCCGTGTCTACTTAAGCCATTTGACGGTCGTGCCAACGACATTCGCGGCGGTGCCTCACAGGTCCTAGCTGCGCTTGCTGCCGCTGGAGTTTCGACGATCACCGGAATTCACCACATTGATCGTGGATACCAATCTCTTGATGCGAAGCTCGTCGATTTGGGGGGGCACCTAAAGCGCATTGGTGATGAGGCATGACGGCAGGCCAGCCTAAATCAAGTACTACCGTCATCATACTGGCAGCTGGCCGTGGCACCAGGATGAGGTCCGTACTTCCCAAAGTACTGCACCGAACGGGTGGCCGCACTGTCATCGACCACGTACTCCGTTTGGCCGCGAGCATGACGAGCTACGCCAACATGGTCGTCGTGCTCGGCCATCAGGCGGAGTCCGTTCGGGTTGCCCTCGCGGGTCATCCGGAAGTCAAGGTGGCTATTCAAGATGGAGCACTAGGCACCGGACATGCGGTCTGTGCGGCTCGGACCATTGCGCCTCTAAACGCCCTCTGCCTCGTTCTTTATGGCGACTCGCCCTTACTTCGTCCCGCGACGCTCGATGCCCTACTGGCACACCAGACGGCTTCCGGAGCCGCTGCTACTTTAATTACCGCGATGCTCGACTACCCGGGTTCATATGGCCGCATAGCGACCGATTCCGCCGGAGATGTCGCGGCTATCATTGAACCCAACATGGCTACTCCTGCTGAATTGGGAATCAAGGAAATCAACTCTGGTGTCTATTGCTTCAGGTCCGACTTGCTCTGGCGATATATTGAGCGTATTCGCCCAGATAACCCTCTCGGAGAATACTACCTGACGGACATCGTGAGTGTGCTTAGGGCAGATGGATTTAAGGTGGCGAAGATGCAGGTGTCCGATCCAGACGAGATTCTCGGTGTCAACACTCAGCAAGATTTGGCTACTGTAGACGGGATCTTTCGGCGGCGAATTATCAATCACCTTCATGCTTCAGGTGTAACCATTCTGCAACCACATACCGTTCTGGTCGATCCTGATGTCACGGTCGGCGCTGGCACGTCGATAGGACCTTTCTCACAGCTACTTGGAGCCTCGATCGTTGGACGTGGGTGTGTACTAGATGGCAATTGTGTCATCGTCGATTCTCGTTTGGGTGACGACGTCAGGCTGGGGGCGTTCAGCGTGATTAGGTCTGCTGTCCTGACGAATGGGGCGGTAGTGCCACCTTTTAGCTTGGTGGGCATTGGCAGCTCCGGCGATATTCGCATGGACAATTCCCGTACAATCGATTGAACTGCGAGGCAGTCAAAGGAGCAGATGTGACGAGACGCGTTGTTGGTATCTTCGCTCACCCGGACGATGCAGAAATAGTCTGCTTCGGTACTCTGATAACGTTTGTGCGGCGGGGTTACGCCGTGAGCGTGTATGTTGTCAGAGACAGTACTTCGGGAGTGTCTGTAGCAATGCGGGCAGAAGGTGGACCGGTAAGAGTCGACAGGGAAGTTCGCTTCAGCGAGAGCGTGGAAGCGTTTGCTGGTTCTGGTATCTCGATTGAATGGCTTAACAGAGTTCGAGAGGATGGAGATACGCGTCTAGTGACTGCCATTGAAGACGTGCTATTGAAGACCTCACCGAGCATTGTCATTTCACATTGGCCTAGCATAGAAGGACTTGATCATGCGGACCACAGTTTGGTGGGTAACGCTGTCTCGAATGCGAGTCTAAGAAGCCCATCGGTGCGCCTGCTCCTGCAGGGCGAGCCTCAGCATTCTTTTAGATGCGGCTTCAAGCCGAATTACTTTTTAGACATCACCGAAGTCTTCGACGCCAAGATGGAAGCTCTTGGTAAGCACCGTAGCCAGGTCGGTCGCGCATATTTGTCGCGCGACTATCACGTGATGAAGGCTCGCCTAAGTGCCCACGCTGCCCAGCCGCAACTTTGGGCCGAAGGACGGCTATTCGAGAGCTTTGTTTGCCCTCTGCTTGTGGACAAAGGCGATATGCCTCCCGAGGGCGTGGGCCTGTGATGTGATTGGAATCGCAGCATCGAGTCCATCACGCTCTAAACCTGGTCTTGCTCATGGAGAAGCGCGATACTAGCTTCTGTAACTGCACTGAGGGCGTGCCAGAACTTGACCCGCTCGTCCCGATCATGAGGGCGAACTGCTAGGAACTTGTGCAGTGCAGTCCTCAGCGCTTCAGGGCACACTGGCGTGCGTGTGGGTACTTGTGAACCCTTATAGCATTCGTCGAAGAAGCGGGGCCATTGAAAGCAGTGCCCAGGGTCGGCCTTCCCACGCCGACCGGCGATGTGCTCGTGACCAAGCACTCGGTTAGGGTCCCGCAGCGCAGGAAAACATTGTTTCAGGTCCTTCATCAGCACGGCCAAGGACCGATACTGGAAATCGGAGTAGTCCAAGAGGTTGCCATTTGGATTCACGAGTTCAACCCCGATCGAGATGTCATTGAAATTTGTCCATTCTCTCCCATTCGCCTGCCATCGGCTAACACCTGCATGTGCCGCTTTCAGTGGCGAACCCGTTAGGCAAGGAACAAGCTCAAACACTTCGCCATCTTCGGCGATCAAGAGATGACACGAGACCTTACGTTTCGGATCTCTGAAGACCTCGATAGCGCGATCCAAATCGCCCGCAGTGTAATGGAGGACGACAAACAGCACCTCAATCACGGTTGGTGAGAAGTTCGGACTCCGAATGTCTGTCCGGATGGGTATGCTTTCGGATGCCATAAGGTAAAGATTACATCACCCTGCCGGTCGTCTGTTCGAAGGATTCGCGGGCCTCGGATGCGGGGCAGCGCCGGTTTGCCATTCCACCGACTACTCGCTGGAGAGGTTGCGCAGCATTTGGCATGCCCAGGGCTGAGGTAAGACTGCCCCTTCATGGGGACCATTACCGCATGTACAAGAGGGATTAGCGGTCTTGCACCTGGACCACAAGCGAGCGTTCATCGGTGCGACCGCCAGAAGTGGCAATCCGGTTGGTTACTGTATACGACTGACCCACTACGCCGCCCGCGAGCCAGATGGTGGTCCGGGTTGTGGTCTTCGAGTCGTCTGCCGGTTGGAGTGCAGGATCGCTAACGAACCACGTGCTCGTGGCGATTTGATCGCCAGCCAGCCACTTCGACCAATCAACGGAGTAGTCCAGAACGGCATCGGGATCTTTGAGGAAAGTCGTCATGCGGCAATGCTCCGGATTTCCGCCGGTACCGCGAACGTCCGCTGTTCCATGGCGGGAACCAACACACGCCTCTCACGGGTGATGGTTACAACGCGGACCTCGGGGCCGACGGCCAACGCCCTGACTTCTTTGCGGATCACGATCAACCGGACGCCCGGAGCCCGGGCCAGGTGCCGCATTACGACCCCAAGCACGCCTTCGAGGGCCGTTCCACCGGCGGCGACGCCCGTCAACCCGCGCACGGGGGCCAACGGTGCAAGCAGGGTCGCACTTCCGGTCGCGGCGCCTGCCAAGGAGCGCACACGGGCCAACTGTGCGCGAAAGGGGGCCGACCCTCTCGCGGTCCCACGGAGCATCCGCAGGAAGGCCGGGTGCGCCGAGACCAGCGCGGAACTGGCGGCCACGGCGCGCATGGCGCGCGATGCTAGAATCGCGCCGGCAGTGGCCCCCGCCCCGATCGCGATCGCCCGCGAACTCCCGACACGCACCATTCCGCCGTAGACGGGCGATCTTCCAGATGCAACTCCAGCCACGGACTGGAGCGCCGCCAGTTGCGCGTCGGCGGCGCCTTGACCTGCAGCTACGCCAGCGAAGGCGCGGGTCGAGTTGAATAGAACCAGGAGCATGGTGCGGAGGCGGTGGTGCTACTTTTGGGCGGCTACCGTTCCCACCAGCCCACTTCAAACTCGTAGGAGAGGCCGGTGGCGGCGTTGCCAGGAAACCACGCGTAGAGCGTAAGAGCCGAGTTCGGGCCGAGGATGATCGGCGGCAGGCAGCTAACCTTCCGGCCGGCACATACTGCTTGCGCCGCCGTCAGGCCGGCGTAAGCGCCCGGATCGACCGGTCCGCAAACCAGGACGAGTTCGTCCCCCACCACCGGGATACCGCCCACGCTGGCGTTGGCGACCAGACGAGCCGAC
>Ga0182027_10014275_pt1 | contig 11011 bp, 10 predicted proteins | sample 712E1DmetaG_FD_121300 | JGI IMG/M metagenome (GOLD analysis project Ga0182027, IMG submission 121300) | Permafrost microbial communities from Stordalen Mire, Sweden - 712E1D metaG (Illumina Assembly) | ecosystem: Environmental > Terrestrial > Soil > Wetlands > Permafrost | place: Sweden...
AAGCGCATCACGAACGGCTGATGCTGGGCCGCGAACCGGTGTCGGCCTACCGTCTGGAAACGCGCGTGCTGGACCAGCCGGTGATCATTGACGTCAGCACCCTCGGTGAAATTTTGCACGTCGAACTGCCCGGCGGCATCACCGCCACAATTGATCAATGGGGTAAATCGTGATCGAACTCATCAATCTCTCCAAGAAATTCGGCGACCTCATCGCGGTCAACAACGTGACGCTGACCATACCGCGGGGCGAATTTTTCGCCATGCTGGGGCCGAATGCCGCCGGCAAAACGACCACGCTGAAACTGCTCGCCGGTTTGATGAAACCGACCTCCGGCAACGCGCGGGTGTGCGGGTTCGACCTGCAGACACAGCCGCTGGAGGCGCGCCGGCGCATTGCCTACGTGCCGGATTTTCCGTTTCTCTACGACAAACTTTCCCCGTGGGAATTTTTCCGCTTCACCGGCCAGTTGTTTCAGGTGCCCGACGCGCGCATCGAAACCAGCGCGCAGGAATTGATCGCGCGCTTCCATCTGGCCGAGTTCGTGAATCTCCCGATTGAAAGCCTCTCGCACGGCACGCGCCAGCGCGTGGCCATCGTCTCCGCGCTGCTGCACGACCCGGAGGTGTTTGTGATTGACGAGCCGATGGTCGGCCTCGACCCGCAGCACGCCCGCGTGGTGAAGGACGTGTTGAAGGAACGCTCGCTCAAGGGCATGACCGTGCTCGTCTCCACGCACCAGTTGAGCGTGGCCGAGGAAATGGCGGATCGCATCGGCATCATTCACAACGGGCGATTGATTGCGGTGGGCAACCGCGATGAACTCCGCCGCCAAAGCGGCAGTTCCGGCCAGCTCGAAGAAATTTTCCTGTCGCTGACGGCGGAAGGAAAGTGAGGCGCAAGTCTATTGGGAGGGACGGCGTGTCGCCGTCCCAAATTTCCTGAGTGTGAATTCAGGGACGCCGGCACGGCATCTCTTCCGGTTTTGATTTTCAATTGCGGCGTAACCGCAAGCGCAGAAGGATTAATTCCTCGACTCTGACGCGGTAAACTGCTAATTTAGTGTCATGGACTCCGATGAGCGCGAGATTTATCAGTTTCTCCAAACTTGGGGAACCGAGTTTGTCGGCGCAATGGAGATTGCCCGGCGAGCCACCACCAAAAAACGATTTTACGATGATCCCGACTGGGCCAAACAGGTCCTGATGCGGATGCAGGACCGCGGGGTTCTGGAAAGCGACAATCAGGGCCGCTACCGCATCAAACCGGTTTCCAGAAAAAATCGAAACAAGCACTGGGTTGCGCCGGACATTGACAAAATCCTCCAAGAAAGCGGCGTGGAAGTTGAAACCAGCGAGGGCCTCGCCCCGGACGAGCAGACCTGACCGCTCATCCGCACGGCGCGAGCGCCAAACCGGATGCCCCGCGCTAAAAATTTCCACCTGCACCCGACATGTTCGCCGCGCTGCTCACTACGCTGTTGTTTTCCATCTCCGCCATTTGCGGCCATCGCACCTCCACGCGGCTGGGAGGCGTGGAGGCGAATTTCTGGCGCATCTGCGGCGCCCTTTTTTTCCTGGCGATTTGGGCGAACACGCTGGGCGCGGGCACCAGCGGCAGGGCGTTTCCCATTTTTGTCCTGAGCGGACTAGCCGGCATCGGCCTCGGCGACACCGCGTATTTTCAGGCGCTGCCGAGGCTTGGCAGCCGGCGGACCGTTCTGCTCACCCAATGCCTTATCGCACCATTCGCCATGTTGGTCGAATGGCTCTGGCTCGGCACCCGGCTGAACTTCGCGGAAATTGTTTCCGTCGTCGTGATTCTTGCCGGGGTGGTCATCGCACTCGCGCCGGGCGATCACATGAAAATCGCCTCCCGCCGGTTGTGGGCTGGCATTTTGGCCAGCGCCATCGCCGCGCTCGGTGGCGCATTTGGCGCGGTGTTGAGCCGCAAAGCCTACTTTGTCGCGCACGCGGCGGGCGAACATCCCGACCCCGGCACGACCGGCTACCAGCGCGTCGTGGGCGGCGCCGTCGCGCTCGGCCTGGTTTTCCTGATTGTGAAATGGCGGCATGCCCGCCGGCACGGTGATGACGCGCAGATGCTGGATTCCTTTTCCGCGCGGGAAAAATTCAAGCTCTGGCCGTGGGTCCTGGTCAACAGCCTGGCCGGCCAGACGATTGGCGTGAGTTGCATGCAATGGGCGCTCGAAAACACGCCCACCGGCATCGTCACCGCCATCATTGCCACAACACCCATCGTCATGCTGCCGCTGGCGCGAGTTTTTGAAGGTGAAAAAATCACCGCGCGGTCGCTCGCCGGCGGACTCATAGCCGTCGGAGGCGTGCTGGGCCTGACGCTTTGGCATTGAATCATTTGGGAAAACCCATTTTCATTCGTGCTCATTCTCGAAGTCGAATGTTCAAGAACGAGGACGAGGACGAATTTTTATGAAAACGGAGCTGTCAGCCGCTGTTGAATCGCTCGGGATTGAAAAATTCCGCCGCCACATTTTTCTTTGCGCCGATGCGACCGAGCCCAAATGCTGCCCGCGCGAGGCCGGTCTGGCCGCATGGGAATTTTTGAAACGACGGCTCAAGGAATTGAATCTCGCCGGCCCCGAACCGCTGGTTTATCGCACCAAGGCCAACTGCCTGCGCGTCTGTGTGCGCGGGCCTATCGCGGTCGTTTATCCTGAAGGCGTCTGGTATCACTCCTGCGCGCCGGACGTGCTGGAGCGCATCATTCAGGAACACTTGATCGGCGGGAAAGTTGTCGAAGAATTTGCCTTTGCCAAAAATCCGCTGGGATGATTCCGCCGGGATATGGTTCCGGGGGCTGAATTCGTTTTCTTCTGGACGTTTGTTCTTTCCACGCGCAAAGTCAGTTCCGTTTCGGAGCAAACATGGCCAGACTTCTGATCAAAATGCAGGGTTTGGAAAACCGGGTGTTTGAATTGCGTTACGGCGTCAATCGCATCGGGCGCGACCCGGACTGCGATTTGCCCATTGATCATCCCACCGTGTCCACGAGCCACTGCGAATTGGAGTTGTCGGGCGCCGGCGTGGAGCTCCGCGATTGCGGTTCGACCAACGGCACGTTCGTCAACGGCGACCGGGTCAAGGAGTCACGGTTGCTGCCTGGCCAGACGGTGCATTTGGGCGCAGTGGAGTTGTTTGTTGAATCCGCCGAGGTCAACGTCGCGATTCCCAAGTTTGAGCGTGAGCGCCCCAAGCCGCCGGTGGTGCTGGCAGACGGCGTGATGTTGTGTCCGCGCCATCCACAGATGCACGCCACTTACAAATGCACACACTGCCACGAGGTGATGTGCGACAGTTGCGTGCATGTCATGCAGCGCAAAGGCGGCGCCCCGCTGTTCCTCTGCACGCTTTGCAGCCACAAGTGCGAACCCCTGGAAATGGTGCAGCCGCCGAAGAAAAAAAAGACGCTCATCAGTTTCTTGCGGGACACGGTCAAATTCAAGTTCGGACATTCTGCCAGGCGCGAGAAATTGGAAAAGTAAGCGCTTCAGTTTCAGTCCGGCAACTGGTCTTTTAAAAACCGCTGCACCATTTTCGCCAAAGCGGAAACCCAGAGCGGATGTCCGTTCAAACACGGGATTTGCGTGAATTCCTCCCCGCCCGCCGATAAAAACGTCTCGCGCCCGCGCAGGCCGATTTCCTCCAGCGTTTCCAGACAATCCGACACGAACGACGGGCAGATGACCAGAAGTTTTTTGAGTCCGCGCTGGGGCAGCTCCACCAGTTCAAAATCCGTGTACGGTTTCAGCCACGGGTCGCGGCCGAGCCGGGATTGGAATGAAATGGAACACTGGTTCATCGGGATGCCCGCCTGCGCGATGAAGGCCGCCATGGTTTTGAAACACTGCGCGCGGTAACACGTCGCGTGCGCCGGACTGGCGGTTTCACAACAATTCGGCGCGGTCAGACAATGGCCGCCGGTCGGGTCGGACTTGCGCAGATGCCGTTCCGGAATGCCGTGAAAACTGAACAACAAATGGTCAAAGCCCGCCTCCAGATGATTGGCCGCGCTGTCCACGAGCGCCGCGATGTAGTCCGGCGCGTCGCCATAGGGCGGCTGCACGACGATCTTCATCTTCGGCGCGATCTGCCGCGCCACCTCCCGCACGCGCATCACGGCGGTTTCGTAACTCGACATCGCGTAGTGCGGAAACAGCGGAATCAAAAAAGTTTCATCCACTTTCTGCTCCGCGAGTTTGCGGATGGCGCTTTCGATGGACGGATGCTGATACCGCATGGCCAGTTCGACCGGTACGGGGACAATCTCCTGCAACTTCGCCTGCACCTTGCAGCTCGTGACGACCAGCGGTGAACCTTCCGGCAGCCAGATTTTGCGGTATGCCTCGGCGGCCTGCTTCGGCCGGTTGATGAGAATCATGCCCACGATGAACCGGCGCAGCAGCCAGGGCGTGTCAATCACCCGCCCGTCCATCAGAAATTCATTCAGATAACGCCGCACGTCGCCCACCGAGGTTGAGTCCGGCGAGCCAAGATTGACCAGCAAGACGGCTTTGTTCATTTGGCAGTCAGGAATTTTCCCACGCGTTCCACGATATTGCAACCGGATAGGATCGAATCGCCCAGCGAAACGCCGTCGCGATAGTGGCCGGCAAAGAAAAAGCCCGCCACCCGATTTTCGATTTTATTCATCAATTCGCGGTAGCGACCATAGCCGACGTTGTATTGCGGGATGGCCTTCGGATAAAGCACGCAATGCTGGAAAACCGGCTTGCCGGCCACACCCAACAAAACCCGCAGGTCTTCACACGTCAACGCGACCAGCTTTTCCGGCGGCAGCAGGGCCAGTTCCGGATAACGCTGGCCGCCGATGTAGCTCGTCAGCGTCAAATGACCGGCGGGCGCGCGGTTGGGAAACAATGACGACGAGAAAATCGCGCCGAGAATTTTGAAGCCTTCGATTTTAGGAATCAACATGCCGAAGCCTTCGCACGGATGCGCCACGTCTTCGCGCCGGAACCCCAGCACGACGCTGGCCACCGGCGGATAACGGATTTCGGAGAATGCCGCAGTAGGACAGGCGTCGCGCCTGTCTCCATTTTCTTTGGGAATATTTGAGACAGGCGCGACGCCTGTCCTACGAATTTCCAACTCCGCCAGTTGATACGCCGTGCCGCAATAAATCACCGCGCTGTGTTCGATTTGGAAACCTGGATGTTGGATGTTCGATGTTCGATGTTCGATGTTTTCCTGAGACGCACGCCCGTTCTCGAGCGCCGTCAGCGCCCAACCGTCCGCCGCCTGCGTCAACTTGGTCACCGTGATGTTCAGTTTCACCGCGTCACCAAGCTGCGCCGCCAGCGAGTCCGGCAAAACCTGCAAGCCTTCGTCGAAGGAAAACTTCGGCGCGCGGTCCTTGGCCACCTCGCCGGATTTTTTTCGGTCGCGCGCCCCGAAAATCTGGCCCTTGATGAGCGAGCCGTAATTGTCCTCCAGCGCCTTGAGCTTCGGAAACGCGTGCGTCAGGGAAAGTTGGTGCGGGTCGCCCGCGTAAATTCCGGCCACGAGCGCGTCAATCGCCTGATCCAAAAATTCCTGGTTCAGCCGGCGTACGACAAATTGCGCGATGCTTTCCTCGACGCCATCGCGGCGGCGCGGCCGAAACGGTTCGCGCAACACGGCCAGCTTGGCCCCGGCGGTGAAAAGATTCGTCGTGAAAAAACCGAGCGGCGAACCGGGCATGGCGATGGGACGCTGGTAACGGACGACATACCGCGCCTCAGCCTTCGGGTCCGGATCCAGCCGGCGCGACTGCAAACCGGCATCGCGGACAAGCTGGCCAATATTCGGCGACGTTTCGAGCAGCGTGTTCGGCCCGAACTCGGCGAGCCAGCCGTCCTGGCGCAGCGACTGAATCACACCGCCGACGCGCCCGCTGGCTTCATAAACCGTGACCGGGATGCCCTTGCGTTTCAGGTAAAACGCCGCGGTCAATCCCGTGATGCCGGCCCCGATAATGGCGACAGGTTTCATTCGGTTCGGGAAAAATTAGACCACACGTCCGCATTGTCGAGAACACTTGCGCTTCCGCGCCTTTGCTGACCGGCGGGAACAGGCCTGACGCCACCCGTTCCCGCGGAGCGGCATGAACCCGGAAGCTGTGATGTCGAGCCGCAGCACAGGCGCGCCAAGATATGATTTTGGCGGCGGCGCGGCTTTGGGACGGACTGCCTTTGTGTCACCGGCCATGCTACGCTCGCGCATTATGTGTGGCCGTTATTTCGCAGAGTTCAGCCCAAAATGAAGCTTTTGTGCGCAAGCATTGGGTGCGCGGGTTTGGTCCAAGCTCAAGATTGGCAGCCGGCCACGGTGAGTTTGTTGTCGGTCAGCGCGGTTACAACCAGCCAGGGTATTCCTCTAACGACTAATACCTATGCCGAATACGAATGGGGGCTGGGCGGTTGGGAGAATCCGTTAACTTGAGCAGCCGTTGATGGACAACTCACCTGGCTTGCCGCGATGGCGCTTTTACCGCGTGCAAATTCTTCAGCCGTGATCTCCCCGGTTGCGGCCAGTCCCGCTTGCAGAATTAAATGCCTTTTTCATTGACGCTTCCACCAACTGGTGAGGCTCTTGGACTTTTGCGCGTGCGGTGTTTGATTTTGCATCACGAGCAACTGGCTGCGCGCCGTCTCGAGCGCCATGATAAATTCGTCGTAGCTCAAGAACCGTTCCGCCGGATTTTTCGCCATGACTTTGACCAGCGCATCGCTCGTGGGTTGGGAGATTTCGGGCACTACCAGATTCGGCGGCGTCAGTGGCGTTTGCACCTGGGCCACAATCACTTCCTCGACCGTCGGCGCGTCAAACGGCACGTGCCCGGTCATGCCGTGGTAAAGCGTGGCTCCGAGGCTGTACATGTCCGAAAGAAAGGTCTCCGGCTCGCGCTTGATTTTTTCCGGCGCGACGTAATACGGCGTGCCCCAGGTCACATCTTCCACCTGATGTTCCACGTCGGCTTTGCGGGCGAGGCCGAAGTCAATCAGCTTGGGTTCGTGGTCCGCGTTGAACAAAATATTGCCCGGCTTGATGTCGCGGTGGAGCAGATCGTACTTGAGCGCCGTCTCGAGCGCGGAGGCGATTTTGACGCCGATGTCGAGCATGTCCAATTCCTGCAGCAGGCGCAATTTCTCGATGCGCGCGTCCAGGCTGCCGCGGTCGGCCAGTTCCATCACCAGATACTGTTGTCCTTCCCATTCATCGAACGCGTAAATGTGGACGATGTTCGTGTGGTTGAGCCGCGCGCAGGCGCGCGCTTCGCGATAAAAACCTTCCAGCGCAATCTGGTCCTCCAGCAGCTCCTTCCGCATCAACTTCACCGCCACCATGCGTTCCAGGGTCGTGTCCCACGCGCGATAGACCGTGCCCATGCCGCCCGACCCAACGACGCTCCGCAACTCGAATTGCCGGATCATCATCGGCATCATGATCGGATGGCCGCATTTCTTGCACGGTTCGGTGCCCAAGGGCGGCAGGTCTCCGGGAATAAAGACCTTCGCGTCGCACCATCCGCAAGTGACCATTCGCAGCGTTTCGCTCATGTTTTAATTCAATTTACCACCGCCCAGTCATCCCACAAGCTGAGAAAATGCATTTTAACGGCCCCAAATACCATTTGACAAACACGCCCAAATGGTGTTTCTTCCCGCCAGTTGAACATGAAAAACACGTTTAATTCAACGCTGAAGCAGGCGCAGGCCAATGGACGCATGTCCATTTGGACACGCGTTTGCCGGCGTTTTGGCATCGAGGGAGTGAAATTCTGATAAAAGACATAGATTTCTGAAAACCCCGCGATTGCCAGTCAATCGCGGGTTTTTCGCTTTTTAACCCAAAACCAAAAGAAAGGAAAAACATGAACAAAAATAAAATCCGGGTGCTGACCAGGTTCAGCCCCGAAACGCGGTTCGAAGTGCGACCGGCGCCGCCGGTGCCGTTTCGCGCCGCGCTGGACACCGAGTTTGAACGGTTGAAAAACCGTTTGCTTGCGCGGCAACTGGCCGAGGCGCCGACGCCGGAGTTGAACCCTCCGTTGCGACGCGCGGCCAATGAGGCGGCGGCACTGGCATGGGCGACATTTTACCCGTTGCTGGTGTTCCCGGTGCTGTTCGAGGAAAAAACCCAGGCTGCCCTCCGCCAGGCTGATCGCCAGGCGCGCATTTTCAAGAGCAACTGCGAACTGCTCGCCGTATGAAATCGCGCCAGCTTAAAGTGGGGCACGGGTGCGTGCGGGGAGCCGTTGGCACGAGCGAAACAGTCTGACGCTCGCGCCAACGGCTTCTCGCCGCGCCTTTTTTTGTGTGTAGGACAGGCGTCGCGCCTGTCTCTAACTCAAGAACCTCTGTTCCAAGAAAAATGGTCGCAGGCACAAATTTGCCACCCATCAGCGAGCGGGATTTTTAAGATGGAGACAGGCGCGACGCCTGTCCTACATGTCTGATCACACCCACAGCACAACCTTCAACTGCATGGATACGGATTCGCGCCTGCCTTGCGTCGGGTGCGGCAAATTATTATAAAGCTCTCAGCAAAAATCCCGTCCTGCCTTCCCTGCCAGGGCCTGCTCCCGTTCCAGCAACGTGGGATGCGAATGGTAAAATCCGCTGTAGATGGGATGCGGCGTGAGGTTGCTTAAATTCTTCTCGTTCAGTTTGCGCAACGCGCCAATCAAGGATTGCGCCCCGCTCATCACCTGCGCGGCGAAGGCGTCGGCCTGATATTCGTAACGCCGCGACCACCAATGGATGAGCGGGGAAAACCAGAACGTGACCGTCCCCGCCAGCAGTCCAAACAACAGCAACGCCGGGGCGACGTTTCCCGGCTCGAAACCGAACGTGCGGCAAAACCATTCCTGCTTGGCCAGAACGGAAATGAGATAGAAGCCGGCGAGCGAACTGACGGCGGAAAAGGCCAGCATTTTCGGGATGTGCTTCTTCTTGAAGTGGCCGATTTCGTGCGCGAGCACCGCTTCCAGTTCCGGCCCGGTCAGTTGCTGCACCAGCGTGTCGAACAGCACGATTTTACGGAACCGCCCGAAGCCGGTGAAGAACGCGTTTGAATGCCGCGAACGTTTGCTGCCGTCCATCAACTGGATGCTTTGGGCGCGGAATTGGGTTCGCCTCGCCAGATCGAGCAGCCGTTCGCGCAGGCCGCCTTCCGGCAACGGCGTATATTTGTTGAACAACGGCAGAATCAAAACCGGCGCGAGCACGCTCATCAGGAGTTGAAATGCCAGCAGCGCGCCCCAGGCCCACAGCCACCACCACGCTCCCGTCCATTGGACAATTTTCAAGATGAGCGCCAGTAGCGGATACCCAAGCACGAGGGCAAGCAACAGGCCTTTCAGCCGGTCGGTCCACCAGATTTTCGGCGTCGTGGTGTTGAACCCGAATTTTTGTTCGAGCCGGAACTGCGCGTACCAATCGAACGGCCAGTCCGGCAGTGACACCGCCAAACCGGTTGCAAACAGAAACGCCGCCATCGCCCACGCCGACTGGCCCAGCCCGTGAGAAAAGAATTGAAACGTCCACGGCAAAACGCCGCTAAACAAAACGACCAGCAAAACCGCAGTGTCGTAAGTGTCCTCAATGTTTCCCAACCGGCCCTTGGCCAGCGTGTACGCAACGGATTTTTTGTAAGCCAGCTTGTCAATGATCCCGCGAAAAGCCGGTGGTATTTCTCCCGCGTGCGCCAGCACATGGCGGCGATTGAGCGAGGCCAGCCAGAGTTCCATCGCCAGCCGGGCGAGAATCAGTCCCAAGGTTAACCAGACAACGATGTTCACAAATTGCAATCCATCAGAATTGCGGCTGATTGGAAATGATTAATTTGGCTGCTGCTCAACAAACCAGCACCAGCACCACCGCCTTCCATCGTGGCAGCCGACGTGAGTCGGCTCAAATTTCTCCCGCCGGAATAATGAGCGGACTCACGTCTGCTGCTACATCCGTTTTCAACGTAGCGGCTTTCGGGAGAAAGCCGCCATCTGAATTCCCGCACAATATGCGGCGCTCTGCCAAGACGCCGCTACGTCAGAATTCACCACTTCAACGCCGGCAAGCGCCGCGCGACTTCTTCCGCGTTGGCGCGGCTGTTGAAGGCGCTGATGCGGAAATAACCTTCGCCTTTCGAGCCAAACCCGCTGCCGGGCGTGATGACCACGTTCGCTTCGCCCAAAATTTTGTCGAACGCCTGCCAGCTTGTGCTGTTAGTGGCACGGGCGTCTCGCCCGTGTGTTTCTGATTCGGTTCGCACGGGCGGGACGCCCGTGCCACTTTTCGGCGTGCGCACCCAAATATAAGGCGCGTTCACGCCGCCGAATACCTTCAGTCCGGCTTTCTTCGCGCCTTCGCGCAGCACGGTCGCGTTGCCGAGATAATGCCCGATGAGCGCCTGCACCTGCGCCTTGCCTTCCGATGAGTAAAGCGCCTCCGCGCCGCGCTGCACGATGTAACTCACGCCGTTGAACTTTGTCGTCATGCGCCGCAGCCAGAGCGGATGCAGCGGCTGGAACGCGCCGTTCTTCGTTTGCGCGTTAAGCGATTTGGGCACCACGGTAAACGCGCACCGCACGCCGGTGAACCCGCCGTTCTTCGAGCAACTGCGAAATTCGATGGCGCACTCGCGCGCGCCGGGAATCTCGTAGATCGAATGCGGCAGGTTGGCGTCGGTGATGTAGGCCTCGTAAGCCGCATCGAACAAAATGACCGCCTTGTGTTCGAGCGCGTATTTCACCCACGCTTCGAGTTGCGGACGATTGGCCGCCGCGCCGGTCGGGTTGTTTGGCGAACAAAGATAAATCACGTCCACGTGCCGCTTGGGCGGTTCGGGAATGAAACCGTTGCTGGGTTTGCACGGCAGATAAACGAGCCTGGCGTAAGTACCCGCGCTGTTGGCCTCGCCGGTGTGGCCCGCCATCACGTTCGTGTCCACATAGACCGGATAAACCGGGT
>Ga0182027_10014277_pt1 | contig 11010 bp, 4 predicted proteins | sample 712E1DmetaG_FD_121300 | JGI IMG/M metagenome (GOLD analysis project Ga0182027, IMG submission 121300) | Permafrost microbial communities from Stordalen Mire, Sweden - 712E1D metaG (Illumina Assembly) | ecosystem: Environmental > Terrestrial > Soil > Wetlands > Permafrost | place: Sweden...
GGCTGCCGGGGAGCCGGCGAAGGCCGCCGCGGAATTCCTCGCTGCCGTTCAAGTTGATCCGGATTACACCCCTGCCCAATACAATCTGGGCGTGACGCTGCTTGATTCGGGCCGTCCGCAGGAAGCGATCCAGCACCTCGAAAAAGCATTGTCGGCCCCACGCCATCAAGCCGAGCTCCATTTGTACCTTGGCGAGGCTTTCGAACGGACCGGCCAGCACGCGAGGGCTGTCGACCAATATCGGAAGGCGCTCCGGCTGGCACCGGGAAATGCGGAAGCTGCTTTCGGCCTTGGCAACGCCCTGGCCGCCCAGAGCCGCTACGTCGAGGCGGTCGAAGCCCTTCGCCTGGCAGTGGCATGGGCTCCCAACCATGTCGGCATCCGGAACAATCTTGCCAATGCTTTGATGTTTTCCGGCAGGACGGAGGAGGCGATCGCCGAGTTCCGTGAAGCCCTCAAGCGTGACCCGAACAATGTGACGGTCCGGGAGAACCTCGAGCGGGCGTTAGGGGAGGATAGGGCCGGGGTAGGTCGCTGAGTGTCCATCTATTTGGGTTCGGGTTTTTGATAGGAAGGGCGGGACTGCCAGGCCCGCCGAGCAGAACGGACGGCCCAGCGGTCCGTCCCTATTCACCGCGAACTGTCCGAACGAGGTCGACGGTCGGCGGGATTGTCTTGGGGCGGTTTCGGAAGATAGTCTGGCCTTGCTTGATAAGCCGCGGTTCGGCGTTTGGATTTCCTGATACACGCGGCAACCCCATGTTCCTTTCGACCACTCATTGTCGTGACCAATCTACGGCGCCCGCCCCGGGCGTAACAGATGTCCAGCGGTCAATTCATCAATTCTGATTCCACCAGCCCATGTACATAGGCAGCCTTCACGTACTCGATCTCGTCATCATCATCGCCTATCTAGTCGGTGTCATCTACATCGGCAAACGGTCGTCCAAGGCCGCCGGCAGCGAGGACGGCTTTTTCCTCGCTGGGCGAAAGCTTGGTAAACTCTACCAGTTTTTTCTCAATTTCGGCAACTCCACCGATGCCAACGGGGCGGTGAGCACGGCGACATTGGTCTACCAGCAGGGCGTCTCCGGCTCCTGGCTGGCGTTCCAGACAATCTTCATGAATCCCTATTATTGGTTCATGAACGTCTGGTTCCGCCGGGTGCGACTGGTGACCGTGGCCGAGCTGTTCGAGGAACGCCTCGGCAGCCACAATCTCTCAAAGATCTACGCGCTCTATCAGGTCAGCTATGTGTGCCTCTTCATCGGCTGGGGAAATCTGGTCGGCTACAATGTCACCGCCTCGCTGTTCCCGAAGCCCGAGGCGGCATGGACAGGCCAGGAGCGGCAGCAGGTCGAAATGTATCGAACATATCGTGCACTTGAGCACACGGCTCAGACCGGCGCGCTCACCGGAGCCCAGAAGACGCAGCTCGTCCCGCTCAACGATCTCTACGTGCGCCACGAGCTGCGTTCTTACATCTCCTACCTCAAACCGTGGATGTTCTACCTCGGGTTCACCCTGATTGTCGGCTTTTACCTGTGGATGGGCGGAATGACGGGCACCGCCCGCAATGAGATTTTCCAGGGCATTCTCATCGTCACCTTTTCCATCATCCTGATTCCTTTCGGGTTTCACGCGCTCGGCGGGGTGGGGGTGCTGCGGCAGCGAGTGCCGCGTGCCATGATGGAACTGGTAGGCGCCTCCGGCACGGAGGCGGTCAGTTGGTATTCGCTGATGGCCATCACGCTGGTGAGCATCGTCCAGATCAACGGTATTCAGGGCAACATGGGGGTGAGCGGTTCGGCAAAGAACGAGTATGCGGCGCGCTTCGGCGCAGTTTCGGGCACCTATGCCAAGCGGCTCATGATCATCATGTGGGCCTTCGTCGGGCTCATTGGGTGCGGACTCTATTTCGGCCCGCTGCAGCTGGCCGAGCCCGACATGCTGTGGGGCCGGCTGTCGCGGCAGTTGCTGGCGCCGGGTTTGTTCGGCCTGATGCTCGCCGGGTTGCTGGCGGCGATGATGTCGAACATTGCCACCAATGCCATGGCCTCCTCAGCGCTGTTTGTGCGCAACGTCTATGCCTATATCGCGCCCGGTCGCTCGGAACAGACCGGCGTGAAGGTCGCCCGTCTCACGATCATCTTTGTCCTGATCGTCGGCATGTTCGTTGCGCTGACGATGAACGACATTGTGAGCTTCATCCGCGTGATGCTGACCGTCAATGCGCCCTGGGGGGCGGCGATTGTGCTCATGTTCTTCTGGCGGAAACTGACACGAGCGGCCGTCTGGTGGTGCATCGTCCTCTCGGCCGGGCTGTTCATGGTGCTGCCGTTCACCATCCAGTTGTCCCATTCCATGAGCACGGATCCGGCGTTGATTGCCTTCACCCAGCCCGCCAAGGTCGCTCCGGTGGCAATGTATTTCGATCATGTGGTGCACCAGGATCCCTTCGACCTTTCCAGTCCGCTGGTCGGCGGCGGGCGATTCAACCTGGAGGCCTGGCTGCTCAGCCGGGTCGGGCTGAACCTGAAACCGATGTCGGGTCGTGATCTCCAGTCCGTGCAATTCTTCTTCGCGGCAATCTTCCCGTTCATCGTGCTGGTGGTGGCGAGCCTGCTTAGCCGGCCGCCGGAACGGGAGAAGATCGACTGGTTCTTCGGCAAGATGAAGACCCCGGTGGGCGCCACGCCCGAACTGGAGATCGCGGCGATGGAGGAGACCAAGCGCAATCCGCGGCGCTTTGACCAGACGAAGCTGTTTCCCCGTTCAAATTGGGAATGGACCCGGTGGGACAAGACCGACGCGATCGGATTCGTCGTTTGTCTTTGCGTGTCAGGAACCATTATTGCGGTTTTCTGGTACCTGTTGCGACTGACCGCCGGGACGTGAAATCTCTGCCGATGGCGCATGCCCCGTGGCATCTGCAGTTCGTTCTTGGGGAGCGGCGAAGCGTTGTAGCCGGCCTCGCTGAGGTCGGCCCGGAGTCGACCCGTTCGACGGGTTCGACAAGCTCACCGCAAGCGAGCTCAGGGCAAGCGACCCCGGCTATACGTTTCCTCCCTTCGCCGGTAAACCCCCGCTTTGCGTGTTTGGTCCCCAGATTGCTGCTAGTGATCCTTCTCGTCGTCGTGGCGGCCAACCGGTCGCCAGCGCAGGCTCCGGCGGCGCTGGCGCTTAAGCCGAATCTGGTGGACAACATCGAACGCTCGCTGCGCTACCGGCCGGAGGGAGCCGACTTCGTCATCGAGAACGGTGCGGAGTTCTTCAACCGTCCGCTTTACGGCGGGAACACGGCGTTTCGCGTGGATGCTGGCGACCGACCCGAGTTTTCACTCTACCTGCCTGGTCGCGGCGGCAATTTGCGCCTCGGTCTGGTCGCGGGCGGTCAGGCGAAATGGCTGCACGAGGCATCCTCCATCTCCGCTCGCTACCGGCCGGGCGAGATGCTCTACGAGATCCGCGATCCGCTGCTCGGCGCCGGCGTGCTGCAGCTTGCGGCCGTCGCGTTGTCGCAGACTGAAGGATTGGTCGTGCGCGTGCAGGCTGCGGGAATCCCGTCCGGGATCGAACTGATCGCCGCCTTTGGAGGCGTGAATGGCCGGCGCGGCAGCAGGGACGGCGACATTGGCACGGAGCGGGTCCCCATCGGGGAATACTTCCAGCTGCAGCCGGAGTTCTGCCGGGATAACCGTATTGAGATCGCAGGCAGCGGTTTCACGTTGCAGTCCAGGGCGGGAACCCTTGCCGGCTTGTTTCCTGTATCCGCCCGGCTTGCGCTTGGGGACGCGAAGCAATGGGACCGCTGCGCCAGTCTGCTCGCAAGCGCCGGTTCGGCGCCTGCTTCCATACTCGTCGCCCGGATGCCGCTGAAATCGAACGAGGCCAGTTTTTTGGCCGTGCAACGACTTACCGACGGCGAGGGAATGGCAGGCGACCTTGATATTTACCGCGAAGTTCGGACCAATCGCCCGGATGCTCAGCCCGTCCGAAAAAGATCGCTGGCGCCGTGCTATTCTGCCGGGGAGATTCCGGCAGTTTTTCAGACGGCGGAGGACTGCTTTGCCCGGCTCCGGGCGCGGGTGAGCGTCGAGACTCCCGATCCCTGGCTCGATGCGGCCGTTGGGGCGCTAAACGTCGCTGCCGATGCCGTCTGGGACGAACCGCAACAGGCTCTCATGCACGGCGCGGTCGCGTGGCGAACGCCGCTGCTTGGCTGGCGCGGCCCCTATATGCTCGACACCCTCGGCTGGCCCGAGCGCGCCCGGATCCATTTCTCGTTCTGGGCATCGCGGCAGAACACGTCGCAAGTTCCCCCAGAGATTCCCTCCGCTGACGAGAGTACGAACCTCGCGCGCAACGAGGCCGCGTTGCACAGCAATGGCGACCTCTCGAATTCGCACTACGATATGAACCTCGTCTACATCGACGCGCTTTTCCGCCACCTGCAGTGGAGTGGCGACCTCGCATTCGCGCGCGAGGTTTGGCCCGTCATCGTGCGGCATCTTGCGTGGGAGCGCCGGCTGTTCCGCCGCGAATTTGGCGCGGAGAAACTCCCGCTTTACGAGGCCTACGCTGCGATTTGGGCGAGCGATGATCTGCAATACAACGGGGGGGGCACCGCCCATGCGTCGGCCTACAACTATTTCCATAACAAGATGGCCGCCCGCGTCGCCCGGCTGATCGGCGAAGACGCCTCTCCCTACGAGCTCGAAGCCGGACTCATCGTGCGCGCGATGCACCAGTTGCTCTGGATTCCGGAGGTGGGCACATTCGCGGAATTCAAGGACTACCTTGGCGCCCAGCTCGTCCATCCCGATGCCGCGCTCTGGACCGTCTATCATTCCATAGACTCCGCGGTCGCGACTCCGCGCGAGGCACGGGAGATGGTTCACTACGTGGAGACCCGACTGCCGCGCCTGCCCGTATGCGGACCCGGCGTGCCCGCCGGTCTGGGCGTCTACGCGACGACCGACTGGATGCCCTACACCTGGTCCGTCAACAACGTGGTCTTCGCGGAAAACGTCCATATGGCGCTGGCCTTTTGGCAGGCCGGGTGTGTCGACGACGCCTTCGTTCTTCTCAAGAGTTCCCTGCTCGCCTCGATGTACCTCGGCGTCTGCCCGGGCAACGTCGGTTCGATGAACTACCTCGATGCCTATCGCCGCGAATCCCAGCGCGACTTTGCAGATGGTGGCGGCGTGTTCTCCCGCGCGCTGATCGAGGGGCTTTTCGGGCTCCGCCCGGATCTGCTTACCGGCGAATTGCAGGTGGCACCCGGCTTTCCTTTAGAATGGACGCACGCGAAGCTCCATCATCCCCAGGCGGACATCGAATTCAAGCGCGACGGGCGGGTTGACGAATACGTGGTGCGCGCGCGTTTCGGGCGCGACCTGGTGCTGCGATTCTCCGTGCCTGCGCGGGCTGCCGATGTTGGGGCCACGCTGAACGGTCGGCCGGTGGAGACGCTGTTGCGGGATGACCGGCTCGAAATCAGGAGCGCCATCGGGGACGAGGCGAAAATCGTTCTCACCTGGCAGGAGCGCCCATTTTCGAACGGTCAATTGTCCGATGTGGCGCGGGCATCCTGCCCGTGTCCAAAGGTCGGCTCCGATGTGGCACGGGCATCCTGCCCGTGTCTGAAGATCGATTCCGGTCCCTTTGAGCCGGTCTTGCTGACGTCGCAATTCAACGATCGGGTGACGGAGATCTTCCGCGCGGGCAAGTATCGTTCCCCGCGTTCCCCCTTTGCGTCGCTGGCGCAACCGGCGCAGGGCATCGGCGGATGGGCCGGCAACGTGAACGCGCAGGCCCCGATCGATGACACGGGTCTGCGCGCTGCCGCTGCCCCGGCCGGGCGCTTTACGCTGCCGAACGGCGTTCCCTTTGCGACCCCGGGGCCGGGCGGGTCGCCCAATATCGCGTTTGTGTCGCAGTGGGACAACTACCCGCACGAAATCCGCGCGCCGCTCGCCGGGCGCGCCCGCCGGATTTTGCTGCTCATGGCCGGGTCGACCAACTGGATGCAAAGCCGCCTCGACAACGGTGAAGTGGTGGTGACCTATGCCGACCGCACGACGAGCCGGTTGGCTTTGCGCAATCCCGAAACATGGTGGCCGATCGAGCAGGACTATTTCACGGATGACTTTCAGTTCCGCCTCGACGCGCCGCTGCCGGTGCGCGTGGACTTGAAGACCGGCCGGGTCCGCGTGCTCGATCCGGCAAGTTTCAAGGGCCGGGGTGGGGTGGTGCCCGGCGGCGCGGCCACCGTGCTGGACCTGGCGCTCGATCCGCAAAAGGAATTGCGTTCGCTCACGGTACGGGCGCTGGCGAACGAGGTGGTGATCGGTCTGATGGCCGCGACCCTGCAGCGGTGAACGGCTTGCAGGACATCTCTGTTGGCGCATGCGCTGCTTCACCAATCCAGGTGGACAACACATGCCGGCTTCCGGTCTTGTGGCTGATATGGAGAACATCGTTGATGTGAGGATCCTTCAACGTTGGAGTCCGAACTGACGATTCCTTTTATGTCTGTGCAGAGTCCCCCCGTAAAGGCCGCCCCGCCGAAGACAAATTCCGCCTGGCAACCGGATTGGCGGCGTCTGATGTGTGGAGTCATCATCGCAGCGGGAGTGATCGCGGTCTATGGCCGGACCTTGTCTGTTCCGCTGCTTTTCGACGACGTTGACGCCATCGGTCGTAACCTGACGATCCGGCACTGGAGCACGGCATTATGGCCCCCCCAAAACATAACTCCCAGCGGCCGGCCCGTCCTGAATCTTTCCCTCGCGGTTAACTATGCGATCGGAGGGACTGCGGTGTGGAGTTATCATGCGCTGAATTTGGTGATCCACGCTCTTGCCGGGTTGACTCTGTTCGGGATAGTCCGGCGCACACTCGTACGGCGAAGGAGGGAGGATGCCTCAGTTATTGCTTTTGGCGCTGCTCTGCTTTGGACCATGCATCCTCTGCAGACAGAATCGGTGACCTACATCGTCCAGCGCGCAGAGTCGCTGATGGGGCTGTTCTACCTGGCCACCATGTATTGCTTCATCCGGGGTGCCGATGCGGACGGTTGGTTCCAACGATCATGGTTTGCGCTGTCCGCCGGCGCCTGCCTCCTCGGCATGGCCACCAAAGAAGTGATGGTTTCAGCGCCGTTGATCGTGCTGCTCTATGATCGGACCTTTGTCGCGGGCACATTTCGAGAAGCCTGGCGAAGCCGATGGGGATTGTACGTGGCTCTCGCGGCGACTTGGCTGCTGCTGGTCGGTCTCGTGGCGAGCGCCGGGTGGGATCGCAACGGCATGGCTGGCTTCGATGTCGGCATCACGCCCTGGGCGTACTGGCTGACGCAGTTCGAGGCGGTTGTCCACTATCTCTCGCTCTCGGTGTGGCCTCATCCGCTTGTGTTTGAATACGGCACATTCTGGGTGAGCCGACCGACCGAGTTGGCTCTCTATGCGCTGGTGGTCATTGGGCTGGCGCTGGCGGTGCTGATCGCGCTTTTCAAACGGTCCGAGCTCAGTTTTCTGGGGGGATGGTTTTTCGCGATTCTTGCTCCTACCAGCATCATGCCGGGTCGGGTTCAGATGATCGTCGAACACCGGATGTATCTATCGCTTGCGGCGGTGATCGTTGCCGGTGTTGCGGGCCTGCACCATCTGTTGCGAAAACTGCGGTCTTGCGGTCCCGTAGTCGGTATTCCTTCAGTCCCTGTGGCTTTTGTTCTCACTCTCGCATTAGGCATGGGCCTGCTCACTGCGCGGCGCAACGAGGACTATCGCAGCGAACTTAGCATCTGGAGCGACACGGTGGCCAAGCGGCCAGACAATGCGAGGGCGCACAACAATCTGGGCAATGCTTGGTCGGCGATGCCCGGGCAGCTGAATAGCGCCATCGCACAGTTTCAGGAATCGCTACGCCTGAGAGCGGATTTTGCGGAGGCGCACAACAATTTGGGAGTTGCCTGGGCACAGGTGCCGGGCCGGTTGAATGACGCCATCGCCCAGTATCAGGAGGCGCTGCGTTTGAAACCGGATTTTGCCGGGGCGCATTACAGCCTGGGCCTCGCCTGGGCACAGATACCGGGCCGGTTGAATGATGCGATTGCCCAGTATCAGGAAGCGCTTCGCCTAAAGCCGGATTTTGCCGAGGCGCATTGCAGCTTGGGCGTCGCCTGGGCACAGATACCGGGCCGGTTGAATGACGCGATTGCCCAGTATCAGGAAGCGTTGCGCCTGAAGCCGGATTACGCCGAGGCGTATTGCGACTTGGGCGTTGCCTGGGCACAGATGCCGGGCCGGTTGAATGACGCGATCGTCCAATATCAGGAGGCGCTGCGCATGAAGCCGGGTTTTGCAGAGGCCCATTGCGATTTGGGCGCGGCCTGGGCACAAATGCCCGGGCGGCTGAATGACGCGATGGTCCAGTATCAAGAAGCGCTGCGCCTGAAGCCGGACTACGTTGAAGCGCATTTCAACTTGGGCGTGGTCTGGTCGGAAATGCCGGGTCGGTTGAATGACGCGATCGCTCAGTACCAAGAGGCGTTGCGTCTGAAGCCCGATTGTGTCGAGGCGCATTACAGTCTGGGAGTTGCGTTGACACAGGTGCCGGGACGATTGAACGACGCGATTGCCGAATTCGAAGAAGCGCTGCGTCTGAATCCGGATTCTGCACCGGGATGGTACAATCTCGGGGTGAGTTGGTTTCATGAGAGAAACCTGTCGGCGGCAGCCACAGCCTTCCGAGAGGCGTTGCGTCTGAAGCCCGACGATCTTCAGGCCCAACAGGCGCTAGCTGCGGCGCTTCGGGAGGAAAAGAAAAGGGAATGAATGGGTTACACGCTTCTTGGCAGCGACAGTCCATGATACACTATACAACCCGCCAGTCTTCTCCCGCTAGACTCCTTGAACTCCGAAAGATGGTGTAAACAGATCAAGTTTTCAGGAGACTGCATCTTCTATCGAACAACGATTCTATTTCGTGGATTGACGCGTCCGCGCCGCGCGGACGCCACAGCGAGGCGTTCACCACTGCCGGTTCCCTGTTAACCGAAGATCGAGCACCTTTGCGCGCCATGATCCGAGGCTGCGCCTCGCTGGACAATCGCCCCTGACACCGTGAAACTTTCCCTCCTTTTCACCAGCCTTTTGGCGGCCTCCACGCTTCGCGCGGCTGCGCCGGCGCCCGATCTGATTTCGAACCCGGAGGCGGCGGCGCGCCCGCGCGATCCGAAGCTGCCGACGGTGTTCGTTGCGGGCGATTCGACCGCGGCGAAGAACAACGGCGATCCGATCCAAGGCTGGGGTGAGCCGTTCCACGACTATTTCGATGCGGCAAAGATCAACGTGGTGAACCTCGCGCGCGGCGGGCGCAGCAGCCGGACGTTCATCACGGAGGGGTTGTGGGACAAACTCCTGGCCGAGGTGAAGACCGGTGATTTTGTCCTGATCCAGTTCGGTCACAACGACGCGGGCGCGATCAATGCGGAGCCTCCGGGATCCACGAAGCCGCTGCGGGCGCGCGGTTCGCTTCCAGGTCTTGGGGACGAGAGTCAGGAGATCGACAACGTGCTTACGCACCAGCACGAGACCGTGCACACCTTCGGCTGGTATGTCCGGAAGATGATCGCGGACGTGAAGGCCAGGGGCGCGACGCCAGTCATTCTTACGCTGACCGTGCGCAACATCTGGAAGGAAGGCAAAGTCGAGCGCGGGAATAGCGGGTATCGGACCTGGGATCAGGCGATTGCACGGTCGGCGGGGATCAGTTATGTCGATCTGACGCGGATCGTCGCCGACCGATATCAGGAGCTCGGCGAGGAGAAAACCGGTGCATTTTTCGCCAAGGATCACACACACACCATCCCGGCGGGAGCTGACTTCAATGCGGGGGCGGTGGTCGCCGGGCTGAAGGGCCTGCGTGGTGGTCCATGGGAGTCCTTTCTTTCGGCAGAGGGCCGCGCCGTGCCGGTGGACGCGATCGGCTGGTTGAACCTGCCGGAGGCGGCGAATCCGGCGCTGCCGACATTGCTGCTGATCGGGGATTCGACTGTGCGCAACGGTTGCGGAGACGGCGCGGGCGGACAGTGGGGGTGGGGTGACGAATTGGCAGCGCATTTCGACACGGCAAAACTGAACGTGGTGAACCGCGCGGTCGGTGGATTGAGCAGCCGGACTTTTCTGACCCAGGGGCACTGGGCGCGTGCGCTGACACTGCTCAAGCGCGGCGATTTTGTCCTGATGCAGTTTGGGCATAACGACGATTCGGCCTTGAACGACGAGCAGCGCGCGCGCGGCACGATCAAGGGAGTGGGCGAGGAGACGCAGGAAATTGATAATCTGCTGACGAAGCAGCACGAGGTCGTGCACAGTTACGGCTGGTATTTGCGCGGCTTTATTCGCGCTGCGAAGGCGCGCGGGGTAACGCCGATCGTTTGTTCGCCCGTGCCGCGGAAAGTCTGGAAGGGCGGGAAGATCGTCCGCTCGGTCGAAGGCTACGCCGGCTGGGCGCGACAGGTGGCAGCCGCGGAGGACGTTGCTTTCATCGACCTGAACGATCTCGTGGCGCAACGCTACGAGGCGATGGGCGCGGAGCGGGTTGAGGCGATGTACGCCGACGCGCACACCCATACGAGCCGGTCGGGTGCGGAGCTTAATGCGACGATCGTGGCGGAGTCCCTGCGAAAGCTCCCCGGGGGTCTGTTACTGCCGTACCTGAGCACTCCGTGATGCGGCGTCCCGGGGCTGACTGAAAACAGGAAAACCTCGAAACCGGGAAATCGGGCAAACACCTTCCTTTTTCAGCTGTTCAGCATTCAGCGTTTCAGCTTTCCTGGTGGTGGCCGCGAGCGTGAGCCCCTCGACTTTGCTCGGGGCCCTGACCCATTCGACTCCGCTCAGGGTCATCCTGAGCCTGTCGAACGGATGAGCTTGTCGAACGGGCGAGTGGTTCCGGCGGTATTGGCATCTCCGCCCATCTGAGTCATCTGTGGTCAAACCC
>Ga0182027_10014278_pt1 | contig 11010 bp, 9 predicted proteins | sample 712E1DmetaG_FD_121300 | JGI IMG/M metagenome (GOLD analysis project Ga0182027, IMG submission 121300) | Permafrost microbial communities from Stordalen Mire, Sweden - 712E1D metaG (Illumina Assembly) | ecosystem: Environmental > Terrestrial > Soil > Wetlands > Permafrost | place: Sweden...
CGGGCAGCGAACGCCAGCGCGTGGTCACGATGGGCAGGCCGAAAGCCATGGCTTCAATCAAATTCACCGGCTGGTTTTCACCGATATAGCGGGTGGGAAAACAAAACAGATCCGCCTCGCGCAGGGCGCGTTCCTTTTCCGCGCCCGAGACAAATCCCAAATAATTTACGGCGTGGTTGAATTCAGGATTTTTCAGCCATTGGTCGAATTCCACCTTTTCTTCGCTGATGACAAAACCGCCGGCGGCGAACAGTTTCATTCGCACGGGTGATTGTCGCGCCGCCAACGTTTGGTTGGCGGCCAGGACGGCCTGCGCGGCGGCGAACAATCCTTTCTCGCGGGTGCAGTGCGCGAGGTACAAGACCCTTACCACCTGTGGATCGCCGCCGGCTTTTTTGAGCTCGTCCGGGCTGAGCGGTTCGTTCGCGAACAATTTCACGCGCGCGGCAAAGCGCGCCTGGCGCCGCGGCAAAATGGATTCCCCGAAATCCGGGCACGGATCGGGAATGCCGTTGCTGACGACGCGAATGCGCCGCGGCAGAAGTTTTTCCGCGTCGGCGACGTTGTAATTGGAAATGACCGCGCTGAGGCCCGCCTGTTTGAACGCGTGATATGTCACGGCCCGGGTGCGGATTTGGACGGACGTTTCCAGCCATTTGGCCAGACCGGCGGCGTGCCAGTGCAAAATGATTTCCTTGAAAAACGGACGGCAGAGGAACAGGACCAGCCAGTCGCGGTAAAGCGCCACGGACTTGCCGGGGGCGGGCACGTAATAGAAATTGGTCACACCGTAACGGAACCGGCACCAAATGGCCTGGAGGCAATAAAATAAAATCAACGGGACTTTGCCGATTTGGAGTTCGCCGATATCTTCGAGACTTTTGGAAAAACGCGCGTCCACGTGGTAACACTCGATGCCGTGGGCGTTGCGGGCCGCTGATTTGTCCCTGGCTTTGCGGCAATCGCCACCGAAGCCGTTCAACATGAGTTGAACCATGTAACTTTGGCCGTGGTGCGGCGGCGGCACATGGGCAAAAACAAGCAGCTTCATACAAAGTTCAATCGGGCTTCAGCCTTGAATTTCCTTGAATTTGAGCGAAAACCCGGAGGGAAGAAAGATTTTTCGCGCGGGCTGAAAGCGGACTTTGGCTGGCGTTTTGATTTTCGTTTCGTATCCTGCCCGGCGCGTCATTTGAATTCCCATGCCCATTGAAAGAGTCAACGTCCTCGGCGCAGGCATCAGCGTCCTCAATTTGCGGACGGCATTGGCGGCCATTGCCGCCGCGGTGCGTGAGCGGCGCAAAGGCTATATTTGCGTGACCGGCGTGCATGGGGTGATGGAAGCGCAGAACGACCCCGGCTTCCGGAAAATTTTAAACGCGGCGTTTCTTTGCACGCCGGATGGGATGCCGATGGTCTGGATGGGCTGGCTGCGGGGCTACCGGGAAATGAGCCGCGTCTATGGGCCCGACCTGATGCTCGAGGTCTGCGCCTGGAGCGAAACCAGCGGCTGCCGGCATTTTTTCTTCGGCGGCGCGCCGGGCGTGGCCGAACAGTTGCGCGAAAAATTGACGGGGCGGTTTCCGAATTTGCAGGTCGTGGGCTGCTACACGCCGCCATTTCGTCCGCTCAACGTGGAAGAGGCAAAACAGTTGCAGGAAATGGTCCGTGCCGCGCAACCGGACATCCTGTGGGTGGGCTTGAGCACGCCGAAACAGGAAAAATTCATGGCCGAATTTTTGCCGCAGTTGGACGTGACGCTGATGATCGGCGTTGGCGCGGCCTTCGATTTTCATAGTGGGCGCGTCAAACAGGCGCCGCGCTGGATGCAGCGGACCGGGCTGGAGTGGTTCTTTCGCCTGTGCCAGGAACCGGGCCGGCTGGCCAAACGGTATTTGCGGAACAATCCGTTGTTCGTACTGAAAGTCCTCGGGCAGCTTTGCGGTTTGAAACCCTACCCGCTGGAATGAAGTCCGGCGATTTTGTTTGTGTAAAAGCAGGCGTTTGGTTATCTCAAGGCTGGAATTGCACGCGCAAATGAACGGAAATCAACATGACGACCCGCCCTTGAACTTCTGGCAGGATTCCAGGGATTGCTGGCGGCGGCTGCCGAACAAGGTTTTTTTCTTTTTGTTGCTGGCGGCGTGGCTGGCGCTGTTTCAGTTTCTGGGCAACTCCATTCTGGGTTACACTCATACGCCGTCGTTGTTTCTATGGATGCATGAGGCCTATCGAAGTTCCGGCGGTTCGGCCAATGATGATGCCCACGGCAACTTCATTCCCTTTTTGGTCGTCGGCCTGTTCTGGTGGAAGCGGAAGGAATTGCTCGCGCTGCCGTTGAAAATCTGGTGGCCGGGACTGCTAATTCTGGCGGCGGGCATGGCGCTGCATGTTTTGGGTTACGTCATTCAACAGCCGGCTCTTTCCATCGTGGCGCTGTTCCTGGGAATTTACGGATTGATGGGGATGGCTTGGGGGCGCGAGTGGCTGCGGGAAAGCATCTTCCCCTTTTTCCTGTTTGTTTTTTCCGTTCCCCTGGGAGCGCGGAGCGAATTCATCACTTTTCCCTTGCGGCAACTCGTGAGCTGGCTGGTGGAAGTGGTGGCGCACTGGGTTTTGGGAATTGATGTGATCCGGGTCGGGACGCAATTGTTCGATCCCTCCGGCACCTATGGATTTAACGTGGAAGCGCCGTGCAGCGGCATGCGCAGCCTCATCGCCGTATTTCTGATCGCCACGATTTACGGATTTTTTGTTTTTCGTTCGCCGTGGAAGCGGCTTTTGCTCATGGCGCTGGCGTTCCCGCTCGCCGTGCTGGGCAACCTCGCGCGGATGCTGTTGATCATTGTCGCGGCGGAAATCGGCGGGCAACCGTGGGGCAATTACGTCCACGAAGGCGGCCCGCTGGGAATCATCAGCCTCGTTCCCTACCTGCCGGCGATTATCGGGCTGATGATCGTCGGGCGGCTGATGGAAAAATGGCAGCATTCGGACGCATCTGTGGAGCAAAGACATCCATGAAACCTCAAAAATGGCTGATTCTTTTGGTTGCGCTCGTGTTGATGGCGGGCACCGCCGGGATGCTGGCCGGGCTTAAAACCCACCAGAAACTCGGCAACCCGGGCATCAAAGCGGCGCCGATTCCCGGAAGCGTGAGGGTGACAATTGATTTGCCGGAGCGCGTTCTGAATTTCACCTCCACCAATGTGCCGGAGTCGGAGATTGAACTGGGTTATTTTCCCAAAGACACCAGTTATATCCGGCGTCTCTATCAGGCGCCGGACGGTTTTGAAGCCAGCGCCACCATCGTTTTGATGGGCGCGGATCGCTCGAGCATTCACCGGCCGGATTACTGTCTGCCGGGACAGGGTTGGACCATCGTCTCCAAACAGGCGGTCAACCTTCCCATCAGCGGCAGTCAACCTTATGAATTGCCGGTAATGAAATGGTTCATCAACAACACCCATACGACGCCGGACGGGCAAAAGCAGGAAGTGCACGGGATTTATGTGTTTTGGTTTGTGGCTGACCGCGAACAAACCGTGGACAATGTTCAACGCATGTGGTGGCTGGCGCGCGACTTGTTGCGCACGGGGGTGTTGCAACGCTGGGCTTACGTTTCCTATTTTACCGTTTGTGGGCCGGGCCAGGAAGACGCGGCGTTTGAGCGCATGCGTCAATTGATTGCCGCCTCGGTGCCGGAATATCAACTGCCCCCCGGCAACCATTGACGGTTAAAACCCTTGAACTCACCCGCGATTTATTGTTTATTTTGAACAACGCAACACCATCAGGTTAAAAAGCCATGCTGCAACGTGATCAGCAGATTCGAACGCAAATCCACCAGGTGGGCGACGCCTGTCTGTTCGCGGTGAGCTTCTGGATGGCGTTCGTGTTGCGCGCCAATCCGCAAATCATTGCGTGGTTGAATCTCGATCCCATTCCACCCGACATATTCAACCGGGTCGTCTGGCTTTATTTCCTGTTGATTCCCACGGCGCCGCTGGTTCTCGAGTCCCAGGGTTTTTATGACCACCCCGTCCTTTGCTCGCGCCGGGATATTCTCTGGCCGCTGTTCAAAGGTTGTTTTATCACGACCATCGGCCTGGTGCTGGCCATGTATGTCATCCACGTCGTTTCGCCGCGCGGCGTGATGGTGTTTTTTGGCGCCATCAGTTTCAGCCTGGTTTATCTGAAAGAGGAACTGGTGCGCCTGGCTTTGCGCAGCAAATTCGGCCAGCTTCAATACAAACGCCGCTTCATCCTCATCGCCACCGGCAGCGAAATCGCGCGCTTGCGGCGCGAACTGAAAGAAAAGGCGGACCCCAGTGTGGAAGTGGTGGCGGAATTAAGCCTCGGCGAAGCCCCGCTGCAACAACTCGTGCAAATGCTGCACGAGCACTCGGCGAATGGGGTGATCATCAGCGCGCGGCACATCTACTTTGAGCAGGTCGAAAGTGCCATCAAAACCTGCGAACTCGAAGGCGTCGAAGCCTGGCTGGTCGCCGATTTTTTTGGCACGCAAATTTCCTGCGCGCGCTTTGACGAATTGCTGGGCTATCCCCTGCTGGTTTTTCGCACGACCCCGGAAACCTCCTGGCAGGGCGTCATCAAGCAACTCATGGATTTCTTCGGCGCGCTGGTGTTGCTGGTGTTGTTGCTGGTGATTCCAGTGATTCCCCTCATCGCGCTGGCGATCAAGCTCACCTCGCCCGGCCCGGTCTTGTTCCGCCAAAAACGCTCCGGCCTCAACGGGGCGCCCTTCACGCTTTACAAATTCCGCACCATGGTGACCAACGCCGAACAATTCAAGCATGAACTGGAGGCCATGAATGAAATGAGCGGCCCGGTCTTCAAGGTCACCAACGACCCCCGCGTCACGCCGATCGGGAAATTCCTCCGCCGATACAGCCTGGATGAATTGCCGCAATTGTTCAACGTGCTCCGCACCGAAATGAGCCTCGTGGGCCCGCGCCCGCTGCCGGTGGACGAGGTAAAGCGTTTTGAAAGTCTCGCCCATCGCCGCCGCCTCAGCGTCAAGCCCGGCCTCACCTGCCTCTGGCAAATCAGCGGACGCAACCAGATTTCCGATTTCAAGGAATGGGTGCGCCTCGACCTCGAATACATTGACCACTGGTCGCTGTGGCTCGATTTTAAAATCCTGGTCCGCACCATTCCCGCCGTGTTCGCCGGCACGGGCGCCAAGTGAAAAAGGCCGCCGTGAATTGCTTGATCGTAGAACCTGGGTTTATGATCATCTGATTCACGATCAACCCATGAAAACACCGCCACCCGCCTCCGGCTTCGCCGGCCTCGGGGCGCAAAATAAAAAATGGCGTCCTTGATTCTAATATGCGGTTTCTATCTGGCCGCGGCGATGATCCTGGAATCGCGTCTGTCGCTGAACTCGCTGCTGGAGCGTGCCATCATGATTTTTACGCTGGCTGCCGGTCTGTTGCTTGTGTCCGTCCAGTGGTTGTCACTGGCAACCGGTTTGAACCGGGAGGGAATGATGCTGGCCGGCGTGGTTACTGTCAGCCTCGCCTGGTGCGCAAGGATGGCCTGGCGGGCGCCCGCGAGCCGCAGGTCCTGGGAGGATCTTTTGACGGTCAAACGAGCAGAACTGGCCGCGGAAAAGGACGGGCGTCTGGTCGGGACGCTTTTTCTGCTGGCTGCGGGGGTAACGGGTTTATATGCGATTGCGGGGGCGTTCATGATTCCACTTGGGGATCCCTACCACTTTGAAAGGCCCCTGTTTTGGATGCAGAATCAGTCCATTGAACCATTCATCACCCACGATCCCCGGATTACTTCCACGGCTTTTGTCGGCGAGGTGCTGGGGCTGCCCGGCTTTGTGTTTTGCCATAGCGGCCGGATGTGGCTGGTGGTCGTCTGGTTGGCCGGCATTTTATCCCTGGGTGTGGTTTATGCCCTTGCCCGCAGGCTCGGTTGCAGCCCGCGCGCGTCCGGGGTGGCCATGATGTTGCCGTTGGGCGTTTTTTCCTGGCAGCAGTATTTCATCGAGGCAGACGCCGCCATGTGCCTGGCAGGCTTGTGGGTTGGAGCCAGCGTGTTGTTTTTGATGAGGTGTGGCGGGGCGGTCGAATTGTCCGGGGAGATTTTGACCCGGCTGGGTTGTTCCGTTTTTTGCTTTGTGCTTGGGTGTGGCGCAAAAAATACAACGGTTTTTCTTGCGCCCGCTTTTCTGCTGGCGCTGGTCATTTGTCTGCGAAGACTGCTGTTGGACGCAAAAGTTCTGCGGGTTCTGGCCCTATGGGGAATGGCAGGCATGCTTTGTTCGGGAATACCCTGGAGTTTTGCCTATAATTATAAGTGGTATGGCAACGTCAGCGGCCCGCCATTTTTGCAGAGACATCTTTCCAGCGACCGATCCCTTCCGGCCATATGGACCCGATGTTGTCGTGGGACGGTATTGTTTTTCTTTGATATGACATGGCTTCCGCGGCCAATGGATAAAACCTATGAAGCTTTCTGTCAAAAAGCCGCCCGCCTTCTCGGCGGGAAGGGAGAACTGGCCGAGGATGGGGATTTTTTTAATTTCCGGGATATCCAGCCTGGTGAAGGCATCGGTTTAATCGGGCCGCTGATCGTCTTGCCAGCTTTTATCTATGGGCTGGCCCGGCTGAGGCGGGATAGAAGGGGAGCGAGCCTGGAAGACTGGTTTTCCGGTCACCGCGATTTCTTGTTGCTGTTTCTCTTGGTCACGAGCTACTCGTTTTTTTGCCATATGTTGCTCAGATGGCAGAGCATCGGATTGTGGCGGCTGATGCCCGCATTCCGCGTGCTAATCGTGCCCGTGTGCGGCCTGCTTTTGGAAAAGCGCTGGCATCGGATTGCCGTTTTGACTTTGGTGGGCTGGTGCGTGCTGGTCTCGGCGTCCGCCAATCTGGCCATGGTGGAAAATCGGTTTGCCGCAGACAGGCTGGAATCCGAATCGAAAAACAACGGCATGCTTCAGACCTTCTTTTCCCTGGGCGGGAAACGTCCGCCCCTGGAAGTTGAATACCGGTGGGAAAATGAAGCCCCCAAAAAGATGCTGCTCCACGAATTTTACAACAGCCGCGAGATCGCGTTAATGTTTCTCCGAAGAGCCAGACATCCAGCCGTGATTGCTTTCGCGGGCGAAGTCACTTCGGATGCCTATTATTTCTTCGGCCCGGATTTGTGCAACCAGATAACACCCCTGGTGGACAACCGAAAGCCGGAGCAACTTTTGGAGCCGCCAACCAATGCCGACTACCTCATCTTCGCGCAGAATTACGTCATTGACCCGGTAAAACAAAATCTTTGGGCCATGTGGCACGGATACAAGCCATTCTTGCAAGTGAATCGGGAGCGGGAATGCCTGTTTCTTGCCTTCCAGAAAAATCCCGTCCAGAATCCATGAATTGAACCGACATCGGGGGAATAACGGCTCCGCCGGTTTCTGGAGTCAATCCCCTCCAACAATCACCAGCAGCCCCATGGCCACAAAAAACACCCGTTCACTTCAGAGTCCCAAACTGGCCTCCGTCGTCACCGGCGCTGCCGGTTTTCTCGGCTCGCATCTGACCGATCTGCTCCTGGCGCGCGGCCACAAGGTCATCGGCATTGACAATTTCGTCACCGGCTCGGTGGACAATATTTCGCATCTGGCCGGCAACCCGAATTTCAGATTCATCCAACAGGACGTCACCGAATTCATTTTCCTCGACGCGCCGGTCCATTATGTCTGGCACTTCGCGTCGCCCGCCAGCCCGATTGATTATCTGGAACTGCCCATTCAAACGCTCAAGGTCGGCTCGCTCGGCACGCACAAGGCGCTCGGCCTGGCCAAGGAAAAAGGCGCGCGTTTTCTCATCGCCTCGACCTCGGAAATTTACGGCGACCCGCTCGTCCATCCGCAAGCCGAGGAATACTGGGGCAACGTCAACACCATCGGCCCGCGCGGCTGTTACGACGAGGCCAAACGCTTTGCCGAGGCGCTGACCATGGCTTATCACCGTGAACACAAGGTCGAAACCCGCATCGTGAGAATTTTCAACACCTACGGCCCGCGCATGCGCCTGAACGACGGCCGCGTCGTGCCGGCGTTCATCAGCCAGGCGCTCAAGAACAAGCCCGTGACCGTTTTCGGCAAAGGCACGCAGACGCGCAGCTTTTGCTACGTCTCGGATTTGATAGAAGGCATCTACCGTCTGATGCTGAGCGACTACAATTTGCCAGTGAACATCGGCAACCCCGCGGAACTGACCATGCTCCAATTCGCCGAAGAAATCATCCGCGCGACGAATTCCAAGAGCAAAATCGTTTTCAAGCCGCTGCCGCAGGACGATCCAAAACAGCGCAAGCCTGACATCGCCAAGGCAAGGAAGCTCCTGAAATGGGAACTCAAGGTGAAGCTTGCCAACGGCCTCAAAGAGACGATTGCCTATTTCCGAACGAAAGTTTAAGCCGGCTCCGGTGCAATTCTCTTTTATGATTGATGATTGATGATTTATGATTTGTTCGGTTCGCGCGCTACCAGCGCCAAATCATCAATCATAAATCGTAAATCATAAATGCTGCTTCGCGCCCGACAATTTGAATTCGTTTTCCCGCGCCCCGCGCTCGTCATGGGCGTCGTCAACGTCACGCCTGATTCCTTTTCCGACGGCGGAAAATTTTTGGATCCGGCCCGGGCCGTCGCGCATGCGCTGGAGCTGGTCGCACAGGGCGCGGAAATTCTGGATCTCGGCGGCGAATCCACGCGCCCGGGCGCCGAGCCGGTGGCGGAAGCCGAGGAATTGCGTCGCGTCATCCCGGTGGTCGAACAACTGGCGTCGCGCGTCACCATTCCGCTTTCGATTGACACCGTCAAGCCCGCCGTCGCCCGCGCCGCGTTGCAGGCCGGCGCCAGCATCGTCAACGACGTGGCGGCCCATCGCGAAGACGATGCGATGTGGAGGGTTGTGGCGGAATCGGGCGCGGGTTACATTTGCATGCACGCGCGGGGCACGCCGCGAACGATGCAAACGAATCCGGCCTATGCGGACGTCGTCCGGGAAGTCGGCGAATTTTTTGGCGAACGGCTGGAAACATTGAACGCCAGCGGGGTGGCGGCTGACCAAGTGGTGTTGGACGTCGGCATCGGTTTCGGCAAGACGCCCGGGCACAATTTACAGTTGCTCGCGGCCCTGCGTAGTTTTACAACGTTGCGGCGTCCGTTGCTGCTCGGCGTTTCGCGCAAGTCGTTCATCGGGAAATTGCTGGGCGCGGAGGTGGCCGCGCGCCTGCCGGCGTCGCTCGCGTGCGCGAGCCTGGCGGTGGCGGACGGCGTGCAAATCATCCGGACGCACGACGTGGCGGAAACGGTTCAAGCCGTGCGGATGACGGAGGCGATTGCAGCGGCGCCCGGTGGGCGCCGGTAAAATTTCTGCGACGGTCACAAACCGCCGCTACTATAAAAAATGTGGATGCAGCTCCAAGGCAGTTGGCGGCCCGCGCTGGAAATTTTAATCCTCGCGGTGGCGATTTATTATCTTTTCCGCTTTTTGCGCGGCACGCGCGGCTGGCCGGTGGTCATCGGTTTTGTCGTGTTGTTGCTGGCGCTGGCGCTGGTCACCACGGTTCTCGATTTGAAGGTGTTGCGCTGGCTGCTCGGCACGTTCTCGGCATTCTTCGCCGTGGCCGTCCTGATTATTTTTCAACCGGAATTGCGCCGGATGCTGGCCGAACTCGGCAACCTGCCGCTCTTTGTCAGCGTGAGCGAACAGCGTGAAAGCATCGAGGTCATCATCCAGACCGTCGAGCGCCTCGCCGACGTGAAAATTGGCGCGCTCATCGCCATCGAACAATCCATCCAGCTTCAGGAAGCCGTTGAGTCCGGCATCCGTGTGGATTGCGACGCCACGCCGGAAATGCTGGAAACCATTTTTTTCCCGAACAACGCGATTCACGACGGCGGCGTCATCATCAAGGGCGACCGCATCGCCTACGCCGCGTGCATTTTTCCGCTGACGCAGCGGCAGGACTTGAATAAATCGCTCGGCACCCGGCATCGCGCGGCGATTGGGTTGAGCGAGGAAACCGACGCGGTCATCGTGGTCGTGTCCGAGGAAACCGGCATGATTTCGCATGCTTACAAGGGCCAGCTCGTGCGCGGCGTGTCGCTGGAGCAATTGCGCGCGTTCCTGACTTCCGTGCTCGTGCAACCGGCCAAATCACGCCACGGCGTCGAATGGCTGCGTGCGCGCCTCGGGGAACGGCACAAGCCCGGGGCCGTCGTCGTCACCAAAAACCAGCCGCGCCCGGCGCTCAAGCAAACCGCCAACTGAATTTTTATCACCATGCGCGACTGGGTCACAAAAGATTTGGGCTGGAAATTGTTCTCGCTGTTTCTGGCGGTGGCCATCTGGCTGACCGTGCATAAAATTTACGAAGAGCCGGGAGCCGTCGCCGGGCTGGCGGGTGGGAAAACAGTGACCTTTGGCAATTTGCCGGTGCGAGTTGTTTCCGCCGCGGCGGATGTCCGGTATTTCCGGGTGGCGCCCTTGACCGTAAAAGTCACGGTCAGTGGTTCGGCGGAAGACCTGGCCGAGCTTCAGGCCGGCCAGGTTCACGCGGCCGTTATTCTGACAGACATCGGGCCGGAACGGGATTTGCATCTGCCGGTGGATGTTTCCGCCCCGCCCGGGGTGACGCTTGTGAGTGTTGACCCGCCCAAAGTGGGCGTGATCGTTCCGCCGCCACCGAATAAAAAACCATGAGTTCCCCCAAAAAAATATTCGGCACGGACGGCGTCCGCGGCACGGCCAACGTCGAACCCGTCACCGCCGAGACCGCGCTCAAACTGGGCCGCGCCGCCGCGTACGTTTTCAAAAACCTCGAACGCCAGTCGCGCGGTCGCGGCCGGCACAAGATCGTCATCGGCAAGGACACGCGGCTTTCCGGCTACATGCTCGAAAACGCGATCTCGTCCGGCATCCTTTCCATGGGCGTGGACGTGCTGTTCATCGGGCCGCTGCCGAC
>Ga0182027_10014279_pt1 | contig 11008 bp, 9 predicted proteins | sample 712E1DmetaG_FD_121300 | JGI IMG/M metagenome (GOLD analysis project Ga0182027, IMG submission 121300) | Permafrost microbial communities from Stordalen Mire, Sweden - 712E1D metaG (Illumina Assembly) | ecosystem: Environmental > Terrestrial > Soil > Wetlands > Permafrost | place: Sweden...
CATTATTTGCGATTTTAGGTCATCGATTAATCGGATTATTTCCCAGCTTTTCTTGTATGTGTCCTTTGGAAGGAATACGTTTAATTGTGGAGGAATGTCAGAATCCTTTAATTGGTAAGCAAGGTCAGGCCAGTTTCGACTTGAAGGATCTGGCCGTAAACTAACTACCGTTATTGCCTGATGAATTTTATCTAGCCAACCAAGAGCAATTTCCAAACCTTTCCTTTTTTGTTCTTGAATTTTATCTAGTTTCTCTTGTTTTCGTTTTCGATTTTCAGATGCTGTTATCGAGAGATATGTTATGAGTCCACCTATTAACGTACCAATAAGAGGAGAAAGAAAATCAAGGATATCCTTGGAAATTAATAGATTCCCAATTTGAACAAGATTTGATGGCATGTCACCCCCGGAATACCTTCAGATTTACAATCTCAACTCGGAATATAGAAAGTATAACAAGTGGTTAGCAAATTATTTTTTCTTAAACCAATATTAGATAATGTAGGTTGAAGTGGGTTTGCAAAGACAAAAAGATTCTATCATTAAACAAGTTTTTATTCTCTATTTCTTGATTTAATCTGAATTGAAAATTTTCCACTTTGTAATCTACAAATTGGTGTCAGGTGGATCCGCTGGCGAGCTGAGCAGCGGCACCATTTCAGTGCTGAGCTGGGCCGCAGCCATCTGACTATTAAAAAAACTGATGACTCCCCCTACTCATTGATAATCTTCACCAGCAGCGGCACAGCCTTTTGCAGAGCGCGCGCCCGGTGCGAATAGCAGTTCTTTTCTTTCGTGGAGAGTTCGGCCATGGTCTTGCCCAGTTCCTGGAGCAGGAAAATGGGATCGTAGCCAAAGCCATTGCTGCCGCGCTCATCCGGGATGATCTCGCCGGGACATTCACCGGTGGCGTAATCCAGGCGCGGGTCGAAGCCGCGCCGCTCGGGCATGGCGATGGCGATGGTACACACGAAACGGGCCAGCCAGGGGCGAGTGTGCTGGCGCAGGTTTCTGAGCAAGAAAGCGCGGCGGTCGGCGTCCGTGGCGTTGGGCGCGGGGGAGTAGCGATGGGAGTGCAGCCCCGGTTCACCACCCAGCTCCATCACCTCCAACCCCGAATCGTCTGCCAGGGTGATCAAGTTGCTGGCGCGGCAGAAGGCATTGGCCTTGCGGGCGGCATTTTCGGCGTAGGTTTTGCCATCTTCGATCACATCCAGGTGGACGCCGATATCCAACGGTAAAATAAGGGCGATTTGCTCGCGGTAGGCGGGCGCCATGTCCTCGATCAGGGCCTGGATCTCGCGCACTTTACCTGGGTTGTTGGTGGCCAGCAGGATTTGCACCATTTATTAACTCCATTATTATCAATTTAATCATAAATACTTGACTTGTCTAAATCTCTATGTTATAATCTTGTATAACGTTATTATAACTTACCCGAATCTCATTTGCCTGTGAATCAACCTCGCTTCCCATTGCGATTAAATATTGGCTTTCTCCTGAACCAGCAGATTGGTATAAGCCGGGATGTCCACTTCGAGTTTGCTGAGCTGCAACTTTCGCCAGACCTCGTTCTGCATGATTTTACCGGTTTTTCCCGGATCGGGCGGACGCCGCAGGGGCTGGTTGTAACCGGCGATTTTCAGGCAAGTTCTTTAATGGAATGCGTGCGCTGCCTGGTGGAGTTCCAGCAGCCTATGCATGCCCAATTTAGTGAGCTTTACGCCTTCAATTCTCGTTCTGTATCCGAATCAGGGCTAATTGTACCCGATGATGGCAATATTGACCTTGCTCCGCTGGTGCGCGAATACATGCTGCTGGAAGTCCCGATCCGGCCGCTGTGTCGCCCCGACTGCAAGGGCCTATGTATCATTTGCGGCGCAGATTTAAATACTGAACCCTGTGAACACCAGAAGGGCATCATTACTTAGATCCGGCCGGCAGGGTGGAATGGGGAGGTGCAATTAATGGCTATTTCAGGCAGGCACAGGCACAATACAGAAATTCTCAGTATGTTGCTCGAAAGGGCAGATGTTCAAGGGTATCTGACCACGGATGACCTCATCGAAGTTTACCCGGATGTCAGCAGCGACGCGGAGCGCATGGAGGCGATCCTCATGGCGCTGCGCCGGCGCGGTATCGACATCCTCGACCAGGAAAGTTCGGCTGACTACGTCGATGAAGAGATCAACCCGCCCGGCAATGAATTTGATCCGTACGCGGCCAATTTGATCTCGGTTTCCAGCGATGATACCATCGGCCTATACCTGCGTGAAATGTCGTGTGTGCCTCTGCTTTCCCTGGAAGAAGAGCAGGACCTGGCCAAACGCATCGAGTGCGGCCGGGCAGCGGTCTGCGAGCTGGACCGCGCCACCGGGCGTACGCCTATCCGCCACCGTCGTGAGTTGGAGCAGTTATCCGCCGATGGGCAGACCGCCCGTGAACACCTGATCAAAGCCAACACGCGCCTGGTGGTCAGCATTGCCAAGCGCTATATCGGGCGCGGCGTGCCGTTTCTCGACCTGATCCAGGAAGGCAACCTGGGCCTGATGAAGGCGGTCGAGAAATATGAATACCAGCGTGGCTTCCGCTTCTCCACTTACGCCACCTGGTGGATCCGCCAGACGATCACCCGCTCGATTGCCGACCAGGGGCGCACCATTCGCGTGCCGGTGCACATGGTCGACCGCATCCGCCAGCTTTACAAAGTGACTCACGAGATGGAACAGAAGCTGGGGCGCGTGCCCACCAATGAGGAACTGGCCTCTGAGATCGCCGTTCCGGTGCAAAAAGTGGATTGGATGATGCGCGTTTCGTGGCTACCGCTTTCGCTGGAAAGCCCGATCAACGAAGACGAAGAAGATTCAGAGCTGGGCCAGTTTGTGGAAGACCAGCTTACGCCCACCCCCATCCAGAGCGCCTATGCCAAGCTGCTGCGTGAACGCGTGGAAGAGGTGCTGGAAACGCTGCCGCCCAGGGAATCCAGAATCCTGCGCCTGCGCTTCGGCCTGGAAGACGGGCGCTATTACACGCTGGAAGAAGTGGGTGAAAAGTTTGGCCTGACGCGCGAGCGCATCCGCCAGATCGAAAGCAAGGCGCTGCGACGACTGCGACACCCGAGAAGGGCGCGGCAGTTGCGCGATTACCTGTAAGCGCCATTTCTCAATCCTGTTAGCGTATCCATAATTTAACAGCCCTTGTCATAATTTTCAATATCAAGAAGATTGAAATTATGACAAGGGCATGCTATAATTGTTTCAAAGGAGTTGTATTATGGTTACAAATGCCAACATTGGATACAAAGTGAAGCAATTCAGGGAAAAATTGGGGTTAAGTCAGGCCCAAATCGCCAATTTTCTGGGTGTTGACCAGAGCTACATCTCCAAGTGCGAAAAAAATGAACGGCAATTTAATGTAGACTTGCTGGAGAAATTATGCAACCTGTTTGGTTGTGAAATAACCGATCTAATTTCTGCTGATTTGCAAGTCGAAACTTTAAATTTCGCTTTCCGAGCCGATGAAATCGATAACGACGATCTGACTGCAATATCGGATATCAACAGAATTGCTTTGAATATTCGCGAAATGAAAGAATTGTTGGAGGGATAATCATTTGAAAGCAATTGATTTGAACTCTAAGGCAGTCATACTGCGCAAGAAATTTGGAGTGGATTCGTTCTCCCCTGTCGATGTCTTCTCCCTAATCAATGGTCACGATAATATTACCCTGGTGTTTTATCCCATGTCGGATAAGATCAGCGGTATGTGTGTTCGCGTAGACAAAGAAGACACCTTGATCGCGATTAATTCAGCCCTATCCTATGGAAGGCAACGTTTTACTGCCGCACATGAGTTATATCATTTATTTTTCCAAAGTAATTTTAGAAATGTGGTTTGTGCAAAAGATATTGAGGGCAAGAAAAACGATGAAGAAAAGAATGCTGACACCTTTGCTTCCTTTTTCCTGATTCCGGATGAAGCCCTTAAAGTATTTATCAGCGAAGGAATCAGTGAAGATGAAACGATCTCGATTAAAAATGTCGTAAAAATTGAACAAAAATTCGGTATGAGCCGGCAGGCGACGCTATGTAGGTTACAGAGCGAAGGTTATATTACACCTGAAATGGCAAATACCTGGAAAACCAAGGTTAAACAATCTGCACGAAAATTTGGATTTGATGACAAATTATATTTGTCGACGCCTCAGGAAAAACAATACTTTACCACGGGCAGTTATTTAACAATAGTCGAACAACTAAAAGAGAAAGGCATTATCTCACAGGGTAAATATGCTGAGCTTCTTCTAGATGCTTATCGCTCCGACATGGTTTACAACTTGAGCCTAGAGGGCGAAGAGAAGTATGACTGACCAGATATTTTTTGATACGGATTGTTTGTCATCTTTTCTTTGGGTTGGAAGAGAAAATTTATTAGTTCAGTTATTCGGGGGCCAAATTGCTTTACCGGCTCAAGTTCTTGAAGAATTAAGAAAAGTTTTTCAATTTAAAAGTCAAATTGACACCTTAATCAGAAACAAGTACGTTTTAAACTGTTCGATAGAGATGAATACCCCTGAATCGGATTTGTATATGAAATTAACTACCAAACCTGATCCTGGTTATAAAATTATTGGTAAAGGAGAAGCTTCAGCAATTTCAATGTCGAGGTTCCGGAATGGAATTTTAGCGAGCAATAATTTACGAGATATTCTTCCTTATATCAAACTATTCGATTTAAAACACCTTACATCGAGCATTATCTTGGAACAAGCATTTAATAAAAAGAAAATTAATGAAGGGCAAGCTAATGCTATTTGGAAGGATATGGTCAAAAGGGGGATATATTTGCGAGAGGCAACCTTCTCAGAATATCTTGTAAGTAAAACTTGATCACGGGCTTTAGGGCATCTTTTGGCGTGATGGTGGCTGTAAATCCATTTATTTTTTGGCAATAAGGATTTCACTCCATTAAATGCCGCAGATATGCCTCCGGATTATTCAAAAACGTTTTCATGGTGATCACGTGCTCGAGCGAATCGTAGGCTTCGGCATGGATCTTTCCGCCATCGAAGCTTAAGATCGTGGCGCCCGGGTAGGCCAGCAGGATTGGGGAATGGGTGGCGATAATAAACTGGCCGCGCTGGTCGACCATCGACTTGATCAGGGCTAACAGGGCTAACTGGCGGTTGGGTGAAAGGGGGGCCTCGGGTTCATCCAATAAGTACAGGCCTTCGCCGACAAAGCGCTCTTGAAAGAGTTTGATGAAACTTTCTCCGTGGGAATTGCTGTTGAGGCCCTCGCCATAATCGTGCTGCAGCGCCCCAATTTCGCGCATAAAAGGCATTTTGGCCAGCCCTGGGCCGTCTTCGACCGGTACTTGTACTCATCCTCGATATCCAGCACGTCTTGTTGCAAACCCTCCCGAATTTGAGCCAGCTGCTTGGCGTAGCTAAAGAAATCCTCGGCGCGCATAAAAAAGCCTTTGCGGGTTTGTTTTGACCAGCTCAACTTGAGGTGTTTTGAAAACTCGCGCACGGCGGTCAAAGTTTTATCCGTGCGCACGCTTTCGCTGCCGACCGTGATCGACCCGACCGCGCAGGCCAGGATTTCCAAAAAAGTCGATTTTCCGCAGCCGTTTTCCCCCACCAGAAAGGTGACCTCGTTCAGAAAATCGAGGCGTTGCAAAGATTGGATGAAGGCCAGCGTGTAGGGGAACTTTTTGGGTGGGTTGGAATATGGGCGGACTTCAATGGATCTGAGCAATAGCATGGGCGCGGCCTTTCTTGGGGTGCGAAAGGATAAGATCTAATCTTATCAGTAACCCATTTAAATCCTAAGGGGCTTTATGAACCTTGGGATTTGGCCGGGATTCTGCTCCCTCTCCCGGCGTCTTCGCCGGGGGAGGGCAGGGTGGGGGTCCGTGGTTGACCGTCGTTCCTTCGTTTACCACCGGCGTCCCTCACCCTTCCCTCTCCCCGTCGAAGACGCCGTGGCGAGGGAGCAGAATCTGAAGTTTTGCAGTTCCTTGAACTTGACCTTTGATTAAGTTATGATTGCAGCAACTTTTTGACCGCGATCCAAGGAGGAATTAAACCATGTCGCAGACCGAGACTCTCTTACTCAAACAACCTACCATCAGCGCCGAATACCTGGCGTTCCTGTATGCCGGCGAATTGTGGCTCGCCAACCGCGACGGCAGCCAGCCGCGCCGCCTGACCGCCCAAAAAGGGCGCAAGGTGGCCCCCAGGTTTTCACCGGATGGCCGGTGGATTGCCTTCTCCGGCGATTACGATGGCAACTTGAGCGTCTACGTCATCCCGGTGGAAGGTGGGTCGCCCACCCGCCTGACCTATCACCCTTACCAGGATGCAGTGCGCGGTTGGACGCCGGATGGCAAATCCATCCTGTTTTCCTCCTCGATCGAGGCGACTGCCTCGCGCCAGCGCCAGTTGTACACCGTGCCTTTGGCGGGCGGCCTGCCGTCTGCCCTGCCCCTGCCTATGGCCGAACGGGGCGCCTACTCTCCTGAAACGAACCCGGATGGATCGCCGCGCTACCTGGCCTATACCGCCTATGCCGAGGCGTTCTGGTCGTGGAAGCGCTACCGCGGCGGGATGACCCTGCCCATCTGGGTTTTGGACCTGGCCACCTACGATCACGTGGTCATTCCCCATGAAAACGCTTCGGATACATTTCCGTGCTGGTTGGGAAATACGGTGTACTTTCTTTCAGACCGCGACGGAGTGATGAATATCTTCCGCTGGGAGCAAGGTGCGGGGACGGTGGAACAGGTGACCCATTACACCGATTTTGATATCCGTTCTTTGACGGCCGGCCCGGACGTGCTGGTCTTCGAGCAGGGCGGGCGGCTGCACACCTACGACCCGCAGCGCAAGGTTGCCACGGCTATCCCGGTTACAATTGCGGCGGACCTGCCCTACACGCGCCCGCACTTTGTCAAAGCCGCGGCTTACATTCAGAATGCCGGCATTTCACCCAGCGGGGCGCGCCTGCTCTTGAATGCGCGCGGCGAGGTCTTTACCCTGCCCGCCAAGAAAGGCGAGGCGCGTAACCTGAGCCAGGCCCCTGGTTCGTTTGAGCGCGACCCGGCCTGGTCGCCGGACGGGCAGTCGATTGCCTATTTCTCGGATGTCTCCGGCGAGTACGAATTGGTGATCACCGATCAAAAGGGCACGCAAAAAACCACCATTCCGCTCGGCGTGCATTCCTTCTTCTATTCGCCCACCTGGTCGCCCGATAACAAGAAAATCGCTTTTACCGATAAAGCGCTCAACCTGTACTACCTGGTCGTGGAAACGCAGGCCATCACGCGCATCGCAACGGATACCTACGATCACCCGCAGCGCAGCCTGAACCCGCAATGGTCACCCGACAGCCGCTGGATGGCTTACACGCGCCGGTTAGATAACCAGATCCGGGCGGTCTTCCTCTACGACCTGGAAGCTGGCCAAAGTTACCAGGTGACGGACGGGATGAGCGACGCCACCGACGCAGTCTTCAGCCGGGAAGGTAAATATCTGTTCTTCGCCGCCAGCACTAACTATGGGCTGAATACCGGCTGGCTGGACATGTCTTCCTATGAACGGCCGGTCACGCGCTCTTTATATGCCGTGGTGCTGAGTAAAACCGACCGCTCGCCGGTGGATCCCGAAAGCGACGAGGAGAAGAGCGCCGAGGAGAAAGAAAAAGAGAAAAAAGACGCGGCTGCCGCTAATCCCGAAGAGAAAGGCAGCTCTGAGGAAAAGAAAGATCCGGCTGAAGGCGCCCCGGATGGGAAGAGTGAAAAACCGCCGGTTGCGGTGAAAGTTAATCTCGACCTGGAGGGGCTGGGACAGCGCATCGTGGCGCTGCCGGCGCCGGGCCGCGACTACTTCAGACTACAAACGGCGCAGGACCGCCTGTTTTATGCCGTTTTGCTGCCTGGCCAATTTTCTTCTCAACAGCCGCACGTAAATTTAATGGTCTATGATTTTAAAGAACGCAAAGAGGAGACTTTCAAAGAAGATATTCAGGATTATTGGGTCAGCGCCGACGGGAAAAAGCTGCTCTACCGGGCCATGGGCCAGCCTAAATTTGTGGTGGCCGGGGTTGATAAACACAATCCGGCCGATGATTTGACGATTAACCTGGATGGGCTGGAAGTTTACGTGGACCCGCGCGCCGAATGGCAGCAAATCTTCCGCGAAGCCTTCCGCATCCACCGCGATTTCTTCTATGATGCCAACATGCACGGCCTGGACCTGGAATCGGCTTATCAAAAATACCTCGCCTTCTTGCCTTACCTAGGCCACCGGGATGATTTGAATTATTTGCTGTCCGAATTTTCAGGTGAGCTGGTCGTGGGGCATGCTTATGTGTTCGAGGGGGATATCCCGGCCGAAGAGCCGGTGCAGACCGGCCTGCTGGGGGCCGATTATGAATTGACCCCGGGCGGGTTTTACCGCATCCGGCGTATTTATGCCGGCCAGAGCTGGCATCCTGAACTGCGCGCCCCGCTGATGGAGCCGGGGGTCAACGTAAAAGAAGGCGAATATCTCCTGGGGGTCAACGGGCGGCCCTTGCGCTTCCCCACCAACCTGTACAGCCTGTTCCAAAAAACCGCCGACCACGTTATCGATCTGCGTGTTTCACCTACCCCGGATGATAAAGAAGGCCGCACGGTCAGCGTAAAACCGGTCGCCTCAGAGACAGGCCTGCGCCATTGGGACTGGGTAGAAGGCAACCGCAAGAAGGTGGATGAACTTTCCAAGGGACGCCTGGCCTACGTGTATATGCCGGATACGGCCCTGGGCGGCTACGAGAATTTTAACCGCTATTATTTCTCCCAGCTCGATAAAGTTGGGGTGGTGCTGGACGAGCGCTTCAATGGCGGTGGCAGCGCCGCCGATTACGTGATTGACCTGCTTAACCGTCCGATCCTTGCCTACTGGGCCACCCGCGAAGGCAAACCGTTTGCCACGCCGAATGCCTCGATCTTTGGGCCCAAGGTGATGATCATTAATGAATTGGCCGGCTCCGGGGGCGATGCTATGCCGCTCTTTTTCCGCCGCAGGGGGTTGGGAAAACTGGTCGGTAAGCGCACCTGGGGCGGGTTGGTTGGCATCTACGATTACCCGGTCTTGATGGACGGCGGCTTTTTCAGCTCGCCGCGCATGGCCATTTTTTCGCCGCAGGGCGAATGGGAAGTCGAAAATGTAGGCGTTTCCCCCGATATCGAGGTGGAGATGGACCCCAAGCTGGTGGCCGCAGGCCACGATCCTCAGCTAGAAAAAGCCGTCGCCGTGGCGTTGGAGGAATTGGAGCAGGCGCCCGTTGTGCGGCCATCCCGGCCAGCCCCGCGGCTCAGCGCGAAATAAGGCATCATTCCACTTCCATCCCCACCAGCCACTTGACCCAGGCCCAGCCGCCAAAGTCTGGAAAGACCGCCCGCAGCGGGAAGCCGTGCAGGATCGGCACGGGTTTGCCTTCCCATTCATAAGCCAGGTAGTTCTTCGGTTGGCGGGCATCCTCCAGGGCAATGCTGGCCGTGTATCCATCCGCCCCGGTCAGGATAATGGTTTTAGCCCCGGCCTGGACGCCGGCCAGGTTCAAGATGGCCTGGATGGGCACCCCCGACCAGGATGCAACGTCTTTGAAGATGTCCCCGCAGGCCAGTAAGGGTGAGGCGGTGACTTTGGGCAGGCAGCGCAGTTCGTCCAGGGTCAGGCTGAGCGGATGGTCGACCTTGCCGGTCACTTTGAGGCGGTACGTTGCCAGGTCGAGCTGCTGGACGGTGCCGGTCATGTGCATGCCGGTGGTCTCGTCGAGCTGGTTAGTGGCCGGGATTTTGGCCGGCATGGTCGGCACGACGATGGGCGGCGGGTTACAGGCCTGCCCGGCCGCCAGGGTGGCCGCGGAGGTAGAGGTTGGAGGGAGCGTGGCAGTGATCGTTGCAGTGGGGGTGAAGGTAGGGCTGGGTGTGCCGGTGGCGCAGCCGCTGAGAACCAGAAGTAAGAGAGATAGGACGATAAATTTTTTCATTTTTCTTCCACCTTATTTAATTATAGCGGAGGAAGGGAATTTTTTTGTCCCTTGCGATCATCAATAAAATGAATTCCCAGTTGACGTCGAGATTCTTCACCCCTCTCCGCAAAGCCTTCGGGGTTCAGAATGACGAACCAAGAAAGAACAAAGCCTCCGAGGGGTTTAGAATGACTCCCCACTTTAAGTCATCCTGAGGTCCTCCGAAGGATCTTCTTCGGTGGCGCCCGTTCTCGGAGGAAATTATTTGCCAACGTCGAGATTCTTCACCCCTCGGAGGCTTTGCGGAGAGGGGTGAAGAATCTCGAACCAGAAAAGGCGCAAAGCATCCCGGAATATCAACATGACCCATATTGCGTTATCAACTGAAAGCTGACGGCTGATAGCTGAAAGCTGCCCCCTGGCCCCTATCCCGTCATCCCGCGCTGCAGCCGGTCGGCGGCTTCTTCGTTGAGCGGGATGAAGACCTGCACGTTCGTGCCTTTGCCGGGGATACTTTCAATGTTGAGCAGACCATTAATCAACTGGCTGCGCTCACGCAGGTTGACCATCCCCAGGCTGCCGCGCTTTTCGTAGGCTTTGTTGACCGCTTTCACGTCGAAACCTACCCCGTCGTCGCAAATCTCCAACACGGCAATGCCGCTGTCACGCCCGGCATTCAAGGTAACGAGAATGGTTTTAGCCTGGGCGTGCTTGCGGGCGTTGTTGACCGCTTCTTCAACAATTGAGAATATCACCCCTTGCTTGTTGATTTCGAGCTGCTGTACGGTGTTGGGGTCGACCTCCACCGATACATTCTGTTGAAAGGTGTCGCGCATCTTCTCTGCGATAGAGTTCAGGGCCGGGATCAGGCCTTCCGTTTCGAGGATGAGCGGGCGCAGGGTGAAGAGCATGTGGCGGATTTCCTGCGTGGTGCGGCGGGCCAGGTCTTCGATCTTGCCTACCTCGCTGATGGCCGCTTCCGGGTC
>Ga0182027_10014280_pt1 | contig 11008 bp, 11 predicted proteins | sample 712E1DmetaG_FD_121300 | JGI IMG/M metagenome (GOLD analysis project Ga0182027, IMG submission 121300) | Permafrost microbial communities from Stordalen Mire, Sweden - 712E1D metaG (Illumina Assembly) | ecosystem: Environmental > Terrestrial > Soil > Wetlands > Permafrost | place: Sweden...
GAAAGCGGTCGAAGCGCCGCCAGAAGTCGTAGAGTCCCTCGACGAAGCGCTGCAGCGCCGGGCGCCGTTCAAGCAGCGGCGCACCCTCGGCTGATCCCCGGGCGACACGCTCGAGAGGGTTGTGCGCCAGCAGGCGGAGCAGATCGACGAGCGCCGCGCGGGCCACCGCGTCGACGGCGTCGACGCCGAGCGCCTCGAGCAGCGGCGCATCGTGAGCGGCCAGGTGGGCCAGGTAGAGGGCGACGAGACGTTCGAACGGTGCGCTGTCGACCACCTCGCGCGTGCTCGTGCAGACGGCGCCCTGAGCGTGCAGGACGAGCTGGCCGGGGTCTTCGTCGAGGCGCAGCAGCGGCACGCCGGTCCCTTTCCTGACTACCCTGGGGGCGAGCCCCCCCTGTCCGCAGACACTACCACGCACCCGCCGGGCGGCCGCGCCTGCGGCGCGGCCGCCCGGCAGTGCGCAAGAGGGCAGCCGGGCCACCCGCGGCGCCTGCGCGAGCCCGACCGCCCGTTGGCTCGGCCCTAGCCGGCGAGGTTGCGCGCCGCGAAGTCCCAGTTGACCAGGCTGTCGAAGAAGGCCTGCACGAAGTCGGGACGGCGGTTCTGAAAGTCGAGGTAGTAGGCGTGCTCCCACACGTCGCAGGTGAGCAGCGGCTTGACCGGCGGCGCCGGCATCTCGGCGTTGGGCGTCGTGACGATCTTGAGCGCGCCCGCGTCGGCGACCAGCCAGGCCCAGCCGCTGCCGAACCGTCCGCCGGCCGCCGCCTTGAACTGCTCGACAAGGCCGGCGAGGCCGCCGAACGTGGCCGCGATCTGGTCGGCCAGCGGGCCGCTCGGAGCGCCGCCGCCGCCCGGCTTTTGCGACTGCCAGAAGAACGTGTGGTTCCAGACCTGCGCGGCGTTGTTGAACACCCCCACCTTGGCCGGGTCGCCGGCGACCGCGGCGATCACTTCTTCGAGGCTGCGGCTCTCAAGGTCGGTGCCGGCCACCAGCTTGTTCAGGTTGTCGACGTAGGCGCGGTGGTGCTTGCCGTAGTGAAAGCCGATGGTACGGGCCGATGTGACCGGCTCCAGCGCATCCTCGGCCCAGGGCAGAGGCGGCAGTTCGAACGCCATGCTCTTCCTCCTTGTCGGTTGCTTGATGAACGCCCGCCGGCCACGTACGCGCCGGCGGGTGGGCGCCGCAAAAAGCCGGCGGCGAGCTCTAGAGGTCGACCTCGATGCTCTCGCCGGTCACCCGGACCGGCCAGGTGGCGAGGCCGTCGACGCGGATCTTGCGCTGCAGCCGCTGCTCGACGTCGAGCACGTGCCGGGCGGCCGCCGGCAATGGCTCCGCGCCGAAGTACCGGTCGAGCGGATAGGCCAGCACCGTGCCATCGCGCACGTCGAACTGGGCATAGTGCAGCGGGCAGGTGAGCACGAAGCCCGCCAGCGTGCCCTGGTCGAGCGGCGCGTTCATGTGGCCGCAGCGCCGACCGACGGCGAAGAACGTGCCGTCGCAGTTGGCCAGCGCCGCCTGGGCGCCGCCGAGCTTGACGAACTTCAGGCCGCCGGCGGCGATGTCGCCCACCTTGGCCACCTCAGTCCACACGGCGCCTCACCCCTCGATCCCGAGCTCGCTCGCGGCGATCTGCGGAAGGTCGCCGGGGTCGGTCACGTCCCGGTGGACGAACAGCCCGCACCAGCAGCGCCGCATGGCGTCGAAGTGGGCTCGATGATAGGGGATGCACGGACAGACGATCGTCATGTCGTGCTCGCGCCGGTGCGTACGCACCTGGCAGGGGCAGTACGGCGCCCCCTTGGTCTCCTCGAGCACCGCCTCCTGTTCGAGCAGAAAGTCGGCCAGCTCCTGGTCCGGCGTGAACTTGTAGCCGAGCGCCCCGACCAGCGGCGCAAAGAGCTCGCGCAGCGCGGCCGACCGCGCCTCGTGAGCCATCAGGTCGCGATCCCCAGCAGTTGGGCGTAGCGCTCCGGCGCATAGCCGACGATCACCTCGGCGCCGATCTTCACCACGGGGTAGGCGCGCGAGCCGGAGAGCGTGAAGGCCTCGTCGGCCAGCCGGTCGCTCTCGTCGTCTGCCAGCAGGTCGACGTCGACGGCCTCGAAGACGACGTCGTTCTCTTCGAAGTACTGCTTGGCCTTGCGGCACCACGGACAGGTGCTCAGGGCGTAGACGAACACGGGGTCGTTCACGCTTCCTCCTTGCTAAAGCTCGACGAAGACCTCGCCACCGGCCACCCGCACGGGATAGGTGGGGATGGAGATCTCGGGCGCCTCGACGAAGGCGCCGGTGCGCACATCGAACCGCCAGTCGTGGCAGGGGCAGGTGATGACGAATCCGTCGCAAGCGCCGGCCTCGAGCGGACAGGCCATGTGAGCGCAGCGGTTGGCCACCGCATAGACGGTCCCGCCGGCCTTGACGAGCAGCAGGCCGAGCCCGCACGGGTACACGGCCAGCAGTCCACCGTCGGCCACCGCGCCCTCGTCTGCGACTTTGATCCAGGAGTCTGTCAAGAGGCTCTCCTCGCCGGCCTGCCCTCACCCCGGCGCACCCTGTAGGGCAAAAACGACCTTACCACGCCCCAACGGGCACGCGGCGCCGTTCGCCGCAGCCCGCCGGCGCCTTAGCGGCGGTGTGAGGAGCTCGCAGCGGCGGCTGCCGGCGCGCGCGGCCGAGACGTGCCGGCTGGCGACCCGCGCTACCAGCGCTCGCGATGGACGCGCGCCGGGTCGTAGCGGTCCGCCGGCCTCTTGTTCTCCGCGGGATGACCGACCGCCACCACGGCGAAGGGGATCACGTCGTCGGGCATGCCTAGCAGCCGGCGCAGGCCCTGTACGCGCTCGTCGAGCGGGTACACGCCGAGCCAGACGGCGCCCAGGTCGAGCTGCACCGCCTCGATGAGCAGGTTCTCGACCGCGGCGGCGCAGTCCTGGACCCAGTACTGCGGCCAGCGCTGGCCCTCCTCGACACCACACACCACAATGGCCAGCGGCGCGTGCTCGAGCATGCGCGAGTAGGGATGCACCAAAGGGATCGCGGCCAGGGTGGCGCGCTCGGTGACGACCACGAACCGCCACGGCTGCTGGTTACCGGCCGAGGGCGCCGCCATGGCCGCCCGCAGCAGAGATTCGACCTGGTCGCCGGTCACCGGCTCGGCAGTGTAGGCACGGATGCTGCGGCGCGCAAGCACGGGATCGTCCATGAGCTCTTTCTACTCGAGGTGGCCGGACGGCAATCGTATCAGCCTCGCGGCGCAGCGCGGGCGAAGCGGCGGCGCGCGGCCCGCCCGACCGCGGCGCCATTTGAGTTCGAGCGCGGGAGGCCTTACTATCTCCGAAAGGGAAGTCCCTTCTCTTTTTGTCTCCCCCCGCCGCCACAGTGGATCCGACACTCACACACTACGATTGCGTCATCGCCGGGGCCGGCCCAGCCGGCATCTTCGCCGCGCTCGAGCTCGTACGCCGCAACGGCAGCTCCGTCCTGCTGCTCGAACAGGGCCCCGACATCGACCGACGCACATGCCCGGCGCGCGACACAGGCGTGTGCGCCAACTGCTCGCCGTGCGACGTCACCTGCGGCTGGGGCGGCGCCGGGGCCTTCTCCGACGGCAAGCTCACCCTGTCGCCCGAGGTCGGCGGCTGGCTCGACGAGTTCGTGCCCGACCAGGAGCTGGCCGACCTCGTGCACTACGTCGACGACATCTGGCTGTCCTACGGCGCGCCGGCCGAAGTCCACGGAGCCATGAGCCCCAACGTCGAAGCCATCCGCCGCCAGGCGCTGGTGCACGGCATGACCCTGGTGGCCTCGCCGGTGCGCCACATGGGCAGCGACCGGGCGGCCGGCATCCTCAAGGCCATGCGCGTCGACCTCGAGCCGCGCGTCGCGGTACGCACCGCCACGACGGTCGCGAGCATCACTGTGCGCGACGGCGCGGCCACCGGCGTGACCTGCACCGACGGCAGCCGCATCAGCGCCGACGCCGTGATCCTGGCGCCCGGGCGCCAGGGAGCGGCCTGGCTCGTCGAGGAGTGCCGTCGACTCGGCATCGCCGTGCGCACCAACCCGGTCGACATCGGCGTGCGGGTCGAGGTGCCGGCCGTCGTCATGGAGCCCCTGACGAGCGTGCTCTACGAGAGCAAGCTCATCTACTACGCTCACACCTTTGACGACCCGGTACGAACGTTCTGCATGAACCCACAGGGCGTCGTGTCGGTCGAGAACTACGGCGACGTCGTTACCGTCAACGGCCACAGTTACGCCGATCGCAAGACCGAGTACACCAACTTCGCGCTGCTCGTCTCGACCGACTTCACCCAGCCGTTCAACGACCCCATCGCCTACGGCAAGTCGATCGCCCGCCTGGCCAACCTGCTCGGCGAAGACATCATCGTGCAGCGGCTGGGCGACCTGCTGGCCGGCCACCGCTCGACTGCCGCGCGCCTGCGGCGCAGCACCGTGCAGCCCACGCTCACCGGCGCGACCCCGGGCGACCTGTCGTTCGTGCTGCCCTTCCGTCACCTGCGCGATATCCTCGACATGCTCGAGGCGCTCGACGCGCTGGCCCCCGGCGTGAACGCGCGCGACACGCTGCTCTACGGCGTCGAGGTCAAGTTCTACTCGGCCCGGCCACAGCTCGACAAAGGGCTGCAGACCGAGGTCCAGAATCTCTACGCGATCGGCGACGGGGCGGGCGTCACCCGGGGGCTCGTCCAGGCGAGCGCCTCAGGAGTGCTCGCCGCCCGATCCATCCTCAACGGGGGGGCAAGCTGATGCCGGCGACCATCGTGATCGGCGCCCAGTGGGGCGACGAAGGCAAGGGCAAGATCACCGACCTGCTGGCCGAGCGGGCCGACGTCGTCTGCCGCTTCCAGGGCGGCAACAACGCCGGCCACACCATCGTGCGCGACGGTGAGGAGTTCAAGTTCCACCTCATCCCCTCGGGCATCCTCTACGAGGCCAAGACCTGCGTGATCGGCAACGGCGTCGTCATCGACCCGCACATCCTGTTCGGCGAGATCGACGCTCTGCGGGCGCGCGGCATCAGCGTCGACAACCTGCGCATCTCGGCCAACGCCCACCTCATCATGCCCTACCACCTGCTGCTCGACGGCGCTGCCGAGCGCCAGCTCGGCAAGTTCAAGATCGGCACCACCGGGCGCGGCATCGGCCCCTGCTACATCGACAAGTTCGCCCGCGTCGGTGTGCGCGTCCAGGACCTCTTCGACGAGAAGATCCTGCGCCGCAAGGTGCGCGTGGCGCTCGACGAGAAGAACCAGATGCTGCAGCTCTACGACATCGGCACGCTCGACCCCGACCAGGTGACCGACGAGTACCTCGCCTACCTGCCGCGCTTCGAGCCGTACGTGACCGACACCTCGCTGCTCGTCAACAAGGCGCTCGACGAGGGCCGCGAGGTGCTCTTCGAGGGCGCCCAGGGGACGCTCCTCGACATCGACTTCGGCACCTATCCGTTCGTGACGAGCTCCAACCCCATCTCGGGGGGAGCTTGCGTAGGCGCCGGCGTGGGTCCGACGCGCATCGACCACGTGGTCGGCGTGGCCAAGGCCTACACCACGCGCGTCGGCGAGGGGCCGTTCCCGACCGAGCTGTTCGACGACGTCGGCACGGCCATGTGCGAGGTCGGCCAGGAGTTCGGCACCACCACCGGCCGCCAGCGGCGCTGCGGCTGGCTCGACCTGGTGGCGCTGCGCTACGCGGTCCGCGTCAGCGGCATCACGCATCTGGCCATCACCAAGCTCGACGTGCTCAGCGGCCTGCCGACGATCAAGGTCTGTACGCGCTACAAGGCCGGACGCAAGGTGCTCGACGAGTTCCCCGTGCGCCAGACCGATTTTCACCACGCCAAGCCGCTCTGCGAGGAGCTGCCCGGCTGGACCGACGACCTGCGCGGTTGCGAGGAGTGGGCCGATCTGCCCGAAGCGGCTCGCGACTACGTCCAGTTCGTCGCCGACTTCACCAAGACGCGCGTGAAGTTCATCGCCGTGGGCCCCGGGCGCGAGGAGACCATCGTCCTGCCGCGCTCCATCGGCCGCGGCGGGGCGGTCTAGCCGACGCGGCGGGCGGCGGGCGCGCAGGCGCGCCCGCCGCGTCGTTTGTGCGACACCGCTCTGGTCCCCTCGCCGTCCGGTTGTAGACTTGGCGGGTCCGCGGCAGGGGGGGCTGATGAGCGCACACGAGAACCCGGGACGCGACCTGGTCTCGATCGGCCGCTTCGCCGCCTTGACCGGCATCTCGGCCAAGACGCTGCGCCGCTACGACAAGTCGGGCATGCTGGCGCCGGCTTTCGTCGATCCCTTTACAGGCTACCGTCTCTACAGTCTCGAGCAGCTCGACGTCGCGGTGACGATCCATCTGCTGCGCGAGCTCGACATGCCCCTCGCCGAGATCGGCGACCTGGTCAGAAGCGGCGACGGCAACCGCATGCGCCAGATCCTGCGTGAACATCGCCGTCAGGTGGCGGCCCGACTCGACGAGACGCAGCACATCCTGAGCCGCCTCGACGACGCGCTGCACGAAGTGCGCGGCGTCATGCCCTACGAGGTCGAGCTGGTCGATCTCGAGCCTCTCTGGGTGGTCAGCAGCCGGGCGCGCACGACGCGGCCCCAGATCGACGCCGCCTACGAGCGCTGCGTGGCGGCGATCGACGAGATCGTGGCACGCGAGAAGCTCGCGGCCGGCGAGCGTGAGATCGTCCTCTACCACAACGTCCTGCAATGGTACGAGGGGCTCGATATGGAGGTCTGCCTGCCGGTCGAGCCGCGCGATCCGCCGTCGGCCGCCGTCTGGCGACTCGCGGGCGGCGCGGCGGCGCGCACCGTCTACCACGGGCCCTGGGAAGCCGACATCTGGCCGGCCTACGCGACCCTGCTGTCCTGGATCGCGCGCCACGGCTGCGAGCCTCGCGGACCGGCGCGCGAGCTCTACGTGGTCGACGAGCGCGACACCGACGACCCGAGCCGCTACGTCACGCAACTCACCTGGACGGTAGGCGAGCATGCCGCGTCCTGACCCTGGGGCCGGCGCCGCTGTTGACCTTCCCCCTGGGGCAAGGCCCACGGTGAGCGCGACGGTCCGTCCACCACGAAAGAGGTGCCAATGAGTGCGAGCGACTCCGACCTGCCTCGCCCGCCGGCCGCGGCCGGCGAAGGCGACCTGCACTACCTGACGGCGGCGGCGGCCCGCGAGCTGTTCGCCGCCCGGAAACTGTCGCCGGTCGAGCTCATGGCGGCGACGATCGCCCGGATCGAGGACGTCGATCCGGTCGTGAACGCCCTGCCCATCCGCTTCTTCGACCAGGCCCTGCAGGCCGCCCGCCTGGCCGAGGAGCACTTTGCCGGCCGGCACGGTGGACCGCGGCCGCTCGAGGGCATCCCGGTCGCCGTCAAGGACGAAGTCGAGGTGGCCGGGCAGCCCTGCACCGCCGGCTCGCTGGTCTTCAAGGACATGATCGCCGAGGTCACCGCCGCCAGCGTGCAGCGCGTGATCGACGCCGGCGCGATCATCCACGCCCGCTCGGCTACGCCCGAGTTCTGCTGCGCGGCGATCACCGAGTCGCGGCTGTGGGGAGTCACCCGCAACCCCTGGAACCCGGCCTTCAGCCCCGGCGGCTCGTCGGGCGGCTCCGGAGCGGCGCTGGCGGCCGGCATGGCGACCCTGGCGACCGGCTCCGACATCGGCGGCTCGATCCGCATCCCGGCGTCGTTCTGCGGCGTCGTCGGCTACAAGCCACCGTACGGCAGAGTGCCGCAGATGCCGCCGTTCAACCTCGACCACTACTGCCACGAGGGCCCCATGGCGCGCAGCGTCGACGACTGCCGCCTGCTCGAGAACGTGATGGCCGGACCGCACCCCGAGGACATCGCCTCGCTGCGTCCCAAGCTCACCATCCCGGCGGAGCTGCCAGCGGTCGCGGGCATGAGCATCGCCTGCAGCGTCGACCTGGGCGGCTTCGACGTCGGCGACGAGGTCGTCGCCGCCGTGCGCCGCGCCGCCGCGACGTTCCGGGAGCTCGGCGCCACGGTCGACGAGGTCGCGCTGGGCTGGTCGCTCGACGACATGCGAGAAGCGGCCCGCGCCCATCTCGCGGTGATCTTCGGAAGCTGGATCGGCACGATCCTCGAGCAGCATCGCGACCTGCTGACCCCCTACGCGGTCGAGTTCGCCGAAGACGCCGTCGACCGGCCGAACGTCGGGTTCCTGCGTTCGCTGGAGATCGAGGGCGAGACCTACGACCATCTGGCGGCGGTGTTCGAGCGCTACGACCTGCTGATCTGTCCCGTGTTCACCGAGCCGGCGCTGCCGGCCGCCGGCGACTACGACATCGACGTCGTCTTCGACCGGGCGCTGACGTTCCCGTTCAACATGCTCAGCCGCTGCCCGGCGCTGGTGGCGCCCGCCGCCCGGGCCGCCAGCGGCGTGCCGATCGGCCTGCAGATCGTGGGCCGCACCTACGACGACGAGACCGTGTTCGCCGCCGCCACCGCCTTCGAACGCACCCATCGCTGGTATGAGAGCAACGCGGACCGGCCGGACTGGCCAAGGAGGACGACATGAAGCGCAACGCGACCACCCGCCGGCTCCTGCTCCTCGTCGCGGTGCTGCTCGCCGCGGGTCTGGTGTGGGGTCTTGCCGACGCCCTGGCGGCCAGCTCCTCGCCATCGCCGGCCGCCGGCAAGGTCGTTCTCAAGCTCGGCTGGACTGCCGAACCCGACAACCTCAACCCGTTCGTAGGCTGGGCCACGACGACCTACGAGATCTGGATCGTCAACTACAACTTCCTGTTCGGGTTCAACGGTCAGAACATGAGCCCGACACTGAGCCTGGCCGCACAGTTCCCGACCAAAGCCAACGGCGGCATCTCGGCCGACGGCAAGGTCTGGACGATCCACATCCGTCCCAACCTGAAGTGGTCCGACGGCCAGCCGCTCACCGCCGCCGACGTGGCCTTCACCTACAACTACATCGTCAAAAACCACATGGCCAACATGGCCCTGACGACCGTCGGCATCACGGGGGCCAAGGAGATCGATCCGACGACGGTGCAGATCACCTGCTCCCAGCCAAAAGCCGACATGGAGAGCATCTTCCTGCCGATCCTGCCCAAGCACGTATGGGAGCACGTGCCGCCGCAGGTCGCCGGCACGACCTACCAGAACAGCCCGCCGATCGTGGGCAGCGGCCCGTTCTACACGGTGGCCTTCAAGAAGGGCTCCTACGTCGAGATGGTCCGCAACCCCTACTACTGGGGCAAGAAGCCGACGGTCGATCAGATCTACTTCGAGATGTACCAGAACCCCGACACGATGGTGCAGGACCTGAAGTCGGGTGTCCTCGACGGCGCCTGGGGCGTCCCCGAGGCCCAGTACAAGCAGCTCACGTCGCAGGCCGGTATCCACACCATCGCCTACAACTTCTTCAACTGGGACTACCTCGACTGCAACTGCTCTTCGTCGTCGGCCTCGACCGGCAACCCCGTACTGCGCGACGTGCGCTTCCGCGACGCCCTGAACTACGCGATCGACCGCAGCAAGCTGTGCGCGGTCGCCTACGACGGCCTCGCCGCGCCGGCGACGACGATCATGCCACCCGACACCTGGTCGAACCCCGACTACCACTGGCAGCCGCCGGCCGACCAGACCTACACGTTCGATGTCGCCAAGGCCAACCAGCTCCTCACCGCAGCCGGATACACGCTCGGCCCGAACGGGCTGCGTCTCTACAAGGGCAAGCCGATCACTCTGCGCCTGGCTACGACGACCGACTTCCCCGAGGGCCAGATCGAAGCCAAACTGATCGCCGGCGAGCTGCAGCAACTGGGCCTCAAGGTCAACCTCTCGGTACTCGACACCGGCGCCCTGCTGGCCCGTATCTTCAATTTCAAGGGCTCGACGTTCGCGCCCGACTTCGACTTCTACCTGAGCGACTGGGCCGGCTACGGCGATCCTGGTGAGACGCTCACCTCGTTCACCACGGCGGAGATCGGCGCCACCAATGAACCGGCCTGGTCGAACGCCGCGTTCGACAAACTGAACGTGCAGCAGGCGGCCGCGCTCGACCCGGCGACCCGCCAGAAGCTCATCTGGCAGATGCAGCAGATCTTCTATCAGCAGTCGCCGCAGATCGTACTCGTCTACCCACAGTACCTGCAGGCCTACAACACCGCGCACTGGAACGGTTGGACGCCCATGTTCCACGGCCGCGGACCGGCCTGGATGACTACGGCGACGGTCGACTCCTACGTCAACCTGCAACCGGTCACCGGCAGTTCGGGCGGTGGCGGGGCCAAGGGCATCACGATCATCGTCGTGATCGCCGTCGTGGTCGTCGTCGCGGGCGCCGCGCTCTGGCTCGCGAGACGTCGTCGCGTGCGGGCGGAGGAAGCGTGAGCGGCGCGCCCGGCACTATCCCCGACGCGGGCCGGCCGGCCGCCACGGCGATGCTGCACGGAGTCGTCTACACCGCCGACAGCGCCCACACGGTCGCCCAGGCCGTGGCCGTCGGCGGCGACGGGCGCATCGTCGCCGTCGGCAGCAACGGCGACGTGCGCCGCCTCTGCGGCCCGGCCACGCGGCTCATCGACCTCGAAGGCCGCCTCGTGCTGCCCGGGTTCATCGACAGTCACGCCCACGCCAGCGAGATGGTGGGCGACGTCTTCGGCGTCGGGCTGAAGGGCCTGGGATCGATGGAGGAGTACGTGGCGGCGGTGCGCGCCTTCGCCGCCGACCATCCCGAGCTGCCCGCCATCCGCGGCTGGGGCTGGAGCAACGTCGTGGCGCCCGACCGCGGTCCCGCGGCGGCCGCGCTCGACGCCGCGGTCGCCGACAGACCGGTCCTGCTCACCTCGGAGGACGGTCACTCCGTGTGGGCGAACAGCCTGGCGCTCGAGCTCGCCGGCGTGACCTGCGACACCCCCGACCCGGCCAACGGCGTGATCGAACGCGACCCCGCCACCGGAGCGCCGTCGGGCACCTTGCGCGAGGGCGCGCA
>Ga0182027_10014281_pt1 | contig 11008 bp, 12 predicted proteins | sample 712E1DmetaG_FD_121300 | JGI IMG/M metagenome (GOLD analysis project Ga0182027, IMG submission 121300) | Permafrost microbial communities from Stordalen Mire, Sweden - 712E1D metaG (Illumina Assembly) | ecosystem: Environmental > Terrestrial > Soil > Wetlands > Permafrost | place: Sweden...
ATGTTGTTCAGAATACCGGCACAAAAAAGCACGCGGAAAACCGGGCCGCAGCCGTCTTTAAAAAACTTAAGCAGCAAGCTGAAAGGACTATCGGTGGTACCCGTCTCAGCTAATATAGTTCCTATGAAACACACGGATATTCAGGCATGTGACAAAATTACTGCCGCTTCTGATCCATGGAAAACCTTGCATGAGCGCATCGACTTCGGATATCACATCAGTCTAAAGGAGGCGCATGTCTGCACAATCGATGAAGACCTTGCGGGCTTTGTTATTTTTACACCGGCGCCCGTATTTGCTCGAGGAGGATACCTGCGCGCCATTGGCGTCGCGCCATCAAGGCGCGGACAGGGTGTCGGGAAAATGCTCATGAACTTTGCAGAAAAAATAACTTCCCAGCAATCCTCAAATCTTTTTCTTTGTGTTTCCTCATTCAATCGCGACGCACAGGTTTTCTACAAAAAACTGGGGTATACTAAAGCTGGAACGCTCCCCGACCTCATCATCCAGCATGCATCCGAATACATTTACTGGAAACGATTGAATTCACGAGGTTAACGTTAGGAGCATGAAACTTTCGTATGAATAATCTAAAAAAGATAGATCTGTTCAAAAATCTCTCCGACGAAGATCTTAACGAATTAAGTTCCTATCTCACTACAGCAACATATAAGAAAAAAGACCATATCTTTTCAGAAGGGGGCAATCCCGAGTGGTTCTATATTGTATCCACAGGAAAAGTGAAGATCACCAAATTATCTCATGAAGGAAAAGAAATAATTCTGGAAATCATTTCCCCGAACGATATTTTCGGCGGTGTGGCTGTTCTACGAAATTTTGCCTATCCCGCTAATGCCGTAGCTATGGAAGAAACCGAGGTCCTCAAGATATCCCGAAAGAATTTCATGCGCGTTGTAGACCGTTTCCCAAATCTCATGTATTTGATTGCACTACAACTCGGAGACCGGATGAAAAATTCCCATGATTCGCTAAAAAACATTGCGCTTGAGAGAGTCGAAGCTCGAATTGCGGCGCTGCTCTTAAAGTTGTCAAATAAAATCGGGGTAGAAACCGACGAGGGTTTACTTATCGATATGAGACTAACAAAGCAAGACGTGGCTGACATGGTCGGCACCACTGTTGAGACATCCATCCGCACCTTCAGCAAGTTTAAAAAACAGGGCCTCGTAACTGACGCGGACGGAAAGATATTAATTAAGAACCGGGAAGAACTGCTGAAATTCTCATCGTGATTCTTCATGTGTGGCACAATTATTAATCAGTATGGATAAGAGTCAGGTAGTCACGACATCTGAACTTTAAATCTATCTAAATGCGGCAATCTCTCACCTCCCGCTCGTTTGCCTTCCATGGGTTTTCTTCTTGCTCTTGACTCCTCATTAATCTACCGTAAATAAAAGTAGAAATTTTCATTCAATGCTGGTACATTGAATGCATGCAAAAGCAACAAGCAGTCATTCTTGTCAGTGGTGGTATGGACAGTTGTGTTACTGCCGCAATTGCTCATAAGAGCTATCGTCTTGCCTTTCTTCATGTCACGTACGGGCAAAGAACTGAGCAGCGTGAATTGCTGGCATTTACCCAAATAGCAGATTTTTATAAAGTCGAAGACCGGCTTACGGTAAATCTGCAACACCTGAAATTTATCGGAGGTTCGAGCCTCACGGATGAGACCATGCCTATACCTGAATGCGGTTTTCTCCAATCCAAACCCGGCTGCACGGCATCCGCTATTCCTTCAACCTATGTCCCTTTTCGAAATGCGCACCTTCTCTGCAGTGCCACATCCTGGGCAGAGGTGCTAAAAGCAACTAAGATTTTTATTGGCGCTGTAGAAGAGGACAGCTCAGGATATCCCGACTGCCGTGAGATATTTTATCAGGCGTTCAATAAGGCCATTGAAATGGGTACGAGACCCGAAACGCACGTAGAGATTGTTACACCGCTTATCCATATGAAAAAGTCAGATATCGTCAGGATGGGCGTGGAACTTGGCGCTCCACTTCATCTTACATGGAGTTGCTATCAGCAATGTGAGAAGGCATGTGGGAAGTGTGAAAGTTGTGTTCTACGATTAAAAGGATTTGAAGGGGCGGGCGTCAAAGACCCTATCCCATATGATACTCAAATAAAAGGAGTTCTGACAGACCTACGATAACGTCAACGCTTTGTCACTTCTTTTTGTCATCCTTATCATCGGTCTTGGGATCCTCTTCTCCTGAAATGGCTTTTTTAAAGGATTTTATGCTCTTCCCCAGACCTTCTCCGATTTCAGGCAGTTTTCCCGCACCAAATATGACTAATACGATGACAAGGATCACGAGCAAATGCATTGGTCGAAAAAGTCCTTCTAACATGTGAAGACTCCTTTTAACAGATTATCAGTATTATTGTTTCACTAGCACGATAAGCTTACCATTGTCTCAAGAAATAATCAACATGTCTTTTCTGGAAAGTATTGACTAAAAGACGCACCGGCGGGGGTTTTTTCGGTTAGCTCTTTTCACGATAATTGAAGAGTAAAAGCTTCTCGTATCCTCGCAACTGATGCAACGGTGAAAAAAGGCCCCCATAACGATAAATCGTCTTCCTCCACTTGCCTTGTTTACGGTAAAGGCACTCCCTTTTTCGGCATCCTGTTCAAATAGGATATGAGCTCTACAACGCAATTTTCTGATTTGTGATTATATCATTTCGTATATCCTCAATGGCTCCTACCGAAAGCTCAATAGCAGATTATGATTCAGAATTGCATGAAACTTGTAACCACCAAGGCCAACGTCAATATAACCATGACAACGACGGTAGACCATGCTATGACGTTAAAGGTCCGCGAGTTTGTAAAGTCACCCATAATATCCTTGTTATTTATCAGTAATAGCATGAATATTAGCACAAATGGCAGCATAATGCCGTTCACAACCTGAGAGATGAGCATAATCGCTATCAATGGTGCATTCGGAATCAGGATGATGAGCGCGCTCACGACAATAATACCGGTATAGAGCCACATGAATTGCGGTGCGGTTTTGAAGTTCTTGCTCACTCCGGATTCCCATCCCATGCCTTCACAAACGTAATACGCCGTTGCAAGCGGCAATATGGATGCCGAGAACAGGGAAGCATTTGCCAAACCGATAGCAAACAAAATCGAAGCGTATTTGCCGGCAAGCGGTTCCAGAGCAAGAGCTGCATCTTTTGCATCAGTTATGGTTATTCCATGAGCGAATAGCGTCGCAGCACAGGCAACGATGATGAAGAACGCCACTACGTCTGTCATGATGCAGCCAGCGATCACATCCATACGAGACGCCCGGTAATAGTCCACTTTAATATTCTTCTCTACGACAGCAGATTGAAGGTAGAACTGCATCCAGGGGGCAATGGTCGTGCCGACCACGCCGATAAGCATCATAAGGTAGGATGGCTTCAATTCAAAAGACGGCTTGACCGTATCTAGCATGATTTGCCCCCATGGCGGGTGTACAAAATATGCTGATAGTGCATACGTAAAATAAACGGTACATGCGATTAGAAAAATCTTTTCGACAAAACGGTAGGTGCCTTTAACAACTAAGAGCCAGACCACAAAGGCTCCGATGGGAACTGATATGTACTTACTTACCCCGAAAATTTCCATGGCAGCAGCCCACCCGGCGAATTCTGCAACTGTGTTGCCCATATCAGCAAGGAGGAGGCTCAGCATGAGTAAAAAAGTAGCTCTGACACCAAAGTTTTCCCGAATCAGGTCAGCGAGCGACTTACCAGTGACTACTCCCATGCGAGCGACCATTTCCTGGACGACAATGAGTGCAATGGTAATAGGGATGAGCGTCCACAGAAGCGAATATCCAAATTGGGCGCCCGCCACCGAATAGGTCGCGATGCCGCCAGCATCGTTATCAACATTTGCAGTAATGATGCCGGGGCCAAGGACGGACAAAAATATAAGAATATTTCTCTTGGTAAGCATGTGTAAAATCTTGCCTCAATAATTAAGAGTTTTTTTAACTGTATCAAGAGAGATCGAAACAAGAGTGTATATGAAATGAGATAATTCTTCAGCGCTTTCGCCTTCGCGATGCGGTCGGAAGCAGGAAAGCCAGCACATCGTCAACGGTCACAATGCCGCGCATGACCATGTTTTCATCCACCACCGGGGCAGCAAGCATGTTGTACTTGGATATAAACTCTGCCACATCCCTCTTTTTCGCATCAAGCGAAAGCGTTTTTACGGGAGTGATCATAATATCACTCAGAAGTGTTTGAGCTGAAGCGAGAATGAGATGCTTGAGCGACAATACACCCATGATCCGCCCTTCACGATCCAAAATATAGAGGTAGTAGATGGTCTCGACGTCTGGAGCCTCAAGTCGAAGTTCTTTGATTGCCTCTTCAACGGTCATGTCTGGTGGAAATGCAAGATATTCAGTGGTCATAAGGCCACCTGCCGTGTCTTCTTCATGCTCCAAAAGTTCCTGCACATCTTCAGCTTCTTCCTTCTCCATGAGATTAATGAGTTCTTGAGCCTTGGCCTCGGGGAGATCGCCGAGCACATCGGCAGCTTCATCAGGCGGCATACGTTCTAGGATATCCGATGCCCGTTCTTTGGACATATCATCGATGATATCTGCCTGCACCCTCGGTTCGAGTTCATGCAGGGCTTCGGCTGCTGTTTCTACATCGATACTGCCGAAAATGGCAGTTCTCTCCTTTTGGGACACTTCGCTGATTATTTCTGCCAGATCGGCCGGGTGCATGCTCGAAACTTTTTGATTCGTGATCTTCAGGGTGAGCCGCGCAACTTTTGGCTCAATAGTTTGGACATAATGCCAGGAGATGAGTTTGTTCTGGAGCTTATACTTGAATAAAGAAAGAAATTTTTCTCCACGCTTTTCCACGTTGAGCCTGCGCAGGAGACCACGAAGTCCGATATCTGCCGCTACGAGGCAGAGTTTCCCCTTAACATCACCCAGTTCAAGATCATTCACTCGTACAAGCTTGGCGCCATTGATGTCAACGATTTGCTTGTCAAGAATATCCCGGCAGATCAGAATATCAGTCGGTGAAGGTTGGGCTGGGATTATTCCATCAATTCGGATATTGACGGAAATAACGCGTTTGTTAAAAAGATTGACTTGATTCCAGGGGAGAAGGTATGTCTCTCTACCAGCTGTGACAATAAGCGTCACGACGGGAGGGAACGGTTCTCCGATGCTGACAATAATATCTTTGAGTTTTCCTATCTCTTCACCGGTCTGATCGAGCACCGCCTTCTTATGGACATCACTGATGAAGATATCTCCGGGATAAAACTGCATTTTCTGCTCCACAACAGCGAAATATGTTAATTAAGTTGTTTATACCAGCGGCTTCCCGTGAAGTCAAGAAAAAACCAGAGAGACTTGCCAAACTATGCTAAACTATTTACTAGAAAGAAACAGCGCAGCTGTCTTATGCGGCAACGCAACAATTACAATGATTATGAATCCTTGGGTACAGAAAAGATATATGTCGGCAATATCTTTTCGCGTTCTTGCCAGCGCGAGAACGCTCAAGACATCCAATGCTTAATACTGAGATACGAGAAGAGGCATGGTCCACGCCAGCGTAGGACATAGAAAATATAAAAAAGGGAATATACTTGACGATGCATAAAGTTCAAGAAATAGTCTATTTTGCAGAAGACAGCTTTATGAAAAGCAGACTATCTGCACTGAGTAAACTCGCTTCGCTCATTTTCACCTGCGAGGCATTGAACCCCGCAGGTGACCAAGGGGATGCTTCGCGCCCCCTTGGAACCCCAAGCAAAAGGTTCCCCGTAGCAGAGCTACGGGGTATATGCTCCGTGATCAAGCTCATGAACGTGCCGATGAAATTCATATAAAAGAAGACGCCCTCATCGCCTCACTCGCAAAAATCGCTTCGGCGATCAGTGAAGCGCGGTCTCTTCTGAGCGTCCCGTCTCACATTGAAAATATCGCGATCAACATCATGCGTGTTGTTGAAGGGACCCGTATTCGGATCAAAGGGGGTTTGCTGTTTAGCGATAGAGCCATACTTGAGACCCAGAAATTATTCACGACGGCCAAACATGCTCTTAAAAAAACCGGGGGAAGCAGTTTTGATTGGAGCAAGGACAACCATTCAGGATGTTCAGGGTGAAAGCGATCTTCTCGGGTGCATAACCCATGAATTTGCAACCGCACATGAAGAGCGTCTCGTGACCGGTGAATGCCCGCCGAACTCTTCTTCTACCTATTTGAGCATACTCTACGCATTTCAAGACATGGGTGCTCATATAAAGAATGCAGTACTAAAGCTCTCCAGCAAATAAACTATGTTTTTTCACTTTGATCACGAGTCTGACCTGTTTTATGTTGACAATAATTGAGACAAAGAGCAACTGGCAACTATCAGGAGAAACATATTAGTGATAATGAATACTGGAATTGGTCTGGCGCTCTCTGGGGGCGCAACTCGCGGCATCGCACATATAGCTGTTCTGGAAGTGCTGGAACGCGAAAATGTGCCTATCCGTGCCATTGCTGGAACAAGTGCCGGAAGTATGATTGGCGCATTATATGCTGCTGGTATGCCCCCATCTGAAATCAAGCGCATTGCACTGCAGACCAACTGGAAGAGCATCCTTAAGTTTACCATCCCAAAAATGGGCCTCATTTCCAGCGATGGTATACGCCGGTTTATGGAAACCATACTGCCGGTTAATAAGTTCTCTGCCCTTACCATTCCTTTTGCTGCTGTTGCAACCGACCTTCTTACGGGGGATAAAGTCAGCATTACCACCGGCTCAATAGCAAAAGCCGTGCAGGCAAGCTGCAGTCTGCCCATCATTTTTACACCAACAGAAATTAATAAGAAACTACTGGTTGATGGCGGCATTGCCAGTCAAATACCCGTTAAAACAGTACGAGAAGAATTGGGAGTAAAGCAGGTCATTGCTGTCAATGTAAATCATAAAGCTGGGGAGCTGACGCAGTATGATAATATAGTTAAAATTGCTGCACATTTATCAGCACTTTGGGCGTCAAGAAATGCCCGTGAAGAGGAAAAACTTGCCGATGTGGTAATACAGGTGAGTGCAAAAGGCATAGCACTATATGACCTATCAAGATCGCATGAACTCCTTCGGCGCGGTAAAAAAGCAACCGAGGAACAGTTGCCCTCGATTAGATCCCTATTGCGAGTCATAGATAGATAGGCTGTCTTGAGTCCCGATCAAATCAGCAAACCAATTGTCACACTTTATCAATAGATTTCCGTCCGAGAAGACCTGAGGGACGAATAATGAGGGTTATGATGAGAACGAGGAAGGCGAATGCGTCTTTATATACGCTCGAAATATAGCTTGCACCGAAGTTTTCAATAAGCCCGAGCATGAACCCACCGAGCATGGCCCCAGGAACACTACCGATTCCGCCCAGCACAGCAGCGGTAAACGCTTTAATACCGGCAAGATATCCCATGAAAAAATGTACAACACCATAATAAAGCGTCACCATCACTCCAGCCACTGAAGCAAGCGCCGAGCCAATCATGAAAGTCACTGAAATGACACGATTGATATTTATGCCAACAAGTCCTGCCATTTCACGGTCTTGAGATGTGGCTCGCATGGCTTTTCCAATGCGGGTTTTAGAAATAAAGAGATGAAGGGCAATCATGATAAGTATCGATGCACCCAGGATGAACATCTGTACAGGTGATACAGTAGCACCCAGGATGGTCACTCCTTCCGAGGGCAGCATAGGCGGAAGGTTCTTGTATTCCTTGCCCTGGGTGAGCATGACAAAGTTCTGGAGTATGATCGATACGCCAACGGCACTGATAAGAGGCGCAAGTCTCGTCGCATTGCGAAGCGGCCGGTATGCAGTATACTCAATAGTAGCACCGTACGCTGCACAGAAAGCCATGGATACCACGAGAGCGATTATAATAGAGAGCGTCAGGCTGTAAACAGTCAGCCCGATTGTCGTGAGCACACCCAGAACAATTATGCCGAGGTATGCCCCGAGCATATATACCTCACCATGGGCAAAGTTGATAAGCTGGAGGATGCCATAGACCATGGTGTATCCAAGAGCAATGAGGGCATATACTGCGCCCAAGGCGAGGCCGTTGATGAGCTGTTGTGCAAACATGGTATTAAAAATCCGACATAATCATGAAAGAGGGTGAAGTATATTCGACACTCCAGAATCTTCACGATGCCCGTAGTCAATTACTTATCTGTTTAAATTGACCGTTCTGAACCTGCCACATAACGTAGGGGGCCTTTTTTACATCACCGTTGTTATCGAATGCTATATCGCCGAAGGCTCCATGAAAGACCGTGCTGGATATATAGCCGGCGACCTTCACGCCATTTGTAGTTCCCGTTGCGACGAATGCCGTCAGGATGATGTTCGCTGCATCATACGCATAAATCGAGTACGGACCGGGTTCTCCATATTTAGCCCTGTAATTTTGCATAAAAGTCATAGCGGTGGAAAGCCCCATGGGCTCCTTGCCAAAGGTAACGTAGGTCCCTTCTGCGGCTTTGCCAGCTATCTTCATAAATGTTGGGTCATAGACGCCATCACCTGTCATCATTAAAATATTCATACCAATTTCTTGCGCCTGGCGAACCAGCCTCCCTGCCTCAGGATAAACTCCACCGAAAAAATAGAGTTCCGGTTTCCTCTCCTTGACCGCTGTGAGTACGGCCTTATAATCAGGATCTCCTGGAGCGATGCCACCATAATAGACTACCTGAACTTTATCGCCTAAGGCATTTTTAAAAATGTCCGCCAGTCCGCGACCATACGTAGTCTGATCATGGAGGACCGCAACTCTTTTAATTTTGAGTTTTTTCAGAACAAATTGAGCGGCTACGTTGCCCTGCTGTTCGTCAGTTCCACAAACGCGAAATACGGTTTTGTAACCTTGGAGAGTCAGTCGTGGATTTGTTGTCGCAGGACTGACCATAACGATATTTGCATCATTATAAAACTTTGAAGCGTTAATAGAGCAGTTCGAGTTCCAATGCCCGACGACAGCATCCACTTTCTGATTCACGAACTTATTTGCAATTGAAACCGCCTGCTTAGGATCTGCCGCATCATCTCCGACAACAAGTTCTATTCTCTTACCAAGAATTCCACCTTTGGTGTTCCATTCCGACACGGCAAGCTCTACACCATTCTTTAAGTCCAACCCCATCTTGCTTTCGCTGCCGGTCATCGGCCCCGCTGCACCGATTCGAATCACAGTCTCATCCTGGTGAGCACAACCACATAGCACTGCAGCAAGAATTGACAAGATAGAGACAACCTTTTTCATGTTTGCTCCCCTCATTTCCGGCTCTGCGCTTCTGACTCTTGTATGATCCGAAGCATATCCTGTGCCGCCTGTTTTATATCAGGTGCCGACATCACTGCAGATATGACTGCTACACCGTCAGCACCCGTCTGCATAACGCCGGAAACGTTTCGATGATTGATGCCGCCGATCGCAATAACAGGAATCGAGATGGCTTTCCTTATTGCCAATAATCTTTCGATACCCTGAACTGTTCCAGCGTCCTTTGTCGCCGTTTCAAACAATGGTCCGAACCCTATATAGTCGGCGCCTGCGGCCTCCGCAGACCGGGCCTGAACAATGCTGTGTGTTGAAATACCAATGACTTTTCCTTTAGGCAGAAACTTTTGCGCGCAGGCTATGGGGAGATCATCTTGTCCCAAGTGAACGCCATCTGCATCCACGGCAACCGCTATATCGGCATGGTCATTTACGATGAATAGTGCCCCGGCTCTCCGTGCAGTACGGGCGAGCTGCGCCGATATTTCATAAATATTTTTCCGAGAATCATGTTTATTCCGATACTGGAAGCATTTTACGCCTGCAGACAAGGCCTGCGCCATGGCCAGTTCCGGCCTCACGCGGAGCAGGTCCTGGTCAATGATCAGAAAGAGTCCGCTGAGCTTATTTAACCGTCGAATGGTATCGCTCCATGAACTTTGTGGAAATATTACCTTGCTGAAAATCCCGATCATCGAGGATCTTCTTATGCAGGGGGATGGTGGTCTTTACTCCTTCAATAATGAATTCATCGAGCGCACGGCGCATTCTGATTATCGCATCATCGCGGGTATCTGCATGCACGATCAGTTTCGCTATCATTGAATCATAGTACGGAGGAATAAAATACTGCGTGTATGCTGCTGTGTCTACTCTGACGCCCGGTCCTCCAGGAGGATTGAACGCTGTCACCGTGCCGGGACAAGGAGTAAATTTGTCAGGACACTCTGCATTGATTCTGCATTCGATGCTGTGACCACGCATCTTAATCTGGTCCTGTGTGAATGCGAGAGCCATCCCCGACGCCACGCGAATCTGTTCTCGCACCAGATCTATGCCTGTCACCATCTCGGTTACGGGATGTTCAACTTGGATCCTCGTGTTCATTTCCATAAAATAATATTTTCTGTTTTCATCCATAAGAAATTCGACGGTGCCAGCGTTACGGTATCTTACGCTTTTCGCAACGGCAACAGCCATCTCACCCATCTCAGTCCGGAGCCTATCGTCCACAATAACTGACGGCGCTTCTTCGACAAGTTTCTGGTGCCGACGCTGAATGGAGCATTCACGCTCACCAAGATAAACTGTGTTGCCCTTCTCATCAGCAATGATTTGAATCTCGATGTGACGAGGCTGCATGATGTATTTTTCTATATAGACGTCGGCGTTGCCAAATGCCGCTAGAGCCTCCGTCTGCGCCATGACAAAAGCATTGCCGAACTCTATTTCCTCCATCACGATGCGCATTCCCTTGCCGCCACCGCCAGCGGCTGCCTTTACGATTACGGGGAATCCGAGATCCCTCGCTATTTCTAAGGCGCTACTCTCTTCCGTCACCACGCCGTCGCTGCCCGGTATTACGGGGACACCGACTTTTTTCGCTGTCTCGCGGGCTTTTGCCTTG
>Ga0182027_10014282_pt1 | contig 11007 bp, 10 predicted proteins | sample 712E1DmetaG_FD_121300 | JGI IMG/M metagenome (GOLD analysis project Ga0182027, IMG submission 121300) | Permafrost microbial communities from Stordalen Mire, Sweden - 712E1D metaG (Illumina Assembly) | ecosystem: Environmental > Terrestrial > Soil > Wetlands > Permafrost | place: Sweden...
ACCGGAGCGAATGACGTTTATGAGGTAACCAATGATGTTGGCCGTGAAATCCTGCTCCCAGCCATTGCTGAGGTTATTCTGAACGTGGATCTGGAATCAAAGGTTATTAAAGCTCACTTAATCCCCGGCCTGTTGGCACAAAAAGATCGTGATGAATGATCCTCAATGATATTTTGACCTATGGAAAAGCGATTTTGGGTCGGTTTTAATCTTGTTAAAGGTATAGGGGCTGTCCGTTTACGGGATCTGCAGGACCATTTTGGAGATTTATCCCTGGCCTGGCAAGCTCCTTTGGTTGCCTTGCAATCTGCCGGATTAGGCCTAAAACTGGCTGAACGCGTTTTACAAATCCGCGCCAGCCTGGACTTGGATAAATATATGTCCAGACTTCAGGCGCAGGGTATCCAAATCTTAACCTGGGATGATGAACTTTACCCGAGACGTTTGAAAGAAATTGACCAGCCACCACCGGTTTTGTACATGCGGGGGGAATTGAAGCCTGAAGACTTCTGGTCAGTGGCTGTGGTAGGAACCCGACGGGTCAGCGCATATGGCCGACAGGTCGCAGATGAACTTGCCATGTATCTTGCCAATAATGCTGTTACTGTTATCTCAGGTCTTGCGCGCGGGGTGGATGCGATTGCACATCAATCTGCCCTTAAAGCTGGAGGGCGAACAATTGCCGTTCTTGGGTGCGGTGTTGATCGAATCTACCCTCCTGAACACACACAATTGGCCGAAAAAATAATGGCCAATGGTGCCATCCTGAGCGATTATGCGCCAGGGACACCACCGGACGCATCAAATTTCCCGCCTCGCAACCGCATCATTTCCGGACTTTCAATGGCTACCGTGGTTGTCGAAGCTGGTCAGACCAGTGGTTCGCTCATAACGGCGCAATTTGCTGCCGACCAGGGTCGTGAGGTTTTTGCCGTTCCTGGAAATATCCTCGCACCGCAAAGCAAGGGTACCAACCGCCTGATTGCAGATGGAGCTCATCTAATGCTCTCCGTTCAGGATTTATTGGAGATATTAGATTTACGCCGAGTTACTGAACGACTCGAAGTTCATAAAATTCTACCTGGCAATGAAACCGAAGAGAAACTTTTGCGTGTTTTGTCCCATGATCCAATGCATATGGACGAAATCCGTAATCAAACAGGCTTGCCAATCGAACGAGTCTCGGCTTCTTTGGTCATGATGGAACTCAAGGGACTGATAAAGCAGGTCGGCGGAATGAATTACGTTGCGGTTCGGGAAGACCAGGCAGATTACGAGGTAAAAGCATGAACCATACCTATGCAGTTATCTTGGCGGGTGGAGGTGGAACTCGTCTTTGGCCCATTTCCCGTAAGAAACACCCCAAGCATGTATTACCGTTGTTGGGAAAACGCACCCTTTTCCAGAGTGCACTGGACCGTCTCGATGGCTTAATTCCGGTAGAGAGAATCCTGGTGGTTACTGCGGCGGATCAATCAGAAGAACTTAAGCGGCAGGCTCCCCAACTATTGCCTGCGAATTTTCTGATCGAACCAGAGCCGCGCGGTACGGCATCTGCAGTTGGGCTGGCGGCGGCAGTATTGAATAAGCATGACCCGGAAGCTGTCATGCTGGTCTTAACTTCCGACCATTTCATACGCAACACTGATTTATTCCAACTTGTAATGAAAGTCGCTGTTCAGGTGGCGCGCAACGGTTACTTGGTCACACTTGGAGTAACTCCTACGTTCCCAGCCACCGGATATGGCTACATCCAGCAGGATGCCGCCATACCAGGGAATTTTGATTATCCGGTCTACCGGGTGATTCGTTTCACCGAAAAACCAGACGAGGCAAAAGCGCGTGCTATGGTGGCAAGTGGGGACCATTCATGGAACTCCGGCATGTTTATCTGGCGTACCGATCGTATTCTGGACGAAATTGCGGGTCAAATGCCAGGTTTGAAAGAAGCGCTTGACCGGATAAGCTCGGCTTTGGATACTCCTGAGCAAGGGATGGTTCTTGCGGCCGAATGGCTCCGGCTCAAAGTAGAGACAATTGATTACGGTATCATGGAGCATGCCACCAAAGTAGCTGTATTGCCTGCTAGTGGTTTGGAATGGAGCGATGTCGGTACGTGGGATTCCCTTTTCGATGTGCTTTTGCCGGATTCGGAAGGAAATGTGGTTGTCAATAGCAAACATATGTTATTAGAGACCCATGATTCGCTGATTTATTCCACTGAAAAAAAGCTGGTGGTTACAATTGGTGTGGATGATCTAATCATCATTGATTCCAAGGATGCACTGTTGGTCTGCCGTCGTGATCAAGCCCAGCAGGTGCGGCAGGTAATAAAAAATCTGAAGGAAATGCAGCAGGAAGATTATCTCTAGGAGGCATTTCGTGGAAGCATATTGCATGAAGTGCAAGACCAAACGGGAAATTATAGACCCCAATGCATTATTCAATGCAGCCGGAGCTCCCGTGACGCGCGGGACGTGCGGAGTTTGCGGAACGACTTTGTATCGTATCGGAAAGACTACGGCTCATGAGGGAATGGTTAAACCGGAAAAAGTTGATAAGCGCAGTGGAAAGTTGGTAATAGTGGAATCACCTGCGAAGGCCAAAACGGTGGGACGGTTCCTCGGGAAGGGTTATACGGTCCGGGCATCGGTAGGGCACGTTAGAGACCTTTTACGCTCCCAGCTATCAGTGGACGTGGAAAACAATTTTTTACCTAAATACCGCGTTCCGAACGAAAAAAAGGCGGTTGTCAAAGAACTCAAACAGCTGGCCAAACAAGCAGCTGAAATATACCTGGCTACAGACCCTGACCGTGAGGGGGAAGCCATTTCCTGGCATTTGTTGGAAGCGGCCGCAATTGAACAAAAGCTGGCCAAGCGGGTGGTTTTTCATGAGATAACTGAACATGCCATCAGTGAAGCTTTCTCCCATCCGCGCGATATTAATATGGATCTGGTCAATGCCCAACAAGCCCGGCGCGTGTTGGACAGGCTGGTCGGATACAGCATAAGCCCAATCCTGTGGGAAAAGGTCAGAAGCCGGCTTTCGGCAGGGCGCGTTCAATCCGTCGCTTTGCGTTTGATTGTGGACCGTGAACGAGAGATTGACGCATTCAACCCGGTTGAATATTGGTCGATAGGGGCTGAATTACGCCCGCACGGGCAAAAGCAAACATTTATAACCAAACTGGCAAAAATTGACGATAAGGATCCCGAGTTGGGTAAAGAAGAGATCGTCAAACCCATTCTTGTGGATATGGAGAAGACAATTTACAACGTTACACGCGTAAAACGCGGCGAACGGCGACGCAAGCCATCTGCTCCATTCATAACATCCACACTCCAACAAGACGCTTCGCGTAAGCTGGGCTTCACTGCCAAGCGGACCATGGGATTGGCGCAGGGGCTTTATGAAGGCCAGGATGTGGGTGAGGGCGGCACAACCGGTCTCATTACTTATATGCGAACTGACTCAACAAATATCGCAGAAGTGGCCCTTGAGGAAGTACGCAAGTATATTGGCCAACGTTATGGAAATGATTTCCTGCCTGAAAAGCCAGTCGAGTATACCAAGAAGGTGGCTGGGGCTCAGGAGGCTCATGAGACTATCCGGCCTACTTCTGTGCTGCGCGATCCGGAAAAGGTCAAGCCATTCCTGGAACCCGCTATGTTTAAGCTTTACCAATTAATCTGGCAACGTTTTGTAGCTTGTCAGATGGAATCCGCCGTGTATGCCACACTTTCGGTGGATGTTAGCGGTAAAGGATCAGAACATGCATACACTTTGCGTGCGGCTGGTTCTGCGATCAAGTTCCCGGGCTTCTTGGTTGTATATGAAGAAGGCAAGAACGAGGATAAGAAGTCTGAGGAAGACGATGAGATGAATGTACACATCCCTGCTTCGATAGAGGAAGGCCAGAAGCAAGATTTAATGAGGCTTATTCCGGAACAACACTTCACCCAGCCGCCACCGCGTTATTCAGAGGCATCTTTAGTTCAGATTTTGGAAGAATTCGGAATTGGACGTCCATCTACTTATGCCCCGACGTTATCGACCATTCAAGCTCGAGGTTACGTGGAAAGGGTCGATCGGCGCCTTATCCCCACTGAAACTGGCATCCTGGTCAATGATTTGATGGTACAGTATTTCCCGGAAATCATTGACTTGACTTTTACTGCCCGCATGGAGGAAGACCTGGACAAGGTTGCCGCAGGCCATGCTGATTGGGTTAACGTGGTGGAACAGTTCTATAATCCTTTTGCAGTCACCGTAGCAAAAGCCCAGGCCGAAATGCCTGTATCCAAGACCGGACCGGAGCCCATTGGGAGGGCGTGCCCGGAATGTGGTAAGGAATTGGTAATCCGTTATGGGCGATATGGGAAATTCATATCCTGTTCGGGGTTTCCGGAGTGCCGTCATACCGAGGCTTGGTTGGAGAAAATTGGCGTTAAATGTCCTAAAGATGGTGGTGATATCGTCTCGCGAAAGACCCGTAAGGGCCGGGTTTTCTTCGGTTGTGCAAATTACCCAACCTGTGATTTTACTTCCTGGAAACGCCCGATCACTCAGCCGTGTCCAAAGTGCGGCGGATTACTAATAATTGCCAATAAGCGGGAAGCACAATGTACGGTTTGTGAAGAAAGCTTTCTGCTTGAAAATATAATTACAGAAATTATTCAGGAGTAAGTCATGTTTCAGTTATATCTTGATCCTGGATCCAGAAGTTTCTTTATCCAACATTTTATCGCCGCCATAGCCGGCATGAGTATCGCCATCGGTGCCAACTGGAGCAAAATCAAGTGCATGCTCGGTAAAGAGAAAAATAAGGTTGAACAAGATGATGGAAACGACAACGAACCATACCCCGTCGCTTGATGCCTCATTCCGCGACCCAAGCGGTTTCTTATTTAGGCGTGATGGGGTCCTTTATCGTCAAGTGAACCAAATCTACGCCGAAGATTATACACGCTTGATTGACTCCGGCCTTTATGCCAAACTGGTAAAGGCTGGCCTGCTTATTCCGCATCAAGAATCTGGCGATGGGCAATCGTTTGTACCTGCCATGGCAGCATCTGCTTTTAGAACTTTGCGTCCCGAGCCTATCGAATTTATATCATATCCATACGAATGGTCATTTGGAGAGTTGAAGGATGCAGCTCTGGCAACTTTATCGATACAGAAGCGTGCCTTGAAGCTGGGAATGTCGCTTAAGGATGCCAGTGCATATAACATTCAATTTCACAACGGAAAGCCGATCATAATTGACACGCTTTCTTTTGAAACCTATAAAGAAGGCGAACCATGGGTGGCTTACCGTCAATTTTGCCAGCACTTCCTGGCTCCACTGGCACTCATGGCTTACCGTGATATTCGGCTAAGCCAATTGTTGCGAGTTTATATTGATGGAGTTCCACTTGACCTTGCCAGTGCGTTGCTACCCTTGCGGACGCACTGGAACCTAGGCTTAGCCACGCATATTCATCTTCATGCCAGTGCCCAAAAGCGATATGCGGATGTGGCTGTGTCTGAAGCACGTAGTGGCCGTAAGATGAACAAGCAAGCATTGCTTGGATTAATTGAAAGTCTTCAATCGACCATCCGAAAATTGATTTGGAAACCTGCCGGAACAGAATGGGCGGATTATTATGCGGCAAATAACTACAAAGACACAGCTTTCGAACACAAGAAAGTTCTTGTGATGGATTGGTTGTCAAAAATCGAAGCTAAAAAAGTATGGGATTTAGGCGCGAACTCAGGTATTTTCAGTCGGGTAGCAGTTGAAACTGGTGCTTACGTGATTTCGTCAGATATTGACCCTGCAGCTGTGGAAGTGAATTATCGCCTGGTTAAAGAAAAGAAAGAGCAGAATCTTCTTCCACTTGTGCTTGACTTAACCAACCCCAGTCCGGCAATCGGATGGAAGAATCTGGAGCGTGATTCGTTCCTTCAACGTGGTCCTGTGGACGCCATCCTGGCACTTGCCTTGGTACATCACCTTGCGATTTCGAATAATGTTCCACTGGACCGCGTGGCTGAATTCTTTTCAGCCTGCGGGGAATGGTTGATAGTTGAATTCGTGCCTAAAAGCGATTCCCAGGTACAAAAGTTGTTGCGTAGCCGTGCTGATATTTTTAACGAGTATACCCAAGCTGGTTTCGAAGAAGCTTTTGGACAGTGGTACACTATTAAACAGTCTAGTGCGATCCGCGATTCCGAACGGTGTTTGTATTTAATGCGCCGAAAATAGGTGTTGCATTATTGACAAGGTTCTGTATAATAAGGATATCGGTGTTTTAATCCGGAGGAGATGTATATGAAGCTTCTTGACTATGCAAAAAGACCAGTTATTGCGGCTATACTGGCAGGAATCCTAGGACTTGCTGTTGGGTTGATTTGGGCTTGGATAATCCAGCCAGTGGTATGGAAAGATGTACCACCTTCCCTGTTGGGTGCAACCTATCAGGAGCAGTACCTGCGAATGGCAATAGATTCTTACCATGTTACTCCTGATTCTGCCTTAGCTCTTCAACGTTATGAAGCATTAGGCCCGGTGGGGACTTCGCTTTTAACGACGATCCAAAATAATCCCGGAAGCCAGGATCCAAATGCCATCTCAAGTTTTATCAGTGTCGTTCAACCAACTGCGATTGCAACAACACCCCAACCAGGTGGCGGACAAACCCCTACTAAAGGGGTTTCATTTACCAGCTTTGCGCTTATCGTTGCGGCTATAATTTTATTTGCATTGGTTGGGTATGGCATTTTACGATACCTGATTCCCCTTTTCCGGAATACAAGTACTGCATCACCGAATGCTGCCACCCGGGCACATGATATTTCCAGCCAGACAGAACTGACAGATTATGAATCCTTGGGCCAGGAACCTCCGATCTCCCAATTCGTAACCACATACGTTCTGGGCGACGATCTATTTGACGATTCTTTTAGTATCGATTCGCCCGCAGGTGAATTTCTCGGAGAATGTGGCATTGGTATATCGGAAACCATTGGAGTTGGTGATCCAAAGAAGGTCCAGGCATTCGAGGTTTGGCTTTTTGACAAGAATGATATTCAGACTGTGACCAAAGTGCTCATGAGTGCACATGCATTCAATGACCCGGCTACTTTTCAGCGCTTACAAGCCAAAGGTGAACCGTTTATGGTGGAGAAAGACAAACAGGTGGTTCTGGAGACTGCTGCTTTGCAGTTGGTTGCTACAGTCTCGGATGCCGAGTATGGACAGGGTGCACTACCCGAACAAAGTTATTTCGACCGCCTGACGTTAGAAATCGCTGTCTGGCCAAAGGTGGTGGCACCTGCGGCGACGGCCCCACAACCACAATAACAAGTTGCTTGCGGTCCGATAAAATAATAAAAAAGTGGGCGATCCAAAAGGTTGCCCACTTTCTTTTTTGTTTAATTTATTATTCTATCTTCAAAATTTTCAGCTTTATTTTTCCACCCGGTGTTTCTGCCTCGATCGAGTCACCGACACGGTGATCCATCAATGCCAGACCGATGGGAGACTCGTGGGAAATTTTGCCATGACGCGGATCGGCTTCCTTGGCTCCAACCAGATGATAGACCTCCGGGTCCAAGTTCTCTTCTTGTACGGTTACGTGTACGCCAACGGCTACAATATTCTTCGGACCGCTGGTATTTTCGACAATAATAGCATTTCGAAACACAAACTCAAGTTCCTGTATGCGCCCTTCGAGGAAACCTTGATCCTCTTTAGCCTTATGATAGTCTGCATTTTCCGAGAGGTCGCCCATCTGAATGGCGTCACGCAATCGTCTGGAAATTGCTTCACGCTGTGGACCTTTCAAATCTTGTAATTCGGCTTCCAATTTGGCCGCACCTTCTGCCGTCAGGAATGTAGGTTGCTTGTCTGGCATGCTATGCTCGCTTATGTCTATGGTTTGAGATTGGGATCGGTGAGTCGCTCATGCTCCTCGATGGCGTAACGGTCGGTCATCCCAGCGATATAATCACATATGGTTCGCTCCAGACCACGGGATTGAATCCAAGCCTGAACATGGTCTGGGAGAATAAGCGGTTCGAGATGATAAGCCTTGAATAAATCTGTGATGATATGTTCGGCTTTGACTTGCATGCGTATAACCCGGTAATGGCGATACAGGCTGTTATATAGAAAATCTTTCAATTCCCGGTTGCGTCGTTGTGTTTCCTCACCATAGCCGATGACATTGTACGACAATTTTTGAATATCCAATGCGGACCTAGCTCCACTCTCCTTAAGGCGTTTATCTGTTGATTGAACCATGTCAGTCACCATCAATCCGACCAGGTGACGGATCATGCAATGGCGATCCAAATCTTGTAAAAACGGACCGTGCCACTTAAAGGTTTGAACAAGTGTTTCCCAGAGGACAATTCCCTCCAGGGATTGTGGAGTAATCAAGCCTGAACGGAGACCATCATCCAGATCGTGGGTCGTATAGGCTAATTCGTCTGCCACGTTGCAAATTTGTGTTTCAAGGTTTCCACGCAAATCGGGATTAAAATCACGGGCATCTGTTACATCGTATTCGGATTCATGCTTGACCATGCCTTCGCGTACTTCCCAGGTCAGATTGAGACCTGGGAAATCGGGGTAACGCTGTTCCAATTCGGTAACTATTCGCAGAGATTGTTTGTTATGGTCAAACCCTCCGAAATCCTTCATCAGGCGCGCTAATGTATATTCGCCGGCGTGACCGAAGGGGGAATGACCCAGGTCGTGTGCCAGGCAAATGGATTCCACCAGATCTTCGTTGGCGCCTAAAGCGCGCGCAATGGTGCGGCCAACCTGGGCTACCTCCAGGGTGTGGGTAAGCCGGGTCCGAAAGTAATCCCCTTCGAAATTGATAAAGACCTGCGTTTTATACTCCAGCCTTCGGAAGGCAGTTGTATGCAATATACGATCGCGGTCGCGTTGAAAGGATGTCCGGTAATCTGGTTCATCATCCAAATATGCGCGTCCTTTCGAATCCTTGCTACGGACTCCATATGGCGCCAAACTGAGATTTTCATGCTCTTCGAGTTCCTGTCGGGAAAACATTTTGTTCCTCCAACAAACAAAAGACGGACGATGAGTTTAATTCAGTCATTGTTGACTGTCAACGATGCAAAAGGGTGCCTGGATTTTCTCCCATTAGTGCTTCGGTGAGGTTGCCTGCCTGTTCGCCGGAGAAAATCAATACTTCCAGATCGGGGATATGCTCAATCAACGATAACATCCCGGTAACCTTGGAGAGCATACCACCAGTTACATCTGTCCCGGCTGCTTCTCCGAGAGCGGATGCATGCTTCGTAAAGCTTCCAGGCGTTATTTCCTTTAGCAGCTTTTGATTTACCGGAAAATCTTCCCAAACACCGGCTTCCAAACCGGCCAGCAGGATCCGTTGAGGGCTTAGTTTACTCGCCAGAAATGTGAATAAATCTTCGGTGGAAAGTATAGTCCCCCCACGGACCTCATCGAAGGCGACATCTCCGTGAATGACCGGAAGGAGACCATTTAGAAGGGCGGCCTGGATAGGGTAAAGATCCCATTTTGCGACGTTTCCATCACATGCCGTAATGGAGGCAGCCGGAGACAAAGTTATTGCCGGGAGCTCAACACGGTGCAAACTTTCCACTACGATGCGGTTCAGAGCGGATGCTTGGTACCATACTTCAGCAAACCCATTCCATGCAGCGGGTCCAGATACACCTAGGCGGGTCTTATAACCACTAGCCGCAGCATGCCCAAACGAGCCGGAGCCATGTCCGAGAACAAGCTGCAGGTCTTTATTTTCCTTCATGGAAGAAGCAATCTCCTCGGCAAGAAAGTCGAGTTTGTCTGGACGGGGAGTGTAGGGACGGGTCTTGTCTGTTATCAGCGACCCACCGAGTTTGAGAAAGATTAGGCTCATGTGAAAAATGTAGCACGATCCGGTGTGGACGTCAAGAAGGTATAATCGGGTCGGATGAACCTGGATATACACGATGCAGTAATCATGGCGGTGATAATTGCCATTCTGGGCGCCATTTTCAGCGCTTGGAGGGCCATTCGGTCCATCCGTAAAAGCCGTAATGTCGTTTATTATCGAATCCGCTATCGACTGGTGTCCAAAGGATGGTGGGCGATTGTTCTTGCTGCGCTACTTGTTCTAGGGGCTATTTTAATTGGAATCGTTGCAGAACCAGTTGCATATATATACTTTCCTCCCAGCCCAACGATTTCTTCGACTCCTACGATTTCTTCCACGCCGACCATCAGTCTGACCCCGACCATTACTGAAACTCCGACCATCACGCTTACACCTGTTATTAGTTATACCCCGACAATCACGAGTACTCCATTCCTGCCTGATGCCATTGAAGTGCAATTTTCTAGTACGGTTACACCCAACCCTGGAGCGGTATTCAGCCGGTTGCAGTTCTCCCGATTGGTTGATAAATACAAAGCAGTTGATCCACAAACCTCCTTCCAAAACCCCGTCCAAAAATTATTTATCACCTATTCCTACGATAAAATGACGAACGGCGTCCAGTGGACAATGTTGTGGTATCGGGAAGGCACGTTATTAAAATTTGATACATCACCCTGGAGTGGTGGCACTGGCGGAGTTGGTGAATACGAATTGGATCTTCCTGCAGAAGAATGGCTACCGGGAACATACCAGTTAATTTTCTTTGTCGGGATGGATTGGAAAGTGGTGGGCGAATTTCGCATAACCGGCGAGCCGCCAACTATAGCTCCCAGTCCATTCCCGACCTTGACCCCCACGATGACACAATCTGCTTTGCCCAGCTTAACACCGCGACCCTCAGATACACGCTGGCCGACAGTGACGAAATGAACCATGGCGGTAAGTCGTAATCCGAAGAACTCTTAGATTGTATTATGTTGGTTCTTGGCCCACGCCTGCGCAATTAGGGCAGCCAACCTGGCATTATTTTGCAAAAGCCTCAGGTTCGCTTTTAAGGATTCGCCACCGGTCAACTCCGCCAGACGGG
>Ga0182027_10014283_pt1 | contig 11005 bp, 8 predicted proteins | sample 712E1DmetaG_FD_121300 | JGI IMG/M metagenome (GOLD analysis project Ga0182027, IMG submission 121300) | Permafrost microbial communities from Stordalen Mire, Sweden - 712E1D metaG (Illumina Assembly) | ecosystem: Environmental > Terrestrial > Soil > Wetlands > Permafrost | place: Sweden...
CTCGCCATCGGAGAGCGCGTCCACGTCGATTTCAATCGCGTCTTCGAGAAACTTATCGATGAGCACGGGACGGTCCTGCGAATACTCAACCGCCTGCTTCATATACTGCATGATGGTGTCTTCGTCGTAGGCAATGACCATGGCGCGCCCGCCGAGCACATAGGAAGGACGAACCAGCACTGGGAATCCAATTTTCTTCGCGGCTTCGACCGCCTCTTCGACCGAGGCGACCATGGCGCCGGGAGCTTGCGGGATGTCGAGTTCTTCGAGCAACTTGCCGAAACGCTTGCGGTCTTCGGCGAGATCAATCGATTCTGGCGTAGTGCCGATGATGTTGACGCCCGCAGCCTTGAGCGGCAGAGAAAGATTCAGCGGCGTCTGACCGCCGAATTGCACGATCACGCCGACCGGCACGCCGCCGGAGGCTTCGTGCTCGCAGACGGCGAAAACATCTTCGAGCGTGAGCGGCTCAAAGTAGAGGCGATCGCTGGTGTCGTAGTCGGTCGAGACCGTCTCTGGGTTGCAATTGATCATGATGGTTTCGTAGCCGTCTTCACGCAGCGCGTAACTGGCGTGGCAGCAGCAGTAATCGAATTCAATTCCCTGCCCGATGCGGTTGGGCCCGGAACCGAGAATGACGACCTTCTTCTTAGCTGTAGGCGTAGCCTCGTCTTCTTCTTCGTAAGTTGAGTAGAGATAAGGTGTGTAACTCTCGAACTCCGCGGCGCAGGTATCGACCCGCTTGTACACCGGCTTCAGGCCATGCTTCTTGCGGAAGTGGCGAACTTGTTCCTGGCCGCCTTTACCATCCAGACGCCAGGTCCCGGCGAGACGTCCGTCGGAGAAACCCATGCGCTTGGCTTCGCGCAGCACCTCGGTGGGGATCGATTCCATGGGGTGCTTTTCCAGCTCCAGTTGCATGTCGTTAATCTCTTTGAGCTGATAGAGAAACCAGGGATCGATCGATGTCATCTTCGCGATCTGCTTGATCGTGTGCCCCTGGCGAATGGCGTAGCGCACGTAGGAAAGCCGCTCGGGATGCGGCGTTACCAAACGCTGGGTGAGTATCTTGGGCTCGATTTTTTCCGAGCCGACGCGCTTGCCGGTATCGAGCGCGCGAATTCCCTTCTGCAGAGCTTCCTTGAACGTACGGCCGATGGCCATCACTTCGCCGACGGATTTCATCTGCGGTCCAAGCGATTCGTCGGCGCCGGGAAACTTTTCGAACTGCCATTTCGGAATCTTGACGACCACGTAGTCAAGCGTGGGCTCGAAGCAGGCTGGGGTCTTGCGCGTGATGTCGTTCGGAATCTCATCGAGCGTGTATCCGACGGCAAGTTTGGCGGCAATTTTCGCAATCGGAAAACCGGTCGCCTTCGAGGCCAGCGCGGAAGAACGCGAGACGCGCGGGTTCATCTCGATCACCACCATGTGTCCCGTCGAAGGATTTACGGCGAACTGGATATTCGATCCTCCGGTCTCGACGCCAATCTCGCGGATCACGGCAATCGCTGCGTCGCGCATCACCTGATACTCGCGGTCGGTGAGCGTCTGCGCCGGCGCGACGGTGATGGAGTCGCCGGTATGCACGCCCATAGGGTCGAAATTTTCGATCGAGCAGATGATGATGACGTTGTCTTTCGTGTCGCGCATCACCTCGAGTTCGTACTCTTTCCAGCCCAGAACGGATTCTTCGATCAGACACTCATGCACGGGCGAAAGATCGAGGCCGCGGGCAAGCACTTCCATCAGTTCTTCGCGGTTGTAGGCGATGCCTCCCCCGGTGCCGCCGAGCGTGAACGAGGGGCGAATAATGACCGGGAATCCGATCTTGCCGGCGAACTCGATGCCATCTTTCAGATTGTTGACGAGAGCCGATTTCGGCACATCAAGCCCGATGCGCTGCATGGCGTCTTTAAAAAACAGACGGTCTTCAGCCTTCTTGATAGCGCCAATCTGCGCGCCAATCAGCTGCACGTTGTATTTTTCGAGCACGCCGCCGTCACAAAGTTCGATGGCAAGGTTGAGCGCGGTCTGTCCGCCCACGGTTGGCAAAATGGCAAAGCCCGCGCTGGGCGCCATCTCGCGCTCGATGCGAATAATCTCTTCGAGATACTCGCGAGTTAGCGGCTCGATATAAGTGCGGTCCGCCGACTCGGGATCGGTCATGATAGTGGCCGGGTTCGAGTTAGCCAGCACAACTTCAAAGCCCTCCGACTTGAGCGCCTTGCAAGCCTGCGTGCCGGAGTAATCGAACTCCGCCGACTGTCCAATGACGATCGGACCGGAGCCGAGGATCAGGATTTTCGAGATGTCAGTTCGTTTGGGCATTATGGAATCTTCGTAGCAGTGCTTTGAAGGGGCGCGGCTTCAGCCGCGCCGTCAGAGGTCTGCCTCTCTTCAGGCGTGCCGTCCAACACTCCGTTTGGAAGGGGCGTGCCTTTAGACGCGCCGAATGTTCTGTTTTGAAAGGGCGCGGCTTCAGCCGCGCCGTCAGATGCCTCTATTGACTGGGGCTTTAGCCCCTGAGGGACTGGATCCAACTCAAAGCCAGGATGCGCCGACGAGAATGGATATTCGGCGGCGCGCTCGCACAAATGTCGTCGCACAGGATTCTCATGAATGTAGCGAATATGCTGGGCATAATCGCCAGCATCCCGGATCCGATGATCCTGGAATCCCTTCTGCCAAACCTCCATGTTCGAACCAAGTTCCTTCCTAGCCCGAAAAGAAAAGCCGCCTTTGATGAATTGAACCGCCTTCTCCAGGCTTGTCAAAGGCGTAATCAGAATATGGATGTGGTCGGGCATGATGGCGAATTCATGCAGGAGATAGGCGGACGACCGATAGTGATAGAGCGTGTCGATCAAAAGTTTCGCCCAAGGCTCGGCCTGGAAAAGAGTGCGACGTTCCCATGTGGACGAGGTGACCATGTAGGTCTGGGCATTGTTCGTCGCATGTTCTCTTTGCGGCTTCATTCGTGCTCCTGGCAGTCCCTCAGCGGCTAAAGCCGCGTCTTTATTGGCCAGCTACGGCACGCCTGGAAGGCGTGCCCTTTCAAAGCATTGATCGACTCGGCGCCGAGAATTAGGAGTTTCGAGATGTCAGTTCGTTTTGGCATGGGCCGTTGAATCGGTCGAAGCGATTACACTCACCTCCGCAGTCTTCGTGCTTGGCTTAATCTCGATAACGTTCGTATATCGTTCATCGCAAGCGAAGTCGTGTTTACCATCAAACCAGAGTGCAACCGGCACCTCAGTTTCTCCCCAAGTCGCAACAAGCCAATATTGACCGGGAGCGAGTTTCCGCAAGTCAAAATGTCCGTCTCGGTCAAGTCGCACATCTTCAAGCGCCTTCGCAGATTCACAACAAGGGAGGTTCTTGGCGTTCGCTCGATACAACTTTATTCGTGCAGTTTTAATTGGAAACGCGTCTGCCTCTACTGATTTCAGTTGCCCACAGAAAGGATCGATGGATGCCCACCTCACACCCTTGTCTTCCGCTGCGGCTGACTGAAGCGCGAGCCCCAATGCCAAGATGAGGCGTAAGATCACCGCTTGCACTCCTCCATCATCCGCACGAAATCCTTAAACAGATAGTGCGAGTCGTGCGGCCCCGGCGCTGCTTCCGGGTGGTATTGCACTGTGAACAGCGGCAAATTCCGATGCCGCATGCCTTCGAGCGTCTGGTCGTTGAGATCGATGTGCGTCAATTCGACTTCGCTTTGCGGGAGCGAGTCGGGATCGACGGCGAAGTTATGGTTGTGCGCGGTGATCTCGATCTTGCCGCTGGCCAGTTGCTTCACTGGATGATTCCCGCCGTGGTGGCCGAATTTCAGCTTGAAGGTCTTGCCTCCGAGCGCAATACCGGTGAGCTGATGGCCCAGGCAAATCCCAAAAATCGGCTGCCGTCCCATCAGGCGGCGAATGTTATCGACCGCATAGGTGCAGGGTTCGGGATCGCCCGGTCCATTCGACAGGAATACTCCGTCGGGCTTCAGCGCCAGCACATCCTCGGCCGTCGTCTGCGCCGGGACGACCGTTACCTTGCAGCCTTCTCCCCGCAGCTTGCGCAGGATGTTCTGCTTGATGCCGAAGTCATAAGCGACCACGTGAAAACGCGCCGGCTCGTCTTTTACCCCGACAATTTCGTCGGGCAAGTGCGAGCGCTCGCCCGTCTCCCAGACATAGGTGTGGTGAGTCGAAACGACTTTGGCGAGATCGGTGCCATCCATCTTCGGAATGGCGCACGCCTTAGCGACGAGTTTGTGGGTATCGTCTTCGAGCGTCGAAATTACTCCGCGCATCACGCCGTAAGTACGCAGATGGCGCACGAGCGCGCGCGTGTCGATCTCGGCTAGCACCGGGATCTTGAACTGCTCCATGAACTCGTCCGTCACCTGCTGCGAGCGCCAGTTGGAACTGACTTTCGAAAACTCGCGCACGATCAGTCCCTCGATGTACGGACGCACGGCCTCGTTGTCTTCGGGATTGGTGCCGTAGTTTCCGATTTCAGGGTTGGTCAGGACGACGATCTGCCCGGCGTAGGAAGGGTCGGTGAAAATCTCCTGGTAGCCGGTGATGGAAGTATTGAAAACGACTTCGCCGGAGCACTCGCCTTTAGCGCCGTAGCCTTTGCCTCGGAAGACTCTCCCGTCTTCGAGGGCAAGGATCGCTTGCATTGGAACTCCTGGGAGTGGATTTCAGAGATTCTAGCAGGTGAGCGGGATGGTGTCAGTAGAAAGCTGTCGCAGAAAAGCTGTCAGCTCTCAGCTATCAGTGAAATCTCAGCGCTTGACGGAGCTACCGCGCACGATGAGTCGTTGGGTTTACTGAAAGCTGACAGCTGATAGCTGAGGGCTGCCCTACCGCAGCCTTCCCAGCTTTTCCATCGGCCAATATCCGAAGACGGCTTTGCCGTAGATGAAGCGTTCGTTCACGGCACCGAAATCGCGGCTGTCGTTCGACATGGTGCGATGATCGCCGAGGACGAAGAAGCTATCCGGCGGTACCACGACCTCGCTGTACGAGCGGGCATCGGCGTAATCGTTGGGAACGTAGTCTTCGTCGAGCGCCTCGCCGTTCACGTAAACCTGGCCGTTCTCGATGCGGATGCGGTCGCCGGCAACGCCGATGACGCGCTTGATATAGCTTTTCGAAGTGTCGCGCGGATAACGGAAGACAACGATGTCGCCGCGCTGGATGGGCTCCCAGCGATAAACAAACTTGTTGACGAAGATCCGCTCCTGGTCTTCCAGGCCGGGCATCATGCTGGTGCCCTCCACCTTTACCGGCTGGTAGAGAAAGATAATGATGAAAGCAGAGATGGCCAGCGAGACCAGCAGATCGCGCGCCCAGACTGCCACCACCGGCAGCGGACGCGCACCAGATTCTCTTGTAGCCACCGGGGTCGGCGGCGGAGGGCTCCCCACGTCAGGCATCGTGCTTATATTTTATACGCAAGCGGGGTGAGGGAGCGAGAGGTCAGAGGTGAGAGGGCAGATTGCAGAAGTAAAACCCGCCCTTGCTCTTCACCTCTGCAATCTGACCTCTCACCTCTCACCTTGCCAAGCCGCTCCGTTCCCCGTACAACTAGACTTCACTCATGACCGACTACTCAATTTTCCCGAAGATCAATGCGACGCTCAACGGATCGAGCGCGGTGCTCCTGGTCACCGGACGAGCGCTCATTGCGCGGGGCAAGATGGCGGCGCATCGTGCGGTGATGTTGACCGCGTTGGCCACCTCTTCCCTTTTCCTCGTGTCCTATCTCTACTACCACTATCACGTCGGCTCCGTGCATTTTCGCGGCACGGGCTGGACGCGGCCGCTCTACTTCACCATCCTGATCTCGCACACCACCCTGGCCGTGGTCATTGTGCCGATGGTGCTCATCACCCTGACCCGTGGACTGCGTGAGCAATTTGACCGGCATCGAGCCATCGCGCGCTGGACGTTTCCGCTCTGGCTCTACGTTTCGGTGACGGGCGTGGCCGTTTACCTGATGCTGTATCAGATCTTTGTATAAAGAATCTTCCCCCGTAGAAACGTGCAAGACTCCTCTCTACGGACGGCTCACTCGTTCAGCGAGCAACTGCAATCCGCTGGCGGAACGTGCGCTTTCAGAAAATCCGCCACTCGCTTGTACGCATCAATCTGATTTTCGACTTTTGCGAAGCCGTGGCCTTCATTCTCATAGACTTTGTATTCGACCACTCCCCCGCGCTTCTTGACCGCACTGACGACTTGCTGCGCTTCGGTCTTGGGGCAACGAGGATCGTTGCCGCCCGCCAACAGATACAGCGGCGCCTTGATCTGGTCCACAAAGTTAATCGGCGAACGATCTTCGTAAAGCGCCTTGTTCTTCTCCGGATCGCCCATGGTCGCCAGGTCCGACTGCTGCAACACGGGGTCTTCGTTCTGAATCTCGGTAAACCAGTTCACAAACGGCACAATCGGAACGCCCGCCGCCCACACCTCGGGGGCCTTGGTGACGCCCATCATCGTCATATAGCCGCCATAGCTGGCGCCCATCAGAATGAGTTTCTTGGGATCGACGTAGCCAGTTTGTTTGATCCAATCGGCGGCGGCGAGCACATCCTCGAAATCGCCACCACCCATATCGAGAAGATTCGCCTGCTGAAATTCTTTTCCGTACCCCGTCGATCCGCGATAGTTGGGCGCAATCACGATGTAGCCCTGGTTGGCCATGTACTGCACGAAGCGATTGAAGGTGTTCATCGTCTGTGAAGTGGGGCCGCCATGAACCGACACGATCGCGGGGTGCTCCCCATTGCGCGGCAAGTTATAGGGCACATAGACGAACGCGGAGATCGTCCACTTACCATCTTTGCTGGGATAATGCACGAGGTAAGGTTCGACCATGTCTTCCGATCGCACGCCGCCCACCAGCGAGTGTGTGAGCTGGTGCGATTTGCCGTCAGCCAGCGTGAAGACCCACAAATCGCCGGGAGCGGTCGGGCCGGTGTGGGAATAGAGCAGCCGCGAATTGTCGCGAGTGAAGGGCGAAGTCCGGCCCGCAACCTGATTCACTCCTTTGGGTAAGGGCAGGGCGCGCGCTTTTCCGGATGCAATGTCATATAGATAGATGTCGGTGTTGCCATCCATGTTCGCGTTGTAGGTCAGAAACTTGCCGTCGGGAGAAAATCTCTCGCCAGAAATTCTCCACTTGTCGTTCGTGAGCCAGCGCACCTTCTTGCTCGCGATCTCGAGCAGGCCAACGTTGTCGTAGCCGTCGCCGGCATCCGAAGTGATCAGAACGTGTTTGCCGTCGGGTGAAACGTCGTTGGCCGAGTAAGTGTGCTCGCCCTCATGTGGCGTCAGAAGCGTGCTTTGCGCGCTCCGAACGTCGGCCAGAAACACATTCGAGTCCGTCCCTTTCGCCTGTTCCTGCGTGTAGACGATGAACTTCCCGTCCGCCGACCAGATGGGCTCAACGTTCATGCGGTCTTTGGCGGTGCCGGTGGTCAGGTGCTTCACCTCGCGCATGACCGTGTCGTAAACGTCAATTTCGAACACAGACGACGTTTTTGGTTTGACTGTGTATGCCAGATAGCGCCCATCGTGCGACCAGGCGGGATCCTCCTCTGCGATCTCGCGCGTGTTGGTCAGGTTCACCACCTGTCCCGTCTTGGGCGACACCAGAAAAATATCCCACTGCTCGTCGCCGTCGTAATCGGACATGTAGGCGATCCACTTGCCGTCCGGCGACCAGGTTGGTTGGGTCTGGCGCTGATCGCTCACCGTGAGTTGCATCGGCCATCCGCCTTCGGACGGCACGAGCCAGAGATTATTGCGGCCGCTCAGGTTGCTGACGAAAGCAACCGTCTTCCCATCCGGCGACCAGGTCGAACCGCCCACCTGGCGCGTCATGTAGAGTTTCTCGATGGAAAGAGTCTTCTCCACGCGGGCATCGGGTTTGGAGGCGATTTGCTTGGGGTCGGTGATGGCTTGGGGCGCGGGCAGAGTTTGAGATGCCGTCAGGACGCTCATGAGTACGACCATAACAAACAGGCTAAGAATGCGCATGATGCCTCGAATTGAATTCGTAAATATGGGAAGTGTGGAACGGCTCACTCAGCGTGGGCCGGCGCCCAAGCCGGCGCTGACCGACTCCCAGAATATTAGGTCTTCAAAACCCAGGGCGAAGACGGAGACACCCGCGAGGTCGTAGGAGACGGCCAGCGCGCTCTTCAGCGGAATGCTCTCCGTGTTTTCGTACCAGACCACGTGGCTCGCGCCGTTGGCTGCGGTGTAGGAGAAGTAAGGTGAGGAGGAAGTGACATCCCACTTCGGCACGGCGCCCACTTTCGCGATCAGCGCAGGAATCCTCTTCCAGTGAACCTGCACGCCGGTTCCCCGCGTCAGGTTCCAGTCGTAGCCGTAGGCAGGAATCCCGAGGCTGATCTTGCTCGACGCTACGACGGACACGGCGAATTGCACGCAGGGCTCGACCCAGTCCAGCCCCGCCACCGGTCCCGGCGGTCCCCACGGCCCGTTTTCGTCGTACGTCATGAGTTGCAGAACGTCGGCATCGCGCCCCAGCGCTTTGAAGTCGAAGGCGCCGGTCCAGGAGTCCTTGGGGTCGTCCTGCAGTTCGGCGGGAACGGAGACCACAGTGAGATATCCGGCGGCGCGCATGGCCTGCGCTACATCGTGGATGAAGCGGCGAAACGCAGCGCGATCCTTGTGGGGAACGGCTTCGAAATCGACGTTGATGCCCGAGTAGCCGTAGGTCTCTGCGACTGCGAGCATATTCCGGATGGCTTGCGCGCGAATCGCGGGATGATTGACGATGTTATGCGCGATGAACGGCACGAAGTCGGACTTGCCGAAGTTCGAGACGGTAGCGAAGGTCTGCATGCCCTTCGAACGGGCGAAGGCAAGGGCCCCAACAGGCGCACTGCCGGAGATTTTTCCCTTGGCGTTGATTGCAAATGTGTCCGTCGGAATCTGGTTGAGGTAGGACGCGAATGCCCGTAGAGAGTGGTCGGAGGCGGAGTTCTCCCAGTAGGCCATCACGACCTTCGGCTGATTCTGGGAAAACGCGGAGCCTCCCATTGCGACCAGGAGTGCAACAAGCACCGGAACAATCCATCGCAGCCTGCGAACTCTCATGAGACCTCCTCAGGGTGCCGAACAAATTCCCGCCTTGAATTCTACTGTAAACATACAGATATGGAGAGCCCGTCTCGACAGTTAGGACTTAATCGGAGTTTCCCTTGATGGTGTTCAACATTCGCGAATCGTCCGGCGCGCCCAGGCCGAAACGCACCATCGATCAAAAAAGATCGCCCTCGTCCACGCTGAGCCGCGACGCTCGGGACCGCGACGCGCCGCTGGCGCTGCCGCTTGCCAACGCATCCCTATCCGGATTGTGCCGAGTGCCGTGCCGCACCGTGCTTTTTCGCGGCCTCCAATCGCAAAAGGAGCATGTAAAGCACAATCAGGAGGTTGACGGCGATCACCAGGACTCGAAACCAGGTGGGCCGCCGGAACAGATCGGCCGCCTCAAACGGAACGTAGACGGCGCCGGAGGCAAACGCCAGCCACTCCGCCCATGGGCGGACGTACCACAATCCGTAGGCCTCGACGAATCGAAGGATTACGTAGACAGATGCCACGGCGGCGATCTTCCACAAGCGTATGTCGCTGACTCGGGACACCAGGGCGATAAACACCCCAACGTAGTGGTGATGCGGATTGACGTGAAAAAATTCCAGTAAGCTCTCGGCCACCCCCCAGATATCCTTGTGCCGCATGGAGAACACGCCGAGGCCCGCGAGAACGACGATGATCCCTTTCGAAAACTCAACGGTGGCGACCGTGCGCACGCCTTTGATGTGTCCGGGATCGTCGATTCTTGGAGGCATGATGAACCTTGCAGGCAGTGCGGTCTTCACGTCTGCTGGCGGACGCTGGCGCGCAACTCCTCGACGACCTCCAACGCGGCTTGGTGAGCGGTATCACTCTGGGTTACGTCGAATGAGATCGCCCCGACGCGGGCGTGGCCGCCGCCGCCATAGCGCTCGCAGATCTTGGCCAGATTGACGGTGGGCTCGCGCTTCGACCAGGGGTTCGACCCGACCGAAACCTTCACCCGAAACGAACTCTTGCTCAGGCCGACACTGTAGACCGAATCGGGATGCAGATAGTACGGAATGAACTTGTTGTAGCCTTCGAGGTTGAGGTCGGTGATGTCGAAAAAAATCGTGCCGTCTTTTTCTTCCATGCGTTGCCGCAAAATATCAATCGACCGCTCGTGGCGTTCGACGAGCGGCGGCAGCACGGCGGCGACGAATGGCTCCTCCAGAATCCTGGCAAGTGGGTGGTAAGCGAGCAGAGGGATCGTCTTCTTGACGAACTCCCGGTCACTGGAGGCTTCGATGGCCATGGTCAGCTTCATGGCAGGAGCTTTCATTTCCACCGCCGACTTCGCATCTTCGTACATGGCGCCGTCGACGATGTCGGTCCAGTGGACAAGTTCGGCGACGGGGCGCGGATCGAAGCCGAAGTGTTCTTTCGCGATCATCGCAATAAAACTGGTGCAGGACTTGAAAGTCGGATCGTAGAACTTGCGGTCGCTTTGATCCTGCTCGAAGTGGGAAGCATCGGCCGGGGAAAGAAAAGCGCTTTCGTGGTGATCGAACCACCAGGTGATTTTGGGCGAACTGGAATACTTGAAATCGACGATGGCATTCTCGTCGCCGTCAAACTGGCTCTCGTCGAAAAGGGCGCCCGCACTATGCAGCAGGCCGGAGTATACGAAGTCCACATCGCTGCGGATTCGTTCCCGGTAGAAACGGGAGAACAGGGCGGCCGACGAAGCCCCGTCAAAACATTTGTCGTGATAAAAGACGCGCACTCGCAAATTAGCTTCCCTCACCCGTTTCTCCGGGCGTGAAGTGGAAAACAGATAGAGTTGCTGGTTTGGAGATTTATGTCAAGGGCGGATCTTGGGCAGAGCGGCAAACCTACCCGTTATC
>Ga0182027_10014284_pt1 | contig 11005 bp, 5 predicted proteins | sample 712E1DmetaG_FD_121300 | JGI IMG/M metagenome (GOLD analysis project Ga0182027, IMG submission 121300) | Permafrost microbial communities from Stordalen Mire, Sweden - 712E1D metaG (Illumina Assembly) | ecosystem: Environmental > Terrestrial > Soil > Wetlands > Permafrost | place: Sweden...
AAAAGCATGGAAGAAAAGCTTATAGTTTCTTTAAATATGGCTTAATTGCTCTGGCGAAGGCCTTGCTATCAAATGATTATCAGACGTTTAGTAAATATTTGAAATTTTTGTCATGTACTTAGCGAAAAACTTAAAAAATATTTTTATCAGGCAATCTTTTACCTCTTTTCTATCGTCATCATTTTCAAATAAAACGATACTTATTCAAAAGTTTATCTCCTTCCTTAGTTTTTTATTTACATAGCAGGTCGGCCCCACCGCGCTTTTTTATCCTAAAATGTACTGCTTGCGAATTGGTCTTGTTCTTTCCTGGGTATAGTGTAATGGATTTTGAAAAATGAATCGGCTTTTGATGATCATGAGTCTTAATTTTGTAAATTTGATCCTGCAAAATGGAAGAAGATGCCATAAAAACATTATGTAGCTATACCATAAAAAACCGTACATATTCATTTATTTTTGGCTGGGTGGGTATGGTTGAATAGTATAGATAAGTAAGTTAGCGGTCATTGTAAGATATTCGCAAATAATCAACAATGATTGACAATTAAAGACAGATATGAGAAAGATAATTGCAGCAATCAATATGACACTTGACGGGTTTTGCGATCATACGGCAGGCCTGCCCGATGAAGAAATACATCAACATTATACGGAACTATTAGGTCAGGCAGACTTGATTCTATATGGCAGAATAACGTATCAACTTATGGAATTTTGGCGAACTCTGTTAGAAAATCCTTCAGATGAAAAATCAATGAATGACTTTGCTATTGCTATAGACAAAATTCCAAAAATTGTCTTTTCGCATACGCTGAAAGATGTAGAATGGGACAGCGCAAGATTGTCAGATCAAGCTATTGAAGAAGAAGTTTTAGAACTCAAACAACAATCGGGTAAAGACATTTTAGTTGGCAGTCGGAGTTTAATTATACAGCTAATGAAACTTAATTTTATTGATGAATACCAACTTTGTGTTCACTCTGTTGTTGCAGGAAGCGGTTTGCCATTATTTGAAAATATAAACTATAGAACTATTCCTAAACTCATAAAGACTAAAACCTTTAGTGGTGGTGCAGTAACGCTTTACTATGAACCGACAAACGAAAAAACAACGAACCGCTAACAGCTAGCTTGCCTAATTGGGGCGAAGTAGCGATTTAAGTAAAATAACTTTAATGAACTTTTGGAATCATCATTTGACAGAGTAACTTTGAATTCCCCAACTAGTCAAGCTAGCGGTACGTTACTTTATAAACTCAATCTTATCAAATCCCGTATACGGAATCAAAACTTCAGGAATAGCTATGTGGTCGGCCTTCTGATTATTCTCAAGTAAAGCAGCAACAATCCTGGGCAATGCGAGTGCGCTGCCATTGAGTGTATGTGCAAGTTGAGGTTTTTTGTTTTCATCCCTATACCTGAGCATCATCCTGGAGGTTTGGAAGGTTTCGAAGTTCGATACGGAGCTCACTTCGAGCCATAGTTTCTGTGCTGCAGAATAAACCTCGAAATCATAGGTTAAAGCCGAGGCAAAGCTCATGTCCTTGCCGCAAAGGCGGATGATGCGGTAAGGAAGTCCCACCAGTTTGAGCAATGATTCAACATGATCGATCATTTCATCCAGGGTTTGATATGATTTGTCGGGATGCTGGATCTGAACTATTTCCACTTTATCGAACTGGTGTACCCGGTTTAATCCCCTCACATTTTTCCCGTATGAACCTGCCTCACGACGAAAACAAGGCGTATATGCGGTCATCTTTATGGGCAATTCATTTAGCTCCAGGATGGCGTTACTGTATATATTGGTTACAGGCACCTCTGCTGTAGGAATCAGGTAAAAATTATCCAGTCCAACATGGTACATCTGTGCTTCTTTATCGGGCAATTGTCCGGTTCCGAAAGCGGTATTTTCATTCACCATAAGGGGTGGCTGAATTTCCTCGTATCCTTTTGCAGTTGCTTTATCCAGAAAGAAGTTAATCAGTGCCCTTTGCAATTTTGCGCCTTTATTTTTATACACCGGAAAACCTGCACCGGTCAATTTATTCCCGAGTTCAAAATCGATGATATTGGCTTTTGAGGCAATATCCCAGTGTGGCAAAGCATTTGGAGGTAATTCAGGCATTGTGCCCCCTTTTCTGATTTCCACGTTATCGAGTTCACTGTTTCCTTCCGGGACAGATTCATGCGGTACATTCGGCATTTCGATTAGCAGGTTTCTGATTTCAAGTTCAAAATTGCTGAGTTCATCAGCAAGTTTTTTTGACTGATCTTTAATTTCAAAGGTCCTGGTTTTCATGGCCTCTGCTTCGGACAACTTTTTTTCAGCGAAAAGCTTTCCGATCTCTTTCGAAAGTTTATTGGCTTCAGCTAACAGGTCATCCAGATCTTTCTGAGTGGAACGCCTTTTCTGATCAAGATCCAGTATCTTTTCCACAATGATTGTGGCATCGAAATGTTTTACTTTCAGCAGCCTGATTGTTGCATCAGGATTTTGGGTAATGCGGTTAATTGTAAGCATCAGAGGTTATTTTATGTACGGCAAATCTCAGTAAATTTCTCTTTATATAAAGGAATAAGATATAAAAGCTTATAATCCGATAATTATTAACAGCAAATTATTCTTTGTGTAACTTAGAGCCTTCGTGTCTTTGTGGCATTTTCCCTTTTGCCATTCGGGCTTAAAGACACGAAGGTTTCACAAAGTTTATAAATAAAGAAGAGTTGATGCAACCTTTTCAACAGAATATGCATCAGTATTGAAGTATGAAAAATCATGAAATAGAAGTAACTTTGCAAGATGATATTCACAGAATTAATGAATAAGAAGGGCTAAATCCTGTTTAGCTTTTAAACGATGCTATACCTGAAGCGAATTATATTGATTTTGAATTTAGTTTTGGTCGGCCTGACCAGCTTCTGTCAGGATCAACATGATAATCAGAATAACGACATAAAATTTATTCAGAACAAAGGACAATGGGAGAAGAATGTCCTTTTTCGTGCCCTTATTCCTGATGGATTTTTATTCCTTGAAAATAAAGGAATGTCCTACCTGTTTTATGATGGAGAAGCCTATAGCAATATGAAACATTACTTTTCCCCTGTAAATGTCATAGATTTTCATGCAATTAAAGTCGGATTCCTGGGTGCCAATGAAGCGGCAGTTATTAAACCATCGCAGGAAACACCTGAATATTACAATTTTTTCCTTGGAAACGATAAATCAAAATGGGCTTCAGGGGTAAAAGGATATTTTGATATCAGTTACGAAGGAATTTATAATGGAATTGATGCAGTAATTAATGGGGTTGAATGTCAGCTTGAATACAGCTTTTATTTAAAACCAAATGCCGATCCCGGGCAGATCAGGATGAAGTATCAGGGTGCAGAGGATATTTATATTGAAAAGGGTGACCTGCATGTCGTTTCTACCATAAATACCTTTGTGGAGTTTAAACCCCAGGCCTGGAGTGTCATTGATGGCGAAAAGATAGCTGTCGAATGTGCTTTTAAACTTGATGGCGATATTGTCAGCTATAATTTCCCGAAGGGTTATGATCTCCACTATCCACTGGTGATTGATCCGATTGTTATATTTTCAACTTTTTCAGGATCACTGGCCGATAATTTTGGGTACACAGCCACATACGACAATTCAGGTTATGCTTATTCAGGGGGGACCGTGTTTGGCATGGGATATCCTACCACTCCCGGTGCATTTCAGGATACTTTTTATGGTGGGGTTCCCGGACAACCTGCCAGCGGTGATGGCAGGGATATCGGCATATTAAAATATACCCCCGATGGAACCAAATTGGTTTATTGTACCTATCTTGGTGGAAAGGGCAATGAAGATCCACATAGCATGGTGGTAAACAGTAATAATGAACTGATTGTTTTCGGTAATACATGTTCGAATAATTTTCCCATCGGACAACATTTCTGGGACAGCTCCTATAATGGCAATTTTGATATTTATCTTGCAAAATTTTCAACCGATGGCAAACAACTGCTTGCATCAACATACGTTGGTGGGAGCGGGGAAGATGCTTTAAATGGTTATTTCACCACCGGTTACCTAAATCAAAGTACACTGGGTTGGAATTATGGCGATGTGTTCAGGGGCGAAGTAATTGTTGATGCATCTGACCATGTGTATGTTATAACTACTACAAAATCAACTAATTTTCCTATAATATCGGGAGCTTTTCAACCTGTTATTGGAGGTGGAAACCAGGATGCCTGCATCATAAAATTATCACCTGATTTGGATACACTCCTTAAAAGTTCATATATTGGAGGTTCGAAAGATGATGCAGGCTATGGAATAGCATTGGATCAGTATAACGATATTTATATCTGTGGTGGTACCGAAAGTACTAACCTGCCAGTTCAAACCGGCAAGTATCAGAAAAACTTCAGGGGAGGTGAAGCTGATGGATTTATTTACAAGATTTCAAAGGACTTTTCAACCATTCTGGCTTCTACCTACTTAGGTACCTCGCATTACGACCAGACTTATTTTATCCAAACCGATAAAAATAACAATGTTTATGTAACCGGACAAACAAAGAGTGATTCATTCCCGATAAAAAACGTTAAATATTCAGAATCAAAAGGGAAACAGTTTATTGTAAAATTTAAACCTGCTCTGGATTCCATTATTTATTCCTCCGTTTTTGGATCAGGCAGGGCTGATCCTGATCTTTCACCTTCTGCTTTTCTGGTGGATGATTGCGAGAGGGTTTATTTTTCCGGATGGGGTGGGGCAGTAAATACCTATAGCCATAATAATGGAACAACTGATAATCTGCCCGTGACTTCCGATGCCTTTCAAAAAACGACTGACGGATCAGATTTTTTCCTGGCTGTTTTTGCAAAAAATTTTGATGCATTATTATATGGTTCATACTTTGGGGGGCCACAAAGTGAGGAACACGTCGATGGTGGTACAAGCCGTTTCGACAAAACGGGAGTTGTGTATGAAGCTGTTTGCGGGGGATGTGGCGGTTATTCTGATTTCCCAACCACGCCCGGAGCATGGTCAAGGACTAATAAGGGACACCGGCCAGGCACACCACATACATCTTCTGCTGATGGGTGTAACAATGCTTTGTTTAAACTAAACCTGAACATACCGGATGTTTTGGCCAATTTTAACGTCGATACCATTTTTTGCCTGGCAGCAGCTACCAAAATAACAAATAAATCGCAAGGAGGATTGACTTACTTATGGAACTTCGGGGATGGCGATACTTCATCGGCATTCGAGCCAAATCATATTTACAGCGATACAGGAAAATACACCATTACCCTTGTTGTAAAAAATTTATTTTCTTGCACCCAGTACGATACCATTTCCAAACCAATAACAGTATATAACCATACAAACCTGGATTTTGTTTTTGACAGTTCAGTATGTATTAATAATATTGCTTTCACAGTAAAATCGAAATGGGGAAATAAATTTACCTGGTATTTTGGCGATTCTGCTACATCAAATCTCAGAAACCCTGTTCATGCTTATAGGAGGGATACTGGTTCGTATACAGTGATTCTTTATGCCGATTCCGGAACTGCTTGCGAAAACAAAGTAATAAAAACTGTAAGAGTAAAAAAATTGCCTGTTGCAGATTTCACCTACACTGTTGATACCTGCCGGGGAAGGCTTATTTTTACCAATCTTTCAGTCAGATCAGATAAATGGCTCTGGGAGTTTGGAGATTCAAAATCATCCGGTCTGAAAAATCCGGTGCACGATTATCTTTCTGCAGGTAATTTCAATATCATACTGTTTACTGAACCCGGTACAGTTTGTGCCGATACTGCAACCGATATGGTTCAGATTAAGGTGCCAAAGGCTAATGCAATTGTTGCAATCGATACATGCAATTTAAAGGCATTGCTGATTAATCCTTCAAGGTATCTTTTCAATAAAAGCATCTGGTATTTTGGCGATGGCGACAGCCTGCTTTACCATGATTCGGTGATGCATGAATATCCTGCAGCAGGCTTATACACGATCAGGTTAATCGCAAATGCCGGGTCCATTTGTGAAGATACCGTAAGCAAAACCATATTGATCCCTGATCTGCCTTTGTCTGATTTTAATTTTACACGTAAAGCATGTTCTCCATATGTTCTGTTTGAAAATATTTCGGCTCATACTGTCAGATCGGACTGGGATTTCGGGAAGGGTTTTTATACAAACAATTCTGATAGTTTTATCTATAAGTTTGATACACCGGGACAGTACATCATTACCCTGATTTCATATTCTCAGGCTTTGTGTAAGGATACGCTTATTGACACCCTGAAAATTGATAAATTGGCACTCGCTGATTTCAATTTCGAAACGGATACCTGCAGTACCAATGTAAAATTTATAAATCTTTCTACAAAATCGGGTTCATATTTATGGTATTTTGGCGATCAGAAGCAATCAAATACTGCATCTCCACAACACAGCTATGATTCTTCGGGAAGTTACCTGGTAACATTAATTGTGAAGGACAGCCCTTGTAACGATTCCATAACCAAGCTGATACATATTTTCGGCAAACAACCGTTTTCATTTGACTGTTATTTTGATACATGTTCTACCAAAATCAGGCTTAAGCCAACGGTTAACAATGCTTTCAATTACTTCTGGCAATTAGGTGACGGTAAAACGAGTTCTCAGAAAAATCTTGATTATATTTATGCCAATTCCGGCGTTTATGACATATCACTCATTATTAACAGGGATACGGTTTGTACTGATTCAGTATCCAAAGAAATAACAGTTTTCAGATACCTTCCTGAAGATATAAAGGTGCCTAATATTTTCACCCCTAATAATGATGGTGTAAATGAATTATTTACTGTTTCCGGCTTAAATATTCATTGTGATACTTACAAACTCTGGATATATAACAGATGGGGTGAACTTATTTTTGAATCATTTCCAAACCATATAGAATGGGATGGGAAAACTGATAGCAAAATTGTTTCACCCGGAACGTATTATTTTATTTTGCAGGGTATTGGTTTTGAGAAAGTTGGAACTGTTACAGTTGTTTATTAACAAGGGTGAATAATTTTTTCAAAAGTATGGATGTTTTATTGTTTAATTTGGTAACGAAATTAATTTCAGACTCTTTGCAATAAATTCACTAATTTTGACTTTTATTAGATAAGGAATATTTTTAGATGGAATCGAATTAAGATGTATCTTGATTTTTACATAGCAAAATTACTCGAAGAGCACGAATGTGTGATTGTCCCGGATTTTGGTGCATTTATCACAAATGAAAGGCCACCAAATATAAATGAAACTGAAGGTAAGATTTACCCGGCTTCAAAAAGGGTGGCATTTAATCCCAGTCTCACATTCAATGATGGTTTACTGATCAATTCCATATCCTTTTCAGAAAAGATAAGCTACAATGAAGCTTCCGATCTGGTAAAAAAATTACTGGAACAATGGAAGAAAAAGTTGTCGGATAAGGAATCATTACTTTTAGTTGGCATAGGGGAACTGACATTAAATGAAGATCAGAAACTGATATTTGCTCCATTGTTAAGCAATAATTTTCATCCTGATTCATTCGGCTTATCAGAACTGGAAATCAAACCTGTTATTCGTAAACTTGCTGAATTAACATCAGTTGAAAATGAGCTTAGTTACAGGGTAATTGAGCCTGAAGAAGAAACATTTGAAGTTAAGCATCATCACAAAACAAATAAATCAAGGAAAGTGCTGTATTATTCTTTAACAGCATACATTCCAATAATTATTGGTTTATGGGCTGTTTTGTTTTTTACCGATCCTTTCAACAATAGTAACGAAAGCAGCCTCAACCCGATTGAAGCAAAACGAAAACCGGCAAGCGAAGCACCTGTTAAATCTCAAAAACCGCCAGTTGAAAAAACAACCCAACCCGAAAAAATTAAACCGTCACAAAATGTCACCACGGCATCTGTGGATAATATAAAAGCAGCATCTCAGGGTGTTTTGTATGTTATAGGCGGATCATTTAAGAGTTATAAAAATGCAGCCATACTTCAGAAGGAGTTTCAATTGAAGAATTATAAAAGTGAGATCGTAAAGTCGGCTAACCACCAATACAGGGTTGCATATTCAAAGTTCTCAAACCGTTCCGAAGCAGAAAATTTTTTACTGGCTATCCGTCAATCTGATAATAAATCAGCCTGGATTTTAAATGAAATCAAGTGATGGGCAAATCTGAAAAAAAAAGGGTTTTAAACGACAGGAAATTAGAAAAGAAAACCAGTGTTCAGGCAGGAACTTATACGATTGTTATATTCGTTTTAGTCCTGATTCTTTTCATAAATTTAGGGCTGACAATTCAATTACCCCTTCCCGGTGGAACTGAAGGAATTGAGGTGATGCTTGGTGAAGGTGACTTAGGACAGGATAATTTCGGGGAAGCAGTAGAACAAACCATTAAGCTTGAACAAAAGATTACCCCCCAGCCAAAGGTAAAGGTAAATGTGAACAATCCGACAACCGAAACAAACAATCAGGTATTAACCCAAAGTACCGAGGAAGCACCATCAATAACCACTACTCAGGAACAGAAAAAAGAAGTAAAACAAGAAGAACAGAAATCTAATCCGTTATTCGAATACAGCAAAACTTCAAAAGGGAAAAGGAGTATTGGAAGTAATAATACGCCCGGTAACCAGGGAAATCCAAACGGAACGCCGAATGGCTCAGCTACAGGTGAAGGGGGGAAGGGTACAAAAGGCACAGGCACAGGTATCAGCGGAACAAATGGTCCCGGTGATTTTGGCAATGGAACACAACCACAGGTAACGAGCGGCTATTCATTCAATCTCAAGGGAAGGAAGCTTGTTGACCGGCCGATCATAAATGACAACGATCAGTTCGAAGGCCGGATTGTTGTCGAAATTACGGTTAACCGTCAGGGTAAAGTAGTTAATGCTGTGGTAACAAGAGGATCTACGGCAACAGCCGGACCTATGGTAGACCGTGCTTTAAAATCAGCCAGGGATGTGTCTTTTTCCGGTGATCCGGAAGCCCCTGAGGAACAATTCGGAACCATAACCTTTAATTTCAAACTCAAATAATTTATTTTTTCCCCTTTCACATTGCTTTATGGCTTCACCGAGCTAAATGTTCATTAATGCACTACTTTAGATGTCAGGGATAGTATAACCGTTTTACTACTTGCCCTATATTACATTTTATTAATTTTTTGTTTGGCATACAGAATTCCATCTTTTAAAATTGACAGTATATATATGTCTGAAGGCAGATTTTTTACATATATATTTAATAAAGTGGCATCTCTTGGTCTTATTTCAATGTTTTTATTATAAATTTCTTGTCCAAGATTATTGTTTAAAATAATTGAATACAATTCTAAATTTACAGATTTGTTAAATAATTTTAGATATAAATTTTCAACTACTGGATTTGGATAAATTTTTATCAAAAAATCATCTAAATGCCCTATACTCATAATTCTTCTACTAACACTTGGAACAAATATTGAATCAGTTACATTGCAATTAGAATTATTTCGTTTAGTTACTGTTACTCCATATGTAAAACCTTCTTGAACATTAATGGAATTTATCGTATCATTAGTTGTCCAAAGATAACTATATTCGTAATTTTCATCAAATTCATTGTTCACAAGAGCTATCAAATTAAACGGATTCTCACCTGAAATAATATGGACATTAAATGAATCAGTGTTTATAATCGCCGTATCATCAACAGTGCAATTGTTAGAATCTGTTACTGTAACTTCATAAGTTCCTACGGATAATTCAGTAATACTCTTTGTTGTATCGTTATTTGACCATAAATAAGAATAAGGAGATACACCACCGTTTACAAATACTTCAATAACTCCGTCATTACTGCCATAACAACTTTCATCGCTGACAAAATGGGAAATTGAAAGTGCTTCCGGCTGGCTTATTATTGCAGTATCTATTATATAATAACCAGTTGAATCAGTAACAGTTAATACATATATGCCGGTAATTAATCCTGAAATACCTTGAGAAGTATCACTATTTGACCATAAATAAGAATATGGTGGCACGCCACCAAAAACAGTTGTATTAATAGCCCCATCATTGCCACCATTACAACTCACATTTTTAATGGATTTAAAGCAACTTAATGATGTTTGATTCTCCGTTGAGAAAATAGCACCTTTGTAAAAGCTTAATATGTTTTGAGCAAAATATGAAACTTCATCTTTATTAGTTGCTAAAACATGTAAATCTCCCGAATCAGATTCTGATAAATGCCAGTAGTTTCGCCCTTCATAATAAATATTGCGAACTATATTGAGTAACTGAATTTTATTTGCTTCAATTGTCGGGTTCAGTGTTGAAATCATACTATCAGCACTTTCAAAATTAGCAGTATATATTTTATTGAATATAATTTTTGATACCTTATCAGAACCGTCAACATATGGCTCCTGACCATCAGAATCTATCACGCAAATACAATCATAATAACTACAAGGATCATGAAATGCACAATCATTACTACCTACGCCAGATGTTATAATATTTACTTTACTAACACAATTGTATTGGGGTGCTTTATTTGATGAAGAATAATAATTAAAAGGCGTAGTAATATTTGCAATATTAAAAGAACCCGAAGTACAATTATGAAAGTTATTTCCTGCCTCCTTTAATGGATTAAATGAAGCATATTGATCGCAAATTTGTCCATTATAAATCAACCAATCATATTTCGTTTGGTTATAGGTATTGCAATTAAGTTTGATTTGAGGGTGATTCCCAACAATAAAAGTCCCAAATATGTCTTTACTTCCATTTAAATTTGAAAAAGTATTTTTATATATATTACAATAGTTTTGACTAAAGTTACTTGGATTATGAGATTCTATTCCATAGCCTGTTTCATTGGGATAATTATCCCATTCAATTGTATTTTCATCTATATTAATCCTGCTTGATGTTAATAGTAGAA
>Ga0182027_10014285_pt1 | contig 11005 bp, 7 predicted proteins | sample 712E1DmetaG_FD_121300 | JGI IMG/M metagenome (GOLD analysis project Ga0182027, IMG submission 121300) | Permafrost microbial communities from Stordalen Mire, Sweden - 712E1D metaG (Illumina Assembly) | ecosystem: Environmental > Terrestrial > Soil > Wetlands > Permafrost | place: Sweden...
AGTTTTGGATGCATCTTCAAACATTCCCTGAGACTCATAAAAAGCAGTCTGATATTCCAAAAAGTTTTGAGCTTTTTTAATTACATCATCAAATTTTTCAGGGCCGAAATTATTCACATACGAATCAGGATCTTCGCCGGCAGGCAAAGAGGCAATTTTAATTTCCATATCTTTCCTGAGAAGCAGTTCAATACTCCTCATAGAAGCTTTTATCCCGGCAGTATCGGCATCAAATAACAGGACGACATTCTTTGTGTAACGCGAAAGCAGTTGAACCTGCTCTTCCGTAAGGGCTGTACCGGAAACAGCCACGACATTTTTAATTCCCGCCTGGTGTAAAGAAATTAAATCCATATAGCCTTCGACAAGGATTGCCTTATCGAGTTTGCGTATATCATCTTTTGCAAATGACAGACCGTATAAAATTCTTCCCTTGACATAAATAATTGACTCAGGCGAATTCAAATACTTTGCATTATTATCATCTTTGCCTTCTAAAATTCTGCCGGCAAATGCAACAACCCTTCCATTGGGAGAAAAAATCGGGAAAATTATTCGTCCTGAAAATCTATCATACAATCTTCCGTCCTTACCCTGTCCAATAAGTCCCAAAGAAATTGCTCTTTCCAGATCAAGTTTCTTCTCTTGTGCATAAGAGACAAAGTTATCCCAACCGGATAATGAATATCCCAATCCGAAAGCACGCATAGTCTGAAGCTTTACTTTCCTTTTTTGAAAATATTCGCGTGCAATTTCTCCGTTGGAAGAATTTAAGAGATTATTCGAGAAGAACTTTGCCGCTTCAGTATTCAGATCATATAGTATTTCCTGCTCGGTTTGTCTTTCAGATGAATCTTTTTCATCAACATCTATATTAATCCCATACCTGCGAGCCATTTCCTGCACAGACTCAATGAAGGATATTTTTTCATACTCCATTATGAATTTGAAGACATTTCCTCCTGAATGGCAGCCGAAGCAATGATATATTTGCTTATCCTCACTTACAGTAAATGAAGGAGTTTTTTCATTGTGGAATGGGCAAAGCCCAATATAATTTTTCCCCCTTTTTCTTAATTGAACATATTCCGAAATTACATCTACAATATTGGCAGCGGATCGTACTTCTTCAATTTTATTTTCGGATATTCTCATAATTAATCAATAAAAACAATAACGATTCTAAAAATAATTGCAATTACAATTTAATATGTATTTTAACTCACTCAACTAATTTAATAAAAATAGATGATAAGATATTTATGTTATTTTTGTGAGAATAGGTCAGTCACTATAAAGATAATATGCTATTAGTGTTTTTAAAAAGACCCTGATTTCGGAAACCATACATTATATTAAAATAAAAATATTTAAATTTCCTTTTAAGGATTTTCCCTGGTTAAATGGAAAGTGACTCAAAAGATTACTTTATATTTGCGTTCATCTTTGCATTTTACATATTAGTGTTATTTAATAAAATGTTCATTACAAAAGAGTGGATACCGGTGTTATATTACATTGATAATACGAAAGACTATAAATGTTTGAACCCATAAAAGACGCCAAAAAATATTGTAATAGCTTAACTAAATACTCGCGTTATAAGACGAGAGAAGTTTATATAGGCGATATACCTTTAGGCGGTAATAATCCTATAAGGATTCAATCCATGACTACCACGGACACTATGGATACAAAGACAACCGTTGAGCAGACAATCAGAATGGTTGATTCCGGGTGTGACTATGTAAGGATAACCGCTCCTAGTAAACTTGAGGCTCAAAATCTTGAGCAAATAAAAAAAGAATTACGAAAAATGGGTTATAATGTTCCCCTTATAGCAGATATTCACTTCACTCCAAACGCCGCTGAAATTGCAGCAAGAATTGTTGAAAAAGTCCGTGTTAACCCGGGAAATTATATTGACAGGAAAAAATTCCAGATAATAGAATATACAGATAATGATTATAATTCCGAAATTGAAAAAATAAGAGAAAGATTTTCACCGCTTGTAAAGATTTGTAAAGAATACGGAACTGCAATGAGGATAGGAACAAATCATGGTTCCCTTTCCGATAGGGTTATGAGCCGGTATGGTGATACACCTCTTGGAATGATAGAATCTGCTTTGGAATTTGTACGTATTTGTGAAGAACACTCTTATTATAATATTGTTCTTTCTATGAAAGCAAGCAATCCTCAAATAATGGTTCAGGCATACAGGCTTCTAATTCAAAAAATGGAAGCCGAAGGAATGAATTATCCACTGCACATCGGGGTAACTGAAGCAGGCGGAGGGGAAGACGGCAGAATAAAGTCTGCTGTAGGAATCGGTACTTTGCTTGAAGATGGAATCGGAGATACTGTAAGAGTTTCACTCACAGAAGACCCCGAATTTGAGGCGCCCGTTGCTATCCAATTAGTAAACAGATATAAAGAAAGAACAAATCATAAGCCAATCAATCCGGTTAAGGAAATTCCTTATAATCCATTTAATTATACAAGACGCCACACTTTTGATATTTATAATATTGGCGGACAAAATGTTCCCAGAGTTATAACTGATTTCGGAAAAAACGGTATTAATGTTTATAATGATCTTTCCGCCGTTGGATATTACTATGATTCTGTCCCGGATAAATGGAACATCAGTGACGGCGCACCGGATTTTATTTACCTGGGAGAAAATGAAGCGCCTTTCGAATTACCGAACGGGTTAAGAGCTATATATGATTATAAATTCTGGGCAGGAAAAAAGAACAATTCAGACAGTTTCCCTTTATTTTCAATCAATGAATATTCACAATCAAATAGAAGATCCCAAATATTAAACTTTGTTGCCGGAAATATTAATAGTTTAAATGATGACATTCTTAACTTAATTAAAGTCGATAAAACAGCAGCAATTATATTGGAAACAGATAACGCGCATGGTATGCCCGAACAGAGAAGGGTTTTTATTGATTTAATTTCCAAAAATATTACTAATCCCGTTATTATAAAAAGAAATTATAATAGTTTAAGTTTTGATGAATTAAGATTATTTGCGGCAACCGATTTTGGCGGACTCTTAGTTGATGGTTTTGGAGATGGGGTTTGGGCAAATGTTTTTAATATTACGGAATTAAATGATGATAATTCTGAATCAAATGAAACCATTTTAGTTAACAACTTAGTAAAATTAAAAGAGTCTAAAGAAAAAGCAGTAAATAGAGTACTATTCGGCATTTTACAAGCAGCAAGAACCAGAATTTCTAAAACCGAATATATTGCCTGTCCTTCCTGCGGCCGGACATTATTTGATTTACAGGAAACAACTGAAGGAATCAGGAAAAGAACAGAACACCTAAAAGGCATAAAGATTGCAATTATGGGCTGTATTGTTAACGGTCCCGGGGAAATGGCTGATGCTGATTATGGTTATGTTGGTTCCGGTGCCGGCAAAATAAATCTTTACAGGGGAAAAGATATTGTGCGAAGAAATATCCCTACAGAACATGCTGTTGATAATTTAATCGAAATAATAAAAGAAGACAATAATTGGGTTATGCCTAAATAATTTTGAAAACAGTATTTTTTATCACAAAATAATCGCAAGTTTTTAAAAAATATTTAAGAATTATTGTAAATTAAAAGATAATAATGTATATTTGAAAACTTAACTATGAATACAAAAATAGTAAAACTTATATTTTTTATATTGAAAAGTTCTTCTGTTGAGCAACAAGAAAGTTAAAAATTGAAAGATGCACCCCGAAATAATCGGGGTGCTTTTTTTTTGTATGATTTGTAAGGAAATAATAAAATATATTGAGGAATGGGCGCCTAAAGAAATAGCCTGGCAAAAAGATAATGTTGGTTTACAAATAGGAACGGCAGATAGAAAATTAAAAAACATTCTTCTCTGTTTGGAATTAACCAATGAGGTTATCGATGATGCCATCAAAAAGAGTTGCAATTTTATAATTTCTCATCACCCGCTTCTTTTCAGTTCTCTCAAAAAAATAGACCTTCAAAACGATAAAAATTCAAAACTCATCGAACGACTAATAAAGAAAGATATCACACTTTATTCAGCGCATACCAATCTTGATTTTACAAGAGGCGGCGTTAGTTTCGAATTGGCTAAGGTTCTAAAACTCAAAAATATTGATTTTCTTACCCATGCAAAATCAAATCAATATAAACTGGTAGTTTTTGTTCCGTCAACATTTACTGAAAAAGTTTCGGATGCAATTTTTGAAGCCGGCGGTGGAGTAATCGGTGAATATAAAAGATGCAGTTTTAGAACAAACGGCACAGGGACTTTCAGAGGTTCGGAGAGGGCAAATCCAACTGTTGGGAAAAAAGGGCAGGATGAAAAGGTGGAGGAAGTCCGGCTGGAAGTTGTTATTGATTCGTGGAAAGTAAAACAAGTTCTTTCAGCTCTTTTCAAAGTTCATCCTTATGAAGAAGCGGCTTATGATATTTACCCGTTGGAAAATTCCGGCAATTATGGCAGCGGCGCAATTGGTGAGCTGGAAAATTCTTACTCTAAAGTTGAATTTTTAAAATTCATATCGGGACAATTGAAGGTCAAGAATTTCCGGTATGTAGAAAGCCCAAAAAACAAGATTAAAAAAGTAGCTGTTTGCGGAGGAGCGGGAAGCGCTTTAATACAAGAGGCAATAAATGCTAATGCGGATGCTTTTATTACTGCAGATATTAAATATCATTCATTTCATGATGCAATAGGTAAAATTCTTTTAGTTGATGCAGGTCATTATGAGACAGAAATTCATTCGTTGAACGAATTGAAAAGAAGACTTTCAAATTACGCGGGAATTAACAATTCAAATATTAAGATTTTTAAATACAATGGATCAACTAATCCGATTATTTTTTATAACAACTAAGTAAGGAGTATAAGTAAATTGTTTGATAGATTAAAAATATTGTATGAGTTGCAGAATTTAGATGATCAACTTGATGAGCTGGAAGAACTTCGCGGTGATCTTCCTAATGCGGTTGAAGCTCTTGAAGAAAAAATTACCACTATGAAAAGCGATGTTGCTGCAAAAGAAAAAGAGCGAAAAGATTCCCTTAAAAAAAGAGAAGAAAACGATGAAGAAATAATCAAGCTTAAAGAAAATCAGAAAAGGTTTAAATCGCAATTGTACCAGGTTAGAAATAATAAAGAATATGATGCGCTGACAAAAGAGATTGATCATAATGAGGAACAAATATCAAAGCTGGAAGCTGAAAATAATACTCTTGCAGATATGAGTAAAAAAATGACCGATGAAATTGAAGAAATAACACCACAAATGGATGAGTTGAAAGACGAATTGAAAGCAAAAGAAGCGGATTTAAAAGAAATTATTAAGACCAATGAAAAAGAAGAAGCAAAGTTAAGGAAAAAGAGAAAAGAAATTGAAGCTTTAACAAAGAAGCCTGATTATTCTGCTTATATGCGTATAAGAAAAGCAAAAAAAGGAAAGGCGGTAGTAACTATTAAACGTTCAGCTTGTTCAGGGTGCCATAATATTGTTCCATCGCAGCGCCAACTTGAAATAAGAAGAAATACTAAACTTTTCTTCTGCGAATATTGCGGCAGGATTTTAGTATCTACTGAAGTAGCTGAAACTATTGATGTTTAATTATTATAAATGGGGTTAAATGGCTTATTTATATATAGTTAAGGAAATGTGAGCAACAAATTAGCAACAATTATTATACTATCAACAGTCCATTATCAAAGACTGCTAATTGACAGACTAAATTCATTAAGACATCAATAACTGATAATTCTTATAATTCTTGCCAACCTTTTTTGAACTCCCAACAATGCACAAGTGATTCCGGTTTCAAATCACGCGGATAAGGCACAAGCGCAAGAAATATGTTACCATTACAATGTTCTGCCAATTTAGTGAGGAAACAAAGAATTTCTTTTTCAGGTTTATATTGAGGCCCAATGAAAAGTTTATTTACACTTGAACCAAGAACAAGTTTATTAAAATCCTTAATCCACTCCTTAGAATTGTTATCTAACTCAGATTCAATTGTCCAAATTGCTTTAGTAACGGAAAGAAGAGATTTTTTTTTACGAATAGACAAGACAGGACTTGTTTCACAAACAAGGATGTCATAAAGCAGTTCATTTAATCCAAAAAGTTTTCGATTTTTATTGTAGTGTCTAGAAAGGACATATATATTTGATCCATCCTTATATTCTTTACGAAGCTGATCCGCCAAAATCTCAACAAAGTTTTTTGATCTATTTCTATTAATGAGCCTTGGTGATTTATTCCTAAGATCGTGCTTCATAGCAGCAATAGTTAATGATAATTCTAATATTTTTTTGATGTTCATTTATTTCTCAAAAGTTGTTAATATATTCTTGATGCAATTAGTTTAATACTTTAACAATTTGTGAATTTTATAATTTTTTTTTCCTAATTTGTGAAGTAAGAATAATTCCAGATTTATTATAATCTAATGTAACCTCATATTGTTTTATATACCATATCCTCAATATTTTAGCTTTGCCCAAAGTAATAAGATTATAAATATCGCTTGAAGACCCTTTTGGTTTATGATCTTTATTAATAGTTTCTTTGCCAAAGAGCTTTACTAAATTACTATAGATGTCTTCAATTTTTAAATCTGGATTTTTGAGAGATAGAAATCCAATTACTTCACTATCAGGATCAATAACAACATTGTCAAAAAGCACCATATCACTTTTCTGGTATAATGTCCTACCATCTATATCTAGATTTGTAAATCCCACTTGTTTACTAAAATTAAATAGTTCAACGTCGTCTATAACTTGAGCAAAAGACATAAATGAGGATACTATTATAAACGTTGTCAATAGAATTGTCTTCATCTTAAAGTTTCTCTTTTTGTATAATACATTAATATAATTTTCGCAATAATCTGTTATAGTACTAATATTAAATATTTATCTAACGACTAGCTAACACACGAAAACCTATTAGGAATTTTCCCCCTGGCGGAAAATTGGGAATAAGTATTAGTGAATGTAGCAATTTCAATGATATAATGTCAAGAAAATATTAGCTTTTTTGTACGAACTACATTTGTTCAAAATAACGAATTCGAATATTACTTTAGAATAATATTATATCTGCTCAATGGCAGTTATTGACCGATAGGAAAATAGCTGCACTTCCTAAAAATGTTAAGACATAACTGATAAAGCTAAGTGCTTGCGTAACGACCGATAGGGAGTGAAGCAAATAGTTAGCGATTGTTCGATAGAATGACAATGTCTTTTCCTCTATGTGTGAGGCGTAGTATAAATGCTTAAGCTTGTACCGGCTAATAGTCGGTACGAGAAAGGTAAGGGGGTTTTCGAATACATTGAATTTTCTCTTCAATAACCTTTTTTTTAACAAAATCCCAATTTTTAAAAACAATTTGTTTTATAATTCCATCTTCTTTTTAATTTCCTGCTGTTTTCCGAAAAGTTATTTATTATATTTAACACAATAAAATAATTTAATTTATAAACTATTTAAAACCATTTTAGATCAAAAAAATAGTTCAGGCTGGGCAGTTGCTCCGATAATATCGGGGAGGAAAGTCCGAACTTCATAGAACAGGGCGCCGGGTAACACCCGGGATGCCGGGTTGCCTATAATATATAGGTTAAAAAGGCATACGGATAGTACCACAGAAAATATACCGTCCCGATTTTTTCGGGATAAGGGTGAAAAGGCAGGGTAAAAGCCTACCGCGGAAATGGTAACATTTCCGGTCCCTATGGGATCCTGATTAATTCAGCTTAAAGCTGTTTAACCGGGACAAGGTAAACCACACCCGAAGCAAGGTCAAGTATGGGAATCTTTCCGGTTTCAACCGGGACAAAGTTGTTCGCTTTGATTGCCTGCTTTAGGGCAGGATGGGTTTCCGGGTAGACCGCTAAAGCCCGGTAGTAATGCCGGGACAAGATAAATAACTGCCGTCCTGATTTTATCGGGATTACAAAATTCGGCTTATAGGCCTAAACTATTTTTTTGTTCTTTAAATTATCTCCTGAATAATTTTTATGTTGAAAAAGCGCTGGAAAATAAAAGACGTTGAAGATACCTATATAGTAAAATCATTAGCAGACATCTTAAATATATCTGAAGTTCTTTCCAGTTTGCTTATTCTAAGAAACATAAAAAACTTTAACCAGGCTAAAAACTTTTTCCGACCCTCTCTGGACTCATTAAATGATCCATTTTTAATGGACGGTATGGAAACCGCTACCTACCGCTTAATCAAAGCATTAACGGAAAATCAACTTATTTGTATATATGGAGATTATGATGTTGACGGAACGTGTTCAACTGCATTACTTTACCTTTTCTTAAAAGAACTTGGCGCCAATGTTGAATTTTATATTCCTCAGCGTCTTACCGAAGGATACGGCTTATCACAAAGCGGTATTGATAACGTTAAAAGCAAAGGAACTTCTCTATTAATAACAGTTGATTGCGGAATAACTGCAATTGAAGAAACCCGGTACGCAAATAAACTTGATATAGATGTAGTTATTTGCGATCATCATCAGCCGAAAGACGAAATACCATGCGCTCTTGCAGTGCTTGATCCTTTAAAGCCAAACTGCAATTATCCTTTTAAGTATCTTTCCGGCGCAGGTGTCGCATTCAAACTTGCCCAGGGCGTAGCAGAAAGAATCGGGAAAAGAGATTTACCATTGCAGTATCTTGATTTGGTTGCAATGGCGGGCGCTGCAGATATCGTCCCTCTTATTGAAGAGAACAGAGTACTCGTAAAAGAGGGACTGATCATGATAAATACTAATCCGCGCCCTGGCGTTGAGGCTTTGATTGAAAGCAGCAACATGGTTCCCGGCAGTTTAACATCGGGACAAATTGTGTTTACTATAGCTCCAAGGATAAATGCAGTCGGCAGGTTAGGTGACGCCCAGCGTGCCGTAGAACTTTTAATAACAAAAGATAAAAACCGGGCGATGGAACTTGCTAAAGTACTGGAAACAGAAAATTATCAGAGAAGAAAAATTGATGAAGATACTTATGACAGCGCTCTTGATATTGTAGAAAACTCCTTAGATTTAAATGAAGATACAGCAATTATTCTTCACCGGGAAAAATGGCACCCGGGAGTAATTGGAATTGTAGCTTCCAGGCTTGTTGAAAAATATTACCGTCCTACTATAATGCTAACTACAGTTGATGGTATAGCTAAGGGTTCGGCAAGGAGCATCTCTAATTTTAATATTTACGAAGCATTAAAAAAATGCGAAGATCTTTTAATACATTTCGGCGGTCATCAGGCTGCAGCTGGGCTGGCCGTAGAAGTTGAAAAAATAGATGAATTTAGATCAAAGTTTAATCAGATTGTTAAAGAATCAGTGAACAAGAATGATCTTTTACCAGAAATACATATTGACTCTAAGCTAAAATTTTCGGAAATATCACCTAAGTTTTTAAAAATCATTGAACAATTTGCACCTTTTGGACCCGGCAATATGCGTCCCGTTTTCTTGTCGGAAGATATTGAAATTGTGAATACACCAAGGATTGTTGGAATGAATCATTTGCTATTGAGCTTAAAACAAAACAGTTGCGATAAAGTATTCGATTGTATTGGTTTTAACATGGCAGATTGCCTGGAAACAATCAAATCCTGTTCATCGTTTGATGTAGTCTATACAATAGATAAATCAGTAAGAGATGGAAGAACTTTTCCACAATTCAAATTAAAAGATATAAAAGCAAAAGGAACTAATTAGGAGAGATATTAATGTCAGGACACTCAAAATGGGCAACCACCAAAAGAAAGAAAGCCGTAATTGATGCAAAGCGCGGAAAAGCTTTCACAAAGATAATCAAGGAAATAACAATTGCCGCCAGAGAAGGGGGCGGAGATCCTATCGGTAATCCCCGTTTAAGGCTTGCAGTGGACAACGCCAAAGCTGTAAATATGCCTGCCGATAATATCGAACGTGCAATAAAAAAGGCTACCGGTGAATTAGAAGGTGTTACATTTCATGAACTAATGTATGAAGGCTACGGGCCTGCAGGCGTTGCAATATTAGTTGAAGTGGCAACGGATAATAAAAACAGAACCGTTGCCGAAGTAAGACACCTCTTTAGTAAAGGCGGAGGAGGTATGGGAGAAACCGGCTCGGTTGCATGGATGTTTAATAAAAAGGGAGTTATAACTCTCCCCAGACAGGACAAAAGCGAAGATGATATGATGGAAATAATTCTTGATGCCGGCGCCGAAGATTTACAAACAGAAGAAGAATTTTATATTGTAATATCTTTGGTTGAAGCGTTTGAAACTGTAAGAAAAACATTAATCGACAAAAAGCTTACTATTGAAAATGCCTCCCTGCAATGGATAGCAAAAAATTTCATTAATGTTACCGGTGAAGATGCCGAGAAAGTTGCAAAGCTTCTTGAATCGCTTGAAGACAGTGATGACGTTCAGAACGTATATTCAAATGCAGATCTCGATATAGCTTAATTAAACACTTTAGTTTGCTTTAAACCTTGCACATTTTATCTATTCTTCCGTAACATGGTTTTACATAACGAAAAATATTTTTTAATTGCCCCGACTTAAAAGTCGGAGCAATTTACAACAGCCAGCATAGGATTAAATGATTATAATCGGAGTAGACCCAGGAACCATTTTTACCGGTTTCGGGATAATTAATTATGATAAAAATTCCTTTGACCGGATAAAAAATGGTTTAATTAAGCTCCCTTCCACAAAAACTATAGCACAAAAACTCGAATTGATTTATGATGGATTGTATAATATAATTAAAACTTACAAGCCTGATGAGTTTGCTATTGAAACAGCATTCTATGGAAAAAACGTTCAATCTGCAATGAAGATTGGTTATGCAAGGGGAGTTTCGATACTTGCCGCCATACATAACAACGTACCTATAAGCGAATACTCACCGAGAGAAATAAAAAAATCCATTGTCGGGAACGGCGCCGCATCC
>Ga0182027_10014286_pt1 | contig 11003 bp, 11 predicted proteins | sample 712E1DmetaG_FD_121300 | JGI IMG/M metagenome (GOLD analysis project Ga0182027, IMG submission 121300) | Permafrost microbial communities from Stordalen Mire, Sweden - 712E1D metaG (Illumina Assembly) | ecosystem: Environmental > Terrestrial > Soil > Wetlands > Permafrost | place: Sweden...
AAGAAGAAATTTTAGTCAGAGAAAAAAGTGATTTGGAAAAATGGCAAAAACTGTATGCCAACGGCAATAAAGCTTGGACATATTGGGATGAAAAATATTATGATTTGGTAGTTAATACGTACTCTTTAAATAAAGAAGAGGCTTTAGATTTTGTCTTGGGAAAAATCGGAATTTCAAAAGCCTAAATATCCTCTTGCAAGTCTCTGGTATAATAACGACATGACAAAGCTCGCAATCATAATTTTATTATTTTCATTCTTTATTGGTTTTCAAAAATCATTTGCGCAAAGTACGCCGTCGGCGCAAATTATTAATGTTCAATATGATTTGCCTTATACTGGAATCTTGCCGGATAATCCTTTATATTTTTTAAAAGCCTTAAGAGATAATATTTACGGGATGCTGATTACGGATCCAATAAAAAAATCCGACTATGATCTTTTAATGGCGGACAAAAGATTGGGTGGGGCACAGGCTCTTTTTAATAAAGGGGAATATGATTTAGCAATTACAACGCTTTCCAAATCAGGTAACTATTTTTATCAGGCAATTCAATATGCCGCGGGTGCGAAAAAACAGGGAGAAAATATTAACGATGTTATTTCAAGACTTACGTCAGCATCTCTAAAACATCAGCAAATAATTTTACAGATGATTAAACAGGCAAGCAAAAATAACAAAGGAATACTGGGTGTATCTTTAAATAGGGTCGAGGGGTTTCAAGTTAGTGTGCAAGCGATAAAGCCTAATTAGAAAGATTTTTCTTCATAAAAGAACATAATTTATCTTCTGCCTTGATTAGAACTTTAACCTTCAAGAATATATTTTTTATCCTATTTATAAGATACCTAAAATCAGGATAAAAAATGAAGCTAAAAATAATGTTGACCACCTTTGATATAGAGGTTAATAGTTGACAGGGCAGATCTAGTGCCATATGATTTTTGAGGCACTAGATCTAGTGATTGAAAGTCAAAAATTGAGAATTAAAGATCAAAAAGTGAATTTTTATGAAATGTCCATATTGCGGAAGTCGGGAAACAGAAGTCGTAGAAACCAGAGATAGTGAAGACTTGGAAACGATTAGGAGAAGAAGGGAATGTATCGGGTGCCAGAAAAGATTTACGACTTACGAAAGAATTGAAAATATCAACTTGATCGTCATTAAAAAGGACGGGAAGAGAGAGCAATTTGACAGGGATAAATTAAAGCGGGGAATAATCAGATCTTGCGAAAAAACCAAAGTATCTCTTGAAGACATAGAAAAGATAGTAACGGAAATCGAGCGAGAATTAAGAACTGCCGATTCGGTTGAGGTAGACAGTAAAAAAATCGGGCAAATGGTTGCGACTAAGTTAAAGACAATGGACAAAGTGGCATACATCCGGTTTTCAAGCGTTTTCAGAAGATTTGTAGATGTAGAAGATTTCGAGAAAGAAGTTAAAAAACTGATTAAGTAGTTTAACTAAACTACTAATAAAATAATTTATGAAACTAGACGGAATAAGACAAAAAGTATTTTTAGACAGGTACTCCTTTAAAGACCAAAAAGGCAATCCAATGGAAAAAACTCCGGATGAAATGTGGAAAAGAGTAGCAAAGGGTATTGCTAAAATTGAAAAACCAAAGGACCGCAAAAAGTGGGAGAAGAAATTCTATGAAACAATGCAGGATTTTAAATTCATACCGGGCGGAAGAATTTTGGCAGGCGCCGGAACAGGCTTTGACGTTACTTACTATAATTGTTTTGTAATTCCAAATCCTCCTGATTCAAGGGGTGGAATAATGGCAAATCTTACCCAAATGATTGAAATTATGTCTCATGGTGGTGGGGTAGGGCTTAATTTGTCGTCACTTAGACCAAGAGGTGCAAGAGTTAAAAAAGTTAATGGATTTTCATCAGGCCCGATTAATTGGGCAGAGCTTTATTCATTGGCAACCAAAGACATTGTGCAACAGGGAGGATCTCGAAGAGGGGCTTTAATGTTAATGCTTTGGGACTGGCACCCTGATATTGAGGAATTTATTACAGTTAAACAAGATTTAACCAAGTTAAATGGTGCCAATCTTTCGGTTTGTGTTTCAGATGCTTTAATGGAAGCGGTTAAAAAAGATGGAAATTGGGATTTGGTTTATCCGGATCTGGACGATCCAAAATATGATAAAAAATGGACAGGTAATTTGGAAGAATGGAAAAAACTTGGTGGTAAACTAAAAGTTTTAAAAACCGTAAAGGCCCGCTATATCTGGGATTTAATTTGTACAGCCGCCTGGAAATCGGCCGAGCCGGGAATTCACTTCTTGGACAGAAGCAATAAAAGATCAAACACTTGGTATTTTGAAAGCTTAATTGCTACAAATCCGTGCGGTGAACAGCCATTATCGGCCTGGGGAGTTTGTAACTTGGGAGCAATGAATCTATCGGCTTATGTCGTAGATAAACAGTTTGACTATGAATCATTTGCCAAAGACGTTAGGGTTGCTGTCAGATTCTTAGATAACGTTATTGACGATACCAGCTATTTTTACAAAGAAAACGAAAAAGTGGCAAAAGACATTAGAAGACAAGGGCTTGGAATCTTGGGAATTGCCGACGCCTTAATTAAAATGGAAGTAAGATACGGTTCAGAAGAATCGCTTAAAATCATTGATAAAATCTTTAAAACATTAAGGGATAATTCTTATATCGCTTCATCGGATATTGCTTTGGAAAAAGGATCATTTCCCAAATATAACAAAGAAAAATATCTTGAAGGATTCCATATTAAAAGACTTCCGGAAGAAATAAGAGCAAAGATTGCCAAACAGGGAATAAGGAATGCGGTTTTATTAACCATTGCTCCAACCGGATCAACCTCGCTTTTGTCAGGCGTTTCATCCGGAATTGAGCCGGTATATGAGTTTGAATTTATAAGACGCGACAGACTTGGAGAGCATACAATGTACCATCCGCTTTTTGAAGAATGGAAAAAAGCCCACCCGGAGGATAAAAAACCTGATTACTTTGTTTCGGCAAATGATTTGACACCCGAGGAGCATGTTAGGGTGCAAGCAGTAGCCCAGGACTACGTTGACGCCTCAATTTCAAAAACCGTTAATGCTCCCAAGGCGCATACAGTAGAGGATGTAAAAAGACTCTATGCCATGGCTCATGATTCTGGCTTAAAGGGCATTGCTTATATGCGAGAGGGAAGTCGCGACGGAGTATATGAAAGAAAAGAAGAGGCAAAACCAAAAGTCGAAGAAGTCAAAATTCAAACAAGTTTACCTGTTTTACCAAGGCCGATTATGGTTGAGGGAGTAACTTATGGAACAGACACGCCGGTTGGAAAAACCTATATCACGATTAACCATGACGAAAACAAGCAGCCGTTTGAAGTCTTCATAACTGTCGGAAAATCTGGTTCAGACGTGGCAGCCATGGCGGATGCTTTAGGTCGTATGATTTCCCTAAATTTAAGAATTAACGGAGCTTTAGCGCCAAGAGAAAGAATCAGGCAGGTTGTAGCACAACTTATTGGAATCGGCGGAGCCAGAAGCGTCGGTTTTGGAGAAAATAAAGTTCGCTCGCTTCCTGATGCAATCGCCAAAGTTTTATCAAGACATTTTGAATTTAAAGTAAACGGCGTCGTGGAGGACAGAAAACCGGATAGTACGGCTGCTCATAATGGGAACGGGGCTAATGCACATATCTCAAATCTTACCAATGGTCATACTCAGCCGATTGCTGCCGATGCCGCCCCAAAAGAGGAAATCGTCAAAATTGAACAATTAACTTTGCAGACTCCAAACGGAATGCTTTCAGCAACTGAAGGAACTGCTACGGGACTTTATGATATTTGTCCGGAGTGCGGGGGAGCCAGTCTTGCATATGAAGAAGGTTGTAAAAAATGCTACGCTTGTGGTTATTCCGAGTGTTAGCTCGCAGATAATTTAAGAGTAAATATAGGTAAGCCCGGTGAAAATCCGGGGCTGTGCCGCAACTGTTAAAGTCAGAAAACTATATTTACGATGTTTGGCCCGAGCAGGAATTTTGTCCTTCTCGGTAAACGGGAAGGATTTTTTTATGTTTAATATAAGCGAAGAAGTAGAAACGAAGATTTCCCAAAATAAAGGGCTAATTCTTTTAGTTTTAGCGGTGTTAGTTTTGCTAATTCCTTCTATTTTCGTTTCCCAAACACAAGCAGATAAGGCAAAAGAAGTTTTGGCTGCTATCTCAAAAGTTATTCCAGAAGCTCCCGCGCCAAATCCGGTTAGTTCAGCCCCAGCTATAACAATTACTCCGACTCCGACGCCAACGATAACTATTACACCATCGCCTACGCCTGCTATTACTCTAACTCCAACTCCGGTTTTGACTGTAACTACTACGCCAACACCAACTGTAACTCCATCGGCAACAAATACACCCACGCCGACATTAACGCCCGCGTCAAACGCGCCTATCCCAACAGTAACCCCGACACCGACTCCTGCTGGATTACAAGTCCAAATTGGAATTGATTATGCGGGACAGAAGAATTCCGATTTATACACTACAACAGTAAATCAAGGTCAGTCGGCCTGGGATGCGGTGGTTGCGGCGGTTGGCCTAAATAACTTAAAATATACCGATTATGGAGGGAATATGGGTATTTTTATAACAGAATTTAATGGTATTAGCGCAGACTCAAGTCACTATTTTGAATTTCAAGTAAATGGTGTATCATCTAACTCGGGCGTTTCAAGCTACAAAGTTAACGATGGCGATAAATTGGACTTTGTCTTAACGTCGTTTTAAATATGAATAGAACTAACTTTAAAAATTTTATCAGCCCGATACTAATAATACTGGTTGCAGTTTTAATGAGGCTTTTACCGCATATGCCTAACTTTACACCGATTGCGGCGATGGCTCTTTTTGGCGGAGTGTATTTAAATAAAAAATTTGCCTTTGTAATTCCGCTTGCGGCAATGTTTGTTTCCGATATTTTCTTAGGGTTTCATCAAGCCATGCCTTATGTCTACGGAAGTTTTATTTTGGCTGTAGTGATCGGATTATGGCTAAAAAACAATAAAAGCGCGAAAAATATATTTTGTGCATCGCTTATTTCTTCAATCCTGTTTTTCTTAATTACAAACTTTGGAGTCTGGGCGGGAGGGTGGTATCCTAGAACACTTAGCGGGTTAATGCAAAGTTACATAATGGGAATTCCGTTTTTTAGAAACACGGTTTTAGGCGATCTTTTATACACGGGAGTATTCTTCGGCGCTTATGAATTAGTTCAGCTTCTTATAACCAGGTACAGTGTTAATAAGGCACAGCAATAAAAAGGACATTTTATGCCAATCTATACGAAATTCGGAGATAAAGGTAAAACCGCACTTTTTGGAGGAAAAACCGTTTCAAAAGGTAATATCAGAGTCGAGGCTTATGGTAATTTGGATGAGCTAAATAGTTTTTTGGGTGTTGTTTTGTCGCAAATTAAAGACAAAAAAATAAAAACAGAACTTTTGAAGATCCAAAACGATTTATTTGAAATCGGTGCTTGCCTTGCGAATACCACGGATAAAAATTATCAGACCTTGGGTAAAAGGCTCAAAACACGAGTTCTGGAGTTTGAAAAAACAATCGATTTATTAACCAAAGATTTACCAAAATTAACCCATTTTATCCTTCCGGGTGGGAAAACAGGCTCACTTTTGCATTATGCCAGAACTATTTCAAGGCGGGCTGAAAGGCGGACGGTAGCGCTGGCGGAAAAAGAGAAAGTAATGGATGAAATACTCATCTATTTAAACAGACTTTCCGATCTTTTGTTTACATTTGCCCGGGCGATCAATTCATCGGAAAAACAAAAAGAAACTATCTGGTCCTCAAGGCCCTAGCATTTATTGTTCTTTATCAAGCTAAATGCTATGATTAATTTATGGATGATACTGCTCAAAAACAACCAAGTGATAATACTCAACCACCGGTTTCGCTCGTTGGGCAGGGTCCTTTGGGAGGAGCTCAGCCACCATTTCAGCCTGCAGATCAAACTGCTGTAAGTCAGCCGCAAGTTGCACCCATCGGTTCAGTGCATAAAGAAGCAGAGTTGGCTCCGGTTAGCGATTTTGTTAAATTATCAGAAGCACCGGTAGTAAAAGACAGGGAAGTTTCCGAAGCGGGGGTTAAAGAGGTCGTGCAAACGCCGGAATTAACAAAAGAGCATGAGCAAATAGGCGTAAAGCCGTCGGCAGAGATAACACCGGTTAAAATAGAATCCCTGAGTGAAAGCAGCCGGATGCCGATGACGCAAGTTCAGGCAGCTCAAATTGCCAAGAAAAATAAAAATATCAAAAGTTCAATCGTCTGGCTGGCGATTTTAATGCTTAAAAATTTTAAAAAGATGCATAGAAAATTATTAAATAAGGGGGTTTCGTAGATTATGAATCAGGGATTTGTCATACCAAACATTATTGACATGTTAGTTCCATTAATTTTGGTGCTAATTGTGCTGGCCATAATCGGCGGAATAGGGGCAGGTTTAGGTTATTTAGTTGTTCTTTGGCTTCGAAACAGGGGCAGGGAAGCTCAGTCTTTAGATTCAACATTAATTCAGATAACAATGCCAAGGGATAACGAGGTAAAAATTGATGCTGCCGAACAGTTTTTTGCCAGTTTTGCCGGAATTAAAGCCGGCGGAATGTTTTCTTTCTTAAAGTTCAGGCCGCACATCGCTTTTGAAATTGTCGGGATGCCTGAAGATATTCGCTTCTTTGTTTACGCGCCGAATAAATACAAAGATTTGGTTGAAAAGCAAATCAATGCTTCCTATCCGGATGCCGAAATAAAAGAAGTGGATGAGAAAACCTCCAAAGAAGGTTATATTGTCGGAAACGAATACAACATTTTTTCAAAAGACGGCAGAGTTGCTTTTGCTTCATTTAGCCTGAGTGATTCAAATTACAAGCCGATTAAGAATTTTAAGGATTTAGCTGTTGATCCAATGTCCTCACTTACTTCGGTTCTTTCAAAAATGAGTATAGGAGAGGGAGCCGCAGTGCAATTAATAATTAGCGGAGCTGATTCGAAATGGAGCAAAACAGGCAGAAAATTTATTGCGGCGACAAAAAAAGCCGAGTCCAATCCTGAAACTGCCAAATATTCGGCAGATCCGAAAGAATTGGAAGGAATTGAAAATAAAATTTCCAAACCCGGGTTTTATGCGATTGTCAGAGTAGTTGTTTCGTCAAGCACCCAGGAGTCTGCGGATGCACACTTATCAAATATTGTCAGTACTTTTGATCAATTCAGCGGCATTAATAAATTCAAAAAGAACAAGCATTGGATTAAAGGCAATTTTATCTCAGACTTTATTTACAGGTATCTCCCCGACAGAAATGTGCCCATTCTAAGCAGCGAAGAATTGGCCGGAATTTTCCACTTTCCAAATAAAAGTGTAGTTACTCCTCATATTCATTGGCTTAATGCCAAGAGAGCGCCGGCACCGGCGCAGATTCCCGATTCAGGAATGTTCCTAGGAACAAGTACTTTTAGAGGAATTGCCAAGCCGATTTATATTCAAAGAGATGACCGTAGACGCCACATGTACGTTGTTGGTAAAACCGGTGTCGGTAAATCCGAGTTTCTAAAAGACATGGTCTTGCAGGATATTAAAAACGGCGAAGGCGTTTGCTTTATTGATCCACATGATACGATTGAAAAATTGTTGCCGCTTATTCCGCCCGAACGTGCCGAAGACGTTATTCTGTTTGATCCGTCAGATACGCAAAGACCAATGGGTTTAAACATGCTGGAAGCCCAAACCGATGAAGAAAAACACTATATTGTTTCCTCAATTGTCGGACTTATGTACAAACTTTATGATCCGAATAAAACCGGTATTATCGGACCAAGGTTTGAGCACGCAATTAGAAACGCAATGTTAACGGTTATGTATGAGAAGGGAAGTACGTTTATTGAGGTTGTTAGAGCTTTGACTGACGCAAATTTCGTTCAAGAGCTCTTGCCAAAAGTCACTGACCCAATCGTCAGGCGCTACTGGACCGATCAGATTGCCCAGACAAACGATTTTCATAAGTCAGAGGTGCTTGACTACATTGTTTCCAAATTCGGCCGTTTTGTTACCGATAAAATGATCAGAAATATTATCGGTCAGTCAGCCAGCGCGTTTGATTTTCGGGAAGTTATGGATAAGGGTAAAATTTTACTGGTTTCACTTTCTAAAGGAAAAATCGGCGAAGAAAACGCCAGCTTCTTAGGTCTAATTTTAGTGCCTAAGATTTTGGTTGCCGCTATGAGTAGGCAGGATATTCCGGAAGATCAAAGACGGGATTTTTATCTCTATGTCGACGAGTTTCAGAATTTTGCTACTCCGGATTTTGCCGCAATTCTTTCCGAAGCCCGAAAATACAGGCTCAATTTAATCGTTGCTAACCAGTTTATAGGGCAGATGGACGAAGAGGTTAAAAATGCAATTTTTGGCAATGTCGGAACTTTGGTATCTTTCCGTGTCGGCGTAACCGATGCTAATTATTTAGCGCACGAATTCCAGCCGGTGTTTACGGAAGGGGATCTTATTAATGTTGATGTTTACAATGCTTATGTTAAAACGATTGTTCATAATGAGCCGGTAAATCCGTTCTCAATGGATTTAACCCGTGATATGACTAAGGAACAACAGGCGGAAAATCCCAGAGTGGCGGAACTTATCAAAGAACTTTCAAGACTAAAGTATGGAAAAGAAATAAAAGCTCTTGAGGCCTCAATCGCCGAGCGCGCCAGATTATAAATCAGTGCGTCTGCTTGGGTTCGGACCAAGGACATCTACTTTATAAGAGTAGCGCTCTACCACTGAGCTACAGACGCGTGCCACAATTATAGCAATAATTTTTTGTCTTTCAAAGCAGCGTGAGAATTTGCTAAATTTATAGCTCGGTCAATATGGAGGTTTCCTTGGCGCGTTCCGGTACGTATTGAATATATCTTTCGGTGGTAGAAATTCTTTTGTGCCCCAAAACTTTGGATAAAACCATTAAAGAAACACCGTGTTTTAAATGATGGGAGACAAAAGTGTGCCTCAAATCGTTAACTTTGGCATTTTTAATTTCGGCTAATCTAAAGTATCTTTCAACCGCGGTTCTGATATTCCTAATTAAGAATGGCTTACCGGATTTGGTTACGAAAACATGGTCTTCGGTGACCTTCGGCCTGATTGCCAAGTACTTATCCAAAGCTTCCTGGGCCCTTTTATTTAAAGGAACAACTCTTTCTTCATGTTTTTCAAATGGCGCAATATGTAATCCGTCCTTGACTCTGTCGGAAAGTCTAAGGTTAGCCAATTCTCCGATTCTGATTCCGGTTTGAAGGAGCAATTCGATAACAGCCGACATTCTCGGGTCGTTTCTGGCTGCATCTCTTAAGGCTCTGTATTCGGTTGGGGTTAACATTCTCGGCGCTGCTAACTGATACTTAGGGTGCGAGATTAAAAGGGAAGGATCATCGGTAATATACTCGCTTACCTTTAGAAATCTATAAAAAGTTCTGGTTGAATTAATCTTTCTGGAAATCGACTTTGGGGTATATCCTTCTTTGGTTAATTTTGCCAAAAAAGCCTCAATGTCTGCTTTGCCGACTTCATGGATTTGATTTCTTTCTAGTTCTTCCAAAAACGTCAAAAGCTGATCAATATCCTTGCCGTAAGCAACGACTGTTGAATTCGATTTTTTATTCTGTTTTAAGAAATTCTTAAATTCTTCGTGGGCATCGCGAAGTCCAATTTGCTTCATGATGTCCTATAATATCACTAAATTTCACAAACGTCAAGCGGAAAAATCCAGCCTCCAAAATATGCTACTATATTAGTTGCTTATTATGAAAAAAGCCGCCTTTATACTTATAGTTCTAATCTTGCTGTTTATAATCAACGGTTTGCTTCATTCAATCTATGATTTGTGGCATAAGCAGGATTTACTGACTTCGGCGCAAAAAAACTTAGAAAGAGCAAAAATGCAAAACCAAAAGCTAAAAGGGGAATTATCTTATGTTCAAACACCGCAATTTGTCGAAGAACAGGCACACGACAAATTGTTCTTAGTTAAACCGGGGGAGCAGGAAGTTTTAATCGCACCGGATTTGACTCGTGGTCAAAATCAACCTTCAAAACCTACCTCGCAAAATGTCCCAAATTGGCAACAGTGGCTTCAGCTTTTCTTCTAAGAGTTATATTTTATGATATATTAAATTAATGATAAATGATCAAGAATTGTTATTTATAGTTGATGAAAACAATAAACCGCTTAAACCGGAACCTAGAAGTTTTGCCCACAAAAAGGGTTTGTGGCACCGCACATCCGGCGTTTGGATTACGAATAAAGAAAAACAGATTTTATGTCAGAAAAGATCGCTGCAAAAAGACATAAGACCTGGTATGTGGGAAGCATTTTTCGGAGGACATCTTGCGCCTGGTGAAGAATATGGCCACAACGCAGCAGCGGAAGTAAGTGAAGAGCTTGGAATCGGCGTAAATGAAAGTATGCTTATTCCATATAAAGTTTTCGGAAGCGATAAATTGACTCATAAAGAGTTTCAACAAGTTTTTGGCTTAATGTTAGACGTGAAGTGCGGAGAATTTAGCTTTGAAAAAGAAGAAATTGATCAACTTTCTTGGAAGCCGATAGAAGAAATTAGGAATATTTTAGTCGTTCAAAGAAGCTCAGAATGGGTGCTAAAACCATGGGATGAAGAGGTTCTTGATTGGCTGGCAAGCTTGCAATTTTGAGGCTAAAAACTTTGTTGCGGGGCTAGGAGTTGCGCCTAGCCTGTGAGATTATGAGCCTCACGTGCACTGTACACTACCCCGCGCGTTAGAAGCTATTATAACATTAATTTGCCTCAAATAGAAGTAAATGATAAAATGAACAAGCGCCAGGGTAGCTCAGTGGTAGAGCGCCGGATTCATATCCCGGTGGTCGTGGGTTCAATCCCCACCCCTGGTACTTTTTATGAAATTTATATT
>Ga0182027_10014287_pt1 | contig 11002 bp, 8 predicted proteins | sample 712E1DmetaG_FD_121300 | JGI IMG/M metagenome (GOLD analysis project Ga0182027, IMG submission 121300) | Permafrost microbial communities from Stordalen Mire, Sweden - 712E1D metaG (Illumina Assembly) | ecosystem: Environmental > Terrestrial > Soil > Wetlands > Permafrost | place: Sweden...
CGACAGCCTCCCGCCCATCGACTCGATGCCCCGGCTTATCAATTTTGTCAAGGCCTCTTACCCGCCCGACCTGGTGAGGAAAGGCGTGGAAGGCGCGGTGGTGCTCGACCTCGTGGTGGACACGCTCGGCTCGGTGGACAGTGTCGCGATAGTCAAAGGCTTCTTCCCGCGACTCGATTCCAGCGCGGCCGAAGCGGCGAGGAAATTCGTCTTTGCGCCCGCAAAAGCGGGCGGCAGGCCCGTTCCGGTAATCCTGCAATACGTCTACCGTTTCACCGTCCAGGAAGTCGCCGAAAAAATCGAACAGTATGTGAACCTCAAGGGCCGGCTGCTCGAACGCGGCACGCGCGCGCCCGTGCGCGACGCAACAATTATCGTAAGCTACCGCGACACCACGGCCGATACCTCGCTTGGCGTACCGTTCGGCGCATACCTGAAGAAGATTTGCATTTTCGGCAGTCAGCACTGCGAAGAAAACGCCATTGTCACGCTCACCGACTCGCTCGGCAGGTACAGTTTTTCTTCCCTCCCCTGCGGTCCGATCATCATAAAAGTGGTGTGCCCCGGATATGAGCAGCTTGTCGAAAGCGATTCGGTCCAGCACGGCATGGCCAAGGAAATTACGTATCACATTCAGCGGTTCTCCTACAGCGAATACGAAATCGTCGTGTACGGGAAATCCGAAAAGAAAGAAGTGGAACAATACACCCTCACGCTGAATGAAGTAAAGAAAGTGCCCGGCCTCGGCGGCGATGCGGTCAAGGTGGTAACCGCACTGCCGGGTGTCGCGAGATCGGCCTTCGACGCGGCCGGCATTATCGTTCGCGGTTCCGGCACGGGCGACACCCGGTATATGCTCGACGGCGTACAAATCCCCCTGCTGTTTCATTTCGGCGGGCTCAAATCCACCTACAATTCCGACGCACTCGCGACAGTGGACCTCTATCCCGGCGGTTGGGGCACGCGCTACGGCGGCGCCCTCGGGGGAATCATCGAACTCAAAGGGCGCGAGGCCAAGACCGACCGGCTCCACGGATATCTTGACGGCAACGTGTTTGACGCATCGGTTTTTCTTGAAGGACCGGTCACCAATCAACTGTCGTTCCTTCTTACTGCGCGACGAAGCTACATTGCCAATGTCCTCAATTTCGTTGTTACCGACGTACTCAAGGAGAATTTGTTCTTCACCGCGGTCCCCTTCTATTGGGACTACATTTTCCGAACGGACTACAGGCCCAATAAATCCATGCATTTCTACCTCACCCTGTTCGGATCAAAAGACCGGCTAGACCTGATCACGAGCCAGGTCAGAGGCGGGAGCACGGAAATCAGCAGTGCCACCAACGAGGTGTCGGACGAGCAGTATTTTCATATGGGAATTCTCGGCTGGGACTGGGACATCGGTCCGTCTTTCCGTAACGAATTCCGCTATTCGCTTACCAAGTACGTTGCAGGCGTGTCGGCCTTTGGATTCGTCAACGTCCAGGGTGACGAACTCGCGCATTACATCCGCGACCAATTCACCTACACGAGGTCCGACAGGCTCAAATTGAATTTCGGCGCAGACATGGCAATTACGCCGTATTCGCTCGACCTTACCATCCCCGCAGCCGACAACAGAATCGTGAAAGACACGTCCCAATATACGCTCGGCCCCATTGCCGCCTACCTCAACGCCGAATGGCATCCCGTAAAAAGATTGACGCTTGTACCCGGCATCCGGTACGACTACTACCCGGAGCTCAGATACTACAAAGGATCGGTGATTCCCGAATTCTGGGACTATAATTTCAACAACACGCAGCGCACGTCCGGCGAGCCGTCGCTCAGGGTATCGGCGAAATACGAGCTTGTCAAGAACCAGATCCTCAAAGGATCGCTTGGAACCTACAACGAGACCCCGCAGCCGGTGGGCCAGGCAATTGACAAGGTGTGGGGCAACCCGAACCTGCCGGCCGAAAAAGGGAGCCAGTACGTGCTCGGCTACGAATGGCAGGCTACGGATCTTGTCAACGCGGATGTGCAGGTGTACTACAACCGCCAGTGGGACCTGGCCCGGCAGGCGACAGCGGCCGACATCGGGGCAGACCCGACAGGGTACCAGAAATACTACGGTGACGGCATGGGGCGCATGTACGGCCTTGAGCTGATGATCCGGCACGACCAGGGCAAACGGTTTTTCGGCTGGATTGCCTATTCTTTGTCAAGAAGCGAGCGTTTCAACTTCGACGAAAACAAGTGGGATTTATTCGGCAAGGACGAGACGCATAATCTGCAGCTGGTGGGCAGTCTTCGGTTCAAGGGGAACAGGGAACTCGGCATCCGCGCGCGATATGTTACAGGCGATCCCACCACTCCCGTTCTCGGCGTAAAATGGTTCGACGCCACGGCCCGCACCTATGTGCCGCTCTACGGAGGACACAATTCGGGCCGCATGGACCCGTTCCTTTCCGTCGACCTCCGGTACGAACGAAAGTTTATCTTCAAAAGCTGGATCTGGGACATCTATCTCGACATTACCAACCTGAGCAATCTGTTCGGCTACGGCTACAAGAGCCCGGAAACGGGGAGCTACATTTGGAACTACGACTATACCGAAAAGCAATTTATCTCCGACATAACGCGGCCCGCCCTGGGGATAGAATTCCAGTTTTGAGCAGCATCCGTCAAACGGTCGAAGGCCTCACCATAGCAGACACAGAGGACACGGAGAAAGTGAAGAACCCCGCAGCAAGCTGCGGGGTTCTTCCATCCCTAAGGAAGAAGAAGTTTATAGTCGTTTGCTAACCCCGAAGCAAGCTTCGGGGAATGCGCAAACTTTGGGATTCAAATCACAAGAGTCGTTTTTTCTCTGTGCTCTCTGTGCCCCAGTGGTAAGTCTTCTAGGCGGTTGATCGCCCGATTTCCCCCAGCATAGGCAGCACTTCGAACTCGATGATGTCGGCCACCGCTACCCAGTCTTTCCTTCCCATCATGAGCACCACGGTTTCGAGGGAGTAGTTGATTTTGTCAAGCAGGGGTTTCTTCTTCGCCCTCAGGGCCGGCTCCATCTGAAGGTCCTCGAGATACGGAATGCATTTGTTGAGGGCAGAGGACGCGTCGCCGTAATCGCCCAGCCGGCTGGCGCGGACAATTTCGGGCAGTCGCTTCGAGAGTGTTTCGGCGGGTGTTTCCACGAAAGTAAATTACTATCATGCAGTCTCGGTTACAACTGTTCCGGTCTCGGTCGGGCGAACTGTCGGCAAAGGCGGTGTTCGACGACAAATCCTTCAGGCACCTGCACTCCCTTGTGGAGCCCGAGGCCGAGGCAAACCTCTATGACGGGCTCGAATGGTTCGGCGGCCTCGTGGTTTTCGCCGGTATCGGACTCGGCTACCATGTCGCCCGGCTGCTGGGCAGCCTGCCTGACCGGACTCGCTGCGTGGTTATCGACTACTATCCGGAGTGCGTGACGCGCGCGCGTGAAGTGCTGTTTGCCGGCAAGTCCAATCCGGTGTTTTTCGTTTCGGCCCAGGATCTCGCGGCAAAGCGGGACGAACTGATCCGTTTTGTCAATAACTCGCCCGCCGAAGCAGTCCAGATTGTCCGGCACCCGGCATCCTACGACATCAACAGGGACTTTTACGACCCGGTGCTCGACGAGATACACGGCCGATTCCTGGCCGCGCGTCCAGCGCTCGCGTCCGCCGTGAAAAGGGTCCTCCTATGCCACGGAGACTTCTTCCTCGAAGAGGAACTGCGCCGAGCCTTGGCGACGGCCGGTTGCAAGCCGATTGCTTTCCGCTATAAGGAACACCATGGCGGCATGCATTTTGAAGCCGGGTTTCTGCGCGCGGTTCAGGAGCACCGGCCGGCCTGCATACTCTCGGTCAACATGAAGGGGTTTGACGGCGAAGGCATGCTGGGACGCATCGCCTCGCGGTTTTCCATCCCCGTTGCCGTCTGGTTCGTGGACGACCCGCGCCCGATTCTGTTGAGCCACAAGAAACGGATCCCGGCGAATGCCGTCGCCTTCTGCTGGGAAAGAACCTACCTGCCGTTGCTGCGAGAGGAAGGGTTTTCCAGAGCAGAGTACCTTCCGCTTGCGGGTGATCCGGTGATGTTTTCCGGCCGACCGCCGGATGTCGCAACCACGCGACTCGGATTCGTGGGCACGGCAATGGTCGACAGGCTCGCGGGCAACATCCGGGAGAAGTTTCTGTGGTCCGATTCGCTTTCGCCTTTGGTTGACGTGCTGTCGCGCCGGCTGCTTGCCGAACCCGCACTCGACGTCTTTGCGTCAATCGATCCGGTTTCGAAGCACCTGCGCATTCCCCTGCCCTTTTCCGATGAGCGCAACACCACCTGGCTGTGTGCCTACATTACGCATTTTGCAAGCATGCTCAAGCGCAAGAGCGCTGTGAATGCGCTCCTTTCTCAGGGAATCGAGACCTTTGGCGATCCGGAAGGCTGGCGAGAGCTGCTGGGAAGCGCGCTGGCGACCCATCCGAACATCGACTACCGGCACGACCTCGCCGCGGCATACCGGGCCATTGCCGTCAACGTGAACATAACCAGCTGTCAAATGCCTTCCGCGGTTAATCAGCGCGTGTTCGATATTCCCCTTACGTCAAGTTTTGTCCTGTCGGACCGGCAGGCCGACCTGGCCGAGTTGTTTGATGCGGATGAGGTCGCAACGTACGGTTCGATTGAAGAACTTGCAGAGAAAGCGGCCTTCTATGCGGAACACCAGACCGATCGGAAACGCATCGTTGAAAAAGCCGCGGCGAGAATTCGCGAAGAGCACACGTACGAACACAGGGCGAAGGTCATACTTGCTGCCCTCACGTGACGTGGACCGGGCGCAGCACCAATAGCAAAAGGGAAGCCTCGCGGCTTCCCTTTTGCTCACCGAAACTACTCTAACCCTGCTAACCCTACTTGAGCAGTTGCAGTACCGTCTGAGGCACCGAGTTCGCCTGAGCCAACATGGCCGTCGCAGACTGCGTGAGAATCTGGTCTCTCGTGTACTGCGAGGTTTGCTGCGCAAAATCCACGTCGCGGATCTGGGATTCGGCAGCCTGCTGGTTGGTGTTCGCCACGTTCAGGTTGTTGATGGCGTGTTCCAGACGATTGACATATGCGCCAAGTGTGCCGCGCATGCTGTTGACGCTGTCGATCGCCGTGTCGATGAGGCTGATGGCGCTCACCGAGCTTGCCTGCGTGGTGAGGTTCGTTGCGGCGGCGTTTACGCCGAGCAGGTTGGTGGACAGCGTTGCGATGTTGATGGTAATGCTGTCAACGCCCACCGTGTGGTTGGCATCCACCCACAACTGCGAGCCCGCTCCAACCGCACCAAAACGCTGGGCGCCGGATGAACCAATGAGCGTCTGTTTGTTGTAGTTGGTGGAGTTGGAAATCCGGTCTATTTCCTGCTGCAGCGCACCGTACTCCTGCTGGCTATAGGCGCGTTCCGTTGACGTAAGCGTGTCGTTGGATGTCTGCACCGCAAGCTCGCGCATGCGCTGCAGAACCGATGACACTTCGTTTGCCGCGCCTTCGGCGATGTTGAGCGCAGCTATGCCGTCCTGCGCGTTACGGGTTGCCTGGGCTGTTCCATTCACCTGCGTGCGCAAGTTCTCCGAAACGCCGAGTCCGGCCGCATCATCGCTCGCCCTGTTGATCCTGAGGCCGGTGGAAAGTCTTTCCAGGGACGTGGACATGTCGACGCCCACGGAGTACAGAGCGCTCTGGGTGACCATTGCGGAAATGTTATGATTGATACGCATTGGAAAACCTCCTTGTTGCGAATGATACCCATGCGAAAGATATCATTCTGTGATTTCCGGCATCCTTGCCGATTGGGGATGATACATCGATCGAAAGCAATCTACTCTGGCTTTTCTTTGTTTCCTCCTTTCATGCTTGGGGTCCGATTAACCGCTTTACATAATTTCTATCGGAATTGAAGTCGAGCACTTTAATTACTTCGGCGTTTCACTCTCGTTTTCCGCGGAGAAGTTAAGACCCAAGACGTACGTCCTGCACCCCTGTGCCAACGATCAACAGCACAAGCTCGCCCCGGGAGACCAGCTGGTATTCACGGCGCTTTCTAGCCTTAGTCCGCTTTTTGGGCGAGCACAATATATTGATAGGCTCTGCTGCGAGTGCGGAAATCCGCGGGGTCGACCCCGGATTCCAGAAGTAGCGGTTGAAGCAGCATTTGGACGCGCTCAAAAGCAGCTTCGTCGTTAGCGGAGCCAACCATTCGGGACCGTGCGCTCTCCATCCGAAAACCGGCATTTTCAAAAAGGTGGATAATGGAGTTGAGATCGAAAAAGTGGAGGTGCGACTTGTCGAGCAGGCCATCCCTGGCGTATTGCCACGAGCCCCGTATGAGGTGCCCGAGCATGGTCCAGTACTGCACGTTGGGGATGCAGGCAAGAACCCAGCCGCCGGACGCAAGAAGCGCATGGTGGCGGCGAAGCGTTTCCCAGGGGTCGCGCAGGTGTTCCAGCACGTCGCCGTAAACAAGGAGGTCGAAGCTGGCAGGGTCGAATTTCGTGAGCGGGTCAAAGAAGTCTGCGTCCGCCTCGATAACACCGCTCAGCTGGTCGCGCGCCGCCCGTGCGGCCTCGGAGCTCACCTCCACGCCCCAGTATTCCACTTCGGGCCGTGACGCTCTCACCGCCTTGCCAAGGACGCCTGCGCCGCAGCCGAATTCGAGGATTCGTTTCACTCCGACGGGAATTGACGAAAGCAAATCCGGATTGGCCCGGTTGTAGTACTCTTCCATAGCAAGAAAATAGGTGTTCCGGCGCTGTCGGGCAACAAATCGTGTCTGCGATTCCAGATCTTCACCAAAAACGCTTCATGGTTCTTCTCGCTTTATACGATATATATTTTAAGCACGCTGTTGTCTTCCCGCTTGGTGCAACGTCTTACGGACATGGAGGCCTTATGTTCATGGAGCAGTACCTTAACATGCCGGTGCGAGAGCTGCTGGCAATCATGCAGGACAGGATTGTCAACAGCACCACCTATTTCGGCGTCAAGGCGCTCAAAAGCCCTGCCGACTCCTGGGTGTACCAGGAAATCATGTACGAAATGAAACCCGACGTCGTCGTTGAGATCGGGGTCAATCACGGCGGCGGCACGCTCAAGCTTGCCCATTTTTGCGATTCCATGAACAAAGGCCGCGTCATCGGCATCGACATCTCGCTTGCCAACGTGCCGCCCATCGTGCGCGCGCACCCGCGGATTACCCTGATCGAAAAAGACGCGCAAAAGGCATTTTACGATTTTTCACGCCTGGTTTCTCCCGACGACCGAATTCTTGTCATTGAAGACAGTGCGCACACCTACGAGAACACGCTCAACGTCCTGCGCACCTATTCCGTTCTTATCAAGCCGGGCGACTACTTCATCGTTGAAGACAGCATCTGCTGGCACGGTCTCGACCTGGGCCCGAATCCCGGCCCTTACGAGGCAATCGAGCAATTTGTTTCCGAGAACAAGGATTTTGTCGTCGACCGCTCGCGGGAGAATTTCTTTATCACGTGGAATCCCAAAGGATATCTCAAACGGGTCCGCTGACCCGGGGAAACGCCATGCACAAAAGCTCCTTTATCAAGATGCATGCCTTTGCAAACGTTCTGAGGCAGCGGCGCGGCAACGACCCCCTTACTATCGTCGACTACGGAAGCCAGGACATCAATGGTTCCTACAAATCTCTGTTTGCCATGCCTTCATGGCGGTATGTAGGCATCGACATGTCCCCGGGTGCCAATGTCGACGTGGTCCTTGCGGATCCCTACGACTGGAAGGAACTTGGCGACGGCAGCATCGATGTGTTCATTTCGGGCCAGGCTTTCGAACACACCGAATATCTCTGGCTCACCATGATGGAAGTGGAACGAGTGCTCAAACCCACGGGCCTGGCCTGCATCATAACGCCGTCGGCCGGACCCGAGCACCGCTATCCCGTGGACTGCTGGCGCATCTACCCCGACGGCATGCGGGCCCTGGCGAAATTCGCCGGGCTCGAAACGATCGATGTGTTTACGGAGTGGAACCCTCAGGACTATGCCGACGACAGCTACAACTGGAAGGATTCCCGCCTTCTTGCCCGCAAAAGGTCGGACATGCTCCCTGCAGACCGCGCGGGAATCGATCTGGTTCGAGAAGCGCTCAAGAACAGGGTGCGGCAGCTTGCCGGATCTTCGGAGCCCACTCAGGTGCTCGGGATGTAGCCAGCTTTGGGGAGCCTTCCTCGTTTACTTCCATGCGTCGCCGTGGCGGATTATTCCCGGGGACGTTCTGGTTTCACGGCGCGCATAATAGTGCCGCAAGCCAGCCCGAAACGAGCCCCTTGTGACAAACGGGAAATAATCGGATCGTCCAGCGACTTGAGATCCGAAAATTTCGTTATGATGTCGACAACTCTCATCGACAGAAAATCCTGCTGAATCTCCTGCGGAAGACCTTGGACATATCCCCCCAGAATCCAGGTGATCGCGCCCATCGGCTGAAGATATGAAGGTACAGTCGCCTCCTTGATTGCCAGTTCCGGAAACAGGTTGGCGAGACCTTCACTTGTCATATTGTAGTAGTGATTCGGGTATCCGTGGCGCGGCTGCAAAAACGGTGCGCTGCACAGCAGCTCCCCGCCGGGTTTGAGAACCCTCGCAAGCTCTCTGGCGCAACTAAACGGGTCCTTTACATGCTCCAGCACCACGGAACTGAAGACTCCATCAAAGGAATCTTCAAGAAACGGCAGCTGCTCGCCCACGCCGAGAACGTCGGTGGAAGGATAATCCACAATTTCGAGGTTTACCACGTTTTCGAAACAGCGGTACTTGAAGCCCGCTCCCACATCAAGAAACAGCTTGTCGGGAGAGGACTGCGCTGCCTGGAGCATGAACGGCTCAAGCGGATGATCGGAAACGTTTGAGGTGTCGACAATCGAGAACTTGGCCCGCAGTTCATCGGTCAAAAAATCCGCCGAATTGCCTGAGAAGGAGTATGACTTTCCGCACGCGGGGCACGAGAATGTTTTCCCTTCGCGAACGACCGGCCCTTTGCAAAAAGGGCAGCCGAAGAGCGGGACGCACTTCTCAAACTTCTTCTCCTTAAATTCGCGATAGCGGTATTTACAGACAGGAATCTGAATCCGGTCGAATGAAGTGTCGCCGTGGAACACCTGCACCTCGATGAGGGCGCTCTCCCGGCCACAGAGCCATTCCCTGATGCTGAGACCTGACTTGAAGGAGATATGGTGCCTGAATGGGAGATGCTTCTGGCGCTCCGCGACATCGGGCCGAGCCGTAAACGGCACAGGGTCTTCTGTTTTGTCCTGAGTCACCAGGCGGACCCTGGTCACCGGATCCATCGAAGCATAGAACACGGTGGGCGCGAGGTGTTCCGCAATCCTGTCCGGTTCCGCGCTTTGGGGAGTTTCGACAAAGTAGTGAAACGCATCCATAATCTCTTCCCCTTTCGAAGCTGTTCCGCGCTCAGACCGGGACAGCCTTTACAATCCACTGCTGCGGCTTTGAATCAATAACCGCCCGCTCCACGTTAATGCCAGACGCCTGCGCCATGCTCATAATTGACGGAGTGTACTTCTCACGGTCCGGCTCATCAAAAACACGGGCATAGCCGTCAACCGTCTTGTATCCGCATGAGGTGAACAACTCGGACAAGGTCACCCGCGAGAACCACCGGATGTGGGTCCGATCGTACAGGCCGCTGTCGGCATACCGGAACAGCCCGGCATTCAGGTATGCCTGCAGGCTCCAATGCTGCGCGTTGGGAACACAGGCCACGACGCAGGCGGATGACGCGAGATGCAAGCGGATTCGTTTGAGCACCGCCCACGGATCGTACAAATGCTCCAGCGAATCCCCGAATATCCACACATCGGAGGGAAACAACGATTCGAATTCGTCGTCGGGCAGCGTTTCGATGTCGGCACAGATAACGCGGGAACACGCGCTTCGCGCCAGATCTGCATAGTGTTGATCGATCTCGATGCCGACATATTCGCACCGCGAATTAATTGACAGATACGCCTTTGCAAACGCGCCGTTTGCGCAGCCCACATCTATCACGCGCCTGACATCAACAGGGATAAAGCGGAGCAGGTCTTCGTTAATGCTATTAATCAAGGGAGTCTGTTGCATCATGGTCTCCTGAAAAACGTCCCACACCCGGCGAGTCGTCTACTTTGCAGCCATCTTTCCGCTCAGCTGTCCGCAAGCGCCGCTAATGTCCTGCCCCCTGCTCTTGCGCAAGGTAGCATTGAGCCCGCCGGCGAACAGGCTCTGGACGAACCGTTCCACATTCTTGAACTCGGGCCCTTTCGCGTTTCGATACTTGCCGGGGTTGAGCGCGATGACATTGATCTTGCATACGATGTTCCCAAGCAGCGCGGCAAGCGCCTTGACCGCTTCGGGTCCGTCGTTTTGTCCTTCCACAAGAACATATTCAAAAGTCACCTGCCTGCCGGTTTTCTCGAAGTACTCGCCTGCAATACCCACAAGGTCTTCCACCGGGTATGAGTCATTGACGGGCATAATCTTGCTGCGCATGGGATTGTTGTATGCGTTGAGCGAGATCGCAAGCCCTATGGGCAAGTCCTGCTGCATGAGCTTGCGGATGGAAGGGATGACGCCGGCTGTGGAAACCGTGATGCGCCTACTGCCGATTGTAAATGCATCTTCGGCATTGATGATCTGAAGCGACGACAGGAAATTGTCGTAATTCGAAAGCGCTTCCCCCATTCCCATGAATACGATGTTCGTAACAAACTTGTCCTTCCTTGACGCCTGATAGTCGTTGATGCCGATGAGCTGGCCCAGAATTTCGGCCTGAGTGAGGTTCCGCACCAGGCCGATGAAGCCTGTCTCGCAGAACACGCATCCGAGCCCGCAGCCCAGCTGGCTGGACAGGCAGGCAGTCCTGCGCTCGCCGTCGACCAGAAGCACGCTTTCCACCAGGTACTCGGAATCCGGGACGCCGA
>Ga0182027_10014288_pt1 | contig 11001 bp, 11 predicted proteins | sample 712E1DmetaG_FD_121300 | JGI IMG/M metagenome (GOLD analysis project Ga0182027, IMG submission 121300) | Permafrost microbial communities from Stordalen Mire, Sweden - 712E1D metaG (Illumina Assembly) | ecosystem: Environmental > Terrestrial > Soil > Wetlands > Permafrost | place: Sweden...
AAAGACTTGGCCTATTTTAGGAGGGGTTCAGAATTTTCTAAAGCAATCGTTAAATGGCATTATTCAAGCTGACAATGAAGGATTTTACAACGAAGATGGTGATTATATCTTGTGGCAAATGTACGACGGTGCGACGGGCAGCATTCCGGCAGCCAACCTAAATGAAAAAGGGGAATGGGTCCTATTTTCATTAAAGCTCGATGATGAAAAAGCAGTTGAATTATTTAAAAAAGGAATAGTTCCTAAACAGGGTTTTATTAGTCGAATATTGGGGATTTAAAATTTGAAGAGCCGGTAATATGGACTTGTCAATCCAGAAGCAAGTCTAAGACATTACGCATCTAAAAGACATAAAAAAGAAAAGTCCAGATTGTTACCCCAATCGGGTTTAAGCGCCCAACCCGCTATCTACTCGATCGGTATGCTCATTATATTTTGGATTCATCTAAATATTACTTCAGGTTTTTTCCGATGACGATTCGGAGTTGGATAAAATTCATAATTTGTTCATGAAAATTTAATGTTGGTATGTTAAATTCACAAGTATAAGGCTTTTTAAAGGAGCGATCATTATGAAAAGAAAATTATTATTTGTCTCAACCATTATTATACTGTTAATAACTCTCACTGGATGTATTAGTCAAACACCGTCGACTACATTAACCACTGGGTCAAACACACCGGCGATAACAGGGACGAACTCTTCGGCTTCAGTGAATGGGCTAGAAGCAACACTCGAATCGATATATAACCGCGCCAATCCATCGGTAGTAAATATTCAGGTAGTCTTGCAGACAAGCATAAATAATCCTGGAGGTGGCGCCTTAGCGTCCGGTTTTGTTTGGGATACCCAAGGCGATATAGTAACCAACAACCACGTGATTGATGGTGCCACCCGCATCACCGTGACATTTTATGATGGAACTACAATAGACGCCAAACTGATAGGTACAGACGTTGATAATGATCTGGCAGTCATCAAAGTGGATCCCAGTGGATTGCAACTTCAGCCTGTTAGCATGGCAGACTCGACCAAAGTTCAGGTGGGACAACTGGCTATTGCAATCGGCAATCCATTTGGTCTTCAAAGTACAATGACGGCTGGTTTCGTTAGTGGTTTAGGACGGCTCTTGCCCGCTAACGAGAATACTTTAGGGCCGACATACAGCATCCCCGACGTTATCCAGACCGATGCCGCAATAAATCCGGGTAATTCGGGAGGTGTATTATTAGATGATACAGGAGCAGTGATTGGAGTGACTCAGTCTATCGATACAACTTCTGGATCCTCAGCAGGAGTTGGTTTTGCAATTCCAGCAGCGATTGTCAAACAGGTAATCCCCGAGTTGATTAAAAACGGTCATTATGACCACCCTTATCTGGGAGTCTCAGTTGTATCGCTGAACCCCGACCTGTCTACCAATATGAATTTACCTGCGAATCAGCGAGGCGCTTTAGTGGAGACTGTCGCAGCGGGCGGTCCGGCCGACAAAGCTGGAATAAAAGGTAGTGCTACAATTGTGACTATCAACGGGCAACAGACTAACGTTGGGGGAGACGTAATTACGGCCTACAATGGTCAAACAGTGAAGAGTTCTGACGACCTGATAACTTTCATGGCTCGTTCCGGTTTAGTAGGACAAAAAGTAACTTTGGCAATCATACGCGATGGTAAAACGATTCAGGTGCAGGCTACTTTAGGTCTCCGCCCTAGTTTATAGGCGGCAAGTTTTATAGAAATTACGTAATAATGTGCATAACAAAATTCGGAGTGAGTTCTGAAAAAATGTCACTTTTTATGGGAGACAATTAGTATAAACTTATTGTTTATCCTGTTCCCTCTCACCATTCATGATTTGTCTATATAATACTGGTATTTCAGCATCAGCACAGAACATCCAGAATATTTTAGATTCAGGAGATGAAGGAACTGACTTCTCTGCTGTACAAGGGGATTCGAGTTATCTTATACTAGTTACCTGAAGTATTTTAGGTTTAAAGTTACCACCATCTAACCATTTCACTATATCCCGTGTTTCAGGTAGAGGTTGACTCTCCCCCGTCTCCACCAATACATACAATTTTACCTTCAGGAATCGCTGTTATCGGCATAGATTCATAAGTCAAGCGATTTATTAAGCTTTGTAGAGGATTTGTGGAGTGAATGGTTGACTACCACAAATTAATGCCTTTAAATTGTTATATACTGAAATTAGACAGCAACTTTGGGACGACATTAAATGTGCAGTAACAAAATAAGACACGGGCTACTAATAATTTCGTTGTTTTTTGTTTTGGTATTGATGGCAGGTTGTACGCAAACAACTACAGAGACAACAACTACAGCACAATCGAGGAATGGATTGCAGCTCCAAGTCTCGGTAAATGCGGCCACTGTAAATCCGGCCGAACCCCTACAGATTAATGTCAGTGAGTACAACACACTCGCTACGTACAACAATGTAGCCGCTGCAACAAATTGGGGAGTTAACGGCCTCACCATCGGGGCGTGCCCAAATATTAATGTACAACCGTTTGGAGTGGCAGTATTCCAGGGAAACTACAACGCTCAGAATATTTCGCAAGGGACTCCCCTGGAATTATATGCAGCGGTACCGTGCGCTCAGTTAATCAGATTGATAACGGGGTACGACTTTCTCCCTGATAGCAATAATGCGGCTATCATACCTGGGGGAGATCTTACCTCTCCAACTCCGATGTCGGTTACCGTAACAATCAATGGAATTTACAAACAAGGATTTCAATTAATACCTCTGTCTTCCGGGATATACACATTGGTAGCAGGGGATGAGTGGGGTTCACTGGAATTCCTTTATATTAATATAAAATAGCTAAAGGTATTAAAAATGAATAACGAAAACGATTCTCGTGTTCAAAAGGAATGGGCTTCTGGTGGAATAGCGACACTGTATCTTCTCGGGGCGATACATCTGGGATTATTCGCATTTGCAACCGGGCAGGTGCCATCTAGTTCCGTGCCTTTTCTCGGCTTCTGGATACTTGGTTGTGCGGTCGCATTGATATTACTTGCAATGGTTGAGTTACGTCGCGGTGAAGTGTTTACAGGTACGATAGGCATGGTTTTCGGAGGTTTACTTGGATTCGGAGCTTCTCTATCATTCATTCGGTCGCTATGGACACCGGGTATTTTACCTATCGATGGTTGGTGGTTTCTTAGTGCGGGGATAATACTTTTCCTGCTTTTACCTGCCGCTTGGCGTATTTCCCGATTACTTTTTGGTGGATTGACTGAAATAGGCATAACGTTGACCATTCTTGGTCTGGGTATGATTGGAGTATTCGGTGCTCCGGAGACCCCAATAAAAATCGCCGGCTGGGGAGCCCTGATTTTTGCAATATTTTGCTGGTACAATGCCCTTGCACAGATGGTAAATACTGTTTACGATAGAAAAGTATTGCCTCTCTAACTCTGGATCATCTTTCCAACTTCAGCGAAAAATAGAGCGCTCATTACTATTGACATAGACTAAAGCCGAAGTAAAATACGAATAGAAGTATTGAAGTTACTAAAACTAGCTTTGTGGAAATAACAGTGACTCTCAAGGGGTAATGGAATGGAAGCATATTGTGTAAAATGTCGTTCTAAGAAAGAAATTAAAAATGCCAAGGCTATTACTATGAAAAATGGTAAGCCGGCGACTCAGGGTGTTTGTGGTACTTGCGGTACGAAGATGTTTCGTATCGGAAGTTGTTAATAATACGATAACCGTTCCTCTGATATAGGCAGTCTTTAATTTGCTCATAATGAAACAATGTTCTTACCGCTGTCTTTCTTTTTTAAAAGATAGTAATGTTGTTTTACCTATAAAGTGTAAAGCACATGAGCTAGAAATGTTATAAAATACAGTTGTGGGCAAAATTAACTTTTCAAGCTAAAGTTACTAGCCACTATTAATTAATTCGGAGAAGGGTTGGGAGGTAACACTAATGGCAAGCGCCGCCAAAGCTTATATTCTTATTGAATGCAAAGTTGGTGCGACTACTGAGGTCGTTGCCGGTTTGAAGCATCTCAAGGGTATAAAATCTGTTGAGACCGTTACGGGTCCTTATGATGTGATTGCAGTTCTGGAACTCGAGACTTTACACGATATCGGTGATCTGGTCACTCAGAATATCCGACTGGTTACGGGTATTATCAGAACAGTCACCTGTGTCGCTTTATAATTCCGGGAACCAAATCATTAGCACTTGCTAACTCGTTGCTAATGTATAGCTGTGCGATTTGTTATGTTATACCCGATACTTAGATACAGAAACTATTAAATTCAGAGTCTTCATTGCATGATGCTGACTTGCGTCTATTTCTTTTAGATCGCACAAAAACCTTATATGGGTTCACCGGTTTGCCGATTGATTAAATCTAGAAAGTGAGCATTTTTAGAATATGCAAGTAACTCCAATGTCCAACGATAAGAAAAAGCGCGGCCTAAACTATGGTTACGTTATACTCGCCGCAGGTTTCTTAATTATGACGGTTGTTTCTGGAACGCAGTATTGTTTCGGGGTTTTCTTTAAGCCCATGTTAAATGAGTTTGGCTGGACTCGCGCGTCTACTTCCGCCCCCTTTTCTCTAAATTTAATTTTGACTGGTCTTTTTAGCATTTTAGCCGGCAGACTTAGTGATAGATTTGGCCCCAGAATAGTCATTACGGTTGGGGCCATCATAATGGGTGCAGGGTATTTATTAATGTCAAGGATCACCAATTTATGGGGGCTTTATCTTTCTTATGGAATTGTAGTGGCTGTCGGTGCGAGTGCTATGTATGTCCCGCTGGTTGCTATGGTGTCCCGATGGTTTTCCAAAAGACGCGGGTTAATGGTCGGTATCTGCATTTCCGGGGTAGGCTTTGGTATCGGAATAGTCCCTCCTATTGCAAGTCAACTCATGATAAGTCTTAATTGGCAGACCTCGTTGCTTATCTTGGGCGCTTCGAGCATCGTATTAATCGCATTGCTGGCGCAGTTTTTAAAAACTGGGTCTGAAACTACTCTTTTAAATAGTAATGGGGATAAAGAGATAAAAGCCTCTTTCTCAGCCGCAGGACTTTCATTCGGTGAGTCGGCAAAGACCAGACAATTCTGGATGATTTTTATTGCCTGGTTTTTTTACGGTATTTTCTATCAAGTTGGCATGGTTCACATTGTTCCATACGCAACCGATCAGGGAATGTCTGCATTAGCTGCTGCCAGTATTCTGACGATTATCGGTCTAATAGGTATTTTCGGAAGGATAATTCTGGGTTTTGTGGGAGATAGATTCGATAATAGAAGGACATTACTATTTAGTTTTATGTTTTTGGGTGCGGCTTTTATAGCGTTATCTGCCAGCGGTGCAATGAGTATATTATACGTTTTTGCGGTCCTCTTTGGATTTTTCTTCGGTGTGGGTATTTTACTGGCGCCGATTACTGCCGAATATTTCGGATTTAAGGAATTGGGAGTGATTACGGGCGTAATTTATTTTGGAAATAATCTTGGCGGCGCGATTGGTCCCACGTTAGCCGGATATCTGTTCGATCTCTCCGGTAACTACCATTTAGCTTTTATATCTGGTGGCTTAACCGCCATTCTGGCCGGGATTTTTATGTGGCTGCTCAAACCTGTTTCAAGTAAACCATAAGGTGTACTCTTTGAGTCGTGCAGACACTATGACCTTATTGTGTATGTTACTATGTCTGTTAACTTTTTTCAGCTAAGTATTAGGCACAGCGGTTTGTTGAAAAAACTTATCTCACCGCACTCGTGTTCATAGTTTCTCAGTTGATAGCGTTTTTTGCGTATAAGCGCTTCTATTATTGAATTTAACCATATTAAAGTCTGTCAGTAACTTTTTCTAGGAGAGGGAGAATTAATCGACTTTTGCACAGCAGCACTACGTTCTTCGGCTCGAACAATGATTCCTCGCACCACGCGATTGTGCTCCACATCCGAAACATTCCTTTCATCAGGTATTAAACTTCTCTTGAGATGGTCAAGAGATCTCCGTAAAATCTGCAATCGCGCTTGGTCACTAAGGATGAACTCTTCTCTTTTAACCTTTTCCCAGAGGCATTCGCCGGCAAGTCATTCAGCTTTTAGGAACGCTGTTCGAAGTGTGAGAGCTGTTTCCGCACGTGATAGTGCCTGATCTAAGTCGTGTTCATAGTAGTAAACGAGCGCTAAGTGAAAAAACGCTTCCGGCGTTTCGTAACCTTCTACAATGGCTTTTTCAAGCGTGGCACGAGCCTTCGGCCGATTCTCATTTCTAAAATAGTAATAACCGAGGTTAGCCAATAAGCCGGGATCCTCGCCCCAAGTTTTACGAGTCGTTTCGAGTTCGCTAATAACTTCTGCCCAACTGACGTAGGAGATTTCAACGGCACGTTGGATCGACTTTTGTACTTCTATGGATACGCTTGGTGATCCTGCCGATATAAGAAGTACATTGGCATGCTTGCGGATTTTGACCGAGACGATTTCGGGCAATATTTCCGGTGTACGCTTAAGAACATAGTCCTTAAGTTGAGGATTGTCCAAAGAGAATTGAATTCGTTTGCTTTCTTCCGAATTGCGCTTAATGAAGTTTATCATGTCCAGTTCGATAAAAACCTCATCCAACTGCTCGTTATCACGAACAATCTGCAATATGTGTTTTCTGTACCTAGGTACTTTGGAAAGCGCAAGAAAGTAAAGAGTGTAGTTGGTTGACAAGAACAAATAGGGATGTTAGCATTGAGGCCGAATACTTAATAGGATTTAAAGTAATTTTAAAGGGGGGATGTATGACTCAGCAAAAAGGAGAAATCAAGATTCGAAAAATGGTTGAAGCCGATCTTGAAATAGTGTCTCGTATCGACAGGTCCACTCGCGGTGATGATAGATTTACCACTTGGCCGTTTTCCTTGGAGTCTTACTGGGGAATATATCATCCTGATATAAAATTCGTAGCTGAAGTAGACGGTAATGTGGTAGGTTTTGTGGTTGGAACTATTGTTCAAAGGAAAGAAAGTGAGTCAATTTTTAACTTGCTTCATACTGAAGACCCTTCCTCTCTGCATCAATTAGTAGGATGGATGGACATGATTGGCCTTGATACTGACCATCGCAATGTGGGAATAGGCAGCAGCTTGACCGAGGCATTCTATCAAGAATGCAAGCACCGGAATGCGGTAATGAGGATCATTGCCTATCACAATGACGAAAAACTCGGAAGTTTCTTAGAGAGTATGGGTTTTGTAAATTCAGGCGTCGTTATCTACAAGAAGGATTAGCTGGTCTCTACCTGAAACGATATATCTTCTCGGTTACCGCTCTTTAGTAATAGAACTATTTTTAACACCATATCCCAGGAGGGAAATCGGCTTTCTTTTCAGAACAATATAAAAGTGCATAGAGAAGGTATACCCCGGTGATTTACGAATCTTAACCTGCTGAAAATGAGGGAGAGAAAACGCACACGATGGTCAGAATGTATCGCGAAAATACTATGGCTGGTGTAACGATTTCTTCTCTAAAAACAGGAATGTCGCAATGCTTCTTATTTCCAGCAACTATGATAGGTACATAGAGACCGACGATTCACATTTTGCTCTGGCGAAAAAATACCTGGTTGTTGAAAGCCAGTACTGGGACAATGTCTTAAAACTGTTTAAGTAAACCGAATTTTTATTTGAGAAAGAGAGAGGATCTGGTGTTTAGTGATAGTTAATTAGAATTAGAGAGAAAGCATGGCTAGAACTAACAAGCAAGAATCACCAATAATACGGTTGACACGTTTTGAGATACAAATCGCTTTGCCAGAGAAGAGAAGTAAGGAAGCCCCGAAGCACGAAAATTGGACATTATTTGGAGTGGATGCAAAAGCGAACGAGCGGGTTTACGTATAGATACCATTTAAGCAGTGGGAGAAATGGTCGAAAATAGACCTACTATGGAACCAGACTCAAAAGGCAATGTTCCAACGTCTGTTGTCCAATCCAGGTACTAGAGATACCGTGATCAAGATTAATCTAAAATCAGCGTTAGAAAAAGGGACGAAAAGACGGCGTTAAGCTGTGGGAAGCGCTTTCGGAATCGGCCAAAGCGAAACTCATGGCTAAACCAGAAGATTAATACCAATTTTGTCGGAAACTAAAAAATCCAATCCGATATATCGTATTTCGGGTATGGGCCAATTTTCGAGCTCATCTCAAAAATCGAATATGAGCTACTAAGAAAAACTTAAGATCAGTAGTCTTGGTGCTAATAAAACTAGGCGGTTAACCCGGCAGTAAGTCCTAATTTTTAAAAAGGAGAAACGAATATGGCTTCAGACGGCAAAGTAGCAATCATCACAGGGGCGGGGAGCGGCATCGGTAAGGCAACGGCGCTTACCTTTTTGAATGATGGTTATCGTGTTGTATTCGCCGGCCGTCGCCAGGACATTCTCGAAAAAGCGATTAAAGAAGCAGGTGACAAAGCTTCTTGCGCTATCGCCATATCTACCGACATAGGCGACCCATTTGCTGTAAAGAATTTGTTTTCGAAAACCGGTGACAAATTTGGCCGGATTGATGTTGTTTTTAATAACGCCGGGTTTAGTGCGCCTGGTGCAACCGAAGATCTCACTTTTGAGCAATGGAAGTCTGTCGTTGATGTTAATCTTACCGGCACGTTTCTGTGTATTCGCGAAGCATTTCGTATCATGAAAAGTCAGAGTCCACGGGGCGGACGTATAATTAACAATGGATCAGTCTCGGCCCATGTGCCGAGACCAAACTCCATTGCCTATACCGCAACCAAGCATGGGATTACCGGGTTGACAAAATCTGCTTCGCTCGACGGTCGTAAGTACGATATTGCATGCTGTCAGATCGATATTGGTAACGCAATGACCAAAACCCCTTCGAGACTTTCTACGGAAACTCAACAGCCTGACAATACAATCAAAGCAGAACCGATGATGAATGTGGGGGATGTTGCGAGCGCAGTGTTATTTATGGCGAGTCTGCCACTCGACACTAACGTCCAGTTCATGACGATCATGGCAACCAAAATGCCTTTTATCGGCCGCGGTTAACGACAGGATTCTAATACAGGGTGATACTAACCATGGAGTAAGGTCATTTATCTACCAGGAAAATCAAAATCCATGTTTCGGGGACAGACCCACTCCACAGGTTACAGGTCAACATAACTATTCGATTTTTATATTGACTACTTTCGTCAATGGAACTAGAATTAAAATAACTTTTTTAGCTTAATGTAATTGTTGATAAAGGCTATAGTTTACGCACAAGAGGAAAGCAAAGGAGCGAGCCAGAAGATGATTGCGAAAATAATATGCCCGAGTTGTCAAACACTGGGAAAGTTCTCTGTCGAGGAAGGAAATTACAAGGGACCATACCGCTGCTGGAAGTGCAGAACCCTTTACACATTGGATATGGCAAACAGTGAAGTAATTTCTTTGCAGCCTCTGACGGAAGAAGAATTTACAGAAATTAAGGCTAAACAAGAAGCACAAAAAAGCGGCCATACAAGCGGTGGCGGAATCGCTCATACTCCCCCTCAAACACCCCCGGAGCATGCAGAGCCCGTTATATGGCCGAAGGTGTCAAACAAAGTAGTAGAAGAGAATACCTCCCCTGAATTTCCTAAGCAGTCTTTTGCATGGCCTAAAGTACAAAGATGTGAATCTGATCTTAATACCAAATCCGGGAAGCCGTCCGAAATATCGAAGACTCCTTTTGTTCTACCGGGAGAAAAGACACAGAAAAAGAATAATGGAGTGATCCTTTTCCAAACCGTTGCCATATTGGCTGAGGCTGAAAAAGTTCTTAATAATGAAGGGTGCACTATCACCCGAATTACATCTCCGGTTGATCCGCCGAGCGGGAGTAATATTGCCTTGCGTTTTCCCTGGTCGCAATACGAAACCGTTAAGTCTTCACTTGATAAAGCAGGTGTAAAGACTCAGGGGATAAAACCGCTATAGAATTGATCTGCCATACAGCAAAAGAAAGCTGGATAATTAGGGCGTAGATACTCTGAGCAAAACCCGTGGCACTTTAATACTCAGGCTTCGCCTGACCTAAAGTTGTGTGTGGTGTAACATTAACGAGCATCAAATTATTTCTCCATTTACATTCTCCCACGTGCATAGCACGTGGAACGCTGGCCTTTGGGTTTTTAGAAATATATGGTCAGTATCTGTGCAAATCGGGAACAAGGATTACGGGCAGGTCACCTGCACAGTTACAGTGACCGACTGACGGCGTGGGCAGATCCAGAAAGGCGGTCTATGATCACCATCCGGTCATGGTGTGTGTTTATATCTTCCGTATATGAGTCGCGATTTCTTCATTGCAGCACGTTGATCCATGGTAGTATAAAGGCACTTCGACTCTTGGATGGGTCACAAAAATCTTGATGCTAACATTTTCGCAATCATTCAAAAATAATACCTATGAAAAATATAACCGAAAATTAACATTTTACGAAAATATGTTGTGATATAATCGTATCGAATATGCCCTCCCGAATGTGGGATGGGGAGTGCCGGAGGTTAATGATGCCCAGGAGATTCCTTATTTCTGCTTTGTCTGCTATTCTCGTCTTGTCCACCGTGCTAAGTGGTTGTTCGCAAGGTTCCAATACCGGCAGATCAACGGCTACTAATTCGGCTGCTAAAACAACTACTGCGCCGCCTATGGATGTGGTAGTAGATAAGATTTCCTCGACAATAGGTACGCAGGGTGGGGAAGTGGATTTGAAAAAGGAAGGAGTGAAGTTGGTGGTACCGGCTGGGGCGTTATCAGGTAATTCATCGATTGTGGTAAAACAGTTGAGCAATCCTCAAGGATTCGGACCAACTACAATCGCTTACGACCTTACGGGTTTAACGGCTTTGGTAAAGCCCATTACTTTGGTTTTTACTACAGAAAAAGGTTTTACATCTGAAGAACTCGAAGTGTTGGGTTATGATACACAGACTCAAAAGGC
>Ga0182027_10014289_pt1 | contig 11001 bp, 4 predicted proteins | sample 712E1DmetaG_FD_121300 | JGI IMG/M metagenome (GOLD analysis project Ga0182027, IMG submission 121300) | Permafrost microbial communities from Stordalen Mire, Sweden - 712E1D metaG (Illumina Assembly) | ecosystem: Environmental > Terrestrial > Soil > Wetlands > Permafrost | place: Sweden...
AGGCTGGGGCTCGAGCAGCAGACCGACAGCGAGAACTGCCTGGTCCTCAACGTCCTCACTCCCGGTTTGAAAGAAAGCCGGAAGAGGCCCGTGATGGTCTATATTCACGGCGGCGGCTTCGCCAGCGGGTCGGGCATTATCGCTCTGGCGGCGGACGCATTTCCGCGGCAGGAGAACGTCGTCCTGGTCAGCGTGAATCACCGGCTGAACGTCTTCGGCTACACCTATCTAGGCGAATTCAGCCAGAAATTCGCGGATTCCGGAAACGCCGGCATGCTCGACCTGGTCGCGGCGCTCGAGTGGGTGCGCGACAACATCTCCGAATTCGGCGGCGATCCGGGGAACGTGACGATTTTCGGCGAATCCGGCGGCGGCGGCAAGGTCAGCGCCCTGATGGCCATGCCCCTGGCACAGGGATTGTTCTCCAAGGCCATCGTGGAGAGCGGTTCTACTTTGCGGGCACAGACCAGGGAACAGGCCGCCACGCGTGCCAGGGCGCTGCTGGCCAAGCTCGGGATAGCGGAGAGTCGCGTCGAGGAACTCCAAAAGGTCCCCGCCGCAAGCCTTTTCGCGGCCGCTTCCAGCGGCCTGCCCGGAGCCGTCGGCCCGGTGGTGGACGGCCGTTCCATTCCGCGGCAGACGTGGGATCCCACGGCTCCCGAAATTTCGGCCTCGGTGCCGATGATCATTGGCACCTGTAAGGATGAGAACGCCTGGCTGATCGGCAGCCGGGACCCGGCGACATTCAACCTGGACGAAGCCGCCATGCGCTCGCGCCTGGTGGAAAACCTCGGCGTGCCGGCCACCGATGTCGATCAATTGGTCGCGATCTACCGTAAGGAGCGGCCCAAGGCGAATCCGAGCGACCTGTTCTTCGAGATATCGAGCGACCGTTCCAGACGCATGGATGCCATCGCGCAGGCGGAACGGAAGACCGCGCTCGGGAAGGCGCCGGCTTACATGTATTACTTTGCCTACGACACCCCGATGGATGGAGGCAAGTACCGGGCGTTCCATACCGCCGAGTTGCCGCTGGCGCTGCGCCTGGTCCGGTACCCGGATTCGGAGCGGGTATCGAAGCAATTGGCCGGCGCTTGGGCCGCTTTTGCACGTACTGGAAGTCCCAACCATGGCGGAATTCCGTCGTGGCCGGCTTACTCCCCGGATCGGAGGGCGACCATGATTTTCACCGCCGGCGGCGCCTCGGTGGAGAACGATCCCTCCCGCGAGGCACGGCTCAAATATCTGACGCTGCCTCGGTCTGGCAGGTGAAAAAACTACCAACTTAGGGCTTGTCTCAAGAGGCCCGGAGGTGCATACTGTACCTAAACGTGCTATCGGGATCTTAAAGTGGAAGTCCCGGCCATATTCTGTCACTGGTGCTCCCAAGGGCTTGGCGGATGCGGGCCACAGGGCACCGGATCGGAAATCACCGCTACGAAAGGGGTTTTTTCATGAATCGGACGACTGGTATTTGGGACCATCGCAGCTCGATTTTGCCTGTTCTTTGCGCCCTGCTCGCGATCACGGCCGGCACGGTATCGGCCCAGATCGCAGGAAGTGGCACGATCCAAGGTACTGTTACGGACGCCTCTGGCGCCACGGTTCCTCAAGCGTCAGTCACGGCCGTAAATGTGGCTACCGGAGTGGCAACAGCGCGCCAGACAACAGCTTCCGGCTTGTATGTGCTTTCACCTCTTCCGGCCGGGGAGTACAACATCCGAGTGGCGGCCACCGGCTTTCAGACTTCCAATCAAGAGCATCTCGTGGTTGAGGCGCTTTCGACGGTCAGTCTGGACGTGGAGCTAAAGGTGGGTTCAGCCAACCAGCAGGTGACGGTCGAGGCCGCCGCCACGGCGCTTCGCACCGAGGATGCCACGCTGGGCGGGAGTATGCAGAACAACATTTACGAGGCGCTTCCGCTCGCCATGGGAAGCGGAGTTCCCCGGGATCCCACCATGTTTATCGGCCTGATTCCCGGAGTGACCGCGGTGGCGAGCCAAGCGTCCGGACCCTCCTACGCCACCTTCAACGGGGGCCAGCAGGAGAACAACGGGCTCTATCTGGAGGGTCTGTCGCTCGCCTTCCCGGATCAGCAGGGCGATACCCGCGACCTGGCATTGGGCATTTCCGTCGAAGCCGTCGACCAGTTCCAGGTTGAAACCAACGGTCAAAAGGCGATGTACCAAGGGCAGGGAATTCACAACTACGTGATAAAATCCGGCACCAACCTGTACCATGGCGGGGCGTTTGAGTTCTTGCGCAACACCGATTTCGATGCCCGCGGTTTCTTTGCCCCGGTGGCCCCCGTCGATCACCAGAATGAATTCGGCGCCAATATCGGCGGGCCCATCAAGAAAGACAAGATTTTCTTCTTCGGCAACTACAGCGGATACTACTACAAAACGGCCACGCCCCCGAACTACCTGTCGCTTCCCACAATGGACGAACGGAGCGGCAATTTCAGCGCGCTGCCGGCTGTCATCTACGATCCCAGCACGAACGCGTGCAACGGCGCCATCTGCGCCAAACAGCCGTTCGCGGGCAACCTTATTCCGGGTAGCCGCATCTCTGTCGTGGCGAAGTCGTTTCAGTCCTATCTGACCCCGCCGCAGACTTCGATTATTCAGAACAACTACCTGGCCAGCCTTCCGAAGGCCTTGCACACCAACAATACGACCGAGAAAGTGGATTTGAACCTCTCCGAGAAGCTTCGCATTTACGCTGTGTACGCCCACGGAAAGTACTCCACCGATTACACCGGGAACCTCACCCCGACCGGAACCGCGCTTCCGCTGCCGTACGATAGTTCGGCCGGAGTTGTAGAGGAGTTGCCCACCGTTTTCCAGCTCCACGCGACATACGTGTTTACGCCCACCTTGCTCAACCAGATCAGCATTGGTGCCTCGCGAATATGGATACCGATCCTGAGCAATACCATAGGCGGCAACTACGGTGAAAAGGCCGGGCTGACGGGCTTGCCGGCGGGGCAGGCGGCTAGCGCGTTTCCGCAAATCAGCTTTACGGGCGCCAACGCTCCCACTAATTGGTCGACCACCGGACCGTTTGACGAAGCTGAAAACGACTACGGCTTTCAGGACAGCCTTCAGTGGGTGCACGGAAGGCACTCCATCGGCATCGGTTTCCAACTCGCGCGGCTGGAGGACAACAGGGTTAAACTTCCCGTTGACGGTACCAGCGCCAGTTTTACCTTCGCCAACAATGAGACCGCAGGCTTTTCCCCCACCGGGACCCTGCTCACCACCACCGGCAATGCCTACGCCAGTTATTTGCTCGGGGCGGTGGATTCGGCTGCCGTTCAGGACAATTACGTGGTCTCCGCCGGGGCCCGCTACCACAACTACGGCGCATACATTCAGGACGATTGGACGGCCAGCTCGCGCCTGAGCTTGAACCTTGGCTTGCGCTATGACTTGTTTAGTCCGGTTACTGAAGTGGCCAACCGGATGTCATTCCTGAACCCCAACTATCCGAACCCGGCAGCGGGGGGGCGCCTGGGGGCTTTGAATTTCGCCGGCAATGGCCCGTACAGTTGCAATTGCAGCGTACCGACCAGGGCCCACTACCTGAACTTCGAGCCGCGCCTGGGCTTGGCGTACAAGTTGGATAGCAAGACGGTTATCCGCGCGGGATTTGTCGTTACGGTCGATCCCGGCACCGCTGGTGTGGGCGGTAATGGCGCCGGCGCGGGGTCTGGCTTGGCGGGGTATAACGTGACCGCGACTTTTAGCAGCGCCGCCACCGGCCTGCCTGCGTTCTATTGGGACCAGGGTGTGCCGCATTACCAGAAATCCCCCTTTATCGATCCGGGTTATGGCACCGGCTTTACCACCACGAACCCCACCGGCGCTGTGAGCATGCCCTATGTCGACCCGAGTCTCTCCGGAAGACCACCGTATTACATTAACTGGAGCATCGGCCTGCAGCGCGAGGTCACTCCCAACCTGACCGCCGGAGCCGCCTATTCGGCGAGTGTGGGCCATTTTCTGCGCCCCATCGTGGCTCCGGCCCTGTGGACCAACTCCATGCCGCAGCAAGACCTGGCGCTCGGTAGCTTGCTCAACGTTCAGGCCACACCGGCCAACCTCGCCGCGGCGCAAGCCATCATTCCTGGAATCGCTCTGCCGTTCTCCAATTTCCAGGGCACCATCGCGCAGGCGTTGAAGCCGTTTCCGCAATACTCCGCAATCACGGAGTTTGCCGGCGATATCGGGAACTCGACTTTCAACTCTCTGGTGCTCACCCTGAATCGCAGGTTTTCGAGCGGGTTTACCTTCCAGACCGGCTACACCTTCAGCAGGGAACTCGACAACTCCAACGGAGGGTCCACTAATCTCGGCGCAGTGGGCGGCAACCGGAATCCGTGGGCGGGCCAGCTCGATAAAGGCCTGGGATCCATCGATCGCCGTCATGTTTTCCACGCCACAGTGGTCTATCTTCTGCCGTTCGGCAAAGGTCATAGCCTGGGCGCCGGCAACGCCGTCGTGCGAGGCATTGCCAGCGGTTGGCAGATTTCGGGCATCGTTACGTTCAGCTCGGGAGGGCCGGTCGGCGTTTCGGCTTCGGCGTGCAACGACCCCGGTATTACCGTCGGCACTTGCATCCCCAGTTACAACCCTAGTTTTAGCGGGCCGGTGCGCATCAATGGAAACTTCGGCAGCGGTAACGCTCTCGCTCCTGGCGCCGTCGCCTATTATGCCAAGAGCGCATTTGTGGACCCTGCGGCCTACGCCTTCGGGAACCTGCCGCGATCGGCTCCGTTTGGTTTGCTGGCGCCCTATCTGATCGATGAAGATGTCAGTCTGCGTCGCGAATTCGCCATTCACGAACGCCTGAAGGTGGCCTTTACGGCGGATGTGTTCAATATCACGAATGGTGTCTGCTTTGCCGCGCCCGCGACCAATATCGATTCCTCGAACTTCGGCCAGGTCACGACGACGAACAACTTGCCTCGCAAGTTGCAACTCACGGCGCGAGTTACGTTTTAATCCGGCGCGGCCGTCGGCGGCGAAATGCGGTAAAAAGGAAGAGAGGTGTACGGCATGAAGAGGCGTGAATTTATTAAGGGCACGCTGGCCAGTGCGTCGGCGGTTGTGGGATTCCCCATGATTGTTCCGCGTTCGGTGCTGGGCGCGGGGGTGACCCCGCCCAGCGATCGTCTCACCCTTGGCGCCATTGGGGTGGGATCGCAAGGCGGCGGCAACATGCGGCAGTGGATGAACAACGACGACATCCGGATGGTGGCCGTCTGCGACGTGCGGGAACAGTTCCGCCAGCAGGCCAAGGACACGGTGGATGCCAAATACGGCGACAAGAAATGCGCCACGTACAACGACTTCCGCGAACTGCTGGAGCGCAAAGACATCGACGCCGTGAACATAGCTCCGGGGGAGCGCTGGCACCCGCTGGTGGCCATCGAAGCGGCCCGCCACGGCAAACATATGTACTGCCAGAAACCGATGGCCCTGACCATCGAGGAGGCCAAGGCGGTCCGCAGCGCGATCCAGCATTACGGGGTTTCCTACCAGTTAGGCGCCCAGCAGCGTTCCTCGCAACTGTTCCGCCACGCTGCCGAGCTGGTGCGTAATGGGAGAATCGGCCGGCTTCAGACGATTGCCATCGGCTCGGCCGGTGGCGGCCGTACGGCGTTGCCGCTGGGCTTGGGTTTCACCGCCATGCCCGCCGAAAAACCCGCGCCGGTGCCGCCCGGCGTGGATTGGGATATGTGGATCGGTCCATCGCCGTGGAAGCCGTACAGCGATTTGCGCATCACACGCACCTGGATGTCCATCTACGATTACGGCCTGGGCGCGATCGGCGGCGAGTACGGGGTCCACGATGTGGACGCCGGGCAGTGGGCCAACGACAGCGACGACACCACGCCCATCAGCGTCGAGGGAACCGGAGACGTGTACCACGACATCCGCGACACCCTCACTACCTACACCATCGAGTACCAATACGCCAATAGCGTAAAGATGCTCCTCATGGATCTGGTCACGGCCAGAAAGCGGTTCTGGCAATTCCAGCTTGGCGAAAGCGTGAAGGGTGTCAGCGTAGGGCTGATCTTCTTCGGGACCGAAGGATGGATCTGGGTGAGCCGCGCGGGAATGCGCACCCAGCCGGAATCCCTGGTGCGAACCGTCTTCGGCCCCAACGACAAGCGGGTAATCTACAGCGACGACCACCAGCGGAATCTTCTGGATGCGATTCGGACCGGCAGCCCGCTGGCCTGCCCGGTGGAAGCCGGCGCTCACGACGAGATGATCTGCCAGATGGGAGACATCGCCTGCCGGCTGGGCCGGAAGCTGAATTGGGATCCGGTGAAGGAAATGTTCAAAGACGACGAGATCGCGAATCGCAAGATGTCGCGGGTGATGAGAAGCCCCTGGAGGCTGGACATTCCGGGAGCTGGAATCGATTCCCAAAAGACGGGGGCCTAGAAGAGAATGCGTTTTGTGTGGTTCGTGGTGTTGGCCGGCGCGACGGTCTTGTCTGCGCCGGTGGCGGCTCAAGCGCCTGCTGGGGCTGCCGCTAGCCCCGCGCCGGGGCGTGGTGGGGGCATGGTTCCCCCCGCGCCAGGTTCGGCGTCGGTGCGGCTGGAGGATTGGGGGCGAATGGCCACGGCGGCATCGCCGATCCTCGGCTGGAAGGTGGGTGTTCCGGCCAACGGTTTTCGCCACCTGACGTTTTCCGAGGCGGCGGGCAAAGCGGACGCGCTCGGGGTGGCGTTCATCGAGGGCTTCAGCACGCAACAGCTCAGCATAGAGATTCCCAAGAAGCTCGATTACCACCTTGCGCCGGGCGAAATCGCGGCGGTGCAGGAGCGGCTGAGCGTTTTGAAACTCGGCATGCCGGTTTACTTCACCGCTACTATCGGCCCGGACGAGGGCTCCAGCCGGCAGTTGTTCGAGTTCGCCAAAGCGCTGAGCGTCGAGACGATCGTCTCCGACCCCGCTCCGGAATCGCTGGCGGCCGTCGACAAGCTGGCCAATGAATTCGGCATCAATGTGGCTCTCTACAACCGCAGCCGCGCGGAAACGCCCGCGTACTGGGACCCGAAAAGCCTGCTCAGCGCGTTGGAAGGGCGTAGCAAGCGCATGGGAGCCTGCGCCGACATCGGCAACTGGATGCGGGACGGGATCAAGCCGCTGGACGGGTTGGCGCTGCTCAAGGACCGCCTGATGGCGGTGAATGTGCGGGACCGGAGTGCTCTCGGCGGCCAGGGCCGCGATGTTCCGCCGGGTAGCGGCGTGGCCGGCCTGCCTGCGTTTTTCCGCGAGATATACCGCCTGGGACTGAAGCCCTTGTTAATCACCGTGGATTCAACCGGCGCGGTGGATTCGTCGGCCGACCTCGCGCGGTCGCTCGAAGGTTTCGAGAAAGCTCTGCAGCCGGTCATGGCGGAGCGCGTGAACGAGATTTCCCGCACGGCGGCGATCCGCGGACCCGATCGCGTGGCGCCCGAGGACCGTCAGAAGATTGAGGCGGCACTGCCGAAAGAGGCGCCCGCCAAGCCGAAGAAGCCGCGAAAACTCCTGGTGATCGATCTCAACGTCGCCTATAACGGGCATCGTTCCATTCCGGAGGAAAACCTGGCGCTCGAGCTGATGGGGAAACAGACCGGCGCTTACGAGGCCGTGTTCAACAACGATCTGGACAACCTCAAGTACGAGAAAATCAAGCAATTCGATGCCGTGTTCCTGAACAACACCGTGGGCATGATCTTTGCGGACCCGGAGGTTCGCGCGGGCCTGGCGCGCTTTGTACGCGAAGGCGGCGGGCTGGCGGGGAATCACGGGGCAAGCCACGCCTCGATGGATTGGCCCGAGTTCGGGCAGATGATCGGCACCTGGCACGGGATTCATCGCTGGGCCGATCCGATCGGCACGGAGCTGGTCACGATCAAAGTGGACGATCCGAAGAGTCCGCTTACGGCGGCATTCGGAGGCAAGGAGTTCGCTTACCGCGACGAGTATTTCCGGTTTCCGACGGGGCCGTATTCTCGCGAGAAGTTGCATGTGCTGCTGAGCATCGACGTCGCCAAGACGGACATGGGTCAAGGCCGGGCCTGCGCCCAGCCGTGCGTCCGGGCCGACGCCGATTACGCCGTGAGCTGGATTCAGTCCTATGGCAAAGGGCGGACGTTTTTCCTTACTATGGGCCATAATCCGAGTCTCTTCATGACGCCGGCGTTGGCCCAGTTTGTTTTGGCGGGAATTCAATTCATCCTCGGCGACCTGGAGGCGGACACCACGCCCAGCGCCAAGCTGGCGGCCGGGAGGCAAAAGTGAAAAAGAAGGCGATTCTGCTGGCATTCACGACCGCGGCGGCACTGGCCGCGCAGACAAGTTCGCCCCCCAGGCCGAAGCATCAGCCAGCCGAGATCGAACCCCTGCTGGCCAAGATTGCGGTCTACGAGTACGGGGCTAATCCCGACGTGATCGTCACCTTCAATGAACTGGTGGAGGATCTGCAAGGATCTCCCGTTCAGCGGAAGGCGCTGGAGACCCGGCTGCTGCAATTCCTTCAATCGAGCGCCACCATGGCCGGGAAGGAGACCGCCTTCAAGGAGATCGCCATGATCGGCACGGACGCGTCGATTCCCGTGCTAACCCCCATGCTGACGCGCGTCGAAACCGCTGAGATGGCGCGGTACGCCCTGGCGGCGATCCCGGGCGCCGCGGCGGATAATGCGCTGCTAAGTAGCCTCGGCCAAGCCCCCAACGCCCGGGTTAAGATCGGGATTATCGACTCGCTGGGACACCGCCAGGTCGCGAAGGCGGTCCCTGCGCTGGCGGCCCTGGCGCCGTCCCCGGATCCGGAAGTGGCCGCGGCGGCGGCGGCGGCATTGGCCGCTATCGCGGACCGGCCCGCGCTCAACGCACTGGCCTCGGCCAGAACCAAGCTGAGCGGTCCGGCACGGCAACCCCTGGCGGACGCATATGTAACTTGCGCCGACCGGTTTGCGGCGCGCGGCGAGAAGGCGGTTGCCATCGACGTTTACAAGCAGATGATCGCGCCCGGCGAATCCCGTATGGTTCGCGCCCGGGCTTTGACCGGTCTCACCGCGGCGGAGGGAAAGGAAGCCATCCCGGCGCTCACCGCGGAAATGGAATCGCCGGATCCGGTATTGGAAGCCACCGCGGTTCGGCTGCTCAACGGACTGCCCGGACCTGACATTACCAAGGCGATGGTGGCGGAGTTTTCCAAGGTTCCGGCATTCTGCCAGGCCCACTTGTTGACCGCCATGGCGCAGCGCGGGGACGTTTCCGCCCGGCCGACCCTGGTGGCGGCGCTCAAAAGCACTGCGCCCGGAGTGCGGACCGCCGCTTTGGCCGGAATCGGCAAACTAGGGGACGCCTCCAGCCCAATGGTTCTGGCGGAAGCGGCGGCGGCCAGCGCGGACCCGGAGCAGACGGCGGCCCGCCGCAGCCTGTACACGCTGCGGGGTCCCGGCATCGACGCGGCCATCATCTCGTCGATGGGATCGGCCAGCGGCAAGGTGAGGGTCGAACTGATTATGGCGGCCGGGCAGCGGGTTATGCTCAGCGCCGCGGACGCGCTGATCAAAATGGCTCAGGACACAGATCCGGATGTGCACCGCGCGGCCCTGACTGCTTTGCGAAGCGTGGGCGGGCCGTCACAGACGGCGCCGCTGCTGGACATGGTGCTGAAAGCCTCCTCGGCCGCGGAGCGAAGAGAAACGGCCCTGACCCTGGGCACGGTGCTCCGGCGCGAGCAGCCGCCGCGGATCGACGCGGTGATCGCCGCCTACCGGAACACCTCCGCTTTGCAGGCGCGTCTCAGCCTGCTGGATGTGATGGGACAAGTATCCAGCGAGCAAGCGCTTCCGTTGTTGCGCGAGAGCATCAAGGACGCCAATCCCGAGATCGCGCGGGGCGCCATTCTGGCGCTAACCGCGTGGAGTGATTCCACTCCTCTTATGGACCTGCTCAACCTGGCCAAGAGTGTTTCACAGAGCCTTCAGGCGGCCGGCGAAGCAATCGACAGCCAGTCGGTCCTGCCGCCAGGTTACGCGGCGACCAACGGGGCAGGCCGAGGGGGCCGCGGAGGCCGCGGAGGCCCTCCTACCAACAACCTCCAGGTGCTGGCATTGCGGGGCTTTCTTAGGCTGATGGTGCTGCAATCGCAACGTACGCCTTCGGAGAGCGGCCGGTTGCTGGGCGAAGCCATGGCGGTCGCCACCCAAACCAACGAGAAGTTGAGTATCCTCTCGCTGTTGCCCGCCTTCCCCTCGAAAGAGTCGCTGGCGGTCGCGCAAGCGGCCGCGCGCGATACAACCGTAGCCGATGAAGCCAAGGTAGCGGTGGCTCAGGTCACCGAAGCGCTGAAGCTCAAGTAGACCGGCCGCCGCGCGCGCCGCGCTATGCTGGTCCGTGAATGAAAGAAACTCGCAAGCCGGGGCGGTTGGGCCCTGACGGGGCCCGGGCGCCGGGGGCGGCGGATCGAACCTGGCGGCCGCACGCATGGCGCATGTTGGCGCTCTGGGCCCTGGTCCTGGCGGCGTATTCCAATTCCTTCCAGGCGGGCCTGGTGTTCGACAATGCGGCGGTGATTTCGCAGGATTCCCGCATCCGCGCGGTAACTCCGCAGAACCTTCGGCTCATACTGACCGGACAGTATTGGCACGATAGCACCACTTCGGGCCTGTATCGCCCGCTCACCACCTTCTCCTACCTGCTGAATTACGCCGTCTTCGGCAATGGGACGCATCCGGCTGGCTATCATTGGGTGAATCTTGCCCTGCACGGAGTGAATGTCTCACTGGTATACCTGCTGGGCCTATTGGTGTTGGGCGCACCGGTGCCGGCCTTTGCCCTGGCAGCGCTCTGGGGGCTGCATCCGCTGCTCACCGAATCGGTCACCAATATTGTGGGCCGCGCCGACCTGCTGGCCGCCTTCGGCGTGCTGGCAGGCTTGCTGTGTTACGTGAAAAGCGCTACCGCCCTCGGGCGG
>Ga0182027_10014290_pt1 | contig 11001 bp, 11 predicted proteins | sample 712E1DmetaG_FD_121300 | JGI IMG/M metagenome (GOLD analysis project Ga0182027, IMG submission 121300) | Permafrost microbial communities from Stordalen Mire, Sweden - 712E1D metaG (Illumina Assembly) | ecosystem: Environmental > Terrestrial > Soil > Wetlands > Permafrost | place: Sweden...
TAACTTCAGGTATTGCTCCTACTGTTGTTGATATTATTGGTAGACCAAAATACATCGCTTCTAATATGGCTACAGGCAAGCCTTCAGCATAAGAGGGTAATACAAATACGTCTGCAGATGCAAAATATCTGAATCTTTCTTTTCCCAATATTTCTCCTATTAGTTCACATTTATCTTCTATTTTTAATCTTTTGATTTCAGATATGAATTCTTCTTTATTCTCGTATGGTCCTACAAAAACGAATTTCATCTTAGGATTGTTTATTTTGGATATTGCTTCTAGTAAATCATATGCTCCTTTTCTTTTGCATATTCGACTCAAAAATAGAACTACAAACTTGTTTTTAGGATAAATTCTTTTGAAATCTTTCTTATTGATGCTCTCAATAGCATTTTTAATAACGAATATGTTCTTGTTTTTACTTATAGAAGAATAATATTTTTTCCAGACATTCGATAGCGCTATTATTCCATCTGCTAAATTTAATATCTTGGTTATTTTAGATTTATTTTTCTTACTAGATTCGCTATAAAATTCTTTGAAATCTGCGCCATGCATGTGTAACATTGTTTTTTTTCCTAATATTTTAGCGATTTTTTGATATATGGCTTTTTGCCAAAATCCCATATACGATGATACGTGAATATGCACTATTGCAGGTTTCTTTGTTAAGATAATTATAATTAATTTGAGGCATCTATAAATAAAATTTAGGGTATTAAATATTATGTTTGATTTTATCAGTTTGGTCTTAGCCACATTCATAGGTATAAGTATATATTTTTCCAGATTAATTGAGGACATTTGTTCCATTACTGTTTCCATGCCTCCAGTAGGAGGCGGTAATGCTCCAATCACTAATACTTTTATTTTCATAATTCTACCTTTATTTTGACATTTTTTATCATATACTCCGTCAAATTCATCTTATCTTTTAGGAGCATATTTCTTTTCTTCTCAAATTTCTTTTTTAGATTCTTGTCTTTAAGCAATTCTTCTACCTTCTTTAATATCTTTTTCTGGTCTAAGATAGTATAGACTAATCCTTCTTTATTTAATTCGTCTATATATCCTAATGGTAGACTATTCACGTATATTGCTGGTGTTCCTAACATTGCGCACTCTGAAGCCATTGAAGCTCCTTCACCTATAAACAGATCAGCATAATACAATAAACTGTGCATGTTTTGTGGTTCGGAAATTCTATATTTATCAAATTCAGAGGATAATGGTTTCTCTGAGCTTATGAAGACTCGTCCATATCTCTCTAAAAATGTTATTAATTCTTTCTTGTCTGTTACTCCCTTTTCACCGACATCATGACTGGCATCCCAAGAAACAAATCTTAACACAAAGAATTTTTCTCCTTTTTTAAGCCCTAATCTTTTTAATATTTTTGTGTCTGGTCTAAAATATTTCGGGTGTAAATATGCTAATTCCTTGAAACTATTATACCTCACTTGTTTTTTACCAAGATTCAATTTATAGCATTTTGGCGTGAATATTTTTGTAGCAAAAGGTTTGATAAAGAACATCTGGGTTTTAGCATGTTCTGTATCGTCAAATATGTATGAAGGTTTTCCGTAAAGCCATCCTACTTGAGCTATGTATGGATTAGCTTCTCCTAAAAATACATCAGGCTTAAATTTTCTAGCTATCCTTAGCAATTGCCAATCGATAATAAACATGCCGAAAAATTTCATAAAACCGCTATAGCTAGGTCTTTTAATATATTTAAAACCATACGAATCTAGCAATTTTAATGTAACGTCTTTATTTCTTGCAGTAATTAGGAACGTGTGTCCTTTCTTCTGCATTTCCCAGATATAATTTTTGAATAGATGGACGTGAACTGGGTGGCTCATATCAATCAATATCTTCATACTCCCACCATTAATGCAATGACACAGAATAGCGCAGTTACTCCGTAGAGTATCCATGTCGTCTGTTTCTCTGTTAATCTAAAGTAGTATGGGAATAAGAACTTTAATTTCAGTGGTGTCGGCGCTTCAAGCGTTCCATCCTTGCGTAATTTTCCGAATTTGATGTCGTTAAACTTCTTTCCAGCAATTGTAATACTAGAAAGATACAGTAAAAAATCCACAATGTGCGGTATCAATATTATCAATCCAAATATTTCAGCATGCGAAACAATCATGTACGTTCCGATAGCTGCACCCATCATCATGCTACCAATATTTCCCCAAATCATCTTTGCAGGATTACTGTCATAGAAGCATAATACAGTCAATGCACCAAATATTGGCGCTAGATAGAACATAGTATCAAATTGACCCATAATTACTGATCTAATCCCAAGCGCAAGCATTAATAGCCATGATACGCCAGACGCAAGACCATTGTATCCAGAATGCATATTGATAAGATTAGTAACAACGAGTACAAATACTGGCGCTAATAGATAAGGGAACAGCATTCCAAGTTCTATAACGTGACCAAATAAGTTTATACTTGTCTGTGATGCTAATATTATTACAGGTATTACCATAAAGTATGGCGCAATGATTTTAAGTCTATTACTAGTAAGTATCAGATCATCAATCAATCCAAATAATGCATGAGTTATTACAATAAAATAATATATTAATAGATTAGCAGTGCTTAATTCCTTGACGAGCAATTGCGACAGGAATATGGCGATTATAACACCAACAAGCGCTGCAGTGCCTCCAAGATTAGCAATGGTAGGCTGTTCCTTCTTATATTTGTCAGTAACGACGAATCCTCTCTTGAAAAATTTCTTCTTCAAATATTCAGCAGCAAGATATGTGCCGAATATGCTATACGCCAAAACAAGAATTATCTTGTATGTGTGATTGTTGAATATAATCGGATCAAAATACATTAAAATCCCTCCATCGTATTATTCATCTTCCAACCCCTTTATACGTTACAGTTGTGGGTATTATGTGTCCGTAGAACATGTTCTTTCCATCGATTAATATCTTTACAGAACTAAAATCCAGTTCAGCGAACTTCTTATGATTAGTGCATAGAACGACAAACTTGCATTTAGACTGGAATTCAGAGAGTGAATTAAAATCAGATTTGATGTATGGATCATATACTAAAACATCAGCGCCTTTAGCTTTCAATAACTTCACAACTTCAAGCGAAGGACTTTCACGAATATCCCCAACATCAGCTTTATACGATAGTCCTAATACACCAATTGTAGTTCCATTCAAGGCGCGTTTATGAGAATTCAAGGCATCAATCAATAACCCTACAGTATATGCAGGCATTGAATTATTTATCTCACGCGCAAGTTTCAAGAATTTATGGTCAAACCCCTTAGCCTTAGCCTCTTCAATAAGATAGTATGGATCAACAGGTATGCAATGCCCTCCAACACCGCATGATGGATAGTGCGCCATAAAAGCAAAAGGCTTAGTAGACGCTCCCTTAATCACTTCAACAGTATCTATTCCAAGTTTATCAAAACTCTTCGCAAGTTCATTAACATAAGCAATATTGATATCACGAAAAGTGTTCTCAACAATCTTTGTTGCTTCAGCAACACGCACAGACGACACTTTCAAAACATTTCCATCAATAATAGACGTATAAAACTTATATGCCCTATCACTACAGTTAGGCGTAAACCCTCCAACAACACGAGGAATATTAGAAACATTCCATTTCAAGTCTCCAGGATTTATTCTTTCAGGACAATGAGCAAGATTATAATCAACATCAAGCTTCAACTTATGAGAATCAAATATAGGTTTTACAATATCTTCCATTACACCAGGATTTATAGTCGATTCAACAACTACAAGAGGCATACCATTTATATTCTTGGCAATATATTCGCATGCAGAAACAACTGGCTTCAAGTCAGGCATCTTCAAGTGGTCAACTGGCGTTGGAACACATACAATTATGACATCAGCATCAGAAACGAATTTAGGATTATCAATGGAAACCTTGAACAAGTGCTTAACTTTTCCTTCCTCAACTGGATTTAAACCATTAGATATCTTGTTTATCTTATCGATTGATAAGTCTATGCCAAAAACATTATGATTCTTGGAAGCGCATAATTGCGCAAGTGGAAAACCAACGTAGCCTAAACCAATGATACAGATGTTCATCAATAAAACCCCCTAAAATAATTATACTACTATGGAATGATGAAATAATCTGCTGTTTATAAAGGTTTCCATCATCCACGCTTATAAATATAATCCACGAGCATTAATAAAGTTTGTGTATAGACAATTTTGAAATACAAAGAAATTCTCTTAAGAAGAACTTTGAATATAGACTATATTAAAATTGAAATATACTCAATTTTATAAATTATTCAAAGTTCTCTATAGGAAGGGACGAATGGTTACTGGTCACACTGGACATGCGCGCGTAAGGTATATAAGGATGTACTGATTTCTATTTGATTGGTGGTCGTGATGGATGAGAATACTGCTTTAGTTGTTTTTCAGGATAATAAAATCCGAAGAATTTGGCATAATGATGAATGGTTCTTTTCAGTAGTTGATGTTGTTGAGGCATTGACGGACAGTCCTACACCAAGACAGTATTGGGGTAAGACTAAGGATAGAGAATTTATAGCGCTTGAACTGTCCCCAATTTGGGTACAGTTGAAATTAGTGGCAGAAGATGGTAAATTACGTGAGACAGATTGCGCTAACACTCAGAATATGTTCAGAATAATCCAATCAATTCCTAGTTCTAAAGCTGAACCATTTAAGCAATGGCTAGCGAAAGTAGGTTATGAACGCGTTCAAGAGATTCAAGATCCTGAACTCGCGCAGAATAGGGTCAAAGAGTATTATATGTTGAAGGGTTACCCTAAGGATTGGATAGATAAAAGATTACGCGGAATTGTTATAAGACAAGAATTGACCGATGAATGGAAATTCAGAGGCATCATTCATGAAAAGGATTTTGCTATCCTAACCAATGAAATTAGTGTAGCTACTTTCGGGAAAACAGTTGAACAATACAAAGAATTTAAAGGATTGAAGAAACAGAACTTGAGAGATCATATGACTGATTGGGAATTAATATTTAATATGTTGGGAGAAAAGGCGACAACAGACATTACTAGAACAAGGGATGCTAAAGGTTTTGAAGAAAATAAGAAGGCAGCGCAAAGAGGCGGACAGATAGCGCGTAATGCACGAAAAGAATTAGAGCATGAAACAGGCGAATCAGTAGTCTCAAAAGATAATTTTCTAGGACTCACTGGGAAGGAAATTCGAAAAGACGAACAGAAAATATCTAAGAATTCTAAAGTTATTGAATATAAAAGTGATGAAGAGGAGAATTAGGTGGTCGTGATGGATAAGAAACTTGGAATAAAAGACGAACTGACGAAATTTCTACTTTATACTTCTCCTAATGGAGAAATAAAAGTGGAAGTGTTTTTCCATGATGAAAATATATGGCTCACACAGAAAATGATGGCTGAATTGTTCAGTGTAGGAATTCCCGGAATTTCAAAACATCTGGATAACATCTATTCAGAAGGAGAATTAGATAGAGATTCAACTATTTCCATTTTGGAAACAGTTCAAAAAGAGGGGAATATGGATAGTCAATTGAGTTGTACGATTTTTCCGATGCAGTTGAAGCGAAATCTCCATATACTTTTTTGTGAACACTTGTTCACATATAGGTGAATATGCTGAAATTGGAGGTTGAATTATCGGCGTCTTACTGTCTAGTTTTTATTTTTTCATCGCGCGCTAACCTGTCTAGTTCTGTGTCGTGTATTAATTCCATTTCCCTGTCGGTTGTGCCTATTCCTGCTATTTCGCCGTCGCACCAGAAGAATTCCAGTTCGTCATTTCCCAAGTCTTTTCGCATCTTTTTTTCAAGCAATGAAATATTTCTGAAATATTCTGCGCTAATATTTCTGCTTTCAGTCCAGTAAGGGACAAATTTCTCCGTCTTTATCTTTTTCATTTACATCAACCCCTTATATACTGTATTTTTTATTCTCGTGTGTGTTAAGAATAAGTCAAATAATATTATATATAAATTTAACTTTTCATACCGTAAATTTTACGGATAATTTGTATTATTAAAATATAAACTAAAATATATTTTTGCCATTGAATTTCATCCCCAAGAACAACATTTTTAAGTTAAGACCTATCCTTGAACGTCATGACTAAGGATGCTCTGGGATTAGAGTGGAACAAGAAGAACAATAAGGATTCTGGAAAGGATCCAGATGACCAGTTGTATACAGCAATGATATGGGCGTTAAGTATTGGAATAGTCGTTGTCATAGTCACATTGTTTATTACAAGACCTGCTCCCGAATCATTCACAGAATTATACTTCAATAATCACACAACACTCCCAGAATATATCACGCTCAACACATCGTACTCTTACAGTTTTACATTGCACAATCTGGAAAACAAGAACACAACCTATAACTACACTATTTCGACGGAATATTTTGATTTAGACTACACGTGCGAGAAGCCTGAAATATATTTAGAGCAAGAAAATTCTTCAAGAATCACGCAAACAAACGATCCTGCATTATACATCAAAGAACAGGAATATAATATCAGCTCCAATTATGAGATCATGGACGGCATAGGAAGAATAGCATTCAGCCTCGTCGACTTAAACAACACGCCAAAATATCAGGTAGTCATCGATTACAACACTCATAAGGCATATTTCATCACATCAACCAATGTCACGGCAGCAGATATAACTAGCAATACGACCGTGCATTTATTTAGGATACAAATAACAAAGACCAACACTACAATAATCATAGATTCGCAGACCTTTACGATACAGACGCCTAAAGATTACACTCACGGTTTCATGCAGCTTGAGACAATCGATACATACGCAGAATTCACGAATTTCGTAATAGAGAAGAGGGGCGCAAAGATGCCCGTTGCGATAAGGATTGCAGACTCGCAATATACTCAGTACAAGACCGACAAGACAAACACTACAATCAAGACAAACAACTCGATAAACCTAACGAACTATAATGTTAAGGCGACATTCAGAACATTAAGCAACAATATGATAACACTGCAATTAAGAAATACTACAACAATAACATACATCAAGGATTCAAATACATTGACGATAAACGATTCCAACATCACGGAAAGTTATAGAGTAGACGCGCCAAAGACACTCAATGATATCACGGCAAAAATTACGAACAAGTCCATTAACATATATTATAACGGCGAATTCGTAACAACAATAGACAACAACGACACGACACTAGTCCCGTCTATATCATATACCAACGTCACTGTAAGCGATTTCTACATCAAAGCAAATGACGCGCCTATAACAATAAGCTACGACATATCAGCGCCCAAAGAATCGACTGCAGGATTATTGACTGTCGATGCGTTGAAATATTTCAAGGACACGACTTCATCAGACAACACTACAAATCTAACGCTTCCATCAATCGGCAACATCACTGCAGGACTTTCTGAAGACGAGAGATCATCGCTTGAAGACTATTATGAGCGAACAAAGACCACTTACGACAATTACAGGATAACGGCAACATATGTTGACAGGAGCAGAACAAACACTCTGAACCTTGCGATGGCTGGAATAAATGGAACAATATATTCTGTTGCTGTAGACGATAACAACAAGACCGTCACAATAAGATATCTCGAGAATTCTACATTGCAAAAATATAATTTCAGTATAGACACGGCATCTGTCAATAGGTTAATAATCGATGTTAAGAACAGTACTCTCTTTGTTACATTGAACAGCAGGACAGTATTCAATAAGCATGTAGAAAGGTACAACGACGGCGTGATATTGTTCGATTACAAAAATATAACGATACTCAATGCACAGATAGAGGACAGATCAACAGGTTCAATAACAGTATTCCAAAGACAGCTGAATATAAACTGCGATCCTATACTCACAAATAAATATTTATATACAGGAAACATCACAATAGCAGATAAAGACATGGAAATAGTAAAATCGCAAAGCAGATTCAATTCAACATTCGACATAGCGAAAGTTCAAGTCACTCTCGATAACGGGCAGGAGATACATTACTGGACGAAACTTATATAAAACTATTAAAAGATAGAACAGATTATAAAGACAAAAATATTGATTTTAAGAGGAACTAAAATGATATCACCACTACAGATACTCCAGATCATCATAGGATTGCCGCTTGCATTATTCATCACAGGATATCTTGTATCTAGAATATTCTTCAAGGAACTTGAAGAACTCGAAAAGGTTGCTCTGGGATTCGTACTAAGCATTGCAATAGACATAATCGTCGGATTATTCTTAGGATACAACGAGACGATGAAGAATATCACAGGCGGTATAACTGCATTCAACCTATGGATTTATCTAGGTTCTATAACTATAATTCTTATGATTGTTTGGGCATTAAAGGACAAGGATGAGTACAGGAAAGTATTGAATTTGTTCAAGAAACTGTTTGAAAGGGAACATAAGAAGAAATGAAATAATTCTTTGTTGTACAGTACAACAATGTTTTAGAACACTCCATACGCGAACAATAACACTACTATTCCAAGTATCGCGCAGTATATGCTAAAATACCATAACTTGTCTTTCTGTATTATGTTCATCAATAATTTTAGCGCGAGATATCCTGTTATCATTGCAACTATAGTTCCTACTATCAATGCAGGAATATTTGTTATCGTTCCTATATCCTTGAATTCGAGCAGTGTCGCTCCGAGTATCGCCGGTATGAACATTAGAAAGGAGAATTTTGCAACCTCTTCTTTGTCTCCCCCAAATATTATTCCTGTGCTGATTGTTGTTCCGCTTCTTGAAACGCCTGGAAGTACTGACGCCATCTGCGAGAGTCCCATAAGTATAGCATCCCACAATTTTAGGCCTTCTTTCTTGACGGATTTGCCTACTTTGTTTATAGGATACTTTGACAAAAACAGCACCCACGCCGTGAATAAAAATCCGAATCCTAGTATATACATATTGCTTAACGCTGCCTCAATCTGATGCTTGAAGACGAGTCCGATTATAGCTACAGGAATTGACGCAATTATAAGATATCCTGCATACTTCAGACTTTTCTTGTCGCCAGTAAATACTCCTTTAATCAATTGTATTATGTCTTTCCAGAATACAAATAATACGACGATAAGACTTCCGATGTGCAGTATAAGATCGAATATTGCTGGCTGCACGAGACCGAATAATTGCTGTATTATGATGAGATGGCTCTTTGAACTTATTGGAAGCCATTCAGTTATTCCCTGAACTATTCCTAGTATTATAGCTTGGAAAATATCCATTTATATAACCCCCATCCTAGTATTCCACCTGCAACATCTATAAGCATGTCAGTATATGCAAATTCTCTTGCTACAGTGAACAATTGTATATATTCCGTGAATATCGCAAACAACACGACGACGATCGCAGACAGCACAAGTTTATGCTTGAACTTGTATAATTCAAAAGCCTTTAGAACAAGTATTGCAAGTACTCCAAATCCGAAAAAATGGAAATATTTTGTATGACCAGAAAATACAGGAATATCCTGCGGTTTGGAATATGCAGCGCCGAAAATCATTAGACCAATATATATAACTAATACGATAGTGAGCAGAACCTTCTGCGCATATTCATTAAGCCCAAACCATTTATTTTTCATTTGAACAAAAGAAGTAAAAAGGCGTTTATAAACCTTGTTAAAGAAGGAGATTATTACCGAATTTTGTTTAATCTTTGATGCACAATAACATTTATAAATAATATATTGTTTCTTTGCTTTATAATCTTGGTTTTCAAACCAATTGAGTTTAGATGCATAGTCATTCTCGTAGCGTGCGTCGAAGAGAGTCGTCGTTGGCGATTCGATAAGATCATATTAAGAATATATATTGAAATAGTATATCGAGGTTTATTAAAATGGCTGAAGAAAACAATAACAGGAATGCTGCAAAGAATGCTGCAAAAGCAGCTCAGGATTTAAAGAAGGCAAAAAAGAAGAAGTGGTTCCCAATAGTCGCTCCGGAAGCGTTCCAGTCGAGAGTGATTGGTGAAGTATTGCTCGAGGACGGATCGAAACTTATGAACAGGACTGTAACAGTCAACATGATGCAGCTCATGGGCGATATGAAAAAGCAGAATGTCAACGTGATGTTCAAAGTCAATGATATAAAAGATGGAAAAGCGCTTACACAGGCTGTAAAGTTCGAGATATCAGCATTCTCATTAAAGAGGCTTGCAAAGCGCGAGAAGGACAAACTCTCGGACAGTTTTGTCGTCAAGACTTCAGATGGCAAGCTTGTTCGAATGAAATCTGTCATGATAACAAATGCAATGACTAAAGGAATAGTTCTTGCTACACTAATAAAGACCTGCAGGGCAGTATGTAAAGAGATAGTCAACAAGATAAAATTCGAGCAGTTGATAATCGACCTTGTCACATACAAGTTCCAAAAGGAGATTCGTGATTCATTGCATAAAGTGTATCCATTAAGAAATTTTGATATACGAATGCTTTCTCTTGAGACAAAGAAGAAGAACGAGACGGTCGAAGAAGAGATGCTAATGAAGCTTAAGAAGGAGAAGGAGAAGAAGCTTGCAGACAAGGCAGAGGAAGAAGAGGAGCAGAAAACAAAGCAGCAAGGGCAGGAAACATCAGACGACACTTCATCCGATGATGACGAACCAGCATCCAATTCAACTGAAGACGAGCCTACGCAAGACGAGTCTGATGACGAAGATGCAGAATCAGAAGAGACTGAGGAATAAATCCTCGACTTTATTTTATTATTATTTTGTTTATATATTTTATTTTTATTATATATGTTTTATATATCCCTTATCAATTCAATTCTAAAAAAATGGTAAATGACGACTACGATCTGGAACTTGAAAAGGTAGCGCAAAAAATAAAGACGACTGGCGCAAAGAAGGTGCTTATACAGTTAGGCGAGGGACTCAAGCCAAGA
>Ga0182027_10014291_pt1 | contig 11000 bp, 8 predicted proteins | sample 712E1DmetaG_FD_121300 | JGI IMG/M metagenome (GOLD analysis project Ga0182027, IMG submission 121300) | Permafrost microbial communities from Stordalen Mire, Sweden - 712E1D metaG (Illumina Assembly) | ecosystem: Environmental > Terrestrial > Soil > Wetlands > Permafrost | place: Sweden...
AAAAGACAAACTTCATGCTTCCTTCATAGGAATGGCAGGAATCGATGAATTAGAAAAAATAATGACATATCTCAATGACCTTCATTTTTCAGGCTCTGTTGAGTTGGATATTTCCCTTGCCCGTGGGTTAAATTACTACACCGGGACCATCATCGAGGTGAAAGCAGCAGATGTTCCCATAGGCAGCATCTGCGGGGGTGGCCGTTACGATGACCTTACCGGGATTTTTGGCCTTAAGGACGTTTCCGGTGTCGGGATCTCTTTTGGCGCCGACCGCATCTATGATGTAATGAATGAGCTGAACCTCTTTCCCGAAATGATCGAAACCACAACAAAAGTCCTTTTCGTGAATTTCGGGACAGAAGAAGAAAAATATTGCCTGCGCCTTCTGGCTGGCCTCCGGGAATCAGGCATTTCATCCGAGATCTTTCCTGACGCTGCCAAACTGAAGAAGCAGCTGGATTATGCCAATCGGAAAAAAATCCCTTATGTAGTGCTGGTGGGGGAACATGAGATGAAGGAAGGCAGGCTTACCTTGAAGGATATGCTGACCGGCGAACAGAGTTTGCTGACCTGGGAACAGTTGAAAGAGAAAATATCGAAGTAGCGAAATAGCGAGATAGCGAAATCAATGAAAAATGAAAAATAAATTGTCAATCATCAATTATCCATTATCAATTAATTAACCTATGACACTTGTAATTAAAGGAGCGGGCCTGACTATTGAAGACGTTGTCCGCGTTGCCCGGCAGAATGAAAAAGTGGAACTGGATAAGAAGGCCATAGAAAGGATCCATGCATGCCGGGTCATGCTGGAAAGGAAGATTGAAGCCCACGAAATCATGTACGGGGTGAATACCGGTATTGGTGAATTCTCGGAAGTTGTTTTGAATGATGACCAGGTAAAAGATTTTCAAAAGTACCTTATATACAACCATGCAGCAGGTATCGGCGATCCGATGCCTGTTGATTGGGTGCGGGGGGCCATGCTTGGGCGTATCAATGTGCATGCCCACGGCAATTCCGGATCCCGGCTGGAGATTACCCAAACGCTGGTTGACATGCTCAACAAGGGTGTAACACCTTTTGTCTGCCAGAAAGGATCGGTCGGGGCCTGCGGCGACCTTGCGCCGATGTCACAGATTGCCCTTTTGATGATGGGAGAAGGGCATGCCTATTATGAAGGTACATTATACCCGGGAAAAGATGCGCTCGAAAGGGCCGGGATTCCTGTTCCGGGATTGATGGCACGCGACGGGCTGGCCACGATCAACGGCTCGAATGTACTTACAGCCATGAGCGCCCTTTTTCTCCATGATGCAAACAACTGGCTGAAACAGGCAGAAATTGCTGCTTCAATGTCGCTGGAAGCCATGAAAGCCAATATGCGGCCCTACCTCCCGAAACTGCATGAGGTCAGGGGATTCAAGGGGGCCATACGAAGTGCTGCAGCCATCCTGAAATGTGTGAAAGGAGGCGACCTTGCCGAGAGAAAAGTAAAGTGCAAAGTCCAGGATGCTTACTCGATGCGTTCAACGCCCCAGGTTATCGGCGCCGCGCACGATGCGCTCGTCTATGCACGTTCACAGGTAGAGATCGAACTGAACGGGGTCGGGGATAACCCGATCTTCTTCCCGGAAGAAAACCTGCAGCTTTCAGGAGCCAATTTCCAGGGTTCGCCGGTATCGGTCCCGATGGACATGGCTGGAATGGTCATTACTATGGTCAGCGTGATGTCGGAAAGAAGAATGAACCGCCTGAACAATCCTGCCCTCAGTGTGGGTTTGCCTGCATTCCTGACAAAAGGTGCCGGCATGTTCAGCGGAATGATGCTGAGCCAGTATACAGCCGATATGCAGATCGTTGAACAACGCATTCTTTCGGCCCCGGCCTCCATCCAGTCCATTCCCGCTGCTGCAGACCAGGAAGATTTTGTTTCAATGGGAATGAATACAGCCCTGAAGAATTTCCAGATCCTCGACAATGCTTATGGCATCCTTGGCATCGAATTCATGGCAGCCGCACAGGCCCTCGATTTCAGGGAATATAAATTCGGCGCCGGCGTCAACAAAGCAAAGGAAGTAATACGGAGACACGTTGCTTTCCTGGATGCTGACCGCCCGCTGTATCCCGACCATAATACGATGAAAGCCCTGGTCAGATCCTGCGAAATCCTGGATGAGGTTGAGAAAACCGTAGGAAGTCTTGAATAAACCCTCTGAATTAACCAACAGGAATATGGAAGAACAACCCATGCTGCCGGCTACTGAGACTAATGACAAACGTCCGAACCTGCTTACCGTTCTATGTATACTGACCTTTATCGGCAGCGGCCTGAATGCTTTTTCGAACCTGATGGTTTTCATCTTCTTCGATGCATCCATGAAATTTGCAGCAGAAATGGTAAAAGCATTCAAGTTGCCGGGTATGGAATTATTCCTGGACGCCAAACCCCTATACTTTGCAGTAACTGCATTGATCAATGCACTGGCCCTTGCAGGAGCCATTTTGATGTGGCAATTGCGGAAAACGGGATTCCATATGTACACAGTTGCCCAGATCCTGGTGATCATTGCTCCCATGTATTTTTTTAAACTCCCGGGCCCGGATTTCTTTAGTATCCTCCTGTCGGGAGCATTCGTGCTGCTATATGCTTCTACGCTGAAAAAAATGACCTGAAAATGGATGAGCTTGGCAAAACACCCGAAACCACCCGGAAAGAAACAGCCAGACGACCTTTCTTCCTTATTGTTCTCTGTTTGTTTTCCTTCGTCTTCTTCGGCCTGATCTCTGTTCTTTTTCTTTTTGCCTTGCTGTATTCAGGATCCATTACCGATATGGTACTCCGGTATGCACCGGAAAATTCACCCGCAAGGATCACCGTGCTTTTTTATATCCTCGGGGGATTCCTCCTCCACACTATGTCGCTGGCCGGTATCATCCTGATCTGGAAAATGAGGAAGCCGGGATACATACTATTCGGGATCTCATCACTGATAATTGCAGCTTATCAGTTGTTCGCAACACAGATCTCACCCCTGACCACGGCTTTCTATATAGGTCTTATCTTTGCCTTCGGTTTCTTTCTGAAAAAACTGAAATAATAACCCACTTACGGATTTTTCCCTTTATCAATTCGTCATTTCCCTCCTTCTTCACTTCTTTCCTTTTCTTCCGGTAATTTTGCAATCCATTAACTTTAAACAGGTTAAAACTATTCAGTTTATTAATTTTCTTCTATGTTAATTTTTTTTTAACTTTTTATTAAATTTGTTTGACTTTTACTGTTTTTATTTCTTAAAATTGCATTGGATATGAAGAAAACCATAGGGCAACATCTCAACATATACAACATACCGGGTAACATGATCAGGTGTAATCCGGCTTAACTTATTAATATTCCACTGATTATTAACACTTTTACTAACCAAAACCATCCATTATGAGAAAATTTACAATTGTCCTTGCTTTACTTCTAATGGCAGGACTGCAAGGAGTACTTGCACAAACACGGGTCATATCCGGTGTTGTTACATCATCGGAGGATAAATCCCCTATTCCCGGGGTGACCGTTGTTGTTAAAAGTACCACCATTGGTACTACAACCAATATCGACGGGAAGTATGTATTGTCTGTTCCTGCAAAATACGAATTTCTGACCTTCTCTTATGTAGGGATGAAGACAAAGGAAGTCAAGATTGGGGAATCTATGTCGTTGGATGTTGTATTGGAGCCCGATGTCATGAATATGGATGAGATCGTGGTGACCGCCATCGGTATCCCGCGTGAAACAAAAGCACTGAGCTATTCAGTTCAAAATGTTTCCTCAGATGATATCGGGAAAGCTGCACAAACAGACATGATCAACAGCTTGCAGGGCAAGGTCTCTGACGTGGAAATTCTCAGTTCCTCCGGAGTAGCAGGCGCCGCCTCCTATATCCAGATTCGTGGTGTAACCTCTCTCACCGGAAACAACCAGCCTCTATTCGTTGTAGATGGTGTTCCCATTGCAGGGGCTGACCAGGGTGGTTCAGTTACTACTGCAACCGGCCTTGCATATGACGGTGTTGCATTATCAAACCGCGCCATTGACCTGAACCCCGACGATATTGAATCCATCAGTGTCCTCAAGGGTGGCGCAGCAACTGCCCTCTATGGTTTGCGTGCTGCATCCGGCGCCGTTATTGTAACTACGAAAAAAGGGAGCGCTACCACCGGGAAAAAAATCTCTGTGAATTTTTCCAGCTACCTGAAATTCGACAAGGTTAGTCAACTTCCTGCCCGGCAAAATGAATTCTCACAGGGTTCAGGTGGTAACTGGATTTCGGGAAACAAATTCAGCTGGGGCGCGAAAATTGACACAATGGCCTATGACAAATCCAACTGGAGCACTTATAATTGGAGAGATTTCGATGTGGACGGAAGGATTGTCCCCGCTTCAGTAGGGAAAGACGGGTCAGTAAAAACTTATAACCCATATGATTTCTTCCAGACAGGTTTAACAACCGATAACTCTCTCGCACTGAGCGGGGGAAGCGATGTTTCCACCTTCTATTTCAGCTTCTCGGATAACCAGTCGAAAGGCATTGTCCCCAATAATAAATTACGCAGGAACACTTTCAAGTTCAGCGGGGATACAAAACTGTCCGATCACTGGAAGATAGCCGGTACGGCAAATTACATCATCACAACCGGTGACCGTATCCAGCAGGGTAACAATACTTCAGGGGTGATGCTCGGCTTGCTGAGAACGCCGTGTACATTCGACAATTCAGCAGGTTATATTTTCCCTTCAGACTATTTATTACCCGACGGCTCACCGCTGCCCAGTGCAGGATATGAAAGAAGTTACCGTCACGGGATTTATTATGACAATCCATACTGGACCGCAAATATGAACCATTACAAGGACCAGGTAAACCGTCTGATCGGTTCGGCACAGGTGGATTATCTTGCAACGCCTTGGTTGTCATTTACCTATCGCATAGGCATTGACTGGTATGGACGTAAAATCAATGATGACCTTGCAGTTGGCTCATCAACCCAACCGGCCGGTTGGGCAAAAAGAGGGGAAGAAGTAAGTAAAAACTTCAATTCCGACCTCCTGATGACCATTGACAAGACTTTTGCAAAGACTTTCAATGTCCACTTCATCCTGGGACAGAATATGACACAACAATATTTTACAACGCTGACCTCCCAGGCATTGGGTTTGGTAATTCCCAATTATTATGAGCTCAACAATACCACGAGTATCGCCTCACAGGAATCAACCTCCAACCGTAAAGGCGCCGGTATTTACGCAGATCTTACACTCTCCTGGAAAAACATGCTTTATCTGACCGCTACAGGCAGAAATGACTGGTCGACTACTTTACCGGAGGGGAAGAATTCCTTCTTTTATCCTTCGGTAGGAGCCGGCTGGATCTTTACCCAGTTACCAGGTCTGAAAGATAACAAGGTCCTCCCCTATGGGAAACTCCGTATTTCCTACGCCATTACAGCTAAGGATGCAGGTCCTTACAATACCTCGACCTATTATACATCTCCCGGCATTCTTGACGGATGGACCACGGGTTTGACCTGGCCTTATAACAGCACCAATGGATATCTGTACAGCAGTGTCCTGGGTAACAGCCAGCTGAAACCTGAAAAATCCCATAACTTTGAAACAGGTATTGACCTTAAGTTTATCCAGAACCGGGTCGGTATTTCTTACACCTATTTTAACAATAAAACGACAGATAACATCCTCCAGGTTCCGATCGCAGCTAGTACGGGTTATACTTCCGTATACCTGAATGCAGGTTCCATCAGAACTACCGGGCATGAAATAACCCTGGACCTTGTTCCGATAAAATCCAAGAGCTGGGAATGGGATCTCACTGCAAACTGGTCCATGATCAACAACAAGGTGCTTCAACTTGCTCCGGGAATCAATCGTCTTTACCTCGGTGGTTTTACAGGATCCGAAATTGATGCAGTTGTAGGTCAGCCCTACCGTACCATTTACGGATATGACTGGGAACGCGATGCCAGGGGGAACGTGCTGATCGGAACTGACGGTTATCCGATAGAGTCGCAAAATGAAAGTGCACTCGGCAACGTGGATCCGAAATGGACCCTGGGAGTTGGAAGCAACCTGCGTTGGAGAGACCTGAGCCTTTATTTCCTGGTTGACATCAAACATGGCGGAAAGATGTGGGATGGTACCCGCGGCGCCATGGATTACTTCGGGACTTCAGCCGGAACACTGAATCGTGGTGAATATGTTGTATTTGAAGGAGTTATGACGGATGCCAATGGAAATTCCACAGGAAAAGCAAATACTATGAGTGTTCCTCTGACCCAGGCATGGTATCAGGCAGCTGGAAGCGGATTTGTCGGCGCTACTGCACCTTATGTTGAAGATGCAGGATGGGTAAGATTAAGGACTATCACCCTTACCTATAACTTCTCAAAACTGCTTAAGAAGACCTTTATCCACCAGCTGAGCTTATACTTCACCGGTACCAATTTACTGGTATTCACCCATTATAAGGGCATTGATCCTGAAACCAGCCTTGCAGGTTCCGATAATGCCCAGGGTATCGATTATTTCAATATGCCCGGAACCAAGAGCTACACCATTGGTTTGACATTGGCATTTTAATCCGGACCAAAAAAATTATTAAAACAAAAAATCAAACAACTATGAAAAATATAAGATTCAAATTCATTGGAGTTTTACTCCTTGTGGCTCTGGTCCTCGGTTCCTGTAAGAAATGGATCGATACAGGGATCAATGTGAACCCGGACGCTCCTTCAGACGTTCCGATGAGTTCACTGGTTCCGGCCATTGAAGCCAACATGGCTTATACTTTGATCGGAGGTAATGATTACACACGCGTTACCTCACAATGGGTGCAGTATTACCAGGGTGTTGCCCGTCAGTCGCAGGGCGAATCCAATTACATCTGGCATGATGGCGATGTTGATAATGTTTGGAATACTGCTTATTCCGGTATTATGCTAAATCTCATGATATTGCAAGGCAAGGCCAAGACAGCAAAGGATAATGTCAACCTTGGAATTGCTGATGTCCTGATGGCCGAATCCCTGGGGTTCACGACCGATATCTGGGGAGATATCCCCTATTCACAGGCATTCCAGGGACTGGCAATGTTAAATACGCCTTTTGATAAACAACAGGATATCTATCCTAAGATCCTTGCTTTGCTCGATGAAGCCATTGCAAGTCTTTCTTCAGCAACCCTCGTTTATGAACCCGGCGATCTGATTTATCCCAATTCAGACGGAGATCCGGCCGTACAGGCAGCCGAATGGCTGAAAGCAGCCTATGGAATGAAAGCAAGGTATACGTTGCATTTATGCAAACAGGACGCTACTTCCTGGGCTACAGCCCTGACACTGGTTACCAGCGCACTCGCCAGCAATGCTGACGATATGCAGTTCGGATTTTTCACGAGTGTCGGTGAACAGAATCCTTTATTCCAATTCATGGATCAAAGAGGTGATATCACCATGCACAAGACCTTTATCGATATGCTGCTCCAGAGGTTTGACCCAAGAATTGCCCCCTTTGCTGCAAAGACTGCTGATACTGTAAATCCTTATGTGGGTGCAGACTGGGGATCGACAGGTGAAAATGCCTCGTTACCCGGAGCCGCAGTGAATACACCGAATGCTCCTGTTCTTTTCCTCACCTACGCTGAATGCCTCTTTATCAAGGCTGAATGCGAGTATAAAGCCAATGCCGCCGATCCGCAAGTAAAAGCTGATCTTGTGGCTGGGGTTACCGCTTCACTGAACAAATGGGGTGTTTTTAGTGCACCTTATATTGCAGCTTACAGCGCAGTGGTGGATACTATGGTCGCTACTCTGTACAAGGAAATCTTAATACAGAAGTACATTGCACTATACAACCAGGCTGAGACCTTCAACGATTTCAGAAGAACCAATAATGCAATCGGACTGCTGCCCAATCCTACAACTTCAGCAGTTGAGAATGTAATTCCACGCCGGTTCCCTTATTCCCTGGGAGAAAAGAGTTACAATACCTATACACCTGCCAATGTTGACATGTGGCAGCGTGTGTGGTGGGATGTAGCTAAATAATAATTCAGTGGAACATTCAATAAAAAAACCGCTTCGGATTCCCGGGGCGGTTTTTTTTATTGAATCTCCTTGGCACACAGGAATAAGTTATCTGTGTGGAATATATTTATATTCATCCTGGCACACAACGAGGACTTAGTCAAAATAACCCATCCCCCCTGCCTGCCGGCAGGCAGGCGTCCCCTTCCCTACTTGTAGGGAAGGCGTGCAGGGGTTAGGTACACTTAAAATAAACTTTATGGTTTCCTGAAAAAACTGAAATTCACATTTCCGTATTTCCGGTGCTGGTCGAAATCCGGATGCTCCGAAAAATCATGATCCCGTGAATGCTCAAGGATAAACAACCCATCTTCTTTCAGGATCCGGTTGTTGAGAACAAGATCAGGCAGCAAGTCTATTCCGGCCATGTCATATGGCGGATCGGCATAAACAAGGTCATATTCCCCAAACGGATGTTTGAGAAACTGAAAGACATCTTCCCTGATGGCTTCAAGGTTCTCAGCATTCATCGACAATGCTGTTTTATTGATAAATGCAACACAATGCGTGTTGATATCAATCGCCGTCACCATTTCACTTCCTCTTGAAAAAAACTCGTAGGAGATACTCCCTGTCCCCGCAAAGAGATCAAGCACATGCAGGACTTCCAGGTCAACGAGATTGTTCAGTATATTAAAAAGACTTTCCTTTGCAAAATCGGTGGTAGGCCGCACCGGCAGGTTCACCGGCGGATGGATCTGTTTTCCCCTGAATTTGCCCGTTATGATCCGCATGAGGCAGGATTTAAAAGCGTGTAATAAAAGTGGCCGGGAACGTCGTTGAATAAATAGCTATAATTGAATCCTTCATTCCTGCCTATAAAATCGATATTCCGGATGTAGCGGAATAAAAGATCATAAACGGGCGAGAATCTGTCCATATTCCCGAGAAGGGACAGGTTAATTTCTTCAGGATTCAGGTTCAGCTGCTCAAAAACGAAGATCACATAATAGGCAATATCTTCCGGCGTTTGGAAATGAAAAGCATTGCAGTACTTCAGCTGATTCCCTTCAAAGACAAGCAGGTCGAATTGCCCTTCCCGCAGGTTCAGAAAAACCTTGCGGCCTGTCATATTCTTTACGTTCATCCAGATATTCGAGATGAGAACGCTGGAAATATGGCACAATGTAACCTTCGGGAAAACCTTGTCAATCTCCTTGCTGCAATGACCGGGAATACTATAAACCGTGTAAATTTCCAGGTGCCTGAGCCGGTCAGAAAAAACCGCTTCACCTGCTTCCCGCTCATGAAGAAAATTAAAATAGCTTTCTTTTTCATTTTCCAGGAAGAGTGCTTCCGGAATCAATGTAAACCGTGAATTCCCGATGATCCCTTTTACAGCATGAAACTGCCCGCCCAGCCAGGATAAGGAATTAACCACATCAGCCAGGTGATTCCGGAAATATCCAAGCGCGATGAATTTATTCTTTTCAACATCCAGTAAACTATAGCCAAATGTTTTATCCCCCATTTCAAAAGTGAGATCATACTTCTGTAAATCCTTTGCATCAAAAGATTCATCGGTTTTATTCAGGATGGGATGCAGTGCTTCCGTCATACTTTCTGTTTATAAGATCCAGACAAAAATAAGATTCAGAATGATGATAATCGAGAAACCGCTGATAAGATAGATCCTTGATCTTTTCGTGGAAAAAAAGCAGGCATAGATCATCTTCAGGATATTATTGCTGGCAACGGCCTGTAAAGTCGCAGCAGCAATCGCATCCATCGCAATACGCGATTTCCCCTGGAAAAGGTTGATCAAAAATGGATCGATATCGGTAAGGCCCACCAGGAAGGAAAGTACATTTAAGCCCGAACGGCCGAAACGATCCACGACAAACCAGGTGATAAAAGTGAAGGCCACAAACAAAAATGCAAAGAGGATCGCCACCTTGAATTCAAGCGGGTTTTTATCAACGGCGAGTTCCGGGTTCAGGGTATTGTATTCCTTGTTGTGATAGAGCAGGATTCCCAGGCCCACGACCGAAGTAACTCCGAAAAGAATAAGGAAATAAAGGTAAATCCGCTGAAAAAGATCGGAATTAAAAATCAGTATCAGCACCAGGATCCGGAGATACATCATGGACGTAGCGAAAATGATGGCTGCTACATATTGATTCCGGGATTCAGGATCTTTCCGTATTTTTCTTGCAAGAATGATGGTCGTTGCAGTACTGCTGTATAATCCTCCCAGGATACCTGCCAGGATAATGCTTCCCTGTTTGAAAACAAACTTCTTCAGAAGATAACTGAAATAGGAAATGGAAGAAACCACGACCACTGCCAGCCAGATCTTATATGGTGTCAATCCCAGGTCGCGGAAAATCGGTTCATTGGGAACAATGGGAAGAATGACACCGGCAATGATCAGGAATTTACCCAGGGTAAGGAATTCTCCTTTGTCAAACTTCTGGGAGATCTGTGTGAAAGACTCTTTCAATTCGGTCAGGATCAATACCGTGACAATGATCAGGAGGACCAGCCATGTGGGCTGTGTTAGCAGCAGCGGCCCGATGCAATAGGTGATCAGGGCGATGACGATCGTAGTCATGCCATGGTCCTCGTGTCTCTGGATATTAAACGCATAATTGATTCCCAGGAACACGCCCAGTATCAGGCCTCCTCCCATGAACAAAGCCGGGTTGCCGGGCAATATGCGGAAAAGAATATAACCCAGGATACCGATGAAGGTGAAAGTCCGGTCGGTACCAAAAGTGTGTTCCGGCACTTGCTTATGGCTGTGCAGGAGTTTTTGCGATAAGCCAATCAGCAATGAGAATACCGCCACCAGAATAAATGTGATCAGGTCCTTTGGTATTGCATTGATAAGCTCCATATAA
>Ga0182027_10014292_pt1 | contig 11000 bp, 8 predicted proteins | sample 712E1DmetaG_FD_121300 | JGI IMG/M metagenome (GOLD analysis project Ga0182027, IMG submission 121300) | Permafrost microbial communities from Stordalen Mire, Sweden - 712E1D metaG (Illumina Assembly) | ecosystem: Environmental > Terrestrial > Soil > Wetlands > Permafrost | place: Sweden...
ATTTCTGGTCGATGCCGGAGAACCGCCTTGAGTTGTGGGCGTGGATGGAGTCGAGTCGCCTTGCCGACACCGTGCCGCGCGAGTTCTACAAAGAGCGGGACGTGGTGATCGAAGAGCGCCGCATGCGCACCGACTCGAACCCCGAAGGACGGCTCTTCGAGCAGTTTGTGGCCACTGCCTACGTGGCACACAACTACGGCCGCAGTTCCATCGGCTGGCCCAGCGAAGTCGGACAGATCACGGCCACCGAGGCCATGGCCTTCCACAAGAAGTACTACGCGGGCGGGAATATCGTCGTAGCCATCGCAGGTGACGTGGACCCGAAGACCGAGTTGCCGATGCTCGAGAAATACTTCAGCCGCGTTCCCGGCGGTCCCAAGCCGGAAGATACGACCACCGTCGAGCCGCAGCAGTTCGCCGAAAAGTCCGTCATCATCCGCGAGCAGACGCAGCCCATCTACATCGAGGGCTATCACCGGCCCAGCTATCGCGATCCCGACGATGCGGTCTATGACGCCATCAGCGACATCCTGTCGAACGGCCGCGTTTCGCGGCTCTACCGCAGCTTGGTCGAGCAGCAGGAGATCGCTGCGGCGGCTGTGGGAGAAAGTCCCTTCCCGGGAAGCAAGTATCCCAGCCTGTTCTGGTTCGGCGCCCTTCCGCTTCCCGGCCACACCAATGCCGAGATGCGCGACGCGATCCACAAGGAAATCGACAAGCTGAAGACCACCGATGTGACCGACGCGGAGCTCCAGATGTACAAGACACGCACCCGTGCCGACCTGCTGCGTGGCTTGGCGGACAACCAGGGCCTCGCCAGCTCGCTCGCCGAGTACCAGACGCGCTATGGCGACTGGCGTGAGTTGTTCCTCCAGCTAGACCGCGTGGACAAAGTCACCAAGGCCGACATCCGCCGCGTGGCCAACCAGGTGTTTGTGGACTCGAACCGGACCAGCGCGGAGATCGACACCGAGCCGCCTGCGGGAACCGCGAAGAACGACGGAGGCGCGCAATGAAGAATCTCAATAAGTCACAGAATTGGGTGCCCCAGGTCCGGGGTCCCCGCGGACAGGTCCTCGTCCGCGGGGTGGAGATCCGGATTCTCGGACCTGGGAAAGTACAGGTGACCGCCATCCGGTTCGCCGCGGTCGCATTGTTGCTTATTCCGTCTGGTTTACTTTCCGCCGCGCAGCAGAGCAACCCCTGGGAGCAGATTCCCATTCCGCAGTTGCATGCCTTTCATCCGCAACAGCCCAAGCGCATCGAGCTGAAGAACGGCATTGTCGTTTTCTTGCAGGAAGATCACGAGTTACCGTTCATCTACGGTTCGGTCCTCATTCCCGGCGGATCGCGCGAGGAAGATCCGGCTAAAGCGGGACTGGTCGGCCTGTACGGCCAGGCGTGGCGCACCAGCGGCACCGCGAAGATGGACGGTGACGCGATGGACGACTTTCTCGAAGCCAGGGCTGCGCACATCGAGACAGCAGGCGACGACGACTCCACCGCCCTCTCCTGGGATTCGCTGAAAGGCGATGCCGGTCAGGTTTTTTCCCTGGCCATGGACCTGCTGTTTCATCCCCAATTCAGCACCGCAAAGCTCCGGCTCGCGCAGCAGCAGGAAGCTACGGCCATCGTGCGCCGCAACGACGAAGAGGACGAGATCGCCGGTCGCGAGTCGGCCAAACTCGTCTATGGCGTCAACAGTCCGTACACGCGTCAGCCGGAACTGGCCACCATCGCAGCGGTCACACTCGCTGACTTCGAGGCCTGGCACGACCGCACCCTCAAGGGCAACCTGATCGTCGGCATCAGCGGCGACTTTGATCCGGTGGCCATGGAAGCCCAGGTGCGCGCTGCCTTCGAGAACCTGCCGCCCGTCACCCCAGCGCCGCCGCGGCATGACACGTTCACCGGCCCCACGCCTGGCATTTACTTCATCGACAAAGAGGACGTAAACCAATCGAATGTGCAGATCGTCGGACTTGGCATCGACCGCCGTAACCCCGACACGCCGGCCCTGGTGGTGTTGAACGAGATTCTGGGCGGCGGCTTTGGCAGCCGGCTATTTCAAAAGGTCCGCACGGAGCTCGGGCTGGCCTATGCGGTCGGCGGCGGGTTCGGGCTCGAGTACGACCACCCCGGCGCTTTCAGCGTCGAAGTGCTCACCAAGAGCGCCTCGACCGTCGACGCAACCAAAGCAGCCGAGGCCGAGATCGCGGGCCTGAATACGAAACCCTTCACCGAAGATGAACTCAAGCGCTCCAAGGACGACCTCCTCAATTCGTTCCTCTTCCGCTATGACACCAAGGAAAAGATCCTCGCCGAGCGCGAGAGGCTGGAGTTCTACGGCTATCCGGCGGATTACCTTGAGACCTACCGCGCGGCGCTGGAAAAAGTGACGCTGGCCGACTTGACCGCCGCAGCCAAAAAGTACATCCACCCCGACAAGCTGGCCGTACTCGTAGTGGGCAACGGCCCGGAGATCGCGCAGATCAAGGGAGGCCTTGAAGCTCTCGGCATGGGTTCGGCCAAACCGATCGACATCACCATCCCGCGGCCCGCAACGCCCCAGACCTCCGGCGGCGAGACGGAGAAATAACCGGGCGGCGGGAATCGAGCGAGCTGCACAACAGCCGTTCCTCCCCGGATGCGGGTTACCGAAGACAGCAGGAGAAAGTGCGATGACGACAAAGTCAGACCAGGCGGCAAAGACGCCGGCTGTAACAACGACGGTCGAACAGGCGTCGCAGGTGACTGCGCGCCAGGCAGCGGCGGCGGCGCGCCTCATGGCCGCCGGAGTAATAATCTACCGCCCGGAGACCTGTGTCATCGATCCCGAGGTCGAGGTCGCGCCCGATACGGTGATCGAGCCGTTCGCGCAGTTGCTGGGCCGCACGCACGTCGGCGCCGGCTCCCGCATTCGTTCCTTTTCGGTCATTGAGAACTGCACGCTGGGCAGCGGCGTTCAGGTCCTTCAAAGCTGCGTCCTCGAAGATTCCACGATTGCCGACGGCGCGCGCCTCGGGCCGTTCGCGCACCTGCGGCCCGGTAGCGAAGTGGGCGAGAATGCCCACGTGGGCAACTTCGTTGAGATGAAGAAGGCCCGCTTAGGCAAGGGCGCAAAGGCCAACCATCTCACCTACCTCGGCGACGCGGAGATTGGCGAGGGATCCAACATTGGAGCCGGAACCATTACCTGCAACTACGATGGCGTGAACAAGCTCCGCACGCAAATCGGCAAAGGTGTCTTTGTGGGCAGCGATACCAACCTCGTCGCGCCCATCAGTGTCGGCGACGGAGCGTATATCGGCGCCGGTTCGTGCATCACCAAGGATGTGCCCGCCGATGCGCTGGCTGTCAGCCGAAGCCGCCAGGTGACAAAGGAGGGCTGGGCTGCGGCGCGGCGCGCTCGGCGCGAGTCCAAGGGATCATGATGGGCTGGCGCGTCGCATTGCCCTCTCCGGGTTTCTGCAACTGGAATCCCTTCGACTTGGCGCGAATTCTGCCATCGCCTATGCGGAGATTACGCAGCACAAGCCCGCCGGCGCCCTTCCTCAGCAATGGCAGTGACGCCTCAGGTTCGCTCCGGAACGCTGCCACATTCGGGTGATTGAGGGGGGGTGGCCAGAATGATACTCTCTCGGAAAGAGGACCCGCCTGGCGTTCCCCTGTCTCCACGGCAGTGCGGGGATTCAGGCGGTATCTTGCTGATTTTGTGGGTCTTTTTGCCTTTGGCTTCATCGGTTGAAACAGGAGCAGCCCGTGAGCGCAATCGAATCCCGGCCATTCGCGCGCGGCAGGAAGACTTCACGGAACTTGAGCCGTGCGCGGCGCGTAATCGGGAGCTACATTGGCAAGGGACGCCGCTCGAACACACAGCGCAACGGGGCTTTCAAGGTTTGAACGGGAAGAAGCGCATAGCCATATGGGAACGCAAGAATCGCTCTTTGTTAAAGGCTCTGCGCGGGGATACGGAGACGACGGAGGTTACCGTTTGGCATTGAATTTGTCAGACGCGAAGACAAAGGACCCAGCGGAAAACCCGCGCATGGAAGGCGATCCGCGAGCGCGCAAGCCGGCGCGCGTTCTCGTCGTGGACGACGAGGCTCCCGTGCGCACCATGATTTCTGCCGCCCTCGAGCGCCAGGGATACACGGTCCAGCAGGCCGCCAGTGGGCGCGAAGCGCTTGAAGCCCTGGAAAAGAACACCTTCAATCTGGTGCTCACCGACATCGTCATGCAAAACGTGAACGGCATCGCGCTGCTGGAACGTATCCATGCTCTGCAACCCAACCTTCCCGTCGTGATGGTCACTGCGGTTCACGACATCAGCGTGGCCATCGACTCCATGCGCCGCGGTGCCTACGACTACCTCCTCAAGCCCTTCGAGCGCGAGCAACTTCTGAGCACCGTCGAGAGAGCGCTCAGCCATCGCCAGGCGCTCGAAGAGACGCAGAATTACCACCAGAGCCTCGAGAAGATGGTCCGGGCAAGAACCGAGATGCTGCGCCATGCCATGGAGGATCTTGAGCACTCCTACGATTTCACGCTCGAGGCGCTGGGCGACGCTTTGGACCTGAAAGACTCCGAGACCGAGGGCCATTCCAAACGGGTCACGGCTTACGCCATCGCGCTGGCGCGCGCCATGAGTATCCCGCCCGAGGAAATCAAAATCATCGCCCGCGGCGCATTCCTGCACGACATTGGCAAGATGGCCATTCCCGATGAAATTCTCCGCAAGCCCGGAACGCTGAGCCCGGAAGAGCAGGAACAGATGCGCGAACACTGCTCGCGCGGCTACAACATCCTGCGCAAGATCCCCTTCCTTGCCGGAGCGGCGGAGATCGTCTTGTGCCACCAGGAGCACTTCGACGGAAACGGGTACCCGAATCACCTTGGCGGGCGCCAGATCCCCATTGGGGCCCGGATCTTCGCCGTGGCCGACGCCCTTGACGCCATTACCAGCGAACGACCCTACCGCACGGCGCGTAGCTTCGATACCGCGCGCGAAGAGATCCTGCGCTGCTCTGGAACGCAATTCGACCCCGCTGTGGTCGAGGTCTTCTTGAAGATCCCCACTGAGCTTTGGCAGGAACTGCGCTCGGAAATCCCCGGCCAGCACATGCACTTCTCCACCTTCGATATGGCTCGAACCCAGGCCGCCTCGTAAGGCAGAATCCCCCGGCCAACTTCAAAAAAGAAAACCATCGGAGGGAGCAGAGGCCTTCAGGCCTCTGAAGCCCACGCCTGCAACGGTCCGGCCTTTAGGCCCGGGGGTGGCAGCCCGAACGCAAGACGCCTTGGGCTTCGCCATAATGAAATAGAAGCCCGATCGGGCGTAGAATGGTGCCATGATGTTCCGGGCCGCAGTCGCTCTGCTCGCGCTTGCCGTGCCGGCCTTTGCGCAACATGGCGGCGCGCACGCCGGCTCTTCCGGCAATCGAGGATTCTCGAGGCCCGGAGGCTTTTCCTCGCATCCTGGTTTCTCGCATCCCGGCAGCTTTGCGCGGCCTGCACCGCCAGTTCGGTACGGCGCCCCGGGTAACGCGGGATTTCGACGGACCGGCCCACCGAACTACTCGAGCCTGAGAAATCCCTACAACGGGAATAGCAGCTTGAGAGCCCCCTACAACGGAGATCGCTACGCCGGAAATCGATCGATGGCACGCCGTGCTCCGGTTGATTCGAGACGCGCTGGCCCGTCTCGCGGCCGCGATCGGGATCGCGATCGATTCGACGCACGCAAACGGCAGTTCCAAAACTGGTATGTCAACACCTATCCAAATTGGCCCGGATATGAATACCCCTATTTGATCGATCCCGGTTTCTACGATTGGGGAGATTCCGACAACTCTGCGTACGATAATTCCGCGCCCGGTAGCTCCGAGTCTGACCAGGCCTACGACCAGGCCTATGACCAAGGTGGCCCAGTTCCGCTTTACCCGCCTCCGTATCCAAACCAAGGCTATAACGCGCCAATTCAGCAACCCGCGGCCGCGCCGGCCGGACCTACCGCGCCCGAGCCCGAGCGGCTTCTCACCGTGATTTTCAAGAGCGGCCGCGCTCCAATAATGGTGCGGAACTACTTGATGACCACAAAGGTCCTCAACGATCTTGATTCTCAGCACTACGAACAGATTCCGTTGGATCAGATCGACCTCGCCGCAACCCTGCGCATCAACAACGCCGCCGGCGTGGACTTTCAGGTTCCAGGCGCATCGCGCAATTGAACACTAACCACCAACCACTGACCGCTAACCACTGAGGTCCCCATGCCCGTCCTTTCCCCTGATGCCGCTCAATCCCGCCTCACCCAACTCCCCGGCTGGCAAATTGAATCCGGAGAGCTCGTCCGGACCTTCCAATTCAAAGATTTCGTCGCCGCCCTCCAGTTCGTGAACCGCGTCGGTGAGCTCGCCGAGGTAGCCGGCCACCACCCCGACATCGACATCCGCTACAACCGCGTCCGGCTCGCCCTCGTCTCCCACGATGCCGGCGGCCTCACCGGGAAAGACTTCGATCTGGCGACTCAGGTCCAGAACCTGACAACGTAAAGGCTAGGCGAAGGTGAATGCGAGTCTCGGCTACTGACATCTGATATGTGGAAACCGGAATTCTGTCGTTTGGGGGTGATATGGCCCGTAACCTACTTACGCTGCTGGGCGCGCTGGCCCTGGCATCCTTCTCGCCGTCCGCGCCGAATGCGGCTGCGGCGGCGCCATTGGGCTCGCTGGCCCTCCTTCCATCGCAGCTGCAGCAGTCCCAGGCGCAGTCTTCTCAGGGCCTGGTCGGCACCTGGTCTGCGACGGTGAACTGGAACCTGCCGTCCGGGCTGTTGATCACCACCAGCTTCATGCCCAACGGCAGCATCCAGTCGACGATCCAGAATCACCAGGGAATGAGCTTCACGCTCATGGGCGCCTACCAGTTCAACCCCGCGCAGAGCACGCTGAGCTACAAGTGGTCGGATTACTTGCCGAAACAGACCTGCGTCGGCGGGTTCTGCACACCGGCGCAGCCGCCGGCGCCGATGGGCGTGGTGACCACAAACAGCATTCGGTTCCTGAGCGCTACCCAGTTCGTCGCCACCTCGAACGGTGCCTCGACAACCTATGTCCGCACCAACGGGGCGGGTTTTCCGACGCCCTGAACACGCTTGCGGGCCGCTGCACCATCCTGCCGGGGCCGGCCACCATCCCGACATTGACAACTGGTACAACCGCGTCCACCTCAACCTGATCAGCCACGACGCCGGCGGCCTCACCGAGAAAGCCGAGCTTTCGCTTTTGGGATGCCCTATTCTATCGGAAGTGACTGGAATAATTACTCGGATTCTTTGCGCGGCCTACCGCCCGCACAGGTCTTTCTCTTGGCGGCAAGCTGACGGAAGTAGTCACTCCCCCGCTTGGCCGTCTGAGAGCCGCCTTTACGCCCTAGCAGGGCGGCAGCGGGCATCTTGGCTTGGCTCAGTAGATCGTCAGCCAAAGCCAAAGCAGACCGCAGCAGTTCCCGGCACCGCACCGCGCGGCCCTCTGGTAATTCCGTTGTGGACAGAATCAGATCGGCGTCCGCGAGCAGGTTCTTTAGCGCCGCCAGTTCCTTACGATTCGAGGCCATGAACCCACAATAGGCGCGTGAGATGGAAAAAGCAAGCGGTTGCTGTTTTGTGAGAGTCGATTACCGATGCTGCGGGCTATAATCGCGCAAAATCCATTTTGGGGCTGGAGAAGGCAATGGACGATTCAAAGCTCAGCGAATTACGGCTAATTCACCAAGATTTAGCCAAGTATTTGAAAGACCAGCATGAGGCGATGAGCAACAGCATCCTTGCAGTTGCCGCTATTCGCGAGGTTTTACGTCAGAATCCGGCTCTTCAAAAGTCATACGAGGAAAGTCTTCGAGACCTAAAAGCCGACGGGACCATTCAACCAACCCCAGCCCTTGAGCAGACCTTACTAAGTCTTTTAGAGAGATTGGCTGAGTGGTAGGGCGTTCGGTATCTGGTTGCATTTGGCACACTCCCACGCTATCTTGGAATTGCCAACACAAGATCGGAAGGCCCCACCCTGGCAGGTGGGGTTTTCTATTTGGTTATAGTATACGTTCGTCAGTCAAATTTGATCTTCTTGACAGTTTCGCTCACATGCTGCTTGTGAGCATCTTGTTCCTTGCGCCGCCTCTCAACTTCCGCGTCCCTCTTCGCTAGAAATTCAGCGTATTTCTGGTTGGTTTCATCGAGAGCAAGCTGAAGTGTTTTCTTGTGCGTTCTTTCAACCTCTTCGAGAGTCGTACGATTGAGCCAAATAGTATCCCCTACAACACTACAAATGCCGGGACGATGGGAGCTTGTCCAGCTTGATGGGTGGTCCCACGCGTTTGGGAAGTATTCAGCCCACTCCGCTGGAGGATGCCGCGACAGCTTGAACGGAACGCGATATAGCGCCGATCCCGGCGTCCCGTCATTTTTTGGTGCGGTTACTTGTTCCTCGATAATTCCAACAATATGTAGCGGCTCGAAGTCTGTCATAGGCAAACACTATACACCCGCCACAAAGACATGGCTGTAACGCGACAAACCCTTCAACGCAGATTTCAGACATTACCGTTCCGCATTCCGGTCCGAAACGCCTCCGGAAATCTGGATTTCTGGCTCTTTTCCGCGCTTTGGCAAAGTTTTCCACGTGTTTTCCACAACCCTTCTTCGGATCGCGGATCCCCGGCGATGTTCGGCAACGAGACTCCGAAGTGCGGACTTGTTACACCTTTCCCGGAGCAGGCGCAGCCTGCATGCCAATGGAAGTCTATGATTCAAAGTTCGTTGCGCTAGATCAAACTCAGGCGCAGTCAGCAGGAAATCAGTGTCCGGCCACCCGAATGTTCCAAAACATAGCCTTCTGATGGTCGCGGATTCGATGAATCTTCGAGGTTTAGGGTTCCCAGATCGCCCTCGAAAATAATTTCGAATTTTGTATTTGCATTTTCCCGAATCTATGCTATCGTGTATTTATTCCGGTTGTGAGGCGGTCAAATCCCCTCCCAGCCGGGAGTAGTTTGCGTCACTGGCCTCCCGGCACGAGCAGCTTCAACGTTCGTGCCGTTTTTTTTTCTGCCTGCAGATTCCCCTCATTCCCTCGACGATCCGGTGCTCCCTGTTGCGCCGCTGCTCGCTTCCACCCGGCGTGCTAGTTTCCAAGCTGTTTCTGCTCGCGCTACCTCCTCCCTCGCTCCCTTCCTCACTGCCTTCCGGTCAACCCCCTCCACCACCCGCACCCGCCCACTAGTAGCCCCGTTAGCTCCGCTAACTCCGCTGCCTCTCCAACCTTGTCAAGCCCTCAATCGCCCGCACGCACGCGTCAAACTCACCCTAACCCCTTGCCTTCTCCCTCACTTATTCACTCATTCACTTTTTTCACCAACATTGCAGATTAATTCCCTCATTTCGCTACCCTGTATCTAGAGAGCAAAAACAGAGCGTTTCTCCTCCTTAAGAGCTGGCGGGCGGCCCCGGAGTGTCGGTTGGGCATCACTGACAATTTGGGTCGCCCACCGTTTTCCTGGGTCTGCACACCAAATGGTGCAAATCCTCGAAAAAGCCGCTCGTAAGTCATTATTTTTGACGATTTTGCACTCTAACCCGTTTGTTTTCAATGGATTGCGGTAAATGATCTAGGGTACAAGTCATTCATTTCAAACCACTTAACCACCAAAACAGGGGGGGAGGGGGGCACCCCGTAACCTAAAAGCCAACCGGAGATCAAGTCTGCTCTAACTCTCCCTCTGGGGCCCCAATCCGTACAACTTCAGGATTTGTCTTACACTGTAGGGGTTGAGGAGTTTCACGATGCACCGAATCAAGAGCCGCTGGATCCTTGGCTTGGCCGTTTTCGCGGTCACGGCAGCCAGCTATGCGCAGTGGTCCAATCCGGCCGACGACGTTCCCGCCTATCACCCCTCTGCCCCTCTCAATATCCATGCCATGCCGTCAATTCTCCACGGCGCCCAGTTGACCGGACCGAACTTCCGCTACCCATGGCAGGTGCACGCCTATCAGTTGGCAGCCCAGGTCTCGAGCGTCATCTACCAGCTTCCGTGCAATTGCCGCTGCGATCGCGCCCTGGGCCACACCAGCCTGCGCAGTTGCTACGAGACCACGCACTCCACCGAGTGCTCCACCTGCGCCCAGGAAGGCTTCTACGCCTACTACAAGACCAAAGCGGGCTGGACCCCTGCGCAGATTCGCGCCGGCATCGCCAAGCACGACTACGAGTCCATCGATCTCGACAAACAGTAACCGTCCGGCTTCGTCAGACTTTAATTCGTCGTAGAATAAGAGATGCAGCACGAGCCGGTTGCTTCCGGTTCGCTCCGCTTCAAGGGGGCGTCACGGTTTCGACGGGATCGATTGCGGCATGGGAGGCATGTCGGGGTGTGGGCACCCGTAATCGCCTGCAAAACTAAAGTTGCCAACCAAGAACTGGCACTTGCTGCTTAATTAACTAAGCAGCCGTCTTCCACGGTTTCGCCTATGGGCTGTGAGCGGACGTCATTCAGTAGGCTGGCGCGAACGGCTCGGTCCGTGTCGTTTTGCGCGAGATCATCGGACTAGTTCTCGGCGCATCTTGTCCGTTCTTAAGCGCCGTGGAGCGAACCAAATCGAATCGGACACAGCATGAACTCTCCCGGCTGACAGCGATTTCGGACGCGGGTTCGACTCCCGCCGCCTCCACCAACTCTAAGTTGCTTATTTTTAGCAGCTTATATTCCAAGGCCAATTTGGACGCGCATTTTTGTACGTGATTTGTACGTTGCGCCCTTTTGACCGAGTCCAATTCAGCGGGCAATCTCACCTGAAGAAGTGGGAGCCCGATGCTACTTTCCGTCTTTACCCGCCACTCCACCGACTGCAAATTCGCTCACGACCGCTCCTGCCGCAGGTGCAATTGCCCCAAATGGGTGGGCGGGCAGGTGAACGGGTATTACTTTCGCCAGAGCGCCAAGAC
>Ga0182027_10014293_pt1 | contig 11000 bp, 5 predicted proteins | sample 712E1DmetaG_FD_121300 | JGI IMG/M metagenome (GOLD analysis project Ga0182027, IMG submission 121300) | Permafrost microbial communities from Stordalen Mire, Sweden - 712E1D metaG (Illumina Assembly) | ecosystem: Environmental > Terrestrial > Soil > Wetlands > Permafrost | place: Sweden...
CCGCCTGCATGTCCGTAGAGCCTAAACCGGGAGCGGGCTTCTTTCCGCTCACCGTAGACTATCGCGAATATACATACGCCGCCGGCAGGTTTCCGGGCGGGTTTATCAAGCGCGAGGGACGTCCCACGGAAAAGGAAGTCCTCACCAGCCGCCTGATCGATCGCCCGATCCGCCCGCTGTTCCCCGAGGGTTTCCTGCATGAAACGCAGATCATCGCCATGGTGCTTTCGGCGGATCCGGAACAGGACCCGAATTCCCTGGCGGTGGCTGGCGCGGCGGCCGCGCTGGCCATTTCCGATCTTCCTTTCCCCTACGTCCTGGGCGGCGTGCGGGTAGGGTTGAAGGACGGCGTCTACATCGCCAATCCCACCTACGCCGAGGGCCGCGAATCCACCCTGAACATTGTGGTGGCCGGCACCGAAGAAGGCATCGTGATGGTGGAAGCGGGGGCCAAACAGGTCTCCGAGGAGGAAGTGCTCGGAGCCATCGAATTCGGCCACGAGTGCTGCAAGAAGATCGCCGCCGCCATCTGTAAGCTGGTGGCGCTGGCCGGCAAGCCCAAACGCGCGTTCACCGCGCCGGCGCTCGACGCGGATCTGTACGCGGCGATTTCGAAGGAAGCGCGGGAAGATCTGGCCGATGCGCTGAATACCGAGAAATACGAGAAGCTGGATAGCCACTCGCGGGTGGCCGCGTTGCGCAAGCGGGTGGTAGAAGCCCAGCCCGAAGAAAAGCGCGCCGAAGCCGCCAAGTGTCTGGAAGCCCTCAAAGAGCGCATCTTCCGCGACGATATGCTGCTGAACCGCCGCCGTCCGGACGGCCGCGCGTTCGACCAGGTCCGGCCCATCACCATCGAGACCGGGCTGCTGCCGCGCACCCACGGTTCGGCGCTTTTCACGCGCGGCGAAACGCAGGCGCTGGTAACGGTGACCCTGGGCACCAAGGAAGACGAACAGCGCATCGAGCTGCTGGAGCCCGGCGAGGCCTCCAAGCGCTTCATGCTGCACTACAATTTCCCGCCCTTCAGCGTGGGTGAGGTCGGCTTCATGCGCGGCGCGGGCCGCCGCGAAATCGGCCACGGCGCGCTGGCCGAGCGGGCCCTTTCCGCGCTGGTCCCCGGCGAGGAGAAGTTCCCCTACACCCTGCGGGTGGTCAGCGACATCCTCGAATCCAACGGCTCCAGCTCGCAAGCCACCGTGTGCGGCGCGTCGCTGGCCCTCATGGATGCGGGCGCGCCCCTTACCGACCACGTGGGCGGAGTGGCCATGGGCCTGGTGCTCGAAGGCGACAAGTACGCCGTCCTTACCGATATCGCCGGAGCCGAAGATCATTACGGCGATATGGACTTCAAGGTGGCCGGCACGCGCGCCGGCATCACCGCCTTGCAGATGGACATCAAGGTCCCCAACGTCACCACCGCCATCATGAAGGAAGCGTTGGAACAGGCCCGCCATGGGCGTCTGCACATTCTGGACAAGATGTACGAGGCGCTGCCGCAGGCCCGAACCGCGATGTCCCAATACGCGCCGCGCATTTACACGCTGCATATTCCCACCGATAAGATCCGCGACGTGATTGGACCCGGCGGCAAGGTGATCCGCGGGATCATCGAGCAGACCGGCGTGAAGATCGATGTGGAGGACGATGGCACGATCCATGTCGCCTCGGCCGACGAGGCGTCGGCCAACAAGGCCATCCAGATCATCTCCGACATTACCGCCACCGCGGAAGTGGGCAAGACATACCTGGGCAAAGTCGTACGGCTGGTGGATTTCGGCGCGTTCGTCGAGATTTTCCCGGGAACCGACGGCCTTTTGCACATCAGCGAAATCGCCGAGAACCGCATCCGCGACGTTCGCGACGAATTGAAGGAAGGCGACCAGATCCTGGTCAAGGTCCTGGCCCTGGAAGGCAACAAGATCAAGCTCAGTCGCAAGGCCGTGCTCCGCGAGCAGCGGGAAAAGCTGAAGCAGGACAAGCCCTGATCCAACGACGGCGGTGGGACAGACGATCGGTTTTTGTCGTCTGTCACTCAGCCGCGGGCGGGCCGGGCACGCCCGGCCCCTACAAGCGGGCGGTATAGGGGCCGGGCACGCCCGGCCCGAAGCCGAAAGCCGATACCGTGAAGATCCTAGTCCGCAATCTGACTCGCCAGACCGTGCTGGCCGGCCGGGCCGAAATGGCCGACACCAGCGCCAAACGGCGGGTCGGATTGCTCCAACACAAGAGCCTGGCTACGGGCGAAGGTTTGTGGATCGTTCCGTGCGAATCGGTCCACACCTTTTTCATGAAATTCCCCATCGACCTCATCTACCTGGACAAGCGGCTGGGGGTACGCAAGGTGCGTCATTCGGTTCCGCCCTGGCGGCTTTCGGCCTGTTTCTCGGCGCACTCGGTGCTGGAACTTCCGGCCGGCTCGGCCGCGGAAACCGGGACCGCCGTGGGAGACGAACTCACCATAGACAAGCTGGAGTGAAGCCCGCCGGCGCCCTTCCCTACAGCTTCAGCCCCTTCAGGTACTCCCGAAACGGCGCCCCCAGGTCCGGACGGCGCAGGGCGAACTCCACCGTGGCTTTCAGGAACCCGAGCTTGTCCCCCGCGTCGTAACGCACGCCTTCAAAGCGGTAAGCGTAGATCGGGCGGCTGCGCAGCAGGTGCTTCAGAGCGTCGGTGAGCTGGAGTTCCCCGCCCGAACCGGGCTCGATGGCCTGTAGCGAATGAAAGATCTCCGGGGTGAGCACGTATCGCCCGATGATCGCCAGATTCGAGCGCGCCTCCGATGCCCGCGGCTTTTCCACCAGGTCGCGGATGCGGAAGACCCGGTTGTTGCTGCCGTTGTGGTGTACCGCCTCGGCCTCGATGACCCCGTAGGAGGAGATGGCATCCGGCGGCACTTCCATAACCGCCAGCACCGGCGCACAGAAAAAGTCGTACACGTCCAGCAGTTGGCGAAGGCAGGGCGTCTCGGCTTCGATTACGTCGTCGGCCAGGACCACCGCGAACGGCTCCTCGCCCACCAGTTCCATGGCGCGCAGCACCGCGTGTCCCAGGCCCAGCGCTTCTTTCTGGCGCACGTAGGAGACGTTGATCATGTCCGAGATTCCCCGTACGATGGCCAACAGATCCTTCTTGCCGCGGGTCTCCAGCAGGTTCTCCAGCTCGAAGCTGACATCGAAATGGTCTTCGATGGCCGTCTTCCCGCGGCCCGTCACCATGATGATGTTCTGGATGCCCGAATGCAGCGCCTCTTCCACCCCGTACTGGATGATGGGCTTGTCCACAATCGGCAGCATTTCCTTCGGCTGCGCCTTGGTCGCCGGGAGAAAACGGGTCCCGAGCCCGGCCGCGGGGAAGACGGCTTTTCTGACTTTGGCTGGCATCTCCTTCAGTTTCGTGCCAATACGTTCGAATTGGCAACCTGGAAATTGTGTTTGCCGTTGGGCTGTGCTATTTATGGATACCTGGGTAGACACACAGATGGCCTACATTATCGCTGAACCTTGCATTGGCACGAAGGATACCGCCTGCGTTGACGCGTGCCCCGTGGATTGCATCCATCCCAAGAAAGACGAGGCCAACTTCGCGGAGGCCGAGATGCTCTACATCGACCCGGTGGAGTGCATCGATTGCGGCGCCTGCGTGCCGGTCTGCCCCGTTTCCGCCATCTTCGCGCTCGACGACCTGCCCGAAAAATGGGCCGAATTCACGGCGAAAAACGCGGCATACTACGGCCGCTGACCACCTCAACCGCCTCCCGGCGCAGCTACCGTAGAGCGGGCCTCCGGCCTGCCATGCCCGCATTCCTGCGGGCATTCTTAACGGCCGCCAAACCCGCCCGAACCTTTGCGAGAGGGAACTCTCGGAAGAAGAAATGCCCGCATGACTGCGGGCATGGCAGGGCCGCTCCACGGAGCTGCGCTCCCCTTTGCCTACTGCTCTCGGAACTCGAAGTTCGAGATCCGCGCGCCTCCCGAGAACACAACCCGGTATTTGCGAAAATCGCCCTCCTCGGCGTTCAACTCCGTCCAGGCCCCATTGGCGCGGATTTGATGCGTGACCTTCCCCGGCGCGACGGTCATCAAAAACGTCACGGTCCCGTTCTCCTCGTACTTCGAGAGGTCCGCCTTCTGCCCTCCGCGAACCGAGAAGGTCTTCTTATCCAGCACGAACTCGAAAGAGGCGCTCCCGGGAGACTTGAGCGACGGGCCCGCGCCGGAGACGGTCCACTGCACCGCCTTGGCCAGCACTCCCTTTGGCAGCAGAATCGTGAACCGATACTGGCCCGCGACGTCGTTGCAGGGCAGCGTGGCGCCGTTGCCCGCCGCGTGCCACTCCTGCTGCACGGTCCAGCCGTGGCTGAGGAGGTCGCTGGGGCCGCACGCGGTCTTCTTCTGGTTGGGTGGAACCGCCGCCGCCACCGCTGTCCTCTTCAACTCCAGCCGCACAGCCTGAGAGCCGCCGGGGGTCAGGTCCACGGTCCTCGATTCTTCGCCGTAGCCTTGCAGGGAGGCCTTCACGGTCAACTGGGCTTCGGCGCACTCCACGGCGGCGGCGCCGCGCCCACGCCCGCTCTTGGCGCCGCACGCCCACTCCAGTTGCGCTCCTTCCGGCGCGGCGGTGAGGTTGACCGTGGCCGAACTGCGCTCCAGTTGAGCGTCTGCCGGGCCCACCGCCACCGTCCCGCGCGCGGCGAACGATTTCTTGAACGGCGTAGACCGGTACTGCGGGGCGTTGCGCAGCTCGATGGAGTGCTCGCCCGGACTGACTTTGTCGAGCGTAAAGTTACCCGCGGCATCGGTTGAGCCGGCCGGCGCGTTGTCCACAATCACCTGGGTGCGTGGCGGCGTTCCGCGCACGCTCAGCGTGGCGAACTGCGGGGTAGCTGCCAGGGTGAAGGAGACATTGGCAAGGTCGCCTTTCTTCACCTCGATTTCGCGCTCCGGAGACGCATCGTAGCCCTCCGCGGCAACGCGGATCTGATATTTCTTCGCGGCCAGATTATAGATCGCCATGGCCCCGTCCCGAATCCGGCGCTGGTAAGGCGTGCCATCCAGAAAGACCTGGAATTGAGGCAGCCCGGCCTTAACCACCAGCGCTCCCAGATTGCGGTCCGAGTAGAGCGAGAGCCAGAGACCCGGACGGGGGCCGCTTTCCACCCCGAACTGGCGTTCGTCGGCGCCCTCGCCAATGGTGACTCCGTGGGGGCCGCGCGAAAGGTTTGCGAAACGAAAGCCGCCGCCGGAGGCCTCCGCCGGCGGCTGTCCGTCCACCAGGATCTTGGCCATAGCCGCGCCGCCATTGACCTGGAGCGCCGGCCCCATGCCCGCGGCCGCGAATGCGATCACTTCCTTGGCGGCGACGCCGCCCTTCAGTTGCGGCGGCTTGCCGAACGCCGTGCTGAACTCCACCTGGGCTTCGCTGCGGCCGTCGGTGACGTAGAGCTTATGCTCGCCGGGAGCCAGATCCTCGGCCGTGAAACCGGCTTCGGGAAGGGCGGCCTCGGGCCGGTCGTCCAGGCGGAGCCTGGCGTTCTGCAGGTTGGCCGAAATATACACGGCCGCGGTGAGCGGGCGCAGCTCGGGCACGGTTTGGTTCAGCCCGCCGGCCGGCACGGCGAGTGTGTCCCGGTAAGTTTCGAAACCGTCGGCGGTCACCTCTACCGGGTAGGAGCCGGGGGCCAGGTCGGCGCGCAATTCGCCCCCTTGCGAGGAACGCTCGCCCACGCGGATCTCCGCGCCCGGCGTGGCGGACCGGACTACCACCTGAACAAGCTGGGAGGCTCCCGGAGCCTGGGCCCGCCGGCCCCGATGCGCGGCCGCCAGCCAGACCACGCCGATCAAAATCAGGAAGCCTACGGCCACAGCCGCCACCGGCCGGGGGCCGCGTTTGGGGATACGCCGCCAGATTTGCGCCGCACGGAGGGAGATATCGCTCAGGAAAGCCGGCTTTCCCGCGCCTGCCCGAGGAGGCGGGGCGGGCGGCGGCTCTGCGGCTCGCGGAGGCGCCGGAGGCGGAGCCGGCGGTGGCGGCGGCGGGGGTGGAGGAGGCGTGGGCGGCTGCCGAGGGGGCGGCTGAGGGAGCGCGGCGGACGTCTGAGAGAAGACCGAATCGGCGGCCGCGGCGCGCGGGACGGTGGGAGTTGCGCCGGGCGCCCGAGTCGCCGCCTCCACGGGCTCGCTCCCGGCCAGCGCGGCTACCCGCTTGATCTCCTCATCCAGCCCCGGCTTTTCCTGGTAAAAGGCCGCCAACATCCGCAACTGCTCGAGCGCCTGCTCGAACCGGCCACGCTCCTCGTGCGCCCGCGCCTTTGCGGCCACGCCGTTGGCGATCGCCAACTGGTCGCGAATAGGACGCGCCCACTGCTCAAACAGCGTTTCGGCGGGGAAATGATCGGCCGCGCGGCGGAGCATGTCCAGCTTTCTCTCGAGCTCCGGCTCGCCCGCCACATGACGGGCAATCTCCCCTATCCGCGCCAGCGTGTGCCGCCTTTCGTAGGCCTCGGCCTGCAGCCTCAACCCCTGCGGCACGGGGTGGCCGGGGTACTTGGCTATGGACTCGTTGCAAAGCGCTTGCGCCCGCTCGAACTGACCTTCGGCGATCGCCGCCAGAACCTCCGCGTGCAGGCTTTCGATGGCCGCCTTGGCCGAAAGGGCCAACGCCAGGAAGTTGGCGTAGTTCGTGGTGACATCGCCCGTGCTGCTGTCGGGAGCGCTGCCCTCCAGTTCCAGCACCCGTTGGAGCTTGGCCGCGGCGGTCGAGAATTCCGAATTCTGCCAGGACTCCCGGGCGGCCTTATAGAGCTCCTCCTTTTCCTGGCGGGCGGCCCGGAAAGCCTGTTCGCGGGCCTCCAGATCGTGCAGCAGCGCGTCGGCGCGCTCGTCGCCCGGGCGGATGTCCAGAACGGTCCGCAGCACCTGGCGCGCGCGCGTGAAGTTGAATTGCTCCAGCGATTCCGCCGCCACGCGCAGGCGCTCGTCGATCTCCCGGTGGGCGATTTCGGCCTGGATCGCCTCCCGCAGCTTGCCCGCCTCCTCGTTGCCGGGGTCCAGCTTGAGCGCGGTCTCCACATTCTGGAGCGCCAGCGCGAACTCTTCTTCCCCCAGGCCCATCCGCGCCCGTTCCAGCAAATCCTGGAGGGTCTTGCGGCGCAGGGCCTGATCCACCTGGTGGCGCAGGGGGGTCAGCGCCGGATCCACATGCCCGGCGGCTTCCAGGTCCGCCAGGATGTCGCTGGCCATCTGGTAGTTGCCCTGCTCGAACGCCTTGGTGGCCCGCTGGATCCGCGGCTGGATGCGGCTTGGGTCGAGCGCCGGAATGGCCTCTCCGCGCAACGCCCGCTGCAGCGTTTCCCCGAACTCCATGGCGTTGGCATAGCGGTGGCGCGGCTGTTTCGCAAGCGCCTTATGTACCACCCGGCTCACCATCTGGCTGATGGATGGGTTGATCTCATAGATCGGCGGCGGGTTGCGATGCAGGATCGCTTCGAAGATCTCGTCACTGCCCCCGCCCTGGAAGGGCTTGACCCCGCACAGCACCTCGTAACACACCACGCCCAGGGAATAGATGTCCGACTGGGGGCTCGATTCCATGTTCTGGATCTGTTCCGGAGCCATGTAGCTGAGGGTGCCCTTCATGCCGGTGATGGTGGCGCTGTTGGCCAGGTGCGCCACTCCGAAATCGATCAACTTGACCGAGTTGAAATCCAGCACGAAGATATTGCTGGGCTTCAGATCGCGGTGCACCAGGCCGCTATCGTGAATGGCTTGCAGCCCGCGGCACGTCTGCGAAACAATCTCCACCAGCCGCTCCACGGTAACCTGCTGGCCGGGCTCCCGCACCAGTTGATCGAGGGTCATTCCGGGCAATAGCGGCATCACGAAGTACGGTTTGGCCTCGCCGCCGTCCTGAAATTCGCCTATGTCGAATATTTCAATGATGTTGGGGTGATGCAGGTTGGCCAGAATGCGCCATTCCTTGTAGAACATCTCGAGCGCGGCGCGGCCCTGAATGTCGCCGAGCGTCTTGATGGCGACATCGCGTCCCACCACCTTGTCGAAGGCCTTGTAGATAACGCCCATGCCTCCGCGGCCGACCAGGCCCCGGATCTCATAGCGCCCGCCGATAATCTCCGGTGATGGCATTCCGATGAGCAATATAGCATGGCGGAGGGGCCCGCGCCTCATCTAACCGCACGGACCCCGTGCGCCGGCCGGATTCTCCGTTCTTTTGGAGTTGTCGGCGTCTGTGCGTCTCCGCGTCAGAGTTGTTCCAGAGCAAAGCCCGGCCCCACAGCCACGCCCGGAAGTGGGAACATGGCTATCGGGAGATTTCATACATGGCTGCAAAGAAACTACTGATGCTGGTGGGCGACTACGTGGAAGACTACGAGGCGATGGTTCCGTTCCAGGCGCTGCTCATGGTGGGTCACGCGGTGGATGCCGTATGCCCCAACAAACGCGCCGGGGATTCCGTGCGCACGGCTATCCACGATTTCGAAGGCGACCAGACCTACAGCGAGAAACGGGGTCACAACTTCGCGCTGAACGCCACCTTCGACGAGGTTCGCCCCGAAGATTACGACGGGCTGGTGGTTCCCGGCGGCCGCGCGCCGGAGTACATCCGCCTCAACCCCCGCGTTCTGGAAATAGTGCGCCATTTCGCGGACTCGGGCAAGCCCATCGCCGCCATCTGCCACGCCGCACAGTTACTGGCCGCGGCCGGCGTGCTCTTGGGTCAATCATGTAGCTGCTATCCCGCGGTGGCGCCGGATGTCACCCAGGCCGGCGGAAAGTACGTGGAGATCGGCATCGACCAGGCGTACACCTGCGGCAACCTGGTGACGGCCCCCGCCTGGCCCGCGCACCCGGCGTGGCTGGCGCAGTTCCTGAAAGTGCTGGGGACGCGGATCGAGTTGTAACCGGGCGCGTTCGCATTCGCGCGGCCCGAGGGCGAGGCGCGCCTCACCCTCACAACGGCGCGGGCCGGAGTGGGATAAGCCTCCTGGCTTGTCGATCCGAACGAAGCTCGGACGCCTGGCGCGGGCGACCAGGCCGCCGCCTGGTCGCCTCGACAAGCCTGAAGGCTTATCCCACCGGGGGCGCGGCCGGCTTCATCCGCCGGGCGGCGAAAAACAGCAGCAGGGCGGCTGCCAGGCTGACGAAGGCCGAGGCGCCGAAGGCGGCGGGAGAATAGCGCATTTCCACACGGTGGCGGCCCGCGGGCACGAACACGCCCCGGAACGCCACGTTGGTGTAGTAAATGGGCGCCTCCTTTCCATCGATGTAGGCCTTCCATCCGGGGTAGTGTGTTTCGGCCGTGGCCAAAAACGCATCGCCGGGAACGGCGATATCGAGGGACGCCGCATTGCCGGCGTATTGTACGTTCGAAATGGCGGAGACGGGCGCGCTGAAGTCCCTCATCCGCCCCGCCGCGCCGCACTCGACTACGGCTTCCGCCGCGGGGTCCCAACCCGGCCGCCGCACCAGCCTGGCGGCCTCTTCCATGCCGGACGCGCAGACGATCCGCGGCACGAGATAGAAGCGCGGCAGCACGGCCAGATTGCGGTACGCCAGGCGGCCCGGGAGTTCGCGTTCCAGGCGCAGGTTGGGAGGCGGGCTCAGCGGCTTGCGGGAGAGCAGGTACTTCACGTTCATGGCGGCCAGCATCGGCGAATCGGGATGCTGGGCCTGGTAGTAGGCACCCCAGCGTTGCCCGTCGGCCACCGCCAGGCGAGCCTGGGTGAAGCGGATAAGGGCTTGCGGGTCGTAGCCGGTGGCGATGGGAAGCCGGGTGATCGCCGCTCTCACGGCCCAGTTGATGGAGTCGTCGATGGTGTCGATGCGGAACGGGGGTACGGCGGTGTAGGCCAGCTCCCGCAGGGTTTCGAGCGTGTCCGCGCGGCCTTCGAAGGTATCATCGGTGGCGGCGAGGTTGTCACGCAGCGGTTGGACGCTCAAGGGCCGGCCCGAGCCTACCAGGATGAGGTCCGCGGCGCAGATGGCCACCACAAGATAGGCCAGCTTCGCGGAGCGGATGTGCTGCGCCAGGCCAAAGCCGGCGAGCAGGGCCACCGCCAGGGCGAACGCCGGCATCCAGAACTGCGCGTAGAAGGCCGCGCGGATGATGCCCGGCAGCATCTTGTACAGCCCCACCCCTATGGGCGTGGAATCGCCCAGCATCCAGACGCCGGCCACCGCGAGCGAGATCGCGATGGCCGCCTTCACGCGCGAGCGCCGGAGGGCGACCGCGGCGAGGGCCAGCGGCAGCGGTAGGATTCCGCAGTAGAGATACAGCAGCGTGATTTCGTAGGGCGCTTTGAACCCGGCCAGGTTGAAGATCCCGAAATAGTTGGGACGGATCAGCGACCACAGGGCCGGGAGCGGGACTCCGCCCCCGGTTCCGCGCCACTCGGCGCGGTAGCGGGCCACGCTGGCCAGGCTGAACTGGGTTGCAGGGATCAACACGAAGGCGCACAGGCAGGCCGCCAGGGCCATGGCGGCCAGGGCCGTTGCGAGCAACGCAGGGCGCGCGGCCCCGGTCAGCACGAGGCCTAGCGCCAGCGCGAACACGGCGAGGAAGACCGTTAGGGTCAGCGGAGCGCAGCCCGCCAGCACGGCCAGCGCCAGGGCCGCCGCCAGCGCCAGAAAATCCCGCCGGACGCAATGGCGCCGCAGGCCATACAGGGCCCCCCAGGCCAGCGGCAGCCACGCCGCGGTTTCGAGCTCCCCGATGTGCTCCGCCTGCGAGGCAAAGAAAGAGCCGAGCGAGTATACCAGGCCGGTGAGGAGCGCGGCGGGGCGATTCAAGCCGAACCGTAGGGCCATCCAGTACGCCAACGCCGCGGCCAGAAACACGTGCAGGAACTCTTCGAGCTCGAACAGGTAGTACATTCGCGCGGTGTTCCGCGGCGTTCCCACCAGCGCCGTCAGGGCGCGAACCGGATAGAACACCTCCGTCTGCATGTTGGCGGCGAAGGGACGCCCGCAGTAGGCATACGGCTC
>Ga0182027_10014294_pt1 | contig 11000 bp, 10 predicted proteins | sample 712E1DmetaG_FD_121300 | JGI IMG/M metagenome (GOLD analysis project Ga0182027, IMG submission 121300) | Permafrost microbial communities from Stordalen Mire, Sweden - 712E1D metaG (Illumina Assembly) | ecosystem: Environmental > Terrestrial > Soil > Wetlands > Permafrost | place: Sweden...
ATTGCCTGGCAGAATAGAAGGAACAATAAAAACTCCAAAATAAATTGGCAGTTTACTACAAAAGATGCAAGAATAAAATTAAAAAGATTATATCCGTCAATTCAGGATTGACGAGACACTAGATCTAAAAACATCTCTTATCCAACGATCTTATAATGATGATCCTTCAATGCCGGATGCGTCACACATTCAATCGAAAGAGATAATAATTGAACCGAACGGTAAAGAAAAAGAGATAAAAAAAGATATTTTAACTGGTCAAGGTGTTAAAGGTGCTATTTCTGCAAGAGTCAAAAGAATTCTAAATACTATTTGGGAGAAAGATGAGCAGTCTAAACTCGAATTTATTGATAACCTATTGGGTTATGTTAATGATCCCAAAGATGCAACGGACAAGCGGAAAAATAAAAAACCCAAAAAAGCGAAGCTGCAAATTGAGGAACGTGAATTGCCGGCTTATATTGCCGAATTACAATCACGCATTAAAATAGACCGCTTTACAGGCGGAACAATTAACGGAGCTTTGTTTGACTCAATGCCTTTATTTAATACTAAGGAAGTTCAAGTATTACCTGAAACTGACCTTAATAAAAAATATACACGGTTAACAATAAGAATAAAAGATTGCACAGAGGCACAAGCCGGTTTAATGCTTCTTGTAATTAAAGATTTATGGACCGGCGACCTCGCTATCGGCGGTGAAAAGGGAATTGGCAGAGGCGTTTTTAATGGTGTGTCTGCATTCATCAAGTATAAAAATAAAGATGAAATTGAATTAACAAATAAAGAAAACGGACTCGTAAAACTTAGAGACCTAAAAGAATATGTTGATGCTTTAGTAAAAGAAACCGGAGGTGTAAAATGAATAATGGGAATGACCCAATAAATGGACTAATGTTAAAAAAAATATCTTCTCAATCATTTCCCGTTAGCGCTTTTGATGATTTGGATAATAAGCAAATGAGTACAGTCCTTGATGAAATAAATCAAAAAACTCCCCTCTCCTTTATAAGGAGAGGTGTTGGGGGTGAGGTCTCTTTTGTCGTAGCATATCTCGATTACAAAGTCCTCATCGGAAAATTTACCAATGGCTCTTTCTCTTTTTTCAATAACGAAACTATAGAGCCAAAATATATACAGAGGATAAGAATCTTCAACAAAAATGAAGAACTGTTGCTCTGGAGAAGCGAAGGCATATTAAAAGGAAGATACAGAAAAGATGATGATGGTGTAGAAGTTTGGGCTGTAGATAATTACCAGGTTCTCTTTGGAACAAATTATCCGAAGAACAACCCGCCCGGTTCTGATTCAACAACAATTATTGAAGACAGGGGAACAGAGATAAATCTGCCTTTTGAAGTAAAAAATATCGACGTTAGTAATAAAAACCGCGTTAAAATTAAAACCCGGAATTATATCGGTTTCAATGAAGTCTTTCAGGCAACTTATACCGATAACCGGTTTGTAGAGTTTACTTTTGGTGAAAATAATAATCCTTTGGAGGTAGAATTATGAGTAAGAAGAATAAAAAGCAGCAATCTTCAAAAGAAGATTGGAAAGATAAATTATTAAAAAATAAACATAATATTATAGGCCACAAATCTGAAACTTCTGATGCCAAAATAAGTTTGTCAAATGAAACAGAACACCAAAGCGAATCGATGGAAATTAGTAAACAGTCTATTCAATTGCCCGCCTCTGAATATTTAATTTGCGTAGATACTGATCAATATTATATTGACCAGGTATCTCCGATAGTTGATAAAATAACAAGAGAAGCGTCTGCCCCATATAATTTTATCCCTCTTAATAGTAAAATTGTTTTATCGGATTTTGATATTACTAAGAAGGCATATCAATACGATAAGTATCATACGGATAAAAACACTGGTTATATTAAAGTTAATATTGAAACCAGAACACCAGTATATATTCGTGATACATTTACTAAAGATCAGTTAAAAGTAATAAATTTATTTGATGAAAAAATTGAAAAAGCAAAGAAAGATCGAAATAAGGAAAAACTTAAACTGTTAAAAAATCAAAAAACTGAAAAACTTTGGGAATATTCTGATTTTTTTTCTCCGGCGATTTGGAAATTAAGAATTCCAGGGAGTACACAAAGAGGTCTCATTAAAAATGTTGTTGCGATAGCATCATACGGTAAATTTATGGATTTTGAAGACAAGCGACTTTATTTTCGAGGCCTTGCTGATCAAAGCAATTTACAGTCTGAATACATTACATACGGATTAAGTGAATATCGTAGATACCAAATTCTTTGTGGAATTCTTAAAAAAGAAGGTTTAGATTACTATCTTTATGAAACCGGGGCACCCGGGCAAATTACATTTGCAGATGCAGAAAATAAAATTAATAATTCAGGATTTCAAAATTTTGATCCGCGGGAAATGAAATCATTCCCTATCGCTTCCGAAAATTACTATATCGTTGTATCCGGACAGATTGGCGGTAGATCCCGAAAATTAAATCATTGGACTGTAGACTTTAAAAATTCGACTACGCAGAGAATATTAGTTGATAAAATGGATATAAAAGATTATGAAGATGATGAAAATAGAGCGGATAATGTGATTGATTTGTTAAAAGAAGCTGAATCCATAGATGGTACACCTTGCTTTTATACCAAAAGGATTGAAATAAAAGATAGTATAAAAAAAACTCGAATTTATTTTGGTCATACCGGAATGTTCAGAGTTCCCTATAGAAAAACTATAGGTGAACATATTCCGAATGAATTAAAACAGGAAAATAAACCCGATATCCCTGAAGCGATATTTGGTAATAAATCTACTTTTGCAGGCAGAGTGTATTTTGAAGATGCATTTTGTAATATATATCCTTCAACTGATGCATTGATGAGTGCAAAACATCCGCAAATACTATCCGGTCCAAAACCAACAACTTTCCAGCATTATTTAACTCAGCCATGCGAAGACAAAAGTAAATTGAAACATTATAATACTGATTCTGAAAAAAAATTATCATTTATACGGGGCTACAAGCAATACTGGCATAAAAATGGTAACGACTGGATTGAGAATATTGTGCCTAATGAAAGGAACAAAAAGCAATACACAAAAATAAATCCGGTAAAAGAAAAAACTACCTTCACGGGATGTATCCGTTTTGAAAACCTATCCGATGTAGAACTTGGCGCTCTATTATTTGCTTTAGATCTACCATATGAAAAGAACCAAGATGATGAGTTTATTTCAGAGTGCTGCCACAAAATCGGTATGGGAAAACCTCTTGGCTTAGGGTCTATTCGCATTACCCCGACACTTCATTTATCAAAAAGGAAAGAAAGATATATGAATTTAGAAAGTGAATGGTCTACAAACCTGGAAGATGAGTCAAAAAAGACTGATAGCAAAAAGATTGAAGACCTCAAAGATGCGTTTGCTACTTACATTCTGAATCAACTCCGTAATAATAAGGAAAGTTATAAATCAAAAGTTCTTTGGGAAGAAGAACCTAGAATGCAAGAACTAAATAGAATGCTAGACTTTAAGAATAAACCAGCGAATAACAAAACAAGATATATGGAAATTAAACATCAAAAATTAGATCAAAATGGTAATAAATTGTTTAAAAAAATCGGTGAACCGGATACAGAAAATGAATTTAGAAATCGGCCTGTTCTTCCAAAACCTAAAGATGTAAAATGAGTGCAAATAATTTAGTTGAAAAAGCCATTGCAATTGCCCTTGAGGGACACAAAGATAAAAAAGACAAATCCGGTTTGCCATATATTTTGCATCCCCTCCGCGTGATGCTTAAAATGGATACCGATGAGGAAATGATTCCAGCGGTTTTGCACGATATTCTAGAAGATACTAAAATAAGTGAAAGTCGTCTTTTAGCCGAAGATATATCTGCAGATAGTATTGTAATAATAAAGTCTCTAACAAAAAATGTTGACGATGATTATTTAACTTATGTTCAAAAAATTAAATCCAGTCCAATAGCCGTTAAAATAAAGAAAGCAGATATTACAGATAATATTAATCTCTTAAGGTTGCCCCGAATCCATGTTTCCGATTTAGAAAGATTAAATAATTATATACAAGCATTTAAGATTCTATCCGGAGTATCAGAATGAATACTTTAATTTGTACGCTTGGTACCGCAGCGCCAATTATAACTGAAACCCTTGCATCACTGAAAAAAGAGAAAAAAATTGAAATCGATAGACTTCATATTATTCATACGTCTTCTCCTGAAGTTTACAACAAAAAAATTAAAGAAAAAGAAGTAGGGTTAAACGCATTAAAAGCTTTTCTAGAAAAAAATTATCCTGAACTAAAATTATATCTTCATAATTTAAAAACTGATGATATAAACACAGTTGAAGATAATGATGCTCTGTTAAACCTTGTCGTAAACATTATTTCAAAAGAGAAAAAATTAGATAGCAAGATTTATGTCAGCATTGCCGGAGGTAGGAAAACTATGTCTGCAATCGCTCTATTTGCTTCATATCTCTCAGGCTGTGATGGCATTTTCCATGTATTGGTTAAGGGCAACGAATTTGAACTAACTTCTGAATATGGTTTTAATATACCGCCAAAGCTTCTCACTTTAATTTCTCTTCCACAAATAAATCTATCTGCAATTTTAGAATCGGTTATTAACGATACCTTTAAAAATGAAAAAAGTTTTTATAACGGCGCTGATATTTCGCTTATGCTCGATAATCTTAATTCCAAGTTATTGACAAACATAAATTTAAGAAAGCTGAAAGAAGAATATGAAAAGTTACATAGCAAATACTCATTAATGTGTAATGCAGTAGAGTCAATTTTAATTTCAAGAAGTAACAGCATAAATATTATGCACCCTGTTTTTGAAAAGAGAGTTAAATCCTACGAGAGTATTATTAATAAGATCATAAAGAAGGGTGAAAATAAGGATGTAGTTCTTGATCCCTTCGTTAGATTTAAAGATTTAGCCGGCGTTAGGGTTATATGTTATTTTAGCAAAGACGCCAAGGATGTTTGCAAAATAATTAAAGAAAGTAACGACTTTAATATCATCCAGCCAAAAAGAAAAAGGGAAGCCTATGGATATGATGCCGAACATTTTATTGTAACGCTTAAAGGAAATAGAACCCGCTTGGTTGAGTACCAAAAATTGAAAAACATAAAATGCGAAATCCAGGTGAAAACGATCTTTTCACATGCGTGGTCGCAGTTGGACCATCGTTTGATTTATAAATCCGAAAATTTTAAAACCTTCGACGATAAAACAAAGAACTTTATCGAAAAGGTTTTTACCGCCGGTAGTTCGCAGCTTAAGAGTGCTGAAAGGGAATTTAGCAAAATTAAAAAATATTATTCAATCACTTGATCTCACCTTGTTATTTATGCTTTATATTTTAAAAATATTTGTCCCAACGAAATATAGCTGTTCTTATTACTGTGTTAATTTTTCAAAATAATTGGAAACAATAAATGTTTATTAAAAATGAATAATTTACCTGAATTAATATTATATAAGTTTTTATTTAACATTGAATTCCTTGAAAATACCCGTTTGCCTGAATTTTACGGTTCTACTTTCAGAGGGGCATTCGGATGGGAACTAAAAAAATCAACGGACGGAATTTACCCCGTATATAAAAATATATTTGAAACAGAGGGTGGTGAAAATAGCCCGGAGTTCCTCAAAGGGGTAAAAAAAATTCCTCATCCCTTTATTCTTCATACACCTTTTAATACGAAAACAAATTTTGTTAAAGGTGAAATGGCCGTTATCGGTATGACATTAGTTGGTTACACACATAACTTTTTGCCGTCTATTATTGAAGCATTCTCTTTAATGGGTAAAGATGGGATTACTTTCAATCGGAATAAATTCAAGCTGTTAAATGTTATTAATGAAGATATCAGCGGTTCCAGGCAATTAATATATGAATCACTTACAAATGAATTCATTAAAAAATATAAACCAATTACATTAAAAGATATTCTATCAGGTATAGATTATGATGTAAAAAAAGTGCGATTGAAATTTGAAGCTCCATTCCTCATACAGGTTAATTCAAAGGAAATAATGGAGAAAGACAAAATGAAAATATTACCTGCCGTGCTGGTCGGAACAATTGAACGCAGATACAAAGCTCTCTCCCGCTTTTTCTGCAGGGAGGGTTCGGAAAATAGAGAATTATTCAGGCCCGATAGCAGCGTAACCATAAATAATGCAGATATAAAGAATTATTATTTATTACGTTATTCCAACCGCTCAAAAACTAAACAAACTTTCATCGGCTTGTGCGGCAGCATTATTTTGGAAGGTAATCTAAAGTCAATTCTTCCTGTACTTTATATCGGTGAAAAAATTAATTTAGGCAAAAAAACCAGCTTTAGCTGGGGTCAATATAAAATTGAAATACTTTAAATAGCAGGGATAATATGTTAATTAATCTTTCGAATCACCCTTATGATAACTGGGATATAAATCAGAAGAAGACTGCTGAAGCAATGTTCGGTTCGGTAATAGACCTTAAATTCCCGGTGATATCACCTGAAGCTTGTTTGTTTGATATTGTTGAATTAACATTTGTCTATGCAAGAAAAATAGATGAAATTTTAGTTTTGAATAAAAACGGAAAAAATGCCATACATCTGATGGGTGAATTCACGTTTACCTATAATCTTATTGAACTATTAAGAGCAAAATTGATTCCCGTTTTTGCTTCCACTTCAATCAGAGATACAATAGAAGATGAAAAAGGTGCAAAAATTAGTAAATTCAGGTTCGTAAGGTTTCGGGCATATTTTTGATGAATTATATAATATATGATATTATTTAATGAATAACTTTATTATTGATGCGTCAATAATATACGAAGTCTATTTTCGGGTATTTTGAAGGCAATTATTTAATGGACATATCAAAATCTGTATTAATTTGCCTCGTTTCAAGGCAGGCGATGGCAAATGTTATCCCGGCGGTTATGTATAAGCCGGCAAAAGTTTTATTGCTTTCAACAGATATGGAAAAATCAACTGCTGCCAATATTTGCAGTATGCTAAATTCAAAATCAATAAAATGTGAAATTTTCCCTGATATTCTGCAGCCTTATGATGTAACAGGCACTGAAGCAATTATCAGCAGGATAATTGCTAACAACCAAATTAACCCAGGCCCCGTATTAAATGCCACTGGCGGCACTAAGCTGATGGCCTTTGCGGCTTATAATGCATTCAGGAGGAAAAAATGTAATATTATTTATTGTAATTCAGAAGGGAATAATATAATACAGCTTTATCCGGACATATTGCATGAAACTATAGAAGTAAAAATTTCAGTTGAAGAATATTTGAACGCTTATGGTTATCATATCATTCCTACCAAAAAAGAATCAGACAATAGTTCGGAATTTATCAGGTATGTAGACGGGAATGGGCTGTTAAACTCATTTGTAAAGAATGTTAATGATGTAAGAAAGAATAATGCATTTAAGCTCTTAAGTTATTCGCATCCCCTGCAACTGGGAAAATTCTTAATTACAAGGAAAGATGACCCTTTTATATCCATTTCACACAATAATAATACATTTACCGGGATTCATAAAAAATTTATTAACGGTTTTTGGCTTGAAGATTATTTTTTTTATAAACTTAAATTAATGAACCCGGACGATATAAAATCAGGTGTTCATATATCTGCCGTTAGAAAGAATAATCTAACAGAACTGCAAAATGAAAATATTCCATATAATGAAATAGATATTGTGGCAGTAAAAAACGGCAGGCTTAATTTGTTTTCATGCAAATCCGGGGCAAAATCAAAAGAAGACTTGTTTGAACTCGAAGGTTTAAGAACATTAGCCGGCGGAACCTTCAGCAAAGCTCACACTGTAATTACAAAATCAACGCAATTTTATACTAACAGGGCAAAGGATATGAAAATAAATGTAATTGATGTTCAAAATACCTGGTCTTTTAAATTATAAAGATGAATTATATTATAAGCTATGATATATCTTCCGATAAACAAAGGAAAAAAGCTTCAAATATTTTAGAAGAATTTGGTGTGCGTATTCAATACAGCGTTTTCCAATGTGAGTTAAAGAAGAAAGAACAATTAATGTTGAAAAATAAATTAAATGAAATAATTAATTCAAAAACTGATTCGGTCTATTTCTTACCTTTTTGTGAAAATTGTCTGAATAAAAGAATAATGATCGGCTCCGAATTTTCAATAAGGAAAATAAATGTTCTAACGATTGAATGATAATGTCTGAAATTGAAAATATATTTTCATATAAAAATTTATTGACAGCCTGGGATAGTATTAAACAGAAAAATAAGGCCGGCGGAATTGATAATGTTTCTATTTCCGGCTTTCAAAATGAGATTAGCGCCAATATCAATAATCTGCAGAAAGAATTATTTGATGATAAATATATACCCGAACCTTATAAGAGAATATTTATTGAAAAAAATGAAACGGAACTCAGGCCTATCGGATTGTTAACCATAAAAGATAAGATGGTTCAGCAATGTATTCTTAATTATTACAGGTTTAAAATAGAGAAACAATTTGCCGATACCAGTTATGCATACAGGATAAATAAAAGCCATACTAAAGCTATTAACAGGATACAGGATTTTATTACCCGGGGCTGCAGGTGGGTTTGCCCGGTTGATATAGATAATTTTTTTGATAATATAAACAGGCAGAAGCTTATAAATAAATGCAGAAATATTTTTGTAAATGAAAGGATTTTAAAACTGATTGAAATGTGGATTAAAACAGGGATTATACAGAAAGGCAAATATTTTCAATCGGAAAAAGGGATTGCACAGGGCGGCGTTATTTCACCGGTGCTTTCCAATATTTATCTTGATGAATATGATAAAAGTATGCAGTTAAATAAATACTTTAACGTTAGGTATGCAGATAATATATTACTAATATCAAAAGATCGTCAAATCCTGCTCGATTCACTAAAATTTACAGTGGAATATCTTCAGAATCAACTGGATTTATCTCTTAATAAGATAGAAAATGATGCCATATCAATCAGCCAGCCGTTTACTTTTTGCGGTATACAATTTAACAACGGTAAAAAATTAATTGACCCGTCTAAATACCAAAGAATAATTTCAAATTTTCAATCATTATTAGATAAGGGAAACCTTTCCGGGTTAATAATAAAAATTAATGAGCATTTGGATGGGATAAGAAGATATTACATGCCGTTTGATGTTTCGGAACAAATTAAGCTTCTGAATGAAAAATTTGTAACTGTGTTAAGTGATAAATTATCCAGGGAATTGGATCAAAAAATAACTGTTAATTTTCCCGATGCCAAAAAAATGTTAATGCAGATAAATTTATTAACCGATGAAAATACAGGCTCAAAAGAAACGCTCGTAAATAAAATATTATCCCATATAAAGGAAGAAAAGCAGGAGAGGGAACAAAAACCTGCTGTAAAAAATGAAGCTGAAAAGGCAGTAGACAAGAAAAGGAAAATCTATCAGAAAATCTGGTACAATAATCTTGATATTCATATTTCAAGCATGAATTCACATATCGGCAAATCAGGTTATAAAATAATTGTCAGGCGGGAAGGTAAAACGAAAAATGAAATTTCTGCAGATAAAATTCAAAACGTACTTATATCTGCCAGGGGTGTTACAATTTCATCGGATGCGGTAAAACTATGTATTGAAAAAGAAATAAGGATCAATTATTTTGATGCAATAGGGCGTCCGTATGCAAGCGTAATTCCTGCAATTTCTCCGTTATTATCGTTAACAAGTTTTCAATTTGAAGCCTTGAATAATATAAAAGGGAAAGTTATTATCAAACAGTTAATCTCCGCTAAGATAAAAAATCAATTAAGTCTTATAAAGTATTTTACTAAAAATAAAAAAATTACTGAAGAAACGGCAGCCGCTCTTTTAATAGAGGCAGAGCGTATGAATGAATATGTTATTGAAATTAAAAATCTTAACCTGGATTTGAATATTGACGAAATAAGGGGAAAAACATTTGGATACGAGGGACTCTCGGCATCATCTTACTGGCAAATGCTTAAAATGCTTATACCTGTAGATTATGGGTTTGAAAAAAGAGAACACCAGAATGCATATGATGTTGTTAATATGATGCTTAACTATGCTTACGGAATACTTTATACAAGGATATTAAACGCTGTGACAATAAGCGGATTAAACCCTAATATCAGTTTTTTACATAAAGAACAAACTAATAAACCTACGCTGATATTTGATATTATTGAGCAATTCAGGGCTCCTATTGCCGATAAAGCGGTTGTGGCGATTTTAACCAAGAATTCTAAAGTAACAAAAACAAAGAATCTTCTTTCGGATGATACCAGAAACAAGGTTGCAAAAAAAGTTTTGACCAAGCTTAATACCGAAATTTATTACAAAGCTAAATTGATCAGTTTTAATGATATTATACTTTCTGTTGTAAAAAACTTAGTTAGTTATATAAAGAATGAAGATAAGAAATTTAAGCCGTTCCTATCAAAATGGTAGCAATGGTTGTTCTTTGACAATTTGAATGCTGGTTAATAAGCTTAAAACAGCACATTAACCTGATTTGATGTGAGAAAAATTTGATTCGGATAATTAGTTATTAAGCCGTTATAATATTTATATTTAGCGGCTATTATCTAAAGTTGGCATTTTTTTTAATATTTTCTCTTATCTGCTAATGCACCTGTATTTCGGATCGATGTGAGAAAAAATGGGTTTTGAATACTTCAAAACAGTTGATAAATAAAATATTTTTAGTTGAATTTTCTCTTATCAGGAAACATTTAAAATATTTTTGAGATGTGAGGAAAAAATATGTTGAGAATTTGGTGTTTTTTCCGCTTGAAAACTGACCACTTTTCCGCCTAAAAATTGACCACCTAAAAACAATAAAATAAGAATAAATTTCCTCTGCAGATTAACTGCACTAATCATTAACTAAGAGGAAAAACA
>Ga0182027_10014295_pt1 | contig 10999 bp, 9 predicted proteins | sample 712E1DmetaG_FD_121300 | JGI IMG/M metagenome (GOLD analysis project Ga0182027, IMG submission 121300) | Permafrost microbial communities from Stordalen Mire, Sweden - 712E1D metaG (Illumina Assembly) | ecosystem: Environmental > Terrestrial > Soil > Wetlands > Permafrost | place: Sweden...
ATCCCGGTCCTGATCGTCAACCAGGAGATGGTCGTGCGGCTGGGGGCGGTGACAGGCGTCGGCCACGCCCGGCTGATCAAGGAGCGCTTCGGGAAGTTCTGGGCAGCCTTCTCGGTCGGCGACTTGTTTGTCCTGAACTTCCTCACGATCGTCACCGAGTTCATCGGTGTGAGCCTTGCCCTCGGCTACTTCGGCATATCTCCTGACATCTCGGTCCCTATCGCCGCGCTCGGGTTGATCGCCATAACCTCGACCGGCAGCTTCCGCAGCTGGGAGCGTTTCATGTTCATCTTCGTTGCGGTGAACTTCCTCGCCATCCCGCTCGTGATCCTGGTCCACCCCCACGCTGCCCCGATCGTGCGCGGCTTTCTCGTCCCCGGTGCCCAGGGAGGGATGACCTCGACCGCGGTGCTCTTGATAATCGCGATCGTCGGAACGACGGTCGCTCCCTGGCAACTGTTCTTCCAGCAGTCCAACATCGTCGACAAGCGGATCACACCACGCTGGATCAACTATGAACGGGCAGACACCTTCCTTGGTTCGATCGTCGTGGTGATCGCGGCCAGCGCGCTCGTGGTAACAGCCGCCTTTGCGTTCCGGGGCACCGGGCTCGCACGCCACTTCACCAACGCAGCAGGCGTAGCTAGTGGACTCGACCACACAGTCGGACACGGAACGGGAGCGCTCTTCGCGCTCGTGCTGCTCAACGCCTCGATCATCGGAGCTGCCGCTGTCACACTTTCGACTTCATATGCCTTCGGCGACATTTTCGGGATGCGGCATTCGCTTCACCGCAGCTTCGCGGACGCGAAGCAGTTCTACATCCTCTTCTCCGCGCTAGTGATCTGCGCTGCGGGCATCGTCCTGATCCCCCGCGCGCCGTTGGGGCTGATCACGACCGCGGTTCAGGCGCTGGCGGGAATTCTCCTGCCGAGCGCGACAGTCTTCCTCCTCTTGCTCTGCAACGACAAGGAGGTTCTCGGGCCGTGGGTCAACCGCCCATGGCTGAACGCATTGGCAGGTTTGGTCGTCTCCGTGCTGCTGGCGCTGTCGCTCATCTTGATGACGACCACCGTGTTCCGGAACCTGGAAGTCACCAAGCTCGCCCTGGTCCTTGGAGCGATCATCGTGGCCGGGTTCCTCGGCGTGGGCTCGTGGGCGCTCCTTCCTCACCAGCGCGCCAAACGCCGCCTCGCCGTCCAACTCATTGCGGCCGCTGCACGCGAGACCAAAGTGCGGCGTGAGACCTGGAGGATGCCTCCGCTTGCCCTCCTCGCTCGACCGGTTTGGTCCCGCGGACGCAACTGGTCAATGCGGGTCCTCAGCCTGTACCTGGTCCTGGCGGTGCTCCTCCTCGTCGTGAAGGCTGTGCAGATCGGAACCGGTCACTGATACTCCTGTCGGCACCAGGACGAACGGTCGGGGGTATCCTCCCGAAGTGATCAAGCCTCCAGCCTGTGGTGCGCGGTGAACCCACTGAGCAAGACGAACCAACCGCCCGGCCGCCTCCGCTCAGAACCAGGGCTCACGCCGGAGGACCTCCATGCCATCGAAGGGCTCGCGACCGCCTGCGTCGCTGTAGATGGTGGACGACTCAAGCTCGAGTGGGGTGTCCTCGAGTCGAGACCTCCCGAGCAGAAGAACGACTTCCTCTGGATCGGCGAACACGGCCTGGTCGGCTTCCTCGGCATCTACGGATATCGCGCGGACCAGGCCGAACTCTGCGGCATGGTCCATCCCTCGGCGCGCCGACAGGGTGTCTTCACACGATTGTTCGAGGCAGCAACTGCCGAATTGGCGAGCCGCTGCGTGAGGAAGGCCCTTTTGGTCGTGGACCGCCTCTACGATGCCGGCTCCGGCTTCGCCCGATCCGTCGGTGGCACGATCGAACATTCCGAGCACAGGATGACGCTTAGGCGCGAGCCTGCCGGAATCGTCGCCGATCCGGTCATCACCGTCCGTCCCGCCGAGCTCGCGGATGGGCAGTTCGTCGTCTCGTGCCTGGCGCAGGCGTTCAACTTCCCCGCCGAGCTCGAGGCCGGCGAGCTCGAGACCCTCGCCAGGCGGTTCCCCGGAACACTTGTCGTCGACTACTCCAACGAGCCTGTCGGAACTGTCCGGGTCGACCGGAGCGCGGAAGCGGCCGGGATCTACGGCTTTGCGATCCTGCCGGAGTTCCAGGGCCGCGGGATCGGCCGACAGGTGCTGTCGAGCCTCGCCCGGGAGCTCCGCGCCGAAGGCATGGCACAGATAGGCCTCGAGGTGTCGTGCAACAACGACAGCGCCCTACATCTCTACCTGACCTGCGGCTTTGACGTCACGGGCACCGAGGACTACTACGCGGTGCAACCGGGTGGTCCGCACCTAGATACCGAACGGGCCGTCCACTAGGCAATTTGGCTCGCAAGGGGAAGTCCGGCATCAAGGTCGATCTCCGGGGCCGTGATCCCGAATGCACCCAGCTGCGACGGGGTGCCGTCATATCTGTCCCGACCAGTCGCGTCCGGAGCGGCGTGATTGAGCGAGGCGCGCGCCGTCTCGAGATGCAGCAGGCGCTGAGCACCGGACGCTGACCCGATGGCATCCACGGTCTTGGCCATGGATCGCAGCCTGCCCTGAGGCAGATCCCACGATCCGTGGCTCTGGCCGCCATTGGGCGCGTAGATGACGACCTGGTTGGATGCGAGGTTGGGCCCGGCCCAGTCCAGGACCTTGGCGTAGCGTGCGGCCGCGACGATGACCGCTGCGGTTCGGACGCCGCGGGGTGATCCGATCGAATGGCCCAATCTGCCGCATCGGGCACTCCTCCAAGCCCTAACGTGGCCTTCATGCGCTATCGAACCCTTGGAGGAACCGGCATCCAGGTCAGTGCCTACTGCCTGGGCGCCATGATGCTCGGCGAATGGGGCAACAAGGACCACGAAGACGGAGTACGGATCGTGCACGCCGCCTTGGACGCGGGCATCAACTTCGTCGACACCGCGGACGTGTACTCCCACGGCGAGTCGGAGGAGATCGTCGGAAGGGCCCTCAAGGGCCGTCGTGACGAGGTCGTTCTCGCCACGAAGGTCCACGCAAACATGGGGACGGGCGAGAACACGTCGGGCAATTCACGCCGCTGGATCCGCTACGAGGTCGAGCAGAGCTTGCGCCGCCTCGGCACCGACTGGATCGACCTTTACCAGATTCACCGCCCGGATCCCCGAACCGATATCGAGGAGACCCTCTCGGTGCTGACGGACCTGATCCGGGAGGGGAAGGTTCGCGCGATCGGTTGCTCGACCTTCCCAGCGGAGTTGATCGTCGAGGCACATTGGGCCGCTGAGCGGCGCGGCCTCGAACGCTTCCGATGCGAGCAGCCCCCGTACTCGCTGTTCGCCCGCGGGATCGAGGCGGGAGTGCTCCCCGTCTGCGAGCGCTACGGAATGGGGGTCATCGTCTGGAGCCCGCTTTCGGGCGGATGGCTGACGGGCAAGTACCGTCACGGCAAGGAGATCGACATGGCCTCCGGGCGGGCCTCGCGAATTCCGCAGCGCTTCGATCCCAGCCTGCCGGCGAACCAGCACAAGCTCGACCTGGTCGACCAACTCGAAACCGTGGCCGCCGACGCCGGGGTATCGCTCACGCACCTCGCCCTTGCCTTTGTCGTGTCCCACCCGGCTGTGACGGCCGCCATTATCGGACCGAGGACGATGGACCAGCTTCAGGATCTGATCGCCGGTTGCGAGGTCACCTTGGACGACGCCACGCTCGACCATTTGGACGAGATCGTCCCGCCCGGGACCACACTCAATCAAGCCGATGCCGGCTGGCAGATCGAGGCACTGACTCAGGCCTGGCGGCGTCGCCGGCCTGCGGACTCACGCGCTGCCGGCTGAAATCACTCCCAGCGCGGGACATAGCCTCCGCGGCCCATGGAGGCGCTCTCGAACGGATCCATGGATTCGTCCACGCCACCTGTGACCTCGGTCACCCACGGCAGGCGCTCTTTCAATAGGCGCTCGACGCCTCCCTGCAGCGTCACTGCGGAGATGGCGCACGACCCGCAGGCACCTTGGAGCTGCACCTCCACGACACCGGTGTCGTAGTCGACCCCGACGATCGCGATGTCGCCACCGTCGGCTTGGACGGCAGGACGCATGAGCTCGACCAGATCATCGAGAGCCTCTTTGCGCTGGTTGCGCTCAGCTGCGCCGATCGGCTCGCGTTGGGAGCCAGTCGACATCCCGACGTTGACCGCGACCGGGGACGCCTCGTTCGCGGGCGCATCCGGGGTCGCCGGCCTAGTTGCGTCTTCGTGCATCGACCGACCTCCTTTCGTCTGCGCTGCCTGGATCAGCCTTACCCACACCGATGATAAGAGGTCGTAGGCTTCAGCCATGCAGCTCGTATTGCTCGCAGCCGGTCACGGTCGCCGTTTCGGGGGACTGAAACAACTTGCTCCAGTCGGGCAGCACGGCGAGGCCCTCATGGACTTCACCGGCCGCGACACGGTCGCCGCCGGTTTCGACGGCGTCATCCTGATCGTGCGAGAGGAGATCCAGAACGAGCTGATGGACCACATCGGGTCATTCTGGCCGGCCGAGTTCCCGGTGGTGCCGGTCGTCCAGGGGGCGATCGCCGGCACCGCCCAGGCGGTGGAGTCGGCACGGCCCTTTATCGACGGACCGTTTGGCGTCGCCAACGCCGACGACCTCTACGGCGCGGCGGCGCTGGTGACGCTCGCGGATCAGCTTCGCGACGGCACCCCAGGCGACCACTTGCTCGTCGGCTACCACCTCCGCGATACGGTCCTCACCGACAGCCCGGTTACCAGAGGGCTCTGTGAGACAGACAAGGACGGGTTTCTGGCACGTATCGTCGAGCAACGCATGCAGCGCCTCTCCGACGGCGCATTCGATGGATCTCCTATCGCAGGCCCCGATGCAGGCCGATTGCGCCTGAGCGGTGACGAGCAGGTGAGCATGAACCTGTGGGGCTTCGCGGAGTCGATCCTCGACGAGCTCGACAGTGCTCTCGACGCCTTCGATCCCGAAACGGCACCCCACGACGAAGGCAAGCCACCAGAGCTGCTCCTGCCCGACGTCGTCGGTCAGATCGTTTCCGGAGGACGGGCACGTTTCAGGGTCGTGCCGTCCAACAGCCGTTGCATCGGGCTCACGCACCCCGACGACCTTCCGCTCGTCCGCTCACTCATCGCAGAGGGCATAGCCGGCTGAGGCGTCCGATGACGCCGTCGCGCCGGCTCGTGCTTGCTCTCGTCGTCGACCTGGTCCTCGTCGTGGCCGAAGCCACCGGTGGGGTGTTCGCCCATTCGACAGGCCTCGTGGCGACCGCCGGGCACGATCTGGCCGACGCCGCTGCGCTAGGGCTGGCCCTCATCGCCACGCGGTTCGCGCTCAGGCCTGCGACAGCCGCAAAATCATTCGGGTACCACCGCGCCACCATCCTTGCGGCACTCGCGAACGCAACAGCGATAGTAGTTGTCGGCCTCGGCGTGGTCGCTCTCGGCGCATACCGGCTCGCCCGCCCGGAGAACGTGCACGGCGGGCTCGTGGTGATAGTCGCGGCAGCGGGGTTGCTCGGGAACGCGGTCGCAGCCTTGCTGTTGCGCGAGCACACCAAGGACCTGAACCTCCGGGCCGTGGCACTGCATTTCACGGGGGATGCGGCCGCCGCGCTCGGGGTGATCGTGGCGGGCACAGTGATCTTTGCGACGGGGCGCTTCGAGGCAATCGACCCGATCATCGCGCTCCTCATCACCCTGCTGATCGGTGCCGAGGCCTGGCGACTCGTGCGCGCGAGCCTGGACGTCCTGCTCGAGTCGACACCACCGGACCTCGATGTCAGCGCGGTCGCGTCGGCGATCTCGGCAATCGAAGGAGTGACGGCAGTCCACGACCTTCACTGCTGGAGCCTTTCGAGCGAGATCAGGGCTCTCTCGGCCCACGTCGTGCTCGACGGGCACCCGAGTTTGGAGGAGGCCCAGGTCGTAGGGGAACGGGTGAAGACCTCGGTCCAAAGTCGCTTCCGTGTCGCGCACGCGACCCTGGAGATGGAATGCGAACCCTGCTCCGCGGACACCGCAGACGCCTGTGCAGTCGATACCGCCGACCGCGTCGACTAGGGCTGAGGACAGCGACGGGCCGACGCCCGCGCTGTCGCGCCCGTGTGCCGGTAGCGTTCGAGCCGATGTGTGGTCGTTTCGTCGCGAGCCGTCCTGTCGAGGAAATCGCCCGCCTGCTCGAGGTGGACAAGGTCGAGGTCCCTCCAGAACTTCTCGTCCCCCGTTGGAATATCGCCCCGCAGGCGACGGTGCTCGCTGTGACGGTGTCGCCACCGGAGCCGAGGCGGCGACTCTCGGGATTTCGTTGGGGCCTCGTGCCGTGGTGGGCGAAGGACCCGTCGATCGGCGCGCGGGCGTTCAACGCCAAAGCCGAGACTGCCACGGTCAAGCCGATGTTCCGCAGCGCCGCCGAGCGGCAGCGCTGCATCGTCCCCGCCGACGCCTTCTACGAATGGGCCCCCGCGACCAACGCGGACGCCGGCCGGCGCAAGCAGCCCTGGTGCTTCCGGGCTTCGTCGGACTCGGGGCTGCTCCTCATCGGCGGTCTCTGGCAATGCTGGAGACCCGGGGGTGAAGAGTCCGAAATGTCCCTGTACACCTGCACAATCCTCACCACCGAGGCGAACGCGCTCGTCGGCAATGTCCACGACCGTATGCCGGTGCTCATCGCGGAGGAGGACCTCGAGGAGTGGCTGTCGCCCGAGCCACTCCCGTCCGGTGAGTTCAATCGCCTTGTCAGACCTGTCCCGCCCGATGTCCTTAGGAGCTTCCGAGTGTCGACCAGGCTCAACGACGCGCGCGAGGAAGGACCTCAACTCGAAGAGCCCATCGCTTCGGAGCTAGCCGAAAATACGCCCCGGCGCGGTGACGCCCGACTGTTCTGACCGGCGGAGGCGGCGGCCAGCCGCCGCTAACCTCAGTCTGCCCGGGCGTTCATCCCTGCTTGAGCGGCTCGGGCTGACGGACCCGCTCGATCCGCCGGCGCCTTGCGAGCGCCCTGCGCGTGACCTCCGCGATCCCGGGGCCATCAAGGCCAAGGCGCGCAAGGATTGCGTCAGGCTTGGCGTGCTGCAAGAACTCCGTCGGGACGCCGAGCACGACCGCGCGCGGTCCCTCCAGCGCCTCGGCATCTGCCATGCGATCAGCCTCTGCGACCAGGTACGCGCCAGCGCCCCCATGAGCCAGCCCGTCCTCTGCCGTGACGACGAGTCTCGCGCGCGCCATCACCTCCAGCATCTCGGGGTCCGCCGGGCGGACGACCCGGACATCGAAGACGTCTGTCTCGATTCCGTCGTCGAACAGCTCCTCCGCGGCAACGAGCGCAGCGCGCGTCATCTTGCCGACACCTACGAGGACAACTTCGCCGGTCCCGGTTCGCAGTCTGCGAGACTTGAGACCGGTCCCCGGCTCCGCGAGCGGTCCCAGCGAGGGCGTCTTCGGGAACCGGATCAAAGAGGGTCCATCGAGCTTGAGCGCTGAGGCGAGCATCGGCGCGACCTCGGCTGTGTCAGCGGGGCAAAAGATCGTGCAGCCGGGTATCTGCAGCGCCTGGACGAGGTCGTAGATGCCGTGGTGGCTCGGCCCGTCATCCCCGGTCACCCCCGCCCGGCCGGCGCAGATGACCACGGGCAATCCATGAAGCCCGATGTCGAGGTTCCACTGGTCGACCGCTCGGCCGAGAAATGTCGAGTACACGGCGACGACTGGGCGCAAGCCAGCCATCGCCATCCCTGCCGCAGCAGTGAACGCGTGCTGCTCGGCGATACCGACGTCGATGAAGCGCTTCGGAAAGCGGTCCTGGAACGCGAGAAGACCCGTAGGTCCGGGCATGGCGGCTGTGATCGCCACGATGCGCTCGTCTGATGCCGCGAGATCCAACAGTGCCGACGAAAAGGCCTCGGAGTAGTTCTCCCCGGCATCGAGCGGGCCCGGCAATCCGTCGTCGTCGGTCGGCCCACCTGGTTGCGACGCGGGAGCCTGCCGGGAACTTTGGCGCGCCGAGATGTACCCGCTCGGACGGCTCGCCGGTAACGGCGAGGGAGGTGCTTTCAGGTCGTGCAGGCAGGCGATCTCGTCGGCCTCTGCAGGCGCATAGCCCTTCCCCTTGGTGGTGACGACGTGAAGGACGATCGGACCTTGCCAGCTGGCAGCACGGCGGAGAGCCTGCTCGAGCCCACCGACGTCGTGTCCGTCGATGGGTCCCGTGTAGCGGATTCCGAGCGTCTCGAAGAACATGCGCGGTTCGACGACCTCCCTGATGGCCGCACTCAGCCCGTGGAAGGAGGTGAACGCGAGCGAAGAGACGCCGCCCGGAAGGTCCTCCACCAAGTGCCGCACGCGATCACGGACCTGCAGATAGCGCGGGTCCAGCCGTAGGTTGGTCAATGAGACCGACAAGCTGGAAACCGTCGGCGCGTAGCTTCGGCCGTTGTCGTTCAACACGACCAGCACTCTGGCTCCGGAATGGCCGAGGTTGTTCAGCGCCTCATAGGCCATCCCACCGGTGAGAGCACCATCCCCGACCACCGCCACGACGTGACGGGCACCACCTGTCGAGTCGTCCTTGTCCTCGAGACTGAGAGCCGTGGCAATACCGTGCGCATAACTGAGAGCCGTCGATGCATGGGAGTTCTCGATCCAGTCATGGACGGACTCCGCCCTCGATGGGTAGCCCGAGAGCCCACCTTCCTGCTTCAGGCCGACGAAGCCGTCACGGCGCCCCGTCAGGATCTTGTGGATATAGGCCTGGTGCCCGGTGTCGAACAGGAGGATGTCCTCAGGGGAGTTGAAGACCCGGTGCAAGGCGAGTGTGAGCTCGACGACACCGAGGTTCGAACCGAGGTGCCCACCGGTACGCGAAACGGCCGCTACGACGAAGTCGCGGATCTCCGCCGCGAGTTGTTCGCACTCGACGAGCGAAAGGGCCTTGAGATCGGAGGGTGAGTTGATGGAGTCGAGGATCATGACTGAGTGCCTACCTTCAGGTTACCGGACCAGCGCAGTGCGAAGCTGACCACCCGGTCATCCGACCATACGCGACGCGGTCGTCCCCGTCACGGCGGGGACCGTCCTCGTTGTACGCCGAGCGCCGCGGCACTTAGGCCCGCGGTCCGCGGTCACGTGCCACCAGCTGCGCAATGAACCTCACAACTCGTTCGCGGGTTGCCTCGGCACTCTCGATCGCGGGGACGTCGCCGTCGAGGTCCGCGATGACGACCTGGCGGCTGCGCTCGAGCTCCGGACGGAGCTCCACGACGACCGAAGCACCGCGCCACCTGGGCTGCTCGAGCAGGAGCAGGAAGGCGAGAAGCGACTCACGCTGCTCTCCGACGCACTCGTAGGGCTTGCGTCCCGAGGCAAACAGGTCCCGGAATCCCTCGACCTGCCGCGGGTCATCGAGGAGGTTCTCACCGAAGATCGCCACGAGACGCTCAGGCTCGAGAAACGGCGCCAGCACGAGGAAGACAAACCGGCATTTCGGGCACTGCCCGCACCACAGGTCAAAGAGAGTGCCGGAACGATAGGCCTGATTGCAACTAATGAACCCGGAGTGGTAAGCGGGCAGATCCGCGAACCACCTTGCAATCTCGATCTCACCGCACGAGCGCAGCGGCGACGAATACTCGACGGCACCGCAGACCGATTCTCGGATGACCGACCGCAGCCCGAGCTCGCACTCGGTGCTCTTGCTCCACTGGTGGTTGACAGCGACGTCGCCGACGAATGAGGTTGCCTCATCGGCCGAGCGTTCGAGCGCCATGAGCGTCGTGTCGTAGCCGTAGACGTACCCCGCCGCCACGACGATCAATGACACGATCGCTGTGATCGGCACGTGGCCGTTGAGGGCCCCGGCCAGGTTGAGCTCGAGCAACCGAGGCGAGACCGTCCTCGTAATCGAGGCAAGCGGTAGCCCGGCGGTGTCCGCCGTGCGATACATGGCGGGCCGCGGATTGATCGCTACCAGCCATGTCGCTAGCCCTGGCGGCGGCGCCGCCGCCTTCACGGCCTCGACCACAACGATCGAGTCCTTCCCGCCGCCTATAGGCACGGCTATCCCCTCCCCGGGAGCGTCGTTACCGTGCCCGCCGGCGAGCGGAAATGCGTCGCCCGCCGGTCCGAGGTCGGGTTCCATCTCCACATCAAACTGAAGTGGAACCTGCAGTCGATTCGCCACGGCGAACTCGCGCAGCCCTTTGTCGTACAGGTCCTGGACGAAACCTGCCTCCTCACGGCTCACCGGACCGGTTTCGATGACGATCCTTCCCGGCGCCGCTGCCTTGTAGTAGCTGACGCCGGCAGCGAGATGCACCAGCCGCAGAGCGCTCTCGATACCGGGCCCAGCGTGCGAAGCGAGCGGGCGCCCGCCGAACTCGACTATCTCCTCGAAGCTGTGGGTGTCGTCGAAGGCGTAGTTAAAACGAGCAAGGTTGCGGGTGGCGTCGAAATCGAAGCTGACGATTCTGAAAGTCTCGACTCTCCCCAGCTCAGGAGCTGTCACGGAGCCTCAGTCCCGCTCGAACGTCCGTCCCTTACACCGGCGACTCGCCGGAATCGCGTGCTTCGATCGAGATAAGAGCCCTCGTCGCGTGGAGTCGGCGACGCGGGCGAGAACAGCACGACGGTGATGTCCGGACGAGATGACGCGAGGCCGACTGCAGCCTCGAGCGACGGTACCGCTTGGCGTTGAGCACTGCTCGAGATGTCGTCGAGCGCTGCTGCGATTGCCGCGCCGGCCTCCCCGATCCAGAACACGACAGGTTGGGGAAGGGCTGAGTCGATCGTCCGGGCAAGGGGTGCGTAGTCGAGTCCGCGGTCGTGTCCACCAACTATCAACGCCACCTGTCTTCCGGCGAGAGCCTTCACTGCCGCAACGGTCCCCTCAGGATTGCTTGCGAGCGCATCGTCGATGTAGCTGATCCCATCGATGTCGCC
>Ga0182027_10014296_pt1 | contig 10998 bp, 12 predicted proteins | sample 712E1DmetaG_FD_121300 | JGI IMG/M metagenome (GOLD analysis project Ga0182027, IMG submission 121300) | Permafrost microbial communities from Stordalen Mire, Sweden - 712E1D metaG (Illumina Assembly) | ecosystem: Environmental > Terrestrial > Soil > Wetlands > Permafrost | place: Sweden...
AGTCGTGGAAGCTTTCGTAAAGGACCAGCATGATGTCCAGGCAAACATCCAATCCGATCAGGTCGGCGAGTTCCAGCGGCCCCATGGGATGGTTCATGCCCAGCTTCATCACGTTGTCCACGCCCGCGGCGTCGGCCACGCCTTCCATCAGGCAGAAAACCGCCTCGTTGATCATGGGCATCAGCACGCGATTTGACACGAATCCCGGAAAGTCGTTCACGCGCACTGGAGTCTTGCCCGCGGAAGTGGCCAGCGCGATGGCCGTTTCGACAGTTTCGGGCGAAGTTTGCAGGCCCGGCACCACTTCCACCAATTTCATTACCGGCACGGGATTGAAAAAGTGCAGGCCGACGAATTTTGCGGGCCGGCCCGTCGCAGCAGCGAGACGCGTGATGGAAATTGAAGAGGTGTTGCTGGCGAAAATCGTCTCCGGGCGGCAGTGCGGCTCCAGCGAGCGGAACACGCCCGCTTTCGCCTCAAATTTCTCCGTCACTGCCTCGATGATGATGTCGGCGGCAGCAAGGTCCGCCGCCACGGTCGTCGTCTTTAGCCGGGTTACCGCCTGCTGGCGCTGATCCTCCGTCAGGCGCTCCTTTTCCACATCGCGCGCCAACCCTTTGATGATGCGCTTCGCGCCCGCGTCAACGAAGGCCTGCGAAGTGTCGAGCAACAACACATTATGCCCAGCGCGAAGCATCACATGGGCGATGCCGTGACCCATCTGGCCGGCGCCAACTATGGCGATTATGTGATTTGGCGATTTAGCGATTTGGTGATTTTCCAATTTATTCATGAGGGCCTCTCACAAGTTCGTGATTTTGCGATTTAGTGATTCAGTGATTTGAAAATACCAATTCCCCGCGTATTCCCCGCATACCTCATTTCGATCTCGCCGTGTGCAGAGAAGAACCAAATATTCGAATTAGCTCATTAGCTTCCGTCAACAGCTTTTCTAATTGGGTTCTGCGAACAATCCCTGTCTCAACCAACAGCTCAAGCCAGAAAACGGTTTCGTCAGCTTCCTCAGTCACCACGGCCAGCTTCGAAATAAAGTCTGCCCGCGAGCGGGAACGGCACACGGCACGATAGTTAGCGGCCACGGACGTACCTGACCGTAGAACTTGCTTCCCGAGAACACGCGCCTCTTCTGTTTTTGGCAGTGCCCGGAACAGCTTCACGATCCGTATCGCGAACTGCTTGGTTCTGTCTCTTAACTCTTCCGGCTGACTTGGCATTCGCGCCTCATAAATGATGCTGGGTCAGTGAGCCAATCACCAAATCGCTAAATCACTAAATCGCTAAATTTCGGCCCCAGCGCGCCCCGAAGCCGCCACTCGCGCCAAATTGTCCCTCACAACCCGCAATCTTCTGCAAAATCCGTGTCACTTCAACGTAAATGTCCGACTTTTCGTGTGACAATGTGTCATAATTTTGTTTGTTTTCATACACATTCCGGCTTCGAACGTTATTTATTAACATCTTTTTTTGCAGCCCAGCCCCCGTGTATGATTTTTTTGTCTGTTTAAGGCGTGGCGGAGTCGCCACATTGGGCGGAGGTTGGAGCCTTCCCGGCTCGGCATGGGCATTGCCTTTCATCCCCAGGCGCGGACTTGGCTAGTAAGTATACACACACATCTAGCCTTTGGCAAGGTCAAAGTGAGGCGGAATGGCGCAGCGCGGCGGGGCCGCAACCAAACATGTTTTGTAAGGGCTGGGCTCGCCCTGCCCGGGCCGATGGTCGATTCGACCATAAGGGGAGGGCAAGCCCACCCCCTACGTCGAGCCCAAAATGTTTGCTAATAAAACAAGAATTTCCGAGCTTGCAATGCAGACCTGTTTTGAGTGCTGTGGTCGTACCAACGAAAAGCCGCGGACCTACCAAGCAGGTCCGCGCTACAATTGCTCCTATGGTCTTCCGTCCTCAGGCTCTTTCTTCTCCTGCATTGCGCGATAAGCCGCGACCGCCTTGGCAACCGTGACCTTCCGGCTAGCCAGGCTCAGTTGTTTCTGCCAAACCGTCAAGTTGGATTCCTCAAACTCGCGGCAATCGGTCGCCGCGAGCAAGAGGTCGAGTGCACCGCACCGGACTTCGTCTTCATGGGTCAGTGTGTAATGGCCTTCTTGCTTCAAGCATAGCTTTACCGTTAAGAGAAATGCAAAAGCCGCGATCACTAAATGCTCAAACCGCAGCCATCCCCAACTCCTCGCGGATGGAGCAGTCCCATGCGCAAAAGCATTTCTAAGGTGGTAAAGTTCTTCGATCCACTTCCTATGGACAAACCATGCTTCTTGCTCACTCACGAACTTGGGGTCAACAACTATGTCACCTCTCGTGGCGAGCGATTGGGCAACGGTGACACTGCCGAATGCGTCGAATAGATCGCCGAATTTCTGACTGAGAGCCCTGGCTCCGTAGCCTTCGAGCAACTGGTCGAATGCCGATGCCATGAGAACTATCTCAGCTTCTGGAAGCATCACGTCTGAATCGGTACTCGCTAGCGAGAAGAACGAAAGTGCCGCCTTTAGCCGGCGGATTGTGCTCGATCCTGCCGCCTCCGCCACCTGAAGAGCTTGGAGGAATCCAATATCTGGTGTGATTGTATCCCGCGAGTCTGCTTGAATAGGGACAGTGAGTTTAATCTGGCCGTGCTTATAACCCGCAATCAAAAGCTCTCCGCCTCGCCTTCGGGCGCTAAGAGTGATGAATTCAATCGGTTCTGTGAACCCCTGCCAATAAAGGTCGAACATCGCTCGGTTCACGTACTTGGGTAACTGCTGGAAGTATTCGTTTTGTGCGTAGGTCGCAAGGAATAGGAGAGATGTGGACCACTGAACATCTTCAAAGTCTTCGCGGATCAGATTCCACGAAGGATCGCGATCAGGCTTGAGGACGACCACACAACTGCGTGTGGGCCGGTCAAGGAAATCCACATACGACGAGAGAATCTTAGTAAGTGGCCCTGTTAGCCCTCTGAGGGACTGTTCCTCATCTGTCCCGCCAACGTCGAACGGCATGTAGGTAACGCCTCGAATAGAAATTGGTGAACTCAGCTTCACCCAAGGCATGAAGGCAACAAGTTTTTGAACGGGCGTATCCATATTATTGCCCCGCGAAGAGAGTCTTCACTTCTCCACCGCCACGGCGCCGCCATTCACATAGGTCTTGGCGGGGTCGAGTCCAAATTCCTGTATCACGGCAATGACTTGAACGGAGAATCAACCCTCCAAGGCCTGCTGAACCCCTTCCGGGCTGCGAGCGATGACCGTTAGATAGGCTTGTGTTGGCTGATCGGGAGTGGCACGCCCCTGTTCCCAATCGCGCAGCGTGCCAAGGGGAATATGATACCGGGCGGCGAATTCCCCCTGTGTCAAACCCAAAGCGCGGCGAATAACCTTGATCTGCGGCGTTCGTCTTATGCGCTTCAGGTCGGCTGGGGTCAATGGGCGTGCATCAGGATCAGCAAGCGCCGCGCGTTCAACAGCGCTTGGTGTCATCGAACGGATTCTCTTGCGGTTCTTACTGGACGTAAGCTTCCTGTTCATGCCTTGTCGCCCTCCGGGCGGAGATGATTCTGATAACCTCGTTTCGCTCAGTATAGGCCACATAGAGAAGGTGGTCGCCAGCCATGCCGATAATCACGAAACGCTCTTCACCGTAATCCTGCCGGTCATCAAGAAACTCAACAGCAAATGGGTCTTTAAATACATCTTTCGCAAGGTCAAAGCTGACGCCATGCTTGGCATAATTGTTCTTTGCCTTGTTCTTATCCCACCTAAATGTCAGTCCCATAGGGTACTGGATACCAGTAGTCCAGTCAAGAGTAACTCAAACACACAGAACCGGCGCGCTACGCGTGCTTCCTGGTCGAGTTTCAAATTTCGATTTTCGAGTTTCGCTTGGTCACTATTAAATTGCCAAATCGCGTAATTGCCAGCCCGATCGCTCCACCGCGAGCGCCACGGCATTCCCTCCGCCAAGGCACAACGCGGCCACGCCGCGCTTGGCATTGAGCCGGGCCAATTCGTAAAGCAGCGTCACGAGGACGCGCGCGCCGGAAGCTCCGATAGGATGCCCCAGCGCCACGGCGCCACCATTCACATTGGTCTTGGCCGGGTCGAGTCCCAATTCCTGTATCACGGCAATAGCCTGGACGGAGAAGGCCTCGTTCAACTCGAACAGGTCCACGTCCTCGATTTTCCAATCCAGCTTCTTCAGCAGCATGCGAACGGCGTCCACGGGCGCCATCATGACCCACTTGGGCTCAACGCCGCTCACCGCCTGCCCCATGATTTGCGCCAGGGGCATCTTTCCCAACTCGCGAGCTTTTTCGAGCGATGTGACCACCACCGCCGCCGCGCCGTCATTCGTGCTGGAAGCGTTCCCGGCGGTCACCGTGCCATCCGCTTTAAATGCGGGCCGCAGCTTGGCAAGTGTTTCAATCGACGTATCCGCGCGCGGGGATTCATCGGTTGCGAACTGGATGGGGTCGCCTTTCTTTTGCTTGATGGAGATGGGCACAATCTCGTCCAGGAAGCGGCCCTTCTTGATGGCATCGATGGCGCGGCGATGGCTTTCCACCGCATACGCATCCTGGCGCTGGCGCGTGATGCCGTACTTTTCCGCCACCAACTCGCCCGTCATCCCCATGTGGAAGTCTTCGTAGGCGTCCCAAAGGCCATCGATGATCATGGAGTCGAGCACCTTGCCGTGCCCAATCCGCATCCCCGAGCGCGCCTGGGACAGAAGGTAGGGGCTGTTGGTCATTGATTCCATTCCGCCCGCCACCACGATTTCCGCATTGTCCGTTTGAATCGCCTGCGCGGCCAATCCCACCGCCTTCAGTCCCGAACCGCAGACTTTGTTGATGGTCATGGCAGCGACACGATGGGCCAAACCCCCTTTGAGCCCCGCCTGCCGCGCGGGATTCTGGCCAAGCCCCGCCGGCAACACGTTGCCCATGATGATTTCATCCACCAGGATTGGCTCGATTCCCGCCCGGCGCACCGCTTCACGGACAGCAAACGCGCCCAAATCCACCGCGGAAAAAGGTGTAAGCGAACCCTGAAATTTGCCAATGGCTGTTCTGCAAGCTGAGATAATGACGGTTTCTTTCATTGCGGGCCTCACTTTCATGGGTCGCGTAACCCCCAACCATTGGCCTGCGGCTCCGCCGCCGGTTGTAGGGGTATGGCTTGCCGTACCCTGCGTATCGCGCGACCGAACCAAGAGGGTACGGCAAGCCGCCCCCCTACATCAACTGGAGTTTGGGAAAATCCTTAGTAAAGCGATGAGGGTCGAGTGTGAACAGGCGGTCAGCGTGCAAAAGAGCATGAGCGCCGATGAGAAAGTCGACCAATAATCGCTTGGTCTCACCACCGCCTGATTTCCGTCTTCGACGGGCGTATGCAGCAAAACGTTGAGCCGTTTCGCGCCATACCAGCTCGTCGATGACAAAATCCACCTCCACGCGCGTGCTGGCAAGAAATTCATCCAGAAATTGTGCCGTCGCATTCGGGTATGCCATGAGCTCAACATAGACGGGAGCGCAAATTACCAGCGCCCCTTCATTTGCTGCCTGCGCCAGTACGCTGGTAACGTGCCCGGAAGGGGCACTGCCCGACCAAACTGCTGAGATGATATTGGTGTCGATGGCAGTTCGCACGATTGCGTCACTCCTCGTCCCGCATGGAACGAACCCACGAGTTAATCTCTTTTGTTCCGCCCGGAAATGCCGGCAAGGCACCAATGTATTTCGTAAATGGGTTTCCGGGGCTTCGAGTTGGTCGAATGATGGTGTGATTCCCTTGGACGACGAATTCCAAGCGATCCCCAACCCTCAAGCCCAAGCGAGTGCGAATCCGCTTCGGCACCGTGACCTGCCCCTTCGTGCTCATGACACTGGAATCTGCCATTTCCCTACCCTCCATCCCTACAGTAAGGATAGCAAATCCCTACTTTTTAGCGCAAACCTTATCTCTGAAAAGGATTGTCTTGAATCGGGCGACTGCCCTGTTGATTGCCGCCTTATGCTCCCAGGCGTTCAATCGGCGGTTTTTGGTAGCCTGACTGGTACGGGCCGGGTAGAATGAGGCTCGTGTTTTGACGAAAAGGCATCCGACGGCGGCGTGGCATTGGAAACGCGTCGGTCGAAGCGGCCATCGAGGAGGACACATTGAAACCGGCGAGTATTGAGTGGAAACCCGCGTTGATTACGCTGATGGCGCTGATGGTGATCTCCCCACTGGTGGCAGCTGCCCAAAAGCCCAGAGATCCCGCGAAATCCGGGGCTGCGGCTACTCCTCCCGCATTTACCAACCTTCCCAAAGTCTGGCGCTCCGAGGCCTCGCACAAGGACTTTCGCGTGGAGATGACGAATGATTTGTTTCGCGCTGAGTGGGTGAATCTGCCTCCCGCCGCGGCCAAGCAAGGCGCTTATATTCACACCGAGTGCCGCAAGGCAGGATCAAAGTGGGTGGGTTCCGCCAGCGTCTATCAGGGTGTCGGCATTTCTGGAGCTCCCGCCGGGAAAGATGTCAAGATGTGCCATCTCACCGTAAGATTCGAAGTGGATTCGATTACGCCTCAGAAGATCACCTATCACTCAGAAGCCATGCGGAACTTCGACCCTGCCAAGTGTCAGCTTCTGCAAACTGCCTGGGAGGAGTTTAGCTGGGTTCCGAAGAAGTAAGTCAGGCAGGAAGCGAGTAGCGCGGGCCTGCAAGACTGATCATGACAAACCCGCGCCTTTGCGCCCTCTTATGCTTTCACCTTCTTGATTTCCTCGATTAGCGGGGGGACGATTTCGAAAAGGTCGCCGACAATTCCGTAGGTGGCGACTTCGAAGATCGGCGCTTCCTTGTCCTTATTGATCGCCACGATGGTGTTGGAGCCCTTCATGCCCACCATGTGCTGAATAGCGCCGGAAATTCCCAGGGCCACGTAAAGCTTGGGCGCCACAGTTTGCCCGGAGCTTCCGATTTGGCGGTCCATGGGCAGCCAGCCGTTGTCGCAGATGGGACGTGACGCGCCAAGCTCCGCTCCCAAGGCATCGGCGAGCTTTTGGGCAAGGTCCACGTTCTCCGGCGCCTTGATTCCGCGGCCGACTGCGACAATAAGGCCTGCCTGAGTCAGGTCCACTGCTTGCTTGGCTTCACGGAAGCGTTCGCCGGGTTTGGCGCGAATCGCGTGCGCGGCAAGTTCCACGGTCACAGGGGTAATGGGGGCAGCGTTTGCGCCGCGTTGCACAGAATCTTCGCGAAACGCCGCAGCTTGGAACGACACAAAGTAGGGCGCCTCGCCCGCGCATTCGACGTCGGCGCAATACTTGCCTTGGAAAACCTGGCGAACGAAGATCAGCTTCCCTTCCTCATTGCGATAACCCAGGCAGTCGCTTACCAGGCCGCGATTGAGGGCGGCGGCGAGCTTGGGAGCGAAGTCCCGCACCTGATAAGTGTGGCTGAAGACTACAAACTGCGGCTTTTGCTGCTCGATCACGGCGCGCAGGGCCAGCGCATAGCCATCCGGCGTATATTCGGCCAGCAGGGGGATGTCAATGGTCAAGACTTCCTGAACCGCAGCCGCCGCAAGGTCCGCCGCGAGCGACGCGAGATTGCTTCCCAGCAGCACGGCGGAGACGGTGGTCCCCACACCTTGTGCCAGATGTTGGCTGGCCGCCAGTGCCTCCCAGGTGGAACGCGTCAATTTGCCGCCCTGGTGTTCTGCAAAAACCAAAATATGATTAGCCATTTTTAGGTGTCACGTATCAGGTGTCAGGTGTTAAGTTCCAGGTACTGGGGGTGGGGAAATTCCACACACCGACCCCCAGCCGTTAACACCTACCTTGCCCGCTTTCCTCCTCGAATCCAAAATCGAAAATGCAAATTCAAAAAATTAGGACAGACTACTCGCCTTCCACCGTTGGTCCTGTAACGCCATGGCCGGATGACTCCGCCGGGGCCGATTCTTCCGCCGGCGATTCCTCCAGTTGCGACTCTTCCACCTTTGAAGCCTTTGCCGCCCTTGAGGGTCTGGCAGCGCGCTTGGGCTTTGCCGGAGGCTGGGTGAAGGATTCCAGCGCCTCACACACGAGTTCGAGCGGAATCGACTTGTAATACTTGCCCGCCTCGAAGCGCTTGATTTGCTCGCGCCACAGCGGATTGGTGCGCGCCTGTTCCAGGGCTTTGTGGTCTCTCCAGAATACCAGCCACATATATTCCGGCTTGCGCGCCTCGAAGATTTTGATGAAGTGCGCCCCCAGGCAGCCGTCGATCTTCTTCAGCGAGGGGAGCGTCACCTGGCGCCCGAACTTTTCGTAATCCCCGACGCGCTTCTTGCGAGCTCGCATTCTCCAGATATGAATGAACATCGTCAGCCTCCTTAAGTTGTAGGGCCGAACGGCGTTCGGCCGCTTGTAGCGGCGGTCTCCGACCGCCGAAACGTCGATCGGAGATCGACGCTACAGCAAATTGCAGCGCCGTCCTTTAGGGCGGCACCTGCCGGGCTGAAGCCCGGCGCTACCTTCCTAGATTACCCGCGCATCGTTCTTCAGTTTGTCGACGAGGCGCGTGGCTATTTCTTTGGGGCTGCCTTGCAGGAACTCGGTTTGGGCAGCCTTTACCGGCGTATAAACTCTGGCGATGCGCTGGCGCGGGGCCAGATCCTCAGCGGTCAGGCCAAGGTCGGCGGCGCTCAGTTTCTGCACGGGCTTCTTCTTTGCCGCCATAATGCCTTTCAGCGTGGCATAACGCGGCTTGTTGATGCCTGATTGAATAGTGATGACGGCGGGCAATGGCAGGCTGATCCACTGGAACCAGCCGCCCTCCAATTCGCGCTTAACCCGCACTGCGCCGCCCTCCGCTTGAATCTCCATAATGATGGTGGAGTGCGGCAGCCCGAGAAATTCCGCCAGCACCACGCCGGTTTGCGCGGCTCCGAAATCATCGGACTGCAATCCGGTCAGAACAATGTCGGGCTTCTCTCGTTCAATCGCCTTGCCCAAGGCGCGCGCGATGCCGAAAGCGTCGAGCCTGGCAAAGGCGGGGTCGTCCAGGTGCAAGGCTCGGTCGGCCCCCTTGGCCAGAGCTTCTTTAATGGCCTGCTGGGCGCGAGCCGGTCCAAGCGTGGCCAGCACCACTTCGCCACCATGCTTTTCCTTCAGGCGCAGGGCTTCTTCCAAAGCGTAAATATCCGGCTCATTGACTTCAAAGGTCAAATCGGCTTCCTGCACCCAGGTGCCGGCGGAATTCAGGCGCAACAGGGAATCACGAGCGGGAACTTGCTTGATGCAAACGACAATTTTCACGGCGACAGGTTTCTCCAATGAGGGAATTACAAATCTTGCGCGGCCAAGGGACGAATCCGGCGGGGGTCATTATATGCGAATTGCGGCAATCGCGCAGCCGTTTACATTCATTCGCACATTCATTCTTCTGATTTCGGACCTCGGGCTTCGGACTTTCAATCTGTGATACATTTTTCTCGTGGAGGACGACGATGATCAATCAGCGGCTTGACGGCCGGGTGGCGGTGGTTACAGGAGCCAGCAAGGGACTGGGCAAGCAGATGGCGGAATCGTTGGCGGAAGCGGGCGCTATCGTGGCGCTGGTAGCACGCAGCGGCGAATTATTGGAGGGCGTTCGCGCTGAAATCGAGACGGGCGGCGGTAAGGCTTTCGCCTTTGTCGCCGATATCAGCAAGGAGGCCGACGTTGAGTCGGTCGCAAGCGAGATTCGCCGGCAAGTGGGCGTTCCCGACATCCTCATCAACAACGCGGGCATCAACATCCGCAAGCCGCTCATCGAGTACACCCTGGAGGAGTGGCACCGCGTAATGTCCACCAACGTTGACGGCCCTTTTCTTTGCACGCGCGCCTTCGCGCCCGGCATGGTCGAAAAGAAATTCGGCCGCATCATCAACGTGGCCTCCACCATGGCCCACGTCTCGCTTCCCCACCGCACGGCATATAGCGGCAGCAAGTTCGCCGTGCTCGGCATCACCAAAGCCCTGGCGCTGGAGTTGGCCCCGCATAACATTACGGTCAATGCCATTAGCCCCGGCCCCTTCGCCACGGAAATGAACCTGCCGTTGCTGCAGAATCCCGTGCTCATGGCGGAGTTCAATACCAAGATCCCGTTGGGGCGTTGGGGCAAGGTGGAAGAAATTGGAGCGCTAACCGTGTTCCTGAGCTCAGACGCGTCAGCCTTCATTACGGGCACCGACATCGTGATCGACGGCGGATGGACGGCGCAGTAAGCGCGTTCAATCTCGACGGCGCGCAGGGGCACGTCGGGCCCGGGCGGGACTGCGAACCTCTTCAAATTGGTTGATGCGGACAATGCCATTAGGGAGGATGGCGAGGATCCTGGCATTGTGAAGTCCAGGTAGTTGTTCATTCCGGAACTCTGCGCCTCAGCGTCTCCGCGCGAGGCCACCCCGTTCAACCGCCGATTGACGCCCTTCCGGCAGGTTGCTAAGATGGCAGGGATCAGCATTTCGGAAGGAGCCAGACCGTGGACCGTCAGACCCGCCATCAATTGAAGCATGATGAATTTAAGGACTCGTTAGTCCAAATCGAAGAATATTTTAAACAGCACCTTAAGGAAATTCTGACCGTGGTGGTCGTCGTAGTCGCGGTGGTGGGACTTGCCGCCGGCCTGAAATTTTACAGCGACCGCCAGGAAGCCTCCGCCAACGCCGATTTGGGCGAAGCGCTGACGACCTTTCGCGCTTATGTGGGTCAACCCACTCCCGAACAAAACGAACCGGCCGGATCCACCTATGCCAGCGCACAGGAGAAATACAAGAAAGCTCTTGAGCAATTTAATGCCATCTTAAATAAATACTCCATGATTCCACGGCCCAAGGCTGTGGCGATTGCGCGTTACCAGGCGGGCGTTTGCCAATCGCTCCTTGACGATCACTCGGGCGCGGTTTTGACCTTGACGGAAGCCAGCCAGGGCCACGACACGGAAATTGCCTCGCTGGCAAAATTCGCGTTG
>Ga0182027_10014297_pt1 | contig 10998 bp, 7 predicted proteins | sample 712E1DmetaG_FD_121300 | JGI IMG/M metagenome (GOLD analysis project Ga0182027, IMG submission 121300) | Permafrost microbial communities from Stordalen Mire, Sweden - 712E1D metaG (Illumina Assembly) | ecosystem: Environmental > Terrestrial > Soil > Wetlands > Permafrost | place: Sweden...
ACAGATTCGTGCCCGTCCCCGAGCCCCACTTGAACAGCATGCCCTCGGTTTTGGCGAGGTCGAGGATCGACTCCAGCGTGTCCTGCACCGAGTTGATGAAGCACGCCGAGCATTGCGGGCGGTGCAGCGTCCGGTCCATCTTGCGGATCGATTCCGTGGCCTCGTCGTAGTACCACCCATAGCCGCGGTTCTCTTCCTTGACGCCGACGTTGAACCACACCGGCGAGTTGAAGCACGCCTTCTGGTTCAGCGTCAGGTGCGCCAGTTCGGAACGGAAATTCTCGGCATCGTCGAGCGAGGAGAAATAGCGGTCGTTGATGCCCCACTCCGTGATCGTGTCCACGACCCGATGGATGATCTGCGCGACGCTGCTTTCCCGCTCCGGCGATCCCATGCGTCCGTGGAAATACTTGCTGGCGACGATGTTGGTGGCCGTTTGAGACCAGTCGGCCGGGACCTCAATGTCCTTTTGTTCAAAGATGAGGGCCCCTTTGTCGTTGCCGATCGAAGCCGTGCGCCGCTCCCAGCGCAGTTCGTCGTAGGGCGTGCGCCCGGCGGCGAGTTTGGCCGTAAAATAGCGTGGAAAACGCAATCCGCGGCGCTCTTCCTTCTTGAGGCTGCGCCGGTAAGGCGTCGCCTGGACTCCGATTTCGACACTAATCTGTCCCATCGTCCACTCCTGATAGACAAACAGTTAAGCGGTGAAGCTCGTCCCCAGCCGGGGCAGCTCTATAGATTCTTGCAGCCCTAATCCACTGGCAACATTACCCCAATATCTTGTATGAGGTCAATAGATCATTCTATATGGTGTGTCTAAACCATTGATCCTACGTCAAAAATAGGTCACCGCCATCCCCCTGCCGTCTCCTCGAAAACCGGGCGCCGGCCGGAGTTCCGGAGGGCCATCGAGAGCCACCGTGTTTCATTTTGAACCACGAGCCGTCTCCCCAACCCGTCTGACGGAGCCGTGGTTGTTACGGAGCCGCCGTTGTTACGGAGCCGCGACTGCAAGGAGCGGTTGTGTTGTGACCGCGCCGCGACCGTCTGACGGAGCCGTGGTTGTTACGGAGCCGCGACTGTCAAGGAGCGGTTCTTGTGTTGTTGCGCGCCGCGCCGTTACGAGCCGCGACCAAAGCAAGCCGCCGCCCCATCGCGCTTCCCGGTCCAGGCGATGGAGTGCATTGCTATGCTGGAAACGCGCGCGGCCTCGCGCCCGTATAGAGAGCATAGAGAGCAAGGAGGATCCCAATGCGATCGGCCATTATCGCCGCCACTTTTGCCTGGACGCTCACCGGATTTGCCCAGGACGCGCCCAAGCCGTCCATCACGCCGGACGAAATTATGGAGAAATCCATCCAGGCCACGGGCGGCCGGGAGGCGCTCAAGAAGCTGACCAGCCTCGCCGGCACGGGCACCATCGACATCGCATCCATGGGTGGGAAGGCGACCACGGAGATGTACGCCAAGGCTCCCGACAAACGTCTGACCGTGACCAAAGTGGAGGGCTACGGAGAAATCAAGGAAGGCTACGACGGCAAAATCGCGTGGAGCCAGGAGCCCCAGAACGGGCTGGTCGAACTCAGCGGCGATCGGCTCGCGGCCGCGAAACGCGAAGCCCAATTCAACGGCGAATTACGGTGGAAAGAACTCTACCCGAAAGCCGAAGTCACCGGCAAGGATCAAGTCGCCGGACGCGACTGCTGGGTGCTGAAACTGACGCCCGCCGATGGCACGCCCGTGGTGCGCTACTACGATGCTGAAACGTTCCTGATGGCCAAGGTCGTCGTGACCGCCGCTACGCCGCAAGGCCCGGCCGAAATCCCGGTCGAATTATCCGACTGGCGCGACATCGGCAATGGCGTGAAAGGGCCGTACACGATCAAGGTCACGCTGCCGGGCATCGGCGAACTGATCACGAAATACGCCGAGATGAAGTACAACGTCGAGATCGACGACGCGAAGTTCTCCAAGCCGCAGAACTAGGCCGCTGCTTCGATTCGGCCGCAAGCCGGCATCGAACAGCGCAGCTCTCACCGGGCGGCCGCGCCCCACGCTGACCGTATAATTAAAGTGGTCGCGTGCGAGCCCCGCATGTCACAAACCCTCCCTGCCCGCATCCGCGAGAACCGATCGCGCCTCCCCGCCGAGCCGCGGGAGTTCATCCGGATTCCGGGCATTTCCACGCTGCCCGCGCCGAATGAGAAGTTCAGGATCGGGAACTACTATTCAGGTATCCTGACGGTTACGCGCTATCTCGAGAAGTGCGAAGCTGCTTGAATCGGACCGCCACCAAGACCGTGCCAGAGCCTGCATCGCAATCCGAGGACGTCTTTCGCAGCGCCGGCGTGACCAGCGCCGCGGTGCTGGCTTCGCGCGTCAGCGGGCTCGTCCGCGAGGGCGTGATGTCGCGCCTGTTCGGCGCCGGCATGGCCTATGACGCCTTTGTGGTCGGCTTCCGCATCCCCAACCTCACCCGCGATCTGTTCGCCGAGGGCGCGCTGTCGGCGGCGTTCGTCCCCACCTTCGTCGAATACATGCAGAACAAGGGTCGCAAGGAAGCCGCGCACCTGGCCAACCTCGTGGCCACGGCCATCATCGTGGTGGTCGGGGCGCTGTGCGTTCTCGGCATTCTGGCGAGCCCCTGGCTGGTCCGTCTCCTCACCAGCGAATGGGTCCACGAGGCGCCGCAGAAATATGCGCAGGCGGTGGTCCTGACGCAGATCATGTTCCCGTTTCTGCTGCTGGTCGCGCTGGCGGCGCAGGCCATGGGCGTGCTCAACGCGTTGAATCAGTTTGCCGTGCCCGCCACCTCCTCGACCATGTTCAATATCGGCAGCGTCGGCAGCGGCATCCTGCTCGGCTTCTGGCTCGGGCCCTGGCTGGGCCTCTCGCGCATCAATGGCATGGCCATCGGAGTCGTCATCGGCGGGGCCCTGCAGCTTCTCTGGCAGGTGCCCAGCCTGCTGCGGGAAGGCATCCGCTTCCGCTTCGCGTTCGACTTCAATCATCCCGGCCTGCGCCACATCCTGCACCTCATGGGGCCGGGCATCATCGGCAATGCCTCGGTCCAGGTCAACGTCGTCGTGGCAACCATCCTCGCCACGCGAATCCACGATCCCGTGCGCGGTCTCGACGGGCCTGTCGCCTGGCTGGGCTACGCCTTCCGCTTCATGCAACTGCCGCTCGGCCTGTTTGGCGTGGCGATCGCGACCGCCACTCTTCCGGCCATCGGCAGGAGCGCGGCCTCGGGCGACACGGCCGAATTCCGCGACACTCTCGCGCGCAGCCTCGGCCTGACCTTCCTGCTCACCGTGCCCTCTTCGGTGGGGCTCATCGTGCTGGGCAAATCCATGATCGGCCTGATCTATGAGGGCGTGAAATTCAAAGCCTATGACACCGAGCGGACCTCTCTGGCGCTGGCCTGCTACGCGCTCGGCCTGGCGGGCTATTCGGCCATCAAAATTCTCAGCCCCGCCTTCTATGCCTTGAACGATTCGCGGACGCCGATGTATACCAGCCTGGCCTCGATCGTCGTCAACGCGGGCCTGGGCTACCTGTTCGCTTTCCGCCTCGGACTCGGCCATGCCGGCCTGGCGCTGGCCACGGCCTTTGTGGCCAACTTCACGTTTCTGGCGCTGTTCTGGATCATGCGCCAGCGCATCGGCGGCGTTTATGGGCGGCGGCTGCGCGACGTCGTCTGGAAAGTCCTGCTTGCCTCCGCCGTCATGGCCGCGGCCGTCTGGGCGCTGAGTGCCGGCTTCCATGCCGCCATCCACCGTGCCAGTGTGGCCCGCGCGCTCGACATTTTCTTCGGCGTCCCGGTTGGCGCGGCCATCGTCTACCTGCTCTGCCGGGCCATGCGGGTTGAGGAGTTGGAGATGGCCACGCGCGCCCTCGGCGGCCCGCTCCTGCGTCGGTTCCCGGCACTGGCTGCTAAACTTGGGGTGTAATGCATCCTGACGTGGGCAAGCTCCTGCATCTGCAGGAGCTCGATCGGAGTATCGCTGAACTCCGCGGCGAAATCGCCTCTCTTCCTAAGCAGATCGCAGAAATTGCGAGAACACTCGACAGCCATTTGAAGAAGCTGGACGCCGACAAGGCGATCCTTGTGGCCAACCAGCGCGACCGCAAAGCGCTCGACGCCGATGTGCAGATCAATCAGCAGAAGATTTCGAAACTGAAGGACCAGATGCTCGGCGCGAAAACCAACGAGCAGTACCGCGCCTTTCAAAAAGAGATCGACTACTGCGAGGCCGGGATCCGCAAGTCGGAAGATCGCACGCTCGAATTGATGGAAGAGGCCGAACGGCTCGCCACCAACGTCCAGGCCGCCGAACAAAGCCTCGCCGAAGAGAAGCGCGTCGTCGAACAACGCGAGCGCGAGGCCGCCGCCCGCACCGAGACCGATAAGGCCGGACTGGCGCGCTCGAACGCCGAACGCGCCGCGCTGGCGGCGACTGTCCCCGCCGCGCTGCTCTCGACCTACACCCGCCTCCACAAACGCATGAGCGATGGCCGCGTCGTCGCAACGGTTTCCGACGACACTTGCGGCGCCTGCCACATCACCATTCGCCCGCAGTACATGGCCGACCTGCGGCTCAATCCTGAAGTCCTCGCCTGTGAAAACTGCCGCCGCCTGCTGTATGTCGAGCCACAGCCCGTCGACCTCTCTCAACAAATGAACGATTGAGCCCGCCCGGGCCCGGCTTCTCGTGGCGTTTCCGAGCCGCGACTCTTAACGACCAAAGGGAGCGGCCTTCGCGTTGTTACGAGCCGTGACCAAAGGGAGCGGTCTTCGCGTTGTGACCGAGCCGTGACCGCAGGGAGCGGTCTTCGCGTGGTTACGAGCCGTGACCGCAGGGAGCGGTCTTCGCGTTGTTTCCGAGCCGTGACCGCAACGAGCGCTTCCCCACGCCGCTCGGATGATTCAATGGGATTCCAATTCAGGATCCTGGGATGGCGGTGGCTGGCTCGCCGGGAAGCCTTCGAGGGCCTTCAGCGCCGCCTGGCGCACGCCCTGGTCCTCGTCCGTTCCCGCTGCCTCGAGCCACGGCGCATAGCGCGGATCCTGCGTCTTCTCAATCACCCATAGCCCTGTCAGCCGGAACGCGGCGCGCCGATCCTCCAGTAGCAACTGGATCCGCGGGCCAAGGCCGGACTCCCCCACAAGGTGCAGCCCCACCAGCGCGTTGCCGACGACTCGGTTGTTCTCATTGTCCAGGCACCCGCGAAATGTCGTCACAGCCAATGCCGTGCGCTCGCCCCATAGCGCCTCCACGACATTGGCCCGGACGCGCGGATCCCGGGACGCCAGTTGTGCCTCAGTCCAATCCCGGCTGTGCAGCCGCCGGCTAATCAGCAGCGCCGCCTTCGAGGCAATTCGCGGGTCCGCATTTTGCGTTAAATGGCCTATCATCATTGTCAGCCGCGGTCCCGGCGAGATCGCGTCCAGCACGTCCATGAGGCCCACGGCCACAGCGCTGTCCAGACCATGCAGATCCTCGTAGCGTCCGGGCAACAGTCGCGCCAGCGTCACGTCCAAAAGCGGATTCCTCAGCATCAACTGCCTGAAAAACTCCAACAACTCCTCGCGGCTCAGGCGCGCCGGACTGACCAGTTGGTGCAGGAACTCCGGAACGTCCAGCAGATGTAAGTTCCGGTTCCTCTCACCCGTCGACGCCGGCTCCGCCTGTAAACACTCCATGGCGGCAGCGAAAAACAGGTCCGGTTCTTCCACCGCGATACTCCGCAGAGTCTGCGTAGCCCCATCGTGCCGGCCGAGCATATCCAAAGCATTATCGAATGCCGCCTGGATCGTCTCCCGGTTCACGTCTGGCGCATGAATGGCTGACTGAGACAACTTAGGCGAGCTCCCTGTCCGGCGTAAACGGGCGATCCGCGAATGATCACCACGCTCCCAATTCTTATCGGCACCGGCCTTCAAAACACTAGCTTTGATGACGGAAGAAAAGCGACCCGGCTTCGAACGTCGAACCCTCTCTCAGCCGGCTGCTACGCGATCCCGAGGCGGCGGAACAACGGGACCTTGGCAAAGTCCGCGATGAATGCGAACACCGCTGCCGCCACCAGAATCCCTCCCACAACCAATACCGGTAGAGGCGCCATGGCAATCCCGCCAATCGCCAGCGTCGCGGCGATCGACACATCCACTACCGACGACCCGACCAGCCATCGGCTGGGGTGCGACGACCCCAAGCGCCGGCGTTCCCGATTCAAGTAGGTCGTGGCCTGATTGCCGAACACGATCGCCACGAACGCCAGTGTCTGCAGCGTCTTGATGCCCAGACCCAGGTGGAATTTGGCGACGGCCAGCACGGCGACGCAAAACACCAGCTCGCCCAGCCCCACGCACACACCCGCGATCGTCAACGCGCCGATGCGCCAGGCATTGGGCGTCGATGACGGCCGCACGTTGTCGGTGGTCGTGGACATGCCCAACAGGTCGCCGGTGAGCATGATAATGACCATCAACATGGGAGTCAGAATCGCGTGCCCGGTCATCACCAGTCCTACCGCCAGGAACAGCACCTGCACGATTTTCTTGGTCACCGAGTTGAGCGTATAGGTCAGGATCCGTTGGAACGTCACGCGGCCTTCTTTGACCGAAGCGACGATGCCGCTGAGTCCGGGCTTGGTCAGTACGATGCCGGCCGCCGACTTGGCCACATCGGTTGCGGTCGCGACCGCGATGCCCATCTGCGCCTGCCGCAGCGCCGGCGCGTCGTTGGCGCCGTCGCCGCACATGCCAACGGTGTGGCCGCTCTTCTGGAAGGCCTTGACGAGGTTGTATTTTCCCTCCGGAAGCACGCCCGCGTAGACCGCGAAATCCTCCGGGCGCACACCCTCGGGGATCGGCCCGGCTGGACTGACCGCGCCCTCCAGACCCACCGCGTGAGCCACGATCGCCGCCGTCGCCGCCGCATCGCCGGTCAGCATCACGGTGCGCACGCCCAACGTGTGCAACTCCGCAATCAGCGCCGCCGAATCCGGTCGCGGCGGATCGCTGAGAGCGATGATGCCCGCGAGCTTCACCGCGTCCGGCGGACCCACCGCGACCCCCAGCACGCGGAAGCCCTGGGCCTCCAGTTGCCCCGCCATCGTGGCCGCATCGGGCGATGGTTGGGTGAGGCCCGCAACGGCGGCAAAAGCCCCCTTCACGGCCCGTACCGTGGCCCCGCCCGGGTCCACTGCCGTGGCCTCGGACATCTTCGTGGCAGGATCGAATGGCACGAATTTACTCAGTTTCGGGATGCCTGCGACGACCGCGAGCGCGGCCGCGGCGCGAATGGCCGCGTCCACCGGATCCTGCCCGCCATCGGAGCTGGCGAGGGCGGCAATTCCCAGTACGTGCGCTTCGTCAAATCCGGCCATCGGGCGCACTGCCGTCACTTTCAGCTCGTTGAGCGTCAACGTGCCCGTTTTATCCGCGCACAGCACGTCGATGCTGGCCGCTTCATCCACCGCCGAAAGCCGCGTGGGCAGCACGCCCAGACGCCCCAGCGCCCGCGCGCCCAGCGCCGCCGCCAGCGTGAACGTCGCCGGCAGCGCCACCGGGATCGACGCCAGCACCGCCGTGAGGATCAGCGGAATGATCTCGCTCACCGGCAGCTTCAGAGCGTAGGCATAGCCGACCAGCAGCACGATAATCACGCCGTTGGAGATGGCGAGATTGCGCACCACCCGCAGCACGGCCTTCTGCTGGGAACTCTCGACATGCGCCGTGAGCACCAGCTCCGCTGTGCGCCCAAACTTTGTTCGCGCTCCGGTCGCCGTGACCTCCGCCACCGCTTCGCCGCGCCGCACCAGCGCCCCGGCGAATGTTTCGAAACCGGCGCCGGCTTCGATCGGCACCGATTCGCCCGTGAGCATCGACTGGTCCAGCAACACCGAACCTTCCGTCAGCTTCACATCGGCCGCCACCACCGCGCCGAGCGATAGTTTCACCTGATCGCCGGGCACCAATTCGGCCGCCGGCACGGTCTTCCACGCATTGTCGCGGCGCACCGCCGCGTTCAGCGCCAGCCGCGACTTCAGCGCCGCCAGAGTCGCCTGTGCGCGCCCTTCCTGGAAGAAGCCCAGAGCCGCGTTGAACACCAGCAGTAGCGCGATGATCGACGCCTCGACGTAGTTGCCCAGAACCAGCTCGAGCACGATCGCCGCCTCGAGCATCCATGGAACCGGCGCCCAGAACTGCGTCAGCGCCCGGCGTAGTGGATGCAGAGACGTGTCGGCCACGGAGTTTGGACCGAACTGCTCCAGCCGGCGCCGCGCTTCCTCGCTCGTCAGGCCAGTCGAAGCGGCCGCGGCGTCCTTGGCAGAGCCAGCCGCGGCAGGTGTAGTGGAAGCAGGCGCGGCATTTTTAGCGGAGGAGGGTGGCGTCATGGGGTGACACGCATTTCTATCGGCAGTAGCCTTCTACCTTGCAATCATCCGAGAAAACTCCGACCTGTCCGCAAACCCCTCTCGCGCGGGAAACAGCGAGGCCTTCTCACCTCCCGGCACAACCACCGCGCGCTACCGCTGCGCCGCCAATCCACGTCCCTACGTTACTTCTCAAGCAACTTCCGGATCGCTTCCAATTCCCGCCGGCGCTTCGGCGTCGTCCTCGGATACGCCAGCTTCAGCTCACTCAGCGCATCCAGAATAATCTGCGAAATGATCAGCCGGGCATTCTCCTTATCGTCGGCCGGCACGACGTACCACGGCGCGTGCGCGGTGCTGGTCGCGCTCAGGCAATCCTCATACGCCTGCTGGTAATCCTTCCAGAATTTCCTCTCGTGAATGTCCGCCAGGCTGAATTTCCAGTTCTTTTCCGGCTCATCGATGCGCTCCAGGAATCGCTTGCGCTGTTCGTCCTTCGAAAGGTGCAGGAATATTTTGACGGTCCGGGTGCCGTTGCGATAAAGGTGCCGCTCCAGGTCCACCATCGAGCGAAAGCGCTCCTCCCAGATGTTTTTCTTATCGCGCACTTCTTCCGAAAGTCCCTCGTAGCGGAGGTTCTCCGGATGCACCCGCACCACCAGCACTTCCTCGTAATAGGAACGATTGAAGATGCCGATCTGCCCGCGTTCGGGCAGCCGGCGCGTTGTGCGCCATAGAAAGTCATGTTCCAGTTCTTCGGCGCTGGGTTGTTTGAAACTGTGCGCCCAGCAGTCCTGCGGATTGAACCCGCTCATGACGTGCCGCACGGCGCCGTCCTTGCCGGCCGCGTCCATCCCCTGCAGGATCAGCAGCAACGCATAACGGTTCGACGCATAGTGCAGGCGCTGGAGCGCGCTCAACTTGAGAACGTGTTCTCCCAGCACTTTTTGGTATTCCGTCTTCGACTCGAAAAAAGGCTTCACCACCGTCGGCCACTTCTTGAGATCGACCTTTGCTCCCGGCCGCACCCGGAAGTCCTTTACATCGATTTTGTTACTCATCGCCGATTTCCTTTCCAGCCCCCTGCCTCCCATCAATAGCACTTCCACCCGCCCCCGTTGGCATTGTTTCAATCCGGTGTAGCCCGCGACCTGAGCCAACCCCTTCCCTGAGAATCGACCCTGCCAGAACCCATCACCATCGTTAAGCCGCAAGCCCATGCGGTCTCCCTTCGGTCGGGACCCGGTTCAATCCGCGGCTTCAAAACGCGCGCGTCGGCGCTCTCGGCGGCGCATCGCTAGTAATAAGTTGCAGAGGTTGGCATATCGAACCCCTCGCTTGCGCGCGCAGCTTCGGAACGACTTCAGAGCCGCGACCGTAAGGGAGCCGGTTCCGGAACCTCTGCAACCAGACATTAGGAGAAACCCGGAACAGTATCCGCAAATCCCAATTACATCGGCTCCAGCCGATGAAACTGCGCCGGGGATCGGGTTCTGATGGGGCGACAGGGCGCGCACGCGCCACCCGGGCATAAGCGTGAAAATCGCGGTACTGTGCCGTTGTTGTGCAGTGATTTTTGCCCTGGCGGAGACGCTGTTTTAGTGGATCACCCGGCGCGCCAGGCCGGCGTTGCCGGAGGCGTCGTAGACGCGCACGGTGACCAGGTGCTCGCCCGCCGTAAGTGCTGGCAAACTCACCAGAAAACGCTCCCGCAGGCTGTCGGCGACGCCGTCGGCGCACTCCATGGGACGCCACGGACCGGCGTCGATCGAGACCTCGGCGCGGCGCACGGGCGAGAGCGCATCGACGGCCTCAACCTCAATGTTCAGAGCACCTTGCGAGGTGCGCCGCGGTTCGGCCAGGGTGACCTGCGGAGGGGTCTGGTCGAGCAAAACGGGCGCGCTTTCGAGGTCGGCTTCGCGGGCCTGCGAAGGAGGATTCGAAGGCCGGTCGCTCGCCGTTACGCGGAAGCGGTAGCGGCCGTCGGCGAGCGAGTCGGCGTCGAGGGAGAAGCTGTTGTCGGTGAGCTCCGACTTGAGCGTTTTCCACTCGCGCTCATCCTCGCCGCGCACCTGTAAAGTATAGACCAGACGGTCGTTATCTGGATCGTCGGCCTGCCAGGAGAGGAACAGTTGGAGCCCGCCGCCGCGGTTGATTTGCTGCGTCGGAGTACCGGAAGTGGTGGCCGGGCCGGAGTCGCCGGAGTCGGTGACGGTGACGCTGAAGGCGGACCCGGCGCCGGATTGGGACGACGCGGCGGAGGACTTCTGCGGAGCGGCGACCCACTGCGGCGTGACGGTGATGCTGCGCACGACGGGGCGGTTATTCTGCGGCAGATAGGAGAGCGAAACGGCGCCGATGCTGGCGGCGGCGGAGGGGGCGGATCCCTGTATCTCAAGCTTCCATTGGACATAGCGGGCATTGGGACTCGTCAGCCGGGCAGTGGCGGGGTCGCTGAGGGGCTCAGACCAGTCGCTCCAGGTCTTGTCCGGGCGGGCGGAGTTGCCGGAGCGAGTACGGAAGACGATGCGCGCGCCGGCGAGATCGCCGCGCCACTCCAGGCGGCCCCAACGAGCCACCGCGCCGGCATCGAAGACCGACGATTCGTACCACCCG
>Ga0182027_10014298_pt1 | contig 10998 bp, 7 predicted proteins | sample 712E1DmetaG_FD_121300 | JGI IMG/M metagenome (GOLD analysis project Ga0182027, IMG submission 121300) | Permafrost microbial communities from Stordalen Mire, Sweden - 712E1D metaG (Illumina Assembly) | ecosystem: Environmental > Terrestrial > Soil > Wetlands > Permafrost | place: Sweden...
AAAATATGGAATCAGTTGATGTCAGGAGGGACAATAAATGTCTCTGTACCACTCCAGACATAGTGCGCTCTTACTGCCTCGTCCCTGTCTATTGCTGACACGAATTCCCAGAGCACTCCGTGTGCACTGATTGGATGTATAAAAAAGAAATAATTTCCGTTACCTCTTCCCGCGTTCAGGAAAGGTTTTGGGTCGACCAAGGCAAAGCCGGCTTCCTCCCATTGTTCGAAGCATAGGTGAACTTTGTCCCGGACAATGTAACCGGCTGCGTTATGGTACATGGCATGCCTTCCCCTGCGGGCCATCACCTTATTGATTGGTGCATCCTTGTTTATCGCGCAATATAAGTTTACTCCGCCGCCCTTTGAAAATTGGTATCTTACAGGCACAAAGATGTTGCCCCGCCCGTCATTAACCTGCCCTGGTTCAAGTGTATAAATATCGCCAACTTGTACAGCAGGGCGGGAAAGGATGCTTGACCATATCTGTTGTTGAGCTTCAAACTCATTAACAGTGACCATCATGTTACATAAAACTATTCCCGGCCTATGATATTCTTCGGCAATGTTAACTCTTTCGTAGCTGTGCGGGGTGTCGAGGTAGATAGTGTCTTTCCACATCTTTAAGCCACGATGGGCCTTGGTTGCATATTTAATCGGCAGTCCTTGTTCTCCACTCTCTTCCAGCCAAAACATTGGTTCGCTGAACTTCCCTATGTATATCACCTGAGAAACGGGCCTGCCCTCGCGCTTGAATCTCTCATAGGTGTTCTCAAAGTCGTCCTGGTTTAGATGAAGCTCGATATGGTGAATGCCCTCGCCGTGCTTTTGTAGCGCTTCTCCCATCCTGCCTGTTGATTCACGCGGCTTGAAAATGCCAAGATGCACTGGCTTTGTCTTGAGGTAATACCCATCTATCGTGTCGGAGGAGTCGTTTAAACCCTTTAAGCGGATCACCTGTTCGATGTTGTTTGTTCCAAACATCTTCAAATATGTCTTCAAGGCTGCATCCGGATCATTAACGACCAGATTAATACTTCCGAGTTCCATTAAATAGCCTCCAAATCATTGACAAAAGAATGTTACGGCGAACGGTAACATTGTGCAAGCAAGCAAAGTCGCCATTGCCGTGGAATAAGACCAATGTTTACGCTTCATGTCACCCTCGAATGGAAGAATCGCCTCCAAGAATGCCATGTAGCACGTACGATACAATACTATCGGTAACCTGTTCCAGCGAATTGGGTCCACCTTGACGATACCATCGCAAGAACCAAATGACGGTTCCAAGGGTGTGAAAGGCAAGAAGAGTGGCGTTTCCCGTTAGGCCTTCAGTTGATAGAAGGCGGTCTATTTCACTGCGATAGATTGAAAACGTTTCCTGATGGTATCTCCTGGTAAGACCATTCTTACCTGAAGAAAGCAGCGTTTCGTCGCTGAGAGAAAGGATTTTGTTCTCTTTCCTATGGGTGTCCAGATAGGCAAGATGAGTCTTAATAAGCAATGTAAATCGCTCTAGGGGCGGCAGATCAAGACCTACGATTCGCTTAAATTCAAAAAGTATCGGTTCAAGGGTTTGGCGCTCGATGGCGGTGAGTATGCCGGCTTTTGTGCCGAAAAAATGGTAAATATTGGAGGTGGTCATACCCAAGTTCGACGCTATGTCGCGAATTGAGGTTCCTTTGAAACCCTTTCTGGAGAAGAGGTCGATGGCAACTGCAAGTAGTTTGTCGGGGGTGTTGCTTAGAGTGGTCGGACTTTTTGCCTTGTTTCTAGACATACGTTTAGTGCTAGCTAAGATATCAGCTGCCACATCCAATGTCAATAGGTTCTGCTGAGGCATCAAGCTACTCCGCACCAGGCTGGCATTCCACTATGCAACGCTCTCCGACTACGCGAACAAACTCGAGGTTTTGAGACACCTATCCCCGTGGCTCCCGACTGCTTCGGCGGAATCGGCGCCATTCTTCTCCGCCTCCCGACAAGCCTGGAGTAGCTCGCGTCCTTATGGCGGGATCGATCAACCGATTGATATATTACCACTCCTTGCGAAACAATGCAATGTCGAAAAAACGAAGGGCTTGCGACATGAAAGTTGGGAATTGGCGGCTGCGCATTGGTCAGAATGATGTTGGCGCAAGAGTTCATTTTTCTCTCTAAGCGCAGCCGCATTAGCCGCGTGGTAAAGCCGAGAATAAAACAACCCCATTCTGCTCGACGCGGAGGGCGCGTCCCAGATGGACGAGATACTGCAAATGGGCGAGGGTTTCTCCCAGGGCGAGCGCCACGTCGAAGCCCGAAAGTTGGCGTCCAAACAAATGCGGGAGCAGATCGGCGGCACGACGGGATCCCGAGATGAGCGCATCCTCAGTTGCCAGCAGCCGTTGCTGGTGGTGAGACTCGAGCTCCTCAATGCGAGCGTGCAAACCACGAAAGGGCGCGCCGTGGGAAGGCAGAACCAGGACATCTCCGCAGGCTTGCGCGATCCGGCGGTTGCTGTTCAAGAATCCCGCAAGCGGCGTTGCATCAGGGAGATCGGTGAGATGGCTAACGTTTGGACTGATGCTCGGCAGTATCTGGTCGCCTGCAATCAGCAAATCCATGGCCGGTGCATGCAAGAGAGCCTGGCCGGGCGCGTGCCCTTCGGCGACGATTACCCGCCATTCGTTGCCCCTGATCCGGAAGACATCGCCTTCCTTGAGCGACTGCCAGCGCTCGGGTAATTGGGCAAAATGGTCGCGACCCCGATTCCAAATCCTGTTGATCTCGGCCCCAATACTCGCTGGTATGCCGTGCCTCCGCAAAAAGGCGAGGCGCTGTGGGGCCCGCTCTTTCCAAACTGGGCCCAGATTAGTCTGTGCCTCGTGGTAAGCAGTCTCGGTCATTGAGGGCACAATGCCCCACCGCTCGCATATCCAACGACCGTTGCCGGCATGATCGAGATGATGATGGGTGACTACCAATCGAGTGATGGGCAGGCCCTCCAGCACTCTCGACCAGATCGTTTCAAGCTGCGCCTGCGCCGAGGCATCCGGAAAGCTGCAATCGACCATGGTCCAGCCGTCATGGTCGCGGATTAGCCATTGATTCACGGTGCCTAGGCGGAATGGAAGACGGGTCGAAAACCAGTGCACGCCAGGTACGACCTCAATTGTTTGGTTCTGGGGGGGTGGTATTGGAAACGGTGAGAACGGCACGGCATCGGACATGAGAGCGAGTATAGCCTTTCCTTGAGTGGCCGAATCGGCAGAGTCTGGGATATGAAATGCTGGTTCAAGATTCTTGGGCCATATTGGCTCGACTTCGATCACCGGGCCGATCGCGCCCCGCGCCGCCGGCTGAGCGGCAAGGGCCAATCCGAATAGGGTGGCAGCGATAGCCGCAACTGTCGTTATTTTCCGTTTCAGGTTCTCTATTCGCTTGTCTCTTTTCCTCAATAGAACTTCTCTTTTACCGCCTCGATCTGTTTCGTATTCGGCCTGGTAATCATATGCGGATCGGCATTGATTTCCAGAACGCTGGATTCCTGCTCCTGAACGGTGCTCCAGTGCGGCAAGCCGGCGCCGTTCGGGTCGCCGGTCTTGGCGAAATTGACCCAGTAGCTGGAAATGATGTCTTCCACCTTCCGGTCCGTTTCTGTCCAGTCCCTTCGCATCATATTCAAATTGTGAAACACATACTGGACTTCATCTCCATGAAATGGTCCCCGGAGCCCGTCCGGTCCCACCGGCGGTTGTTGCGTGAACCGATACTGGTAAATTTTTGCGTTGCCGGTTCGCGCCTGCAAGGTAGCGTACAGGGTGACCTGTAAGTCGGCCATATCCACTGGCTCTACCTCGTTCGAACCGACGATGGTCGGAACGTCGTTCTGCTGGCCGTTCTTGAAGATGTCATAGACGTCGGCCGGCAAGAACCAACCATCGATGACGGGCTCGGCTTTGGCCGGATCCGCCATCAGCTCGTCTGCCGGCTTGGCGCGCAACTCAGCGAGCGTAGTTCCGAATTTAGAGGCGTATCCCGCCTCGCTCTTTTCGGCTTCAGCTTCGGTCCTCGGCCTCACCGCCCCGAACGAGCCCCCGGATTCGCAGATCGCCTGCTGGAAAAGTCCTTTCGCAAGGGGAGACGCCACCAGGAGGCTTACAGACGCGCCTCCGGACGAAAAGCCGAATATGGTAACCTTGCCGGGATCTCCGCCGAACTTGGCAATGTTGCCCTGAACCCACTTGAGGCTGGCGATGAGATCCAACATGCCATAATTCCCGGAGCTGTGGTGGGGCGATTCCTCCCTCAGCAAGGGATGGCTCAGAAAGCCCATGACATTATTTCGGTAGTTCATCGTGACTAAAATCACGCCTTTTTGGGCCAGAGCGTCCCCGTCGTATTCTGCATCCGCCGGCGATCCGCCGAGGAACCTGCTGCCGTAGATCCAGACCATGACCGCCAGCTTATCGGTGGCGGAGCGGGCCGGTGTCCAGAGGTTAAGATACAGGCAGTCTTCACTCGTAGGTCTAGGGGCCACCGGCCAGGGCATCTTGGCCGGCATCTTACAGTCGGCCGCGAACTCGCCGGCCGACCGGACGCCGGACCATTTGACCACGGGCGCCGGTGGTTTCCAGCGGAGATCTCCGACCGGCGGCGCAGCGTACGGGATGCCTTTGAAAACCATGACGCCTGGAGTCCTGGCGGGAATGCCGCGTACCGGCCCGCCCTCGACTTCGACCACGGGGCCGATCGCGCCGCGTGCCGCCGGTTGCCCGGCAAGGGCCAATCCGAATAGGGTGGCAGCGATAGCCGCAACTGTCGTTATCTTCCGTTTCAAGCTCTCTCCTTGCTTGTCTCTTTTCCCCATTTGTCTAACCTTCCACGATATTTGCCGGGCTCCCGCGCGCTCATGCCGGAATCGTTCCCCCGATCCTGGATACATGTTCCGTCCCTCGGGCGGTGCACCTGGATCGATACGATCTCAGATTGTTCATCGACCGGGCTTCTGATGGCGCAGCCAGACCCCCGGGTTCCGGCGCTCTCCTCCGCTAGGGGAGAACTTTCACTCGCCAAGGAACTATCGATTTCCTTGCGCCTGCGCGTCAGGAATCGAGGGCTTCTGATGGCGTAGCAGCCAGTCGAAGGTTTCGGGCAAGACCAAAGTCCAAGCATAGGCATGCTCGCCGGTAGGGGGTTCCGACAGGTCGGCCTCGACACCGGCCGCTTGCGCCCGTTCAAACAAAACCTGCGACCAGTGAACATTGGCGTGTTCGTCCAGCTTGCCATGTATGAACCGCACGGGGACATGGAAATCGCGGAGCCGCTCGAAAGGATAGCTCCACGCTGCGATCGGACCTCCCGCTGGCGCCACCGCCGCCCAAACCTCGGGATACCTGACCGCCAGATAAAGCGTTCCCACGCCCCCCATGGAATTGCCCATTAGATAGATACGTGTTGGATCAATGCGGTATTCCTTCCGTACTAAGCCGACAACGTTCATCACGTCTTGCTCGCTCAACTGGGCTGTGTGCGGATCGACAAGGAAACCGGCCGGTATCTCGTGATAATCGGCGATGACAGGCACGGCGGTTAATGGCGCCCGATCCCCGGCCGTACCTCTGGGCGCGACCGCCGGTACTTTACCCGATCCCGATGCTGCCCCGATCGCCTCGGCCGCTTCCGCCATCGCGTGGTCGCCAACAACGGGATAGATATTGCCATAGGCGCCGTACCGGTTGTAGCCCAGGGGCGCAACGAGAATAGCGCCTCGTGCCTCAGCCAATTTGCGCAAATCACTAGTGTCGAAGTCCCCGTTTTCGTCGTCGCCCGATCCGTGGAGCCAGACGATCAGCGGATACAACCGGGCGCCGTCATACTGGGTAGGCACGTAGAGGCGATAAGGCATGCTACGGCCGGCAGCGGCAAAGTAGTACTGTCGGTGTTGATCGCCGGTTGGAGCGGCCTCAGATTGGCAGAAGGACTTGGATTGCACCACTGCGAGAGCCATGGCCACCATGATCGCGCAAAATGCAGATCGGAATCTCATCACGAATCCTCTTCTCATCACGAAGATTTCTACCGTGGGTGAGAAGTGTATCAATCGATCGATTTATTGTCAAAGATGACTTTTCCACAGGCATGGTCACGGCAAAGTCGCGGGTAGCTGTGCAATGAGCGGCCGGGAGGATCTGCTGTGCCAGTTGCTGGCGGGATGTAGGACACTCGCAAACCGCCGTGGCCGTTGGGTGGTTAAGAGACAAAGCTGGACATGGCTCGCAAGTCATTGATTTCATGAGGGTAGACATGCTAAACAATTGCCCGCTCGGGATGCCGCAGAACCAAAAACGCGCATGAACTCGACGTCGGTTGCTGTTACCACTCGCTCACTGCATGGCGCCAGTTAAGTCGATGGAGGATCAGGCCTTCGCTGCGTCAAGGCTCGGGGCATAGCAGGCGCAAGCTGAAAAGTTCAGCGTTAACTTTCTCTGCTTGCCCCTATTGGCCATGGTTCGAATTTACCCGTACCTGCTTGTGCAAAAGTAATTCTTGACAATGAATCGATCGGTTGATACAGTGATCCACCATGGTGAAAATCTATGCAAAGAGGATGCGTATCTTTGCAATGGGAAGCATGTGAGAACTGATGAAATATCGCTCTGCCTTGAAGGGAAGCACCGCTCTGGACGCCGATCAAATGGACAGTTTGATCCTCTCAATTGTCGAGAGATTGCCCGAGAGCGAAGAGGGGGCAGGGTTGGTGAAGTGAAAATCCGCTTCTCGCAAGAGGGGTGGGCAGGATGGGGAAGTTGGCGGAAATCCGCAATTTTCCCAATGTTTTTCAATATCAATGGCTTGAGGAGGAAAGCATTATGAGGCCGCGATTCGTATCTTTTCTGAAGTTTATGGCGCTCGTGCTGGTCATCACGGCGGGTGCGTTGAGGGCACAGGTAGGCACGGGAAGCATCACGGGCACGGTCACGGACAGCACCGGCGCGGTCGTCGTGGGCGCTTCGGTCACGGTCACGAACGCCCAGACTGGCGTCGCGATCAACCTCGTCAGCAACACGGATGGGCGCTACGTCGTTCCCGATCTCAATGTCGGCGTTTACAACATTAGTGTACAGGCCAAGGGTTTCAAAGCAGAGAAGCACCCTGGCATTGAACTCCTTGTCGGTCGTGAGATGGTTGTGGATTTCCCACTTGTTCCGGGTCAACAAAGCGAGACCGTCACGGTGCAGGGCGAAGCGTCGCAGGTCGAAACCACCACCTCGGAGGTGTCGGCCCAGATTGGTCAATCGCAGATGCGCGATCTGCCCCTCAATGGCCGCAACTACGCGCAACTGATCTTGCTGGCTCCTGGGGTGCAGCAGGTTACCTCGAGCCAAAATAGTGGCTTCATGGGGCGTGTCAATGCGATTTCGGTCGCTGGCTCCCGTGCAGAAGGCGAAGCCTATCTGCTCGACGGCGCCGAGATCCACGATTTTTGGGGCCGCAGTCCTGGCATGGGCGTCACTGGCGAGACGCTCGGGATCGATGCCATCGGCGAATTTCAGGTGCTCACGAACACCTACAGCGCCCAGTTTGGGGGCAACGGCAGCGTCATGAACGCGACCACGCGCTCGGGCACCAATCAGCTCCATGGCTCGGTGTATGAGTACATCCGCAATAGTCAGGTCGACGCCAAGAACTACTTCGATCTGGCATCGAAGGCTATCCCGGCATTCCGGAGGAACCAGTTTGGCGGCACGCTGGGCGGACCCATCAAGAAGGACAAGTCTTTTGTCTTTATGAATTACGAAGGCTTTCGCCAGTTGCTTGGGGAGACGATGCAGGTGGTGGTTCCCGACGCCCAAGCTCGCCTGGGCATTATCGGCGAGACTAATTACAATCCACCAACTGCAATAATGAATATAGTTGATCTCTATCCGGCTCCTCCCGCAACGGCGACCGAGCTCCTCGACCAAAATGGCCAACCCACAGGCGAGGCCAGATTCTCGAGGGTCGGTTATCAGCCTGCGAGGGAGGACTATGGCATTATGCGTTGGGATTACACGCTAGGCCAGAAAGACAATTTGTTTGTGCGCTATGTAATCGACGATGGCATACTGACCGAGCCCTTCTCGGAGTTTCCCACACCGCTGGGTTCCTTCCCTGAAACCGGCCCAGGACGCAACCAGTATTTGACCATCGGCGAACGGCGTCTGGTCAGCAACGCGCTGGTCAACGCCGCGACCGTGAGCTATGTGCGCACCAATTCGTCCGCTCGCTCATCGGTCGAGACTCCCCTCTTAGAATTTTACCCCACTTCTGGCTTCCAAAACGGCACTGTTGGTGTTACCGGGTTGGCCACGCTTGGGCCGGACGTAGTCACGCCCGAAGTTCAGATCGTTGACACCTACTCCGCCAGCGACGACGTCGTTTGGACCCGAGGCAAGCACACCCTTTCATTCGGCCTGGGGTTTAGCCGCGCGCAGATCCATACCATGTCCAGCGTCTTTACCAATGGGAGTTGGAGCTTCGACGGTATGCAACAATTTCTATCGGACACGCCTGCCAGTTTTGAGGGTGCTATTCCTGGGCAGTCCGATTCCTACCGCGTCTTCTATGAAACACATTTGTCTCCTTATGCAGAGGAGGACTGGAAGGTACTGCCGACTCTGACTCTCAATCTCGGTCTGCGCTACGGCTGGGTCTCTAACCCGACGGAGCGGAATGACTATTTGTGCGCGTTCATTAACCCTGCATCTCCGACGACGAAGGCTTGCACGGACGTCCCCAATGTGTTTATTGATGGCAACCCGACAAAGAAGGCCTTTGATCCGCGCGTGGGCTTTTCTTGGGATCCATTTAAGGACCACAAGACCGCAATCCGCGGGGGCGTTGGACTCTTCCATGATCCCGTCGGGGTCCGTGTCTATAACGGTACTTATGAGTTTACCTCGCCCTACCATTCCGAACTGCAGATCTGCGGGATACCGGGAGCTCCTCCTTGTGTGTTCCCGACGCCAAACCCGTTTGCCACAGCTGTATTCGTCGGAAACGGGGTTGCTTCCACCGTGAATACGACACCGTTCCCAATGCAATATAACATCGGCGTTCAACGGCAAGTTGGCGCCGGCACTGTGCTCAACGTCGCTTACATCGGCTCCCGCGGCTATAACCTGCTCGTAAGGAACGACCTCAATCCGCCGGTTCCCACCACCGTCAACGGAGCGCCGAATTTCGGCGGCGCCGACCCCAGTGGCGGAGGTATCGGCAGCTCGGGGCCCCGCGCCAACTCAAATTTAAACGCCCTGCCCTACGATTTGGCGGATGGCTCATCCTGGTATAACTCGCTGCAGATCTACCTGACGCGCAACGTCGGCAAGACAGTGCAGTTCCAGGTAAACTACACCTACTCCAAGAGCATTGACACCGGCTCCAATTCTTTTGGCGCAGAAGAATATAACTCCACCGATACGCAGTATAACCCTTACAACTTGGCGGCTGAAAAAGGGCTCTCCAGCTTCGATGCGCGCAACGCCTTCACCGGTAACGCTGTCTACAGCTTTCCATTCGAGCAGAATGCTCTGGTGAAGGGCTGGATGTACAGTATTATCGCTACCGCCCACAGTGGAAACCCGTTCACGGTCTATGATGGTTTCGACCGGACGGATCTGGGTGACCCCGGCGGCATCGGCGGTGACGAGCGGCCGAACCTGGTTCCCGGCAAGAGCAACAACCCGAAGTTGGGCAAACCAACGGAGTGGTACGACCCCAGCGCCTTTAGCCTCCAATATCCGGGTGCTATCGGCAACCTGGGACGGAATACCTTGCACGCTCCGGGCTTGGTGGACTTCGATATGACGCTCAGCAAGCTTACCCAGATTACTGAACGCCTTGGCGTGCAGGCCCGGTTCGAAGTATTCAATATTTTCAACCATCCGAACTTTGGGCTTCCCGATCAAGCGCTTTACGCCGGTCCGAACGACCCGTTGACCACTCCGGCGGGTCAGGTGTGTGCTGGCGGTATCAACTGTGCGGGCATTGGCGTTCCCAATGGAGACGCCGGCGCAATCCACTCTACTGTTTCGCCTTCACGCCAGATGCAGTTAAGCGTGAAGTTCCAATTCTAAAGCTGGGTAGCCGAAGCATGAGCGCGGGGACTAGACCGATTTGGTTTAGTCCCCGCAGCTTATTTAGAGAGTTTTCACCATGCTTGTAAGCCGGCCAACGCTTTGCAGGCCGATGGAAGGTGAGGAACTGATGAATCTTGGAAGAGGGATCGCGGCATTGACCGCCATCGTCTTCGTCATTGGAACGGCAGGTACAACGGTAGGGCAAACAGAGCGGCCTTCGCTGCCGGAGGAGGTCACCGGGCCGGTGGGCGACACGTCCACCTCGCACGCATTCTTGGCTTCCGCGTATCTGATGCAGCCCATCGATCTCGGCCGATACGGCTACGTGGAGGAGGAGTTTTTGGTCAGCGGCCAGGCGCGTGTTTTCGATTGGCCGGCGAAGGACGATCTAAGAGTGCTCGCCCAGGGCCCCTACACCACGCGCATCCTCGTTCGGCGCCCCAAGGACCGCAAAAAGTTCAACGGCACCGCCATCGTGGAGCCGCTCAATCCCACAACGCCCGTCGATCTTCCAATCATGTGGGCTGAGTCCCATGAACAGTTGATGGCCGACGGCTATGTCTGGGTGGGCATAACGATCAAGCCAAACACGATCAAGTCTCTCAAAGCATTCGACCGTCAACGCTATGCGGCCCTTTCGATGCCCAACCCCCTGTCCGAACCATCCTGTAGCGAATCGGACGTCAGTCTCTGGGCGCAGCCGACCACCCCGGCGGACGAAACGGGTCTTGCCTGGGACATGCTAAGCCAAATCGGCGCGCTGCTGAAGAGCCACTCTCGGGAGAATCCGCTCCCCTGGCCCGCCGCGCGGCTCTACATGACCGGTCAATCCCAAACCGCGGGCTACTCGCGGACCTACGCCAGCGTTTTCGGCCGAAGGGAGGCTGGGCCCGACGGAA